>Ga0137394_10001241_pt1 | contig 18408 bp, 8 predicted proteins | sample czobulk116metaG_FD_108278 | JGI IMG/M metagenome (GOLD analysis project Ga0137394, IMG submission 108278) | Vadose zone soil microbial communities from Angelo Coast Range Reserve, California, USA - czobulk1.16 metaG | ecosystem: Environmental > Terrestrial > Soil > Vadose zone | place: USA...
CGATAGAGATCTGCTGCTGCCGAGAATAAAACTCGAAAATGCGCTCGCGCGCGATCGCGGCGTTCGGGTATTCGCCGAGTGGGGTCAGCGCGCTGCTTTCGACCGAGCCACCTCGGGCGACGTCGCTGAGCGGATAAACGTTCCCAGTTGAAAGCGCTACGATTTGAGAGGAGGAATAGCGCTCGGCCACCCCGGCCGGCACTATGGTGTTCATCGCCCATGTTGCCGCAGGATTGTCCGCCGTCCCAAATTTCAGGCCAACGAGGTAAATAATCGTTTGCGCCTCGGGAAGCGCCGCAACCGCCTTGTCACTGAGCAGATCGGCCGAAACGGTCTTGATGTTACTCGACTGGAGCCACTCTCGCGTCCGGCTGTCACTGAACCGGCTGACCGCGATCACCTCGAGTGGATGCCGCGCAACCTCGGCTGCCCGCTTTGCCAGGACTGCGAGTGACGGTCCCATCTTTCCACCGGCGCCCAGAATCACCAGGGGGGTGGAAAAGGTTTTGATATGCTCGACGAGCGGCTCGCCAGGCCGAGTTAGCAGCTCGTCGAGTTGATCCTCCGTCGTGATGCTCTCGGGCAACTCGTTTGGATTTAGAACATGCATTTTCAGCGATGTCGCAAGTTCATCGGGGCGCTATTCCCCGCGCCGTACCACCCGCCCCGGTTTGGCCCCAGTGTGCTCGCCATCCTTCAACACCTGGACGCCATTGACGAATAGGTGCAGCACACCGGAGGAGTATTGTTGCGGCGCGTCGAACGTAGCGTGATCCTGTATCTTCGCCGGGTCGAACACAACCACGTCTGCAAATAAACCAGGTTTCAACAAACCGCGATGTTTGAGCTTCAAATTGGCTGCCGGCAACGACGTGAGGCGGCGAATTGCTTCCTGCAGCGAAATCACTTTTTCGTCGCGCACATATTTGCCGAGCAGGCGCGCGAAGTTCCCGTAAGCGCGCGGATGGGTGCTGGATTGAAGAAAGACTCCTTCCGGCGCCATCGATCCCGCATCGGAGCCAAAACTCATCCACGGTTGTTTGATTTCTTTGCGCACATTCTCTTCGGACATCAGATGGTAGACCGTGCTAACGCGGGTGCCATCCTCGACGACGAGGTCCATGGCGGTCTCTTCCGGGCCTGTTCCCCGCAAGTTCGCAACTTCGGCAAGGGTCTTGCCGGTGAGCGGCTTTAGCTTGGGATTTTTGAATCCGACCAGGAGAATGTTCGAGGGAGAGCCGGCAGAGTAGTACAGGTTCTCCCAATTATCCGCGGCTGCTGACATTTCGCGCTTTACTCGAGCCCTTAAGTCGGGATCGCGCAACCGTTGCGCCCAACGCTCGTAGCCGCCTTCCTGGACCCACGGCGGCATGGAGGCGTCAAGGCCGGTCGAGGCCGCGGTGTAGGTGTACATATCAGCCGTAATGCGCAGACCGGAGCGCCTGGCTCCTTCGATCTTTTGCAGCAGCGCATCGAGCTTGCTCCAATTCCGTTCACCTGCCGCTTTCAGGTGGTAAATCTCTGCACGAATCTTGGCTTCGCGGGCGATGCTCAGAAATTCGTCCACCGCTTCGAGCAGCCGGCTGCTCTCACTGCGCACATGAGAGACGTAAATTCCGTCAAATTGAGCGGCGACTTTGGCCAAAGCGATCAGTTCGTCCGTCTTCGCGTAAAAGGCGGGCGCATAAATCAAAGACGAACTCAAGCCGAGCGCGCCCTGTTGCATCGCTTCTTTCACCAGGGCGCACATGCGTGTCAACTCGCGCTCGCTGGGTGGTCGATCGGCATACCCGATTTCGTGGATGCGGACGGTGGTTGCGCCCACAAACGAGGCGACGTTCGGTGAAATGCCGAGGCTCACGAGGTGATCGAGGTACTCGGCCAGCGTTCGCCATTTCACGGGATAGCGGAGGTCGCCCTGTTGCGATTCCATATTCGTCCGCATATTCGCATTGAGCGGTCCCATCGATTCGCCTTCGCCGAGCACTTCCAGGGTGACCCCCTGGCGGATGTCGCTTTGCGAGCGTCCATCGGCAATCAGTGACTCATTGGCCCAGCTCAGCATGTTGATGAATCCAGGAGCTACTGCCAGGCCGTGAGCGTTGATCTCTGTTTTCGCGCGCGCATCCTTGATCGCGCCGACGGCTAAGATGCGGTCGCCACCGATGGCGACATCGCCGGAGATAGGTGCGTTGCCGGTCCCGTCGTAGACGGTCCCGTTGCGAATAAGCAGGTCGAATTCCGCTCCGCCAGCGAATCGAGTTCTCATCGTGATCAGGATGATTGCGGAAAGAATACCCAACAGCCAAGAACATCGAGCAGATGGATTTCGCAGCACCGGCATGTCAACCCAGCATGGAGTATTTGCTTCAGCAAGGAAAGCACGCACCCGCCGTTAAACAAAACGGGCCGGATGGCGATCCGGCCCGTGGTCAAAGAGATAACCCGCGAATTAGCGGCGTTCCCTGCGCTCCTCGCGGTAGCCGCCTCCGCCGCCACCCCCGCGCATTGGCGGACGCTCATCACGGGGCCGGGCAATATTGACGGTGAGTTGGCGTCCCTGGAATTCTTTGTTGTGCAACATCTCCACTGCCTTGTTCGCATCGGCAGGCGAGGAGAACTCGACGAAGGCAAAACCCCTGGATTTGCCTGTGAATTTGTCCAACATGAGGTTGACAGAACTAACTATACCCGCCTGGGAGAAATACTCCTGGAGGTCGTTTTCCATCGTTTGGTACGAGAGGTTACCAACGAAGAGTCGCGATTGGCTCATAACGGATCTAATGCCCGCTGAAGAACTGAGTGGGGGAATGCTGCCCTGGCAGTAATTCGGAATGTCTTATGTTTGGGTTCACCGACAATCTGTCACCTGACACCAACACCGCCGTTCTTTGCGCTGACGAACCCAGCATAAGGAAATTGCTCCGGGCGTCAATATCAGAATCGCCTCGCCAAAGTTTCGTTGCTCGACAGGTTCTGGTTCAAGCGCTAGAACCGAAGCGATTCTGATATCTATGAAAACGCTTCTGCCGCTCATTTGTTTCGCCATCTTGACCCAGTCGTGTGAACATCGTCCCGTCGTTCGCAAAGAAAGCCCAGTCACGTCTGCTTCCAAAACCAAACGGCTCTTTGATGGCAAAACGTTCAACGGGTGGGTGGGAGATACCAACAAGACGTTCCGCATCGAGCAGGGCGCGATCGTCGGCGGCGGCATGAATTCGCGAATCCCCAGAAACGAATTCCTCTGCACAGATCGTGATTACACCAATTTCGTCCTGCGCTTGAAATTCAAGCTGCTCGGCGGCCCCGCCGCTAACGCCGGCGTCCAATTCCGCACTAAGCGTATTCCAAATAATAATGAAGTCAGCGGCTACCAGGCCGACATGGGCGATCCGGCCTGGTGGGGTTGCATCTACGACGAATCGCGTCGAAACAAAGTTTTGGCCAAATCAAACATCGAGGAAGTAAACAAGGTCCTCAAGCGCGACGATTGGAATGAATACATGATTCGCTGCGAGGGAAAGCACATCGTCCTCGCGATCAATGGCCAGCAAACGGTCGACTACACCGAGCAGGAGCCCAACATTGAAGACTATGGCGTGATCGCCGTCCAAATTCACGCCGGACCACCCAGCGAAGCCTGGTATAAAGATATTACCATCCAGGAGTTGCCGTAAAATGCGGCGGCTCTCTTCCTGTGCAACGTCGGTGTCTACACAATCGACGAGAAAGGCGAAGGCGGCTTCTACCGCTCGATCGATCGAGCTTTCCTGGGACACACCATTCCCGGGCGGTCCGAAGCCAGCATCCTTTACCGTAATCTTGGCGATCTGCGGTTCGAGAACGTTTCGCACAAAGTCCATCTCGAACATTCTGGGTGGAGCGGGGATGCGACCTTTTGCGATCTCGATGGGACGGGGTTTCCCGGCCTTTACGTCGTCAACATGTCAGGCTCAGACGCCTACTATCGGAATAGCAAAGGCCAGGCCTTTGAAAATCACACCAAAGAGGTGTTCGGCCGCACTCCGTGGGGTTCGATGGGGCTTAAATTTTTCGATTTCGACCAGGATGGTGAACTTGACCTCTACGTTACGGACATGCATTCGGACATGACGCCGGGCCAGAGCAAGGTTGGCAGCCGAAATGTCAGCGCCTCGTTCGAGAAACAGAAGAGCGAGCAATGGTGCTCGAAAGAATGGGGTTCCGAGGTTTTTCTCACCGATAAGACCAACTTCATCTTTGGCAATGCCTTTTATCGAAATAGCGACGGCAAGTTCCGCGAGATCTCCGAAACGCTCGGTGTGGAAACGTACTGGCCATGGGGCGTAAGTGTCGGAGACCTTAACGCGGATGGCTTCGAAGATATCTTTGTCACGGCGGGAATGGGTTATCCATTTCGTTACGGCATCAATTCCTTATTGCTCAATGACGGGGGCCGTAGATTTTATGATTGTGAATTTAAACTTGGAGTTGAGCCGCGGACGCGCGGCAGGACAGTGATTACTGACTTCGTCCTGGACTGTTCGGAAAAAGATAAAGACCACCCGCTATGCTTCGAGAGGAAGGGAGAGCTCACGGTCCAATCATCAACCAGTTCGCGCTCCTCCGCCATCTGCGACCTCGATAACGACGGCGACCTGGATATTGTGGTCAACAACATGAATGATCGCCCGCAACTTCTAATCAGCGATCTTGCGCAAAAAGGCACGGTGCATTTCTTGAAGGTCCTCCTCCAAGGCAAACGTTCCAACGCCGACGGCCTGGGAGCCTTCGTTAAAGTGCGATGCGGCGCCGCAACGTTCACGCAATTCAATGATGGAAAATCAGGATACCTCTCCCAAAGCTCGATGCCGCTCTACTTCGGACTGGGAGAGAAGACCAACGTCGACCGAATTGAAGTCCGCTGGCCGTCGGGAATAAAGCAGGAGATTACGAACGAAATATCCGTTAACAGACTGGTCAGTGTTCGAGAGCCGGCGCAATGAGAGGACTGAGCGACCTCCGCCAGGTTTTGGAGTGCGGCAGTCCTCTGCCGCTTTTGCTTCAAGCTGCAGCAGTGTGCGCACACGAAGAGTTGTGGGAACACAATGCCAAAGCGGCAGAGGACTGCCGCACTCCAAAACCTCGCGGACCATCGACCGCCCCTTCAGTTCACCAGCACCACACGATAAAACCGTTGGCTGTGCGAGCCCATGTTATCGTGTGCGGTCACGCTGGAAGTGTTGGCTGTTTGATTGGCGCCAAGCGGGGTCCAATCAGGCAGAGCTAAATCATCCTTGAAATCAATTCGATAGGTCTTCCCGGCGGTGATCGTAAAGGTAATGGAAATCGTTCCCCCCGAACTCACCGAAATGCTCTCGATATGAGCGGGCGTCAAAGGCTCCAACAGATTCGAGGCGCGTGGCGTAAAATTCGTCATGAAAACAATCGAATTTGTGTTTCCATCAGGAAAGCAGCCCTGGCTGACATTTTGAAATTGCTGGCCAAACGTTACGGTTGATTGCGGTGTTCCATCCGGCGCAAACAAGCCGATGGCTTCGCCGCCTGCGCTGAGCTGAAAATTCGCATGTAAATCACCATTGGTGCCGGTTCCATATTGCTCGGGATTATTGTCGGCCCAAACCAAAAGAAATCCGCGGCCGGCGATGAAGACGTCAGCGGGAATGCGCCATTTGGTGGGCTGAGAGAGCGTGTCGGTCAGGTAATAACCAGAAAGCTCCACGGCGTTGGTGTTAGGATTAAAAAGTTCGAACCAATCCTGGAAGAGTCCGTCGGCAGGATCGGCGACTCCATTGGGAGCAGCGTTGTCCGCCATCCATTCATTGATCACGACTGGAAGTGGAGGCGCAACGGGATTGTTTGAAGCACCCGGGGTGATGTAGAAGAAGAATTGCCGCGCCTGGGCTTGTCCATCAGGCCAGGAACCGAACGAGTGGTTGGCGCCGAGTCCGAAATAATTCACGTAATCGAGGACCTCGGCGCGACCACCATTGTTGCGAACCAAAGCGACGGACCCGGCCGAGTTCGCCAATCGAAAGCTGGTATGCCAATCGGTGGCAGTCGTTTGGGCAGATTCTCCATCCGCCCAAATAACGAGGAACTGGCCGGGGTTAATGGAAGCGCCGGGCGGAAACGCCCACTGCGTCAAATTGCTATAACTGTCAGTCAGGAACATTCCGCTGAGGCTGACGGCATTCGTGCCGCTATTGAAAAGTTCGATCCAGGGCTCACGCTGGCCAAAGTTGTCAACAATGCCGTTCGTGTTAATTGGCAGGACTTCATTGATCCAAACCGCCGGAAAAAGCGGCAGGCTGGCACGGCCCGAATTGGCCGCGCCGGGAGTGTAGCCGTCAGCCATCCAGTTCGCCGGCCGATAATTGTCCTGTGTCGGATCGATGAGTTGCAGTGAAGGCCCAAAGCCATCGGCTTGAGTCGGCCACGGCAATTGGTCATCGTACTTTACCACGTCGATGACTTCATCGAGATCAGGAGTGGCGCCCGGTCGAACCAGCTTCAGCGTTTCACCGCCGTTCTGCAAAGTCCCGCTGTACTGCCCAGCCAGCGGAATGCCGTTTCCATAAGTTTGAGCGAACACATTGACATCACTCGCGACGACCAGGAACCCGCCGGGAAGAATGATCGACCCTTCCGGAAAAGTAAAATCAGCCCCCTCGAGCCTCCACTTGGAAAGATTGAAGGTCACATTGGAGTGCAGGTTATAAATTTCCACGAAACCCGCCTTCTCGATCGCGGAATGATACATGATCTCATTGATCACCACAAAGTCGCGTGGCTGCGGCACTGGCGTGGTGTTGGTCACCCTGATAGTGTCAACGGCGTTGGTCCGCCCGTAGTTGTCGATACCCTCCACGGTCAGCAAGTTGGAGCCAGTGCCGATGGGCACTCGCAATGTCCAGTTAGTGACAGTCGTCCAGGTGAGCCCGTAGCTGATTCCGTTCACTTCAATCGTTTTGACCTGGATCGGAGCCGTTCCGGTCAACACCACCAGGTTATTGTTGGTGCCGAAATCGTTTCCTCCGTTGCTCGTAATGCTGAATGGAATCGCCGTGGGCAACTGGCTCATGATAAAGTTGGCTCGGTCGTTCATGTAGGTGGCGATCGCACCCCAGTTCTGTCCCAGCAGGCTCCCATAATGGGTGGTCCAGCGTGACGCATAGGTGCCGTTGCAGGTGGTCGTGATCAAATCGTGCAAATGCCCGTAAAAGAGCCGCTGGTTGGCCGGCAAGGCGGCGATTTTCCCGAGATTTCCGGTGGGCATAATCGCGGCGGAGGGGCCGAAATAGAACCCGAAATCCATGTCCCATGGAAAGGCGAGGCCCTTTAAATCCTCTGGCCGGATATAGACCATAAGGTTATGCGGCAAGCCACCGCTAATGCCGTAGCTGTCGCCGATGCCGCCAATGGATTCAAAAGCAAACGTGCGCATCCACTCGTTCACATCGAGCGTTTGCTGCGACATCGCATCCAGCGCGGCCCCGGAGAAACTAAATGTTTTGGCAACATTCATCATCTGGCTGTAGTCGTCGCGCGTATGATTGTTCTCATTCAAGAAATTCCAGCGGTACGATTCCTTGCTATTCCCAAGGTCCATAAAGTCGGTGCCCAAAACGTCATCCGGCTGCGGCAGCTTGGCCCCTTGCACTGTGCCGTCGGCGGTGGCGGTCGGATAATAAATCAACTCCAGCTTAAACAGATTGCCGTCGCCGCCATTGACATATTGTGAATCGAGGTAGACGTCGCCGTATTTGGCCAGGATGAGCAGACCGGTGCTGTTCTCCTGGGCCCGGGGCGCAATGACGTGGCAGATGTCATCATACATTCCTGGAATTCCACCAGCATGGTTGATCATGTGTTTAAGCACAATTTCGTCATGCCTTCCTCCTCTTCCCCCATAGCCGCCCGAACGGTCCATCGTGATCGCGCCCTGCACCCCTCGAAAGAGTTCGTCGGGATGGAATTCAAGCGTAAAGCCCACCCGGGAACTGTCATTGCGTCCCCGTTCACTGCCTTGTAGATGAAGTCCCACATCGTAAAAGACTTGCTGCTCGTCGTAGACCACCGTCGTTCCCAAACTATCGTTGCTCATGACATTTGTGGGCGCGTGCAGGAGGTTTACATCGGCTGAGGTCATCAGCATTCGGATGTTATGCAACCGATCGAACACCGCCTGGGAATCGTTCACTTTGAAAAGCGCCCGCGAATTCGGTCCCGCTGCTGGAAAGGTCGAGCTGGCGCCTAACGCATCGGTGCCCTGAACGTAAAACTGAATGAGAGTGCCCGCGACGTTTCCCGGGACCGTGCCTTTGAAGAAGCCGTTTGCCAGGGTCATCGGGACCTGATTCCAACTCCCTCCATCAATCCTCCACCACAAGGTCATTGCCGCCACACCGTCCGGATCCTGGGCCGCCACTGACACGGTTACCTGCTGACTGGCGTTGGGAACCGCCGGTGCATGGCGAAAACCACTGTATGTCGGTCCTGCATTAGCGACATAACGGGAATTGCGCGCGGCCGGCGTGCCATTCAACGCAGGAACTGCAAGTGTGGTGACTCTCGGCAGCCTGTTAAAATAAAGGCGCGTGTGCAAATCGCGTGACCCGGCCAGCCATTTGGCGCGAAAGGAAATCTGATAATCACGCCCGTTCACGACACTGGCGCTGCCGGCCAAAGTCGTCTCCGCGTGGTTATGCATGTGCTCGGTCGGTCCGGTGGCGGTCAGATGGAGCACGTGGTTGCCCGGATTGTCCATATCCACTTCGACGACCCCTTTGTGATTGCCAATAATGCGCCAAGCACCGGCGCCGGTCTCGAAGGAACCGTTTTGGATCAACTGGCTTGAATTGGACAAATCGATCACGCTGATGTCATCGAGCAACACCTCCCCAGCTTCGAGCAATCCAAGGACGAACTCTCTCCACAACGTGGGACTGGGCGTCGGCTCGGCAGCCGCCGTTCCGCGATAGGTATACGTGTTCCACTGCGATCTTCCTGTTTCGTCGCTGGCCGCCCAGGCTTCGGGCTTGGAATTATCCGCGCGCGGATCTCGCAATTCGAGGCTGGAGCCGCCAGCGTGCGCGTTTTCGGGCCAACGCCCGCCGGAATAATAGTGAACCGCGCTGGCCGGATTGCCCTCGCGATCTTTTAGCGTGATCGCATCGTCCTGATGTGAAAGTCGGCCGCCAAAGGGTCCGAGTATCTCCAGACTGGGATAGAGCGATTGCATATAGGGCACATCCTTTCCGATCACCAGATAGGCACCAGCAGCAATCGTCTTGTTGCTCGCGAAGGAGTAATTGATCCCGCCATCCAATTGCCAGCCGGTTAGGTCGACCGCATTACTCCCCCGATTGTACAATTCAATCCAGGATTCCGGCGAATCGTGATAAGGAAGCGCGGGAGCGGTAAGTGCCGTGGCATAGAGTTCAGTCCCAAAAACCAGATCGAGGCCCTGGATGATGCCGTTGGTGGCGAACTGATGCACCTCGACCGCGAACACGTTGGTGCCGATCACCAGGCTGTTGGTTGGGACGGCGAATGGCCCGCTATATGCAGCCGTCGCCACACTCACATTGGCCAGATTGGTGTAGTTGATGGGTCCATCCGGCATGTTCAGCCGATAAATCTCGACTCCATTCACGTAGAAGACCGCGCCGTCATCAATGATCGGACGCAAATTCAATTGCAGTCCGCTAAAGCTTCCATCGAAGACAAATTGGCTGCGAAAATACCAGGTGATGAGCCTGACGCCCGAGCTGTTCGTTATCAGGAGTTGCGTATTCTTCGGCGCGGGTAAAACTGAAGTGGTACTGAAAAGCAAGGCGCGCCCGGATTGCCAGGTGCTGTCATTGTAACCGACGCCTCGCCAGGCGCTCCCGAGATCGATCCCTTGTTGGTTGTATTTCCAAACATTCGTGATCGGCACCATCAGATTGGTGGAAAAGATCGGCGGCGTGGCCGGAATCGCCCGATGATCGTACATGATCTCGTTGATCACGACGTCGTTGTGGAACGCGAAGCTGTTGGACGCGCCGGGTGTTGGTTGATCGGGAAAAAGCCAGGCACCGGTCCCATCAGGAAAGCGGGCGCGCGGATTTTTCTTTGCGATCACCGCGTCCAGCACGCTGAGGTTTCCAGGCGAGTAGAGGACGAGCATATCACCCGAATCGGCGCTAAAGCCCAGGATAGCCTTCGTGATCTGCAGAGCGGCGCCTGGCGCGAGCGTTTGTGCCGACAAGACGTATTCGCGATACGCCCCGCCCAGTCGGGCAATGGTATAGCCGCCCAGCGGGAGGTTGGTCGCGCCGTAATTAATTAATTCCAGCCAAAAGGCGGAATTGGTGGAGGAAGCCAGTTCATTGAAGGAAACTGACGCCACTCCACCGGTCTGGCTCTGTCCTGCCACTGTGGTCGTCAATTGTTCGAGGGAAAGGCCAAAGGTAATATCACTGCTCGTGGCGCTGGTTTGGTGAACTTCCGCCGCGAGGACGTTCGTGCCCTGAATAAGGCTTCCGCTGGGGATGCTAAAGGGCCCTTCGTAAACTGCGTCACCAACGCCGCGGCTGGAAAGCGTGGCGGACGTGACCGGCCCCGCAGGCATGCCAATGCGCCAAACTTCGACGCCATTGAGATAGAGAATCATGCCATCGTCGAGGACATGTTTGAGTGAGAGCGTTACCTGTGACGGATCATTACTGAAAACGAACGTCGATCGGAAATAGAACGTAAGCACTGAGGTGTTCGTGCGGAGCTGGGTGCGGATCGGCTCGGGCAGACAGCCGCACGTTTCGTAGGCCAGCAATCCCTGGCCCGATGACCAGCCGGTCTCCGGGAAATCGGGCTGCAGCCACGCCGTACCGGAACTCCAGTCATTAGTGCCTGACTGATCGTACTTCCAGGTCTGATCGATCGGGACAATAACGTTCCTGGTCGTTGTGGCTCGAGAAACAGGGAAGTTTTCCCCGCCGGGAGTGCCTCCGAGTCGCGCGCTCGTGACCCAGCTTTTGGCCGACGCGCTGCCCGAATTAGGGTCGAGTTTCGCCAGCGAAACGCCAGTCCCGTCCGGCGCGACCGGCCAATCGCCATCCACGCCGTAACTCACCGAGTCCATGAGCCGATTGTTATTGTTCCGTAGTTCCAGCGTTTCGCCGCCATTCGCAAGCCGGCCGGTAAACGGTCCAAACACATTGGTCGCCCCGGTCGCGGCTGTGAGATTAGTCGGCGAACTCGCAATCACGAGAAATCCACCTCCCGGGACCACTGTGCCCTCAGCGAATTTGTACTCTATTCCGTTGGTGAGGTACCAGCCGGAGATATCCATATCCACGGCCATTTGGTTATAGAGTTCCACCCATTCGAGCTGCGCCTCGTTGGTCTGCGGGTGGTACATGATTTCATTGAGCACAACGGTGCTGTCAGCGCGGAGCGAGCCCACAGAAACGACAAGCAATAGCAGGAGGGCGGCAAAATACTTCATAAACAACTTCTCGTATCGTGGGAGCTATTACGGGCGTGTCCGGTAACTGCAAAGCCGCGAGCAAAGCAAGCTGCCCCGAGGTTCCGCCAGGTTTTGGAGTGCGGCAGTCCTCTGCCGCTTTTCCTGCGACCATCCAACAATTCTGCACATTCCCTGGCCCGTGAGAGACTAGACGCCAAAGCGGCAGAGGACTGCCGCACTCCAAAACCTGGCGGAAGTTCGAGAGGCCCAGCGAAGGAACCCATCCACAATAGCTCGAGGCCGGGCGAACCGCCCGGTCTCGTCTGAATTATGTTAAACGACACGATTTACTGCTCGATTACTTTGAAGAACCGGGCGGGCGGCGATGATGGATTGAAGAAGATCGGACTAGTCGCGTCAGCAATCGTCGTCCACGGTCCAGTCACCTCATCAGCATATTGGATCACCTGACACGGATTGGTCGGCGTCCATGAGATTTGCAAGCCATCGTTGTTGCGACTGATCGTCAGAGCCGGCTGGATATTCACCAGTAAGCTAAGTTCAACGCGCAAAGCGGTCGGGTTGCCGGCGGCCCCGGCTGCACTGGGTCCGTTAGCCATCTTGAAGTCGAGCGTGTTGGCGCCAGGAATAAATCCGCTCGTAATCGTAAATGGAGTGAAGGCCGCAAAGCCGGCAGTGGTGAACCCAGTGCTAACCCCGTTCACAAGGATATCAACCACTGAGTTGTCGACTGAGCATTGGCCGGCGATTCTGACCTGTGCAGGATTGTAGTCACTCAGATCAAAAAACGTTTGATAAGTATAACTCCCTTCCGGGTTGCCGACGTGCTGGTCGGCTTTCGGGGCAATCCACTTGGATCTGGGACCACTGGCTAGCCAATTTCCGGTTGAAATCGGATAGAGTGTATCGTCAACGACCATAGCGTCTGGACCCTGGAAGTCGGGGTCAGCGCTCGCTGCGAGGATATAATGTAAATCCGCGCTGCCGTTGGCGGCAAGCGCCCCGGTATCATCAACACCAGTGGCGAATACGACACCAGAAACACGGCGCATGTTAACACAGAGCGAGGCGGGTTCACTATAGACTGTATCCGTAGCGTTAGCCACGCTAACGGAGTACAGTCCGGAGTCCGCCTGCACTACGCCGACCAGCCTCAGGGTTGCAGCGGTTTGGCCAGAAATATCCGCCCCATTCTTCTTCCATTGATAGCTCAAAGGAAGGCTGCCGCTCGCGCCGACGCTGAACGTGACCGTGTCGCCTTCTGCCGCTTTCCGGCTGATCGGTTGTGCAGTGATGCTTGGCGGAATTCCAGGCGGAGTACTAACATTGCTCTGATCGATTTCCACCCGCAAGCCGGTCCACCCCACGGCCGGTCCGATGTTGTCGGTCACGAAATCGATGGTATTTACTCCGGACACGAAATGGATGGAAGCCGTGTTGGAGATAGCGAACGACGTATAGTCAGTGAACCCAGGGCTTTGCGGAGTTCCGGTTGAAACGCCATTCACCAGGATATCGAGGCCCGTGTTGTCCACAGCCCACCGTCCGAGAATGATAACCGTGCTGGGGTCCCGCTGGGTCAAATCGATCGTAGTGCGGTAGACATAGTGGCCGGGCGCCGAGGGCGTCGTATCGAAACGAGGTCCAATCCACTTCCCAACCGCGCTATTCCCAAGCCACGGTCCATGTGGCGCAATCGGGAAGGCACCTGAGTTTTCTACAATTGCATCTGTGGATGCAAGGTCGGCGTTTTCGATGAGTTGGTAATGCGGATCTATTGATCCGTCAGCAAGGACGGCATGCGCAGCGTCAACACCAGTGTTGAACAAGTCCTGGATCGGCTCGTAGACCGTGAGTAGGGCACCGCTGCTTGTCGCGGAGTTCACGCTGTTTTCCACTTTGAGCGAATACACTCCTTCGTCCGCCTTGGTCACGCTGCTAATCGTGTACGTCGGCCCGGTGGCGCCGTCGATCGGCGTTCCATCCTTGAGCCACTGATGGGTCATAGGGGTGCTGCCAAGCGCCCACGAAATGAACGATACGCTCTGGCCGACTTGCCTCAGTTGCGGCTGCGGGTTTTCGAGCACGGTCGGCGCCGTTCCGGCGGGAAGTTCAAGAATGCAGACATTGTCAATGAGCGCCGTTGTATCGCCGCCTTGTGGATTACTCTTGATGAATGACAATAAAAGCGCGTTATCCGTCGCCGCGAAGGCCTCGCTGATGCCTTTCACATACGGGTTGCCTCCGCCAACCGGAGCCCGGGGATGCGCTGGCACGATGGTCGTGCCGCTTATTTGCACTTCGATGCTCGGCACCCCTCCGCTGCGAGCATTCTCGTAATAAACCACGTAGTAATCGACTCCAATCGTGAATCCGCCGATACTCTGGCTCAAGGCCCCGTCCTCCTGCATGAATGCAACCTGATTCTGGTCAGGAATCGCACCATTATCGGCAAAGGGGCCTGCCGAAGTATTAATGCCGTGACCACCGAGGGCACTCCAGCCGGTGATCGGCCCGTTGCCGCTAACATAGTAGGGCCAGACGGTGAAGTTGTCGGCTTCAAAACTCGGATTTACCACGAGAAGGCCGACCTGCAGGATGGCGTCTGAACTGGTGGCGGAACCGGACGGGTTCGAAACGACGACTGAATAAGCGCCCGCGTCCGAGGCGGCAAAACTGGGGATGGTATATGAGGAGCCCGTCGCGCCGGAGATTTCTACGCCGTCCTTTCTCCATTTATACGACAAAGGCGCGCTGCCCTCGGCTGCGACTGTGAATGTAGCCGGCTGGCCAATTGCTATGCATTGACTGCGTGGCTGCTTGGTGATAGTGGGCAGGGTCGGCAGGGCCAGTCGCACCACACTAAATCCGTAGGTATGGAAGGTCGCGTCCCGCAGCGGCTCGTATGTAAGTGTAAGCGACGCGCTCGGAGCGATGAAGTGGTAGGAAACGCGAATCCCGTTGTCGTTATCAAAATTGTCCTGGTCGACCGTTAGGCGATCGTTGCCTACGCTAAAGGTGGCAGGCCTAAAACCGGGGGGCGTGTCCCAAGCCACCGAATAAATAGTCGCAGTGTACTCGCCGCCGGGAAGCAGGCCGTTGATCGTGAGCGTTTCGACCACGTTATTGCCATCGCCACCATAAACAAAGTCCGTGGCCATGACGTGACTATTGCCTGTCACATTATTCACATCGTCGAACGGGAGAACATTGGGCAAACCAGTCGTTGAAAACGATCCTCCCACCGAAGGCTTGGCTCCAGCCCTACCCGTAAAAGCGATGCCATTAATAGTGGTGCCTGCTCCACTGCGGCCAAAGTTGTAGGCATGAGTATAGGTTTTGCTCCCGTCCACTCCCGAGGTGGCATCGCTGCTCCAGGCGGCATAGGACCAGCCGCTTGTATTTGGCGCGATGTGGAAATCATCGACGCAAACCGTGTTATCTCCCCCGGCGTTATTGCGCAGTGTGAGGTTCGCGGTCGCGGCGCTGGCAGTGAAGTCGAACGCAAAGTATTTGTAAGGCAACGTGCCCCCTACAGGCCCGACCGTGCTGTGGATAATAACGCTGCCATTAATCTCCACATCAAGAAGTGGGCGCTGGTCGAAGCGCGCATTGCACCGGAAAGTCACCTTGTAAGTCTGTCCGGGTGTCAGGTCGGAAATGGTCGTGCTCAGGGTCGTGCCGCCCGTGGTGCCACTTTGGATGAACGCGACATTCGCGCCATCCGGGATGGTACCGTTGTTCGCGAACGGCGAACCGCCCGCCGGATTCAGTCCGACCCGATTGATATTGTTCGCAGTCCAGCCAGTAATGCCTGAATCGGGCGCATTGCCGCTGATGTAGCCAGGAAAGACGGTAAAGGTGTCCGTTTCAAAGCTCGGGTTGGGAATGGTTTGGGCGCTTATAGATAGGGCAGCGGCTACGAAGGCACCGCAGGCGAGCGCGACGTTGGAAGGGAGGGACAAGGTACGTTTCATATGCTTTTTGCAGGGACGGCTATGGAATTGCCATACAACACACAAACTCCATGGGGTGGTTGTTTTGTGGTAACAACGGCATTACAGCACGATCTTCAAGATTTGGCAATTGCAAATTATGACCGGCGATGGGGCAACGAGGTTACACAAAGGATGGCGCGAGGGGTAAAAAACACGGCGAGGAGCGCGCGAAGCCAAATCGTCGAGCGAAGGCGGTTAGTCTAGCTCAACGGTTTCCAATGGTATCCGCTCGTTCGAGCGTTGTGGCACATAGCGGTCAAATCATGCTGACGTTCCTTCGCCTCCTCTAAGATTCCGCACGCACGTTTCCCCACTACCTCGGCAAAACGAGTTCACGGCAGGCACCTTCGTCGCTTTGCAATCAGTCCTGCAGAAAAAGAGGAGACCGGTCAATCCGTTGTCGAGGGAATCGAGGTATTTGTCGAAGCCCACGCTGTTGAGGGCTTCGGTGATTTGTTCCTTGGTGGTTCTGGGTTTATGCCACTCGATGACGATGTTCTTTACGAATGTTTGAAGAAAATGGGCTTCGTTCATGAGGAAGAGAAGCTCCGAGCCCTCGATATCAATTTTCAGCAGGTCGCAGCCGGTGTCACCGTAGAAAGCTTGCCAGAGAAGGCCGACACGAACCGGCTGCACTGGTTCGGGAGTGTTATGGCGGCCGCACATCCAGGGGAGTATTTCGGTGGTGGAGAGTTGATCGCTGTTGCAGGTATAGAACTGGTTGGTTGAATCTCCGACCAACCCGTTGAGTATCTCGAAATGGAGGTTCTGGCTGTGCAGAGATAAGTTTTGCTTGGCTACGTCTACGAGCCGTTTGTTTGCCTCGATCATCAGCCCGGATAACGGTTTTCTTCGGCCGTAGTGATAGAGCCAGATGGGGAACAAGCCACAATTGCAACCGAGATCGCAGACCGTTTGAATGGGTAAGTCGAGAAGATGTTTATCGTAGCCGTTGTCTTTATAGTGCAGAGTGATAACTGAGTTGAGCTGGGTCAGGGAGTTGGCTTTGGTTTTTATTCCGCGCATCGCAATGGTGGGGTTGGCGAAGTGAAGGGCACGGTCAGCGACGGAGCACAAAAGGTTACATGGATAGTTATTGGGTAAGCAGTGCATATGACGTGGTTGGCTGAGGTTTAAACTCCCAGGGGCTCGTGGGGTTGAGATCTTACCTGGTACTTCCGGATCATTGCGCGCAGTGAGCTTGGGTCCTGGCCGCCGGCGCGAGCGGCCTGGGAAATATTTCCTGCGTGGGCGGCGAGCCGCTGCTTGATGTTTTGTTGCATCCACTCCTGCGTGGCGCGGTCTTTGGCGACTTTGAAAGATTCGCAGCCTTTTGCGTCGGCAGCTTGCGGCAGTCGTATTTCGTGATCGTCGATCACAAGATGCTCAGAAAAAATAACCGTCCGCCGAAGCGTGTTTTCCAATTGGCGCACGTTGCCTGGCCAATCGAAGAGCACCAGTTTCTTTAGGGCCCCTGGGCTCAGCTCCTTCGGGGCCTTTCCGGCTTTCCGGCAAAAGCGATCGATGAAGTAGCGCGCGAGGGGCTCGATATCTTCGGGTCGTTTGCGCAATGGTGACATAGTGATCGGGAGGACGTTCAACCGATGGTAGAGGTCTGCGCGAAAGGCCCTTGCTTTCACCTGTTCCTCTAAATCTGCGTTGCTGGCGGCGATGACACGAATGTTCGCGGTCTGGTTTTTTGGCGAGCCGACGATTACGAATTCTCCTTCCTGCAAGATGCGAAGAAGCTTTGCTTGTAGCGGTATTGTGAGCGCGTCGATCTCATCAAGGAACAACGTGCCACCTTCAGCTTCCTGAACAAACCCCTTTGCCGAATTGCTGGCGCCGGTGAAAGCGCCCGCGACGCGGCCGAAGAGGGTGCTTTCCATCAAATTCTCCGGGATGGTGGCGCAGTCGACCGCCACGAATGGCTTTGCGGCGCGGCTGCTCAGAGAGTGAATCGCGCGGGCAGTGACCTCCTTTCCAGTTCCGGTCTCGCCTGAGATCAGGACCGTTGCGTCCGCCTCCGAAATTTTAAAGAGATTTCGCAAGGCTTCTCGCATGACTTCACTTCGGCCGATGAAGCGTCGGTCGCCTAAGCGCTCGTTCATTTCTTTCAGGGACGTCTCCTCATGACGCGGTTGCTGGCCGAGCCACCGCCAAACTCGAGTCCGCAGCTCAGTTTCGCAAATGGGTGGAATGAGGAAGTCATTGGCCCCCCATTTCAGAAGGTTCTGGGCCTCCTCCGGGCCATTTAGCAGTGCTACCGCGATTATTGGACAGCCTGGAGCGCGCAAGCGAAAAGCATCAAAAAGTTGCTGTGGGGAAGCCTCACGTTGATCGCCGAAAACAAAAACTGCCGTGTCAGGGACGAGCAGGCTCGCGATTGATGATACTTTCTGATGCGCCCGTAACAAGTTCGTCCCTGAAAATTCCTCACGCGTAACCTGGAACGCTCGCTTTGCCGAGGCTTCGAGCAGCCGCACGATCTCCGCTCCCCAGCAATGCTCCGAATCCAGATCGAATAGAACTATCCTTGTCCCAGTCATTCGCTCCTTCCTTTCTTTTAGGTGAATATCCCTTGGAAACCCTGCTGCTCGACAGTGGTCCTCTCGCGAGTGATTTCTTTAAAACATTTTTAGAAATGGAAGGCAATATTTTTTCTCGAAAAGTTATTAACATTTCCTGTAAGCTTACTAATCGAAAGAAACGTTTCTTGTTGTTGCGAGCCACGGCATTTTGTGCCATTTGGGCCATCGAGAATCGCTGCCGACTTGAGTTAGCGATTCCAATGCGGCAAAGAGATAACTGAATCTGACATCGAATCGCGAGGGCGTGGAAGATACGGTAATGAAAGACGCCGGTCATCGGGCCGCGCGCAAATCATTTACAATTAGGTCGAGTGACCGTGCACAACTGGAGTTACGGCGCGCC
>Ga0137394_10001244_pt1 | contig 18400 bp, 10 predicted proteins | sample czobulk116metaG_FD_108278 | JGI IMG/M metagenome (GOLD analysis project Ga0137394, IMG submission 108278) | Vadose zone soil microbial communities from Angelo Coast Range Reserve, California, USA - czobulk1.16 metaG | ecosystem: Environmental > Terrestrial > Soil > Vadose zone | place: USA...
CTTCTGGATGTCCGGTGTCAACGGAGGAGTTCTCCCGTCCGGAGGGTCCACAATCAGAGACGTGCGGCGGCCGGTACGCTTGATGGACATGAACACCTGGTTGTATGCGCCGGCGACGTCACGTTCGGTACCCCTCTCCCCGCGAGGCCTGAGTTCGATTGCTGACCGTTGGGCATCGAGGGCTGCCCTTTCTTCATCTGTAAAAAATTCTTTCCCGGCATACTTAGCCGGTCGCTGCAACGGTGTCTGAAACTCGTCCGTCCAGATTCCCTGCAGGTTGGGTTCGCCCCAGGGAGTCTTGAGCCCAGCCGTGGTTCTCGACGGCTGGTCCGCGGCGGCGAATTTGAGGAGCAAGATCACGGCTAGCACGACGGCGGATATTCCAATCGCTGGGAAAACTCGTCTCCTCATCATCACTGCCTCCTGTTGCTGGTCAATGCGTTTGTTATACGCCCCTACGGTTGAAGTGTCAAAAATTTAAGTGTGCGCATTTCCCACTTCCGATGTTTTGCGAAACGTTAGATCGGCCGTCAACGTGTTGTCTGGCCGCACGTGTCCGGCCAGCCTTGGCTGCAGGCAAGCGCATACAATGCGGACGGCGTTCGATCGGTTATGGGCGACTTGCTACCCCGTAAGATGATCGGATAATCCTGGAGAGTCGGTGAGGCAGTCTGTGCGGTACCACTGCCGGTGATTAGACGGTTGACGTTGCCGCACGCCGGCAGAAAGCCGAGTTCGCATCCGCGCTCGATCCACGCCACGGCGTCTAGGCGATCGGGCTCACGTCCAGCTTGCAAAATCCCCAGCTCGTTGCACGCCCAGCCTGACCCTTGCCGGCAAAAGTTCGCGTGCATGCCCGCCAGGTATTGGCACGCATATGGCCGATCGTTCTGGCAGGATTGCTGCCAGAAGGGCACAAACTGTCCAGGGTGCTTGTCACCAACACCCTGCACCGCGCTCATCATCGCAAACACGGTCGTCCAAAGGGTGATGTACGCCAGGTTACGCTGGCGTCCCACGAGCGAGCGGCCAAATCTTGATGGGTTGAACCAGCGAAGCATCTCCGATCCCGCAGCCCGATCGATCAACTGGATCATGACGTTCAATATCGGAACAGGCAACAGCTTGTCGTAGAACTCCGGCGCCCCTGCGCTCTGCAGCGCTCGGTAGAGGGCGACGTTGCCGAGACCGTAGAGTGCGCCGAAGACCATGCGTCCCAGTTCCGTACGGGGCGCGGTAGAGGGATCGGTGAACAGGAGGTGCATTCCAAAAAAGACCGATATCGGGATATACGAGTCGAAGAAGAAATAGACCCCGGTTGCACCGTAGTAGGCGAGGCCGAACAAATAGGTGGTCACCACTGCCGACATCGTCATCGTGGTTACGCCGAAGAGGTACTGCGCCGGCAGTCCGATCAGGAATATAAACAGGTACATGTGCGGCGGGTAGAACTGAGTGATCGCGATTTCCTTGCCCCACGTGAGGTCCGTCGTTCCTGTCAGGATGAGCCCCAACGAAAACACCATCAGAGAAAACGACGAGGGATTGAAGACGTGCGTGTCCCGTCCCTGCTTGTTCCACCGGATTAGGTCTTTTGCCGCGAAGCCGAGGGCCACCATCATGAACTGGAAATAAAACCAATCGGGCTTGAACCAGAGGAAGAGGTTCGTGCTGAAAACGATCGGAAACGGAAGGAAGCCGAGTGCGTAGGTCCCCCGCCGCGACCAGGAGAGTAGCAAGTCGAAGGCGTAGGCGAATACCAATTGCGCGATCACCAGGTAGTATGAGTCGTATACCTGCTGCCAGTACCAGCCCCAGTATGCAAAGATCGCCGTCTGCAGGCATGCCTGCAGGTAGTGCTGCGGCCGCGGAACGAACTGTAACGTGAACCTTCGACCCCGCCGCCATGCCCATGGGAACAGCACCGCACTCCATGCCAGCAGCACGGCCACGGCGCCCATGAACGACCAGAACAGCCGTGGGTTCGCTCGAACTCGGCCCATGAATCCGAACAGGACGAGACCGAACATGAAGACGAATGCGATACTGAATCCGCGCAAAGGCGGCAAGTGAATAGAGCGCGGTGCAGGCTCGGTCCTTTGTTCAATCACACTCATGGAGAAAGGTGAAGGATAGGGCAAATAAGCGGTCTGTGCAATGCGAGGAGCAGCCACGATCTGAATGTGCGAAACCGATTCTAAAGATCACTCCGTTGCGGCTTCGCGGCTTCTTATTGACGCGTGCATATTCCCCTCCTCTGCGAGGAGGGGAATTTGGTGTAAGATTCCGGCACAAGGAGATAACCCAAATGTCACGTAACGGCCTTTTGCCAGGTGTCCTTTTCTGCGCATTGGTTTTTGTCTGCGCAATTCCTCTGGCCAGGTTAGTTGCGGCGCCGGGGCGCGCCGGCGATGCGAAAACCGATCAAGAAGTCCTTAAAGCAGACGCTGACTGCAATGCCGCCGAATTACGCGGCGACATCAAAGCCATGGATGCTTGTGAAACGGACGACTTCACGCACACACACGCCAGCGGTGAGGTGGAGTACAAACCAGGGTATTTGAAAGGTGTCGGAAGCGGAGAGCACAAGTTTTTGACACTCGATAAGACCGATGTTCATGTCCGCTCCTACAACGGCGACTCCGCCGTAGTCGAGAGCCACATCCATCTGAGAGCCAATAACAGCGGCAGGATTGCCGATGTCAATAACCAGTTGATAACCGTCTGGGTGAAGCAGCAGGGAAAATGGCGTGAAGCGGCATGGTTCGCCGTCGGTCTGCGGAATCCAAGCGCGCAGGCGGCGGAGAAGAAGTAATTTTCGTTACGTTCGCCCCATGTTTCTCTCCGATCTCATTCGGTCTGAGTGGTTGATCCGTCAGATTCAAGGCGAGCCCACCGGGAATATTTAAGGTGAATCAGAAACTGAAGGGCAAATGAGCGGTCTGTGCAATGCGCCGGGCAGCAACGATCTGAATGTGCGATGGCCGGGCGAATAGTCGAGATTCCAGCGGTCCACAATGTTGAGACGAAGACCTGCTGATTCGAGGCGCAGAATAGTGTCAGCTTGACATTGATCCGACCTGGATTATCATGACGGCATCTTCCTTTATAGAAAGCCGGTGCCAGGAGGTCCGAGATGATTAATCGACTGCTCGGTCTGATTGCCGTTGCGATAATGGTCATGGTTACGGTTGGGCTTTTGCGAACGGCGCGCGTGCCCGCCGGGGACCGTACGCCGCCAGCAGTAGCGAGTCCGGCACCTAGAACTTCGTGGGGCGAACCCGACCTGCAGGGCATTTGGACCGACCCGTATCAAACACCGCTGGAACGGCCTGCGCAGTTTGCAGGGAAGGATGTGTTCACCGATGAAGAGAGAGCCGCACTCGATCAGCAGAGAGCAGGAATCCCCCGCCGGGACAAGCGTCTGGAACGCGGCACCGAACGTGATGTTGCCGGCGCATACAACGCTGTATTTCAGTCCGTAAGACCAACCGGAAAGCGGACGTCTCTGGTTGTCGATCCCCCCGGCGGCCGGATTCCGGGGTTGACGCCGGAGGCAGCAACCAGGAGCAGGACTGAAAACGAATACAGGCTGGCACTGCTCCAGGCGACTGAAACGTGCAAGAACAAGGACCCCGCCTGCCGCGGAGGAACGTATGGGCCGCCGTCAGGGAAAAGGGCAGAAATGCCTCCCTTCTACAACACGGGACGCATCAATCGGAATGACAATCCGGAGGACCGCAGCATGACAGAGCGGTGCATGGGCGCTCTGCTGCCCGATTTTGCTGGCTACCGCCGAATCGTGCAGTCTCCAGGATCCGTATCCATCTTCTACGACACGGGCCAGGGGCAAGGCTGGCAGCGCGTGATCCCCGTGACCGGAAGTCCGCATTTGCCGGCTTCTATGCGACAGCGTTTCGGTGATTCTCGCGGACACTGGGAAGGCAACACACTGGTTGTGGACGTCACCAACTTTTCGCCCAAGTTCAGCTACCGTGGCGCTCGTGAAACATTGCACCTGGTGGAACGCTGGACCCGGCTCGATTCAACCACGATCGAGTATTCCGTGATCATCGACGATCCGGCAACATGGATACGACCATGGACCGTGAAACAGGAATTGATGCACCAGGATGAGCACGCGAACCGAATCTACTACGAACCGCGCTGTCATGAGGGAAACTTCGGCCTGCCGACCATGCTTCGCGGCGCCCGCGCCGAAGAGCGCGCTTTTGCAACCGGCCAGGGTCCCGATCCGGCCGCAAAGGACACAGCGACAGATTTCGGCAACGAAGGCGGCACGGACGCCTTGGCGGGGAACGCAGGAGGGATTTTCCAGGATTAATTAATATTGGAGGAGATTTGCCATGCCCAACCGGATCAATGGTTCGATTATTGTCATCGTTATCCTCTCGGCTGTTGTGGGGGCCGGAATCGCGATGGCAGTGGCGCGGTCCTCAGCCGGACCGGCATCGGGGCCGGCGCACACGTCGGACGGTAAGCCCGACTTCCGCGGTATCTGGCAGGCCAACAATGAGGCGTACTGGGACCTGCAGGCTCATCAAGCACGCGCGGGAGCGGTGACGCAGCCGGGTGTTTATCCGGCGTATGATTTCGCCAGCGTGCCGGCAGCCCCCGTGCTTGCGCTGGGCGCTGCGGCGGTTGTGCCGGGATCGCTTGGTGTGGTCGGGGACGACGGCGAAATTCCTTACAAGCCGGAAGCGGCCGCGGTGAAAAAGGAGAACGGTGCGAACTGGATCGACCGCGATCCGGAGCTGAAGTGTTATCTGCCGGGCATTCCACGGGCAATGTACATGCCCTATCCATTTCGAATCGACCAGAGCACGAACAAAATTCAAATGGCATTCACCTTTGCGAACGCGGCTCGCACCATCCATCTGGATAAAGCCGAGGCGCCACCAGACGATACATACATGGGTCATTCGGTCGGCCGCTGGGAGGGCGACAGCCTGATCGTTGACGTGACGGGCTTCAACGGCAAGAACTGGTTCGACAGGGCCGGAAATTTTCACAGCGCTTCCCTCCACCTGGTTGAGCGCTTCACGCCCATCAATCATGACGCCATTCGCTACGAGGTGACGATCGAGGATCCGGAAGTTTTTACCCGGCCATGGCGAATCGCGATGCCGCTGTATCGCCGTCTGGAACCCAATATTCAGCTCATCGAGTACCCCTGCATCGAATTTGCGGAGGAGTTCCTCTACGGACATGTGCGCAAGAAGCAACTGGTGAAGCGGTGGGAAGGGGAGACCATGATTATCGATATCACGCGCAAGGTTCCACCAGGCGACCGCTTTTTTGAATGGTATAGAAAGTGAAACTGAACAGCTGTAAAACTCTAGATTCGGAGGTTCATCCGATGCGAACGAAACTGGCCGTTGTGATTGCGGTAGTCGGTTTATTTGTGACCGGTGGAGCGGCGGCGCTCTCGGCACACCATGCGTTTGCCGCCGAATTCGACGCGAAGAAACCCGTCAAGTTCGAAGGCACGGTCACCAAGATGGCATGGACCAATCCCCACGTGTGGCTCTACGTTGATGTGAAAAAACCCGATGGCACGGTTGAAAACTGGGCCTTCGAGGCTGGTACCCCGAATGTTCTGTTCCGGCGCGGCTTCACAAAGAATTCTGTGCTGCCTGGAACCAAGATCGTGGTTGACGGATACCAGTCCAAGGACGGGTCACGAAGGGCAAACGGCAGGGATATTACCTTCGCCGATGGACGCAAGATGTTTCTCGGCTCGACGGGTACTGGCGCTCCGTATGAGCTGCCGGCTGGAGGTCAGAATGTAAAATAACGCCATCCGCTTCTCAGAATTCGAGACTGCTCGCGCGTCTAACCGCGTGGCTGCCCGCGGCGGCCGCAGACGGCTATGGACAGGAGGACGTTATGAAGACATGGTCGATGGCCGTCGTCGGCCTCGTGGTGATGCTGAGCCTGTTGGCACAGGGGTCGGTTCAGACCGCTGAAGTCACTGTTCTGGGGGGCATGGGAGTCGTGTCAGGGCTACGTGACCTTGCTCCCGCTTTCGAGCAGATGACCGGGCACAAGGTCATCGTGCGATTCGAGCAGACGGCCGATTTGAACCAGATGATCAATTCAGGCGCCCCGGCCGATATCGCCGCGCTGCAACCTCAGCAGGTCGAAGGGTTCATAAAAGATGGCAAGATGGTCGCCGGCACCAGGACTAATTTTGCTCAGGCTGGCGTGGGCGTCGCCGTGAAGACGGGAGCGCGGAGACCGGACATCAGCACAGTCGAGGCCTTCAAGGCTGCGATGCTCAACGCCAGATCGATCGGCTATTCCCGTGGCGGCAGCGGCATCATCTCGGCGAATGTGATGGAGAAACTCGGCATCGCCGACCAGCTCAAGGCCAGGACCAAATTCATCGACGGCATTCCGGTTGCCGAGGTCGTTGCCAGGGGAGAGGTCGAGGTCGGGCTGCAGCAGATCAACGTCATCCTCCCGGTCCACGGCGCCGACTATATCGGCCCCTTGCCGAAGGAACTGCAGGAGACCGTCAAATTCGCGGCAGCCGTGCTGACGGTGTCCAGGCAACCGGAGGTCGCCAGGGCATTCCTCAGGTTCATCGCCTCCCCGAAGGCTGCGCCTCTCATTCGCAAAAGCGCCATGGAGCCGTGGCGCTAGAGATCGATCCGGAAAGGCCTCTTTTCGAAAAATCCGGGGCCGAAACAAAGGACTTGCGACTACGAAAGTCGCTAAAAATGGGGTTTCCGGATCGATCTCTAGCGTAGTGTCTCTCGATTGCCTGTACGTTTGCGGCTGTAGGGGCGGTCTATGACCGCCCGCATTTCGTTGATTCCAGGAAGGCGGGCGGTCATAGACCGCCCCTACAGTTGAACGTTGTCGATTTATGTGTAGGTAATTGCGAGACACTACACTAGCGCTTAATCCGGCAGTTTCCGCGGCTTGTACGCTTTTTCTTTCTCTGCCTTTTCTTTCTATTGTGGTGAGCGGGCGGTTGGCCTAGAATCGTCGCCGAACGAAACTTCAAGGAGTTGAGAGCCCGTGTTCTTCAACATTTTTAGAGCAATCGAAGCAACTGGTCTGAGTGTCTGGATCCGTGAAGCCGATTCCTATTTTTCATTCTGGATGATCCTTTCGGTGCATGCCATCGGCATGGGTGTGCTGGTTGGTGCCAGTGTCTTGATTGGATTGCGAGTTCTCGGTTTTGCACCAGATCTGCCTCTGGCGCCGCTGAAAAGGTTCTACCGCTTTATATGGGTTGGGTTCTGGATACAGGTGGCATCAGGCATCCTTCTATTGGTTGCATATCCGACCAAGTCCCTGACGAACCCGCTGTTTTACCTCAAGCTGACCCTGATCGGGCTTGCCGTGGCGTCCATGCAAATGCTGAGGAATCGTGTCTTTGCCGACTCCAGCCTGAACGAGGCAACCATGATGGCCAGGGGCAGGCTTTTTGCAATATGGTCGCTCGTGTTCTGGGTTGCAGCCGTGACTGCGGGCCGTTTGCTGGCCTATACGTACACCATTCTCACCGCGTAGTGATTACTTATTTATGACTTTGGTACACATACATCTTTTACTGAATCATTGGCCAATCATCGGCGCTTTCGTCGGGCTTGGCCTGTTTCTGGTTGCGCTTGCCGCGAACAGCGACGATTTGAAGCAGGCCAGCCTTGCATTTTTTGCTTTCCTTGCTCTGCTGGCAATTCCGACATACATGAGTGGCGACGTTGCGAATGAGGTGCTCAAGACAAATACGCCGCTGCCGAGGGAGTTGATCACCACGCATCAGGGCGCCGCGCTGCTGGCGTTGGTCTTCATGGAGATTACCGGCTTCGTCGCTTTGATTGGACTATGGCAGTTCAGCCGGATGTCGCGTCCGGCACCCGGCGCCGTGGCACGATGGAATTCCGCAGCCGTGCTCGTTCTTTCGATTGTGACATCAGGTCTGATGATAGCAGTAGGGAACACTGGCGGAGCCATCCGCCATCCGGAAATTCTGTCGGGCCAGGACACCGGATCGATGGTCGGGGCGATCGGTTCGAAGATCGTCCCGTTGGCCAGTTACTTCGTGACCGAGTATTCACGCTGGGTGTGGCCGGTAATGGAGACGCTTCACTTCCTTGGCTTGATCTTGATTGTGGCCGCCATTGGAGGACTCAACATCCGGCTGTTGGGATTTGTGAAAGAATTGCCCGTCGCTCCGTTGCACCGGTTACTGCCCTGGGGAATCGCGGGCTTCGTCATTAATATCATCACGGGCATTCTCTTCTTCGTCGGCATGCCTTTCTTCTATGCCTGGAACCCCACGTTCTATCTCAAAATGGGAGCCGTTGTGGTTGCGGGAACGACTCTCGTGTTGTTTAACTGCACCGGCGCTTTCCGCGCGTGGGCGCAGCTGGGAAGCGGGGAAGATCCGCCGAGACTCGCCAAGTTTGTTGCAGCAGCGTCGTTATTCCTGTGGTTCGCGATCATCGTTCTGGGCCGCTATATTCCGCTGACCCAGGAATCTTTGAAGTAAACACGGTTAGCCCCAATACTGTTCAGTTAAGGTGATTCGTGGCCGAGGAACATTCCCCTCCTCGCAGAGGAGGGGTGGACGCGACATCAATAAAAATATCGCGAAGCCACCTTTGAAAAGAGCGGACGGGGTGGTCAGCTCGGCGCCAATGCAACGTTTCGCCGGTCTGACCACCCCGTCTGCGCGGAACAAGGTGGCTTCGCGACTTCTTATTGACCGCGCAGCCTCCCCTCCTCTGCGAGGAGGGGAATGTTCCTCGCCCCACGAATCACCTTAACTGAACAGTATTGACGCTAACGCCCTGGGCTGACTTCGGCTCCGCTTCGCAGCTCACTCCGTTTTCCTCGAACGTTTTTTCTGTGTTGTTTTTTTCTATTGCGAAACAAATGCCTCAGTAGTACGGTACGCGCCGCGGTTTGCATGTACGCGATGGAACGCGATACGACATAGCGATCGGCACGGCAGGGGTGTTTAAACCGGCAACTGGCACCATGTGCAAGAGGGTCGTACCCAAATGCCGAAACATTCGCGTACTTGCATTCCAACCCGCCTGTTATTTTTGGCGCTGGTTCTCCTCTTATCGGCTTATAAACCGGTTCTGGGTCAATCTCCGACCCCACCTAAACAGCTCAAGCAGGATGCGATTGCCGCGCTTCAAGGCATTTCCACCAGCGACAGGGATCTTCAGAAAAAGGTCAGCTCGGCCGTGGATGACATCCGCCAAAGCCTTTCCGATAAAAATACGAATTTCTTTCTGGACGACTGGAGGATTCTTCCACCTCCGCAAGGCGGAAAGGTTTTCGATCAAGAGCTGAATGCCACTGATGACCTTGCCGATTTGCTGAAAGATCGGGGAACACCTGCAACCATTCGCTCTGTCCTGCAACGCGTTCTCGATGCATTGGTGCAGGCCGACAGGCAAATCGCGGAACTCTCACTGGTCACAGCCGAACGTTTCGTTAAAGCAGGAGAAGGGGACGCCAGAGTTGTCGCCCGCGCGCGGCAGCAATTCGATCAAGCGGCGAAAGAGACAGATCCGAAGAAAGCCATCGGAGGATTCAAAAATGCCTGGCAATCCTCGCAGGACGTCGTCAATCAGAATGGGCTCGTCATTACGTCGTTCAGCGACGCTCCCGATCCTTTCTCTTCAGGGATCACGGCAAACAGGCTGAAGGCCACGTTTCAGAGTTTCAAAATTCAGAACGGCGACGACAATCAGAACGACAATCGCTTGAATGATCTCAACAAGCAGGATTCCCGGCAGTCTATCGAATTCATTGAGATCATTCAGGACCCATCGACGGGCGCGACGATCCGGAAGATCACCACAGTTCAGGATGTACCGGTCTTCCCGGACAGGGCTAACGATTCTTCGAAGTTGCCGCCCTGGTCAGTGACCTTGACCAGCTCATGGGACGGAAAGGGCGACAGCGGCCAAATTGCCAGGGAGGGCGCGTACAACTATATCGCCTTTGGCAGGATCGTGAATACCGCGGATAACGGTAAAAAAGACGAGAAAAAGGACGACGACAAAGACAACAAAGATAACAAAGACAACCAGGTTGTTGCAGTAGCCTTTCCCATTTCCGGCAGCGTAACGCTGGACAATACCTTGCCAACCATCACGGCGGTGCGCGACAAAGCTCCGAATGCCGCCGGCTGGAATAACTCAGATGTGACCGTGAGGTTTGTTTGCTCCGATGCCACCGGCGCCGCCACCTGTCCAGCGCCAATAACCGTTACCACAGAAGGGGCTAATCAGCGCGTTTCGGGAACCACCGTCGATGTGGCCGGCAACACCGCCACAGTTGCAGTCATCCTGAATATAGATAAGACGCCGCCCGCGCTGACCATTACGACACCTGCGGACGGAGTGAAGGTACAGACCGCGAGCGTCGCTGTGACCGGTACCGTAACCGATTCGCTGTCCGGGTTGGCATCTCTCAAATGCAACGGCGTACCGGTCGCCAACTTGCAGTCGCCGTTCTCTTGCAATGTGCCTTTGAACATTGGCGTGAACTTCATCACGGTCGATGCAACCGATCGAGCAGACAACACGAAATCGTCGAGCATTACCGTTTCATGGGTTCCGTCGCCGGTCATCACATCGATCATTCCGAATACTGGAAAGCAAGGGCAGAGCGTCACCGTCGCGATTACTGGCCAAAACACCCACTTCGTTCAGGGCGCGACACAGGCGAACTTTGGTGCGGGTATCACTGTCACCTCTCTTGCCGTTAGTTCGGCGACGGCGGCACTGGTGGGACTAAGTGTGGATCCGGCGGCCGCGACCGGTCCGCGCGACGTGACGCTGACCACGAACGCGGAAGTGGTGAGACTGAATGGTGGGTTTAGTGTCCAGACAGGAGTGCTGCCGCCATCGATTACGGATTTCAATCCAAAGTCGGCTCCGATTGGTACGGTCATCACGGTTACGGGAAATAATTTCGTTCCGTCCACGGGACCTGGTCCGCAAGTAACTCTGAATAAGCAGGGTGGCGGGATGCTCGCCGCGCCGCTGTCCAGCTCTGCCAACACCTCGCTTCAATTCGTGGTGCCCACAGGAGCGGCGACCGGCCCGATTACGGTCACCACCGCCGCGCTGACCGCGTCATCGGCGGATTCGCTTTCCATCGTTGCGTCCTCGGATTTCACGGTTTCCGCTTCACCTTCGACCACAAATCTGATTCAAGGACAGTCGGTCAGCTATGCGATCACCCTGAAGACTTCAAACGGTTTCAGCCAACTGGTGACGCTGGCTGCTTCAGGGCTCCCGTCAGGGCTCAGTAGTTCATTTAAACCGCAACAAGTCACCGCCGGGCAGACATCGGTTTTCACCATCACGGCTCCCGCCGGGCAATCGCTGAGCCAATCGACGCTGAATTTCTCAGCGGCAGCTACTGTCGATGGCATTGCACTGTCTCAAACCGCGACGGCGCAGCTCAATATCGTCGCGCCGACCACCTCTTTCGTCGGGCGGACGGTCGTGGATGATCCCGCAGAAACGGTATTGGCCGGAGTCACTGTCACGATGATGGGCAAAGACGGAAATGGGGGCACGACCGGCTGTACCGGCAAGACGGTTTCCGATGCTGCGGGTAACTTCTCACTTCAGAACCTGTCCTCTGCCTGTGTTGGTCCTCAGTTGATCGGCTTTGACGGTACGACGGCAACTTTCCCGCCAGGCAAGTACGCCGGAGTGAATTTGATCTTCACACTCGTTTCAGGAAAGGTCACTGCGTCTCCGGTCCTCGTTCATCTTCCGCGTATCGATAATCTGGAAACGTTTTATGTCCGGCAGAACAACGACACCGATCAGACGTATGCATTTCGTACCGTTCCCGGCCTGGCCCTAACCGTTTACAAAGGCACCACCTTCACCATGCCTGATGGTTCCCAGCCAAACCCGTTTCCTTTGGTAGGTGCTCAGGTACCTGTCGATAGATTGCCCGACGCAAAGCCTCCTGTGCCGACGATGTTGAGCGTGTTCATCGTGGCCTTTCAGCCGGCGAACGTAGATACGAATCAACCCGTCGCCGTTTCTTATCCAAACAGTGTCAGCACGCCTCCGGGCGTCAACATGACTTTGATGACGCTGGATCCGACGCGGGGGGCCATGGTGCCATATGGTACCGGCACCGTTTCCGGGGACGGCACGCAGATTGTTCCCGACTTCGATCCATCAAATGCGGGCCACCGTTACGGAATTGTTCACTTCGACTGGCATGGTCCAATGCCACCACCGCCGCCGGATGTGAATCCCGGTGGAGGGGGCAATGGTCCCGAGGCCGGTGAACCAGTGGACCTTGCATCGGGTGTCGAGGTCAATTCCAGTGCAGATATAGGTTTCAATACATCCCTGATCCCGGTAACACTTGTCAGAACCTATCGCACATTGTCCGGCGCGCCCGGGCCGTTCGGGATCGGAACGAGCCACAATTTTGGCTATCAACTCGACACCTCCCCATTGGTGCGGGGCCAGGGGGTGGTCTCGCTAGTCATGCCGGATGGAAATCACTTCCCATTCAGCCAGAGAGCAGACGGCACATTCATCAACTCAAAGATTCCTTCTCTGCGTGGAGTTATCCTCACCAACCCTTCTTCGGGCTCCTATAGTTTGCGCTGGAAAGACGGGGCGAACTGGTTGTTCCAGACTTCGTCGCAGGGCCCGCTAGTCGCATTTCTGAGTTCGATCGGAGATCGAAACGGCAACCTCATTACTCTGGTTAGAAATCCCGACAACCCGGCTCAGATAACGCAAATCCAGAACCCGGCTGGAAGAAGATTGAGTCTGGCGTATGACTCGTTTAATCGTGTCACATCGATCTCTGATCCGATCGGCCGGACGGCACGATATGCGTACAACTCGCAGGGTACACTTGCCACCTTTACCAACGTAGCCGGCGGCGTCACCACTTACACATACGATTCTCAAAATCGATTGATCCAGGTCAGCGATCCCCGGGGGATCACCTTTCTGCAAAACGCATACGACTCGAACGGGCGTGTGTCTCAGCAGACTTCGGCGGACGGAGCCGTGGTCAAATTTCAATACCAACTGTCGAACCCCACGAGCCCCACCAGCCCTGTCTTGTCGACCACTGTGACCGACGCTCTCGGTAATCAGGCGAAATACCGCTTCAACACCGAAGGATTCATTGTTGACGTAACCAACGCGCTGGAGCAAAGAACGACCTTCACGAGAGACTCTGGAACCAACCTGGTTCTCAGCGTCACAGACGCTCTCGGTCGCAAGACTGCTTATGCCTACGACCTGAACGGAAACGTCACCAGCGTCACGCGGCTGGCGGGAACTCCAGATGCGATAACCACCTCTACTGCCTACGAACCTGCTTATAACCAGGTCAGCAGTGTTACCGACCCGCTGGGTCACACCAGCTTGTTCTCATACGAGAGCTCCGGGAATCTTATCTCGATTACCGATCCACTCAGCCACAAGATCAAATTCAGCTACGACAACGCCGGGCAGTTGTTGTCAACAACCGATGCAACCGGCAGCACCATGCAATTTACATACGTGGATGGAGACTTCATCAAGGTCACAGATCCGCTGGGCCGTTCGACCACACGGGTGGTGGACGGTATAGGACGACTGACTGGATTGAGCAGGCCGCTTGGGCAAACGATCCAGTACCGCTACGACGCTCTGAACCGAATCACGCAGGTGACCGATCCCGTCGGGGGTCAAATCGCTTACACCTATGACGGCAATTCCAATCTCCTCAGTGTAAAGGACGCATTACAACACTCGACGACTTTTACCTACGACAGTATGGACAGGCTGGCGACTCGGAGTGACGCGTTGGGTAATCTCGAGTCCTTTAAGTACGACCTGAATGGGAATGTGATCCATGCCGTTACCCGCCGCGGGCAGGCCAGCGACATCAAATACGACGCCTTGAATCGAAGAATATTTGTCGGCTTTGGTGCTGGCGCTTCGAGCTATGAAAGCACCATCAACTATTCCTACGATGCAGGCAGCCGAATGATCGGCATTCAGGATTCAACCGCCGGTACAATTGCCGGCACCTTCGACGGCCTCGATCGTCTGATTTCCGAAATCACTCCTCAGGGCATTGTCCACTATACATATGACTCGGCAAGTCGCCGAACCAGTATGAGCGTGGCGGGTCAAGCAGCGGTGAACTATACCTACGACGACGCGAACCGCCTGACCAGTATCGATCAGGGAAACCTGGTTGTGGGATTTGGCTTCGATGTAGCCAATCGACGAACCTCGCTGAAGCTGCCCAACGGTATCAGCATGAACTATACCTACGATGCGGCTTCGCAATTGCGACAGATTACGTACGGTCTTGGGTCAACCGCATTGGGTGATCTGGTTTATGAGTATGACAGTGGCGGAAGACGAATCAGTATGGCTGGCACGCTTGCGCGGACCAGCTTGCCGGCTGGCGTATCGAACACAACCTATAACTCCGAGAATCAGGTCCTGCAGTTTGGTTCCGCTGCTTTGACCTACGATGCGGACGGCAACCTGATCAGCGATGGAACGAACACATACAATTGGGACGCGCGAAATCAACTCGCTTCGATACAGTCTTCAAACGTTACCGCTACTTTCAATTACGATCCGTTTGGGCGCAGGGTCAGCAAAACCGTTAACGGAGTGTCCACTTCATTCCTGTACGACGGCGTGAATCCGGTACAGGAGTCCTCGGCCGGCCGGGGCCAGGCAAACCTCCTGACCGGGCTTGGTGCGGATGAAATTTTTACTCGTACCGATTCCACTGGTGATCGCAGCTTCCTGACAGACGTACTCGGCAGCACCGTCGCCTTGACGGATTCGGGTGGGGCCGTTCAGGCGCAGTACACCTACGAGCCATTTGGCGCAACTACAGTTTCCGATCCGGCCGACACGAATTCCTATCGCTTCACCGGTCGCGAAGACGACGGTACAGGACTCTATTACTACCGCGCACGCTACTACAGTCCGGCGCTCGAGCGATTTGTCAGCGAAGATCCGCTTGGAATTCGTGGCGGCGATCTGAATATGTACCGCTACGCTGGCGGCTCCCCTGTGGGTGTGGTTGATCCCTCCGGTCTTTGCAATATTGCCGTGCGGTTCTATCCGCTGAGTGGTGGGCTGTACTACCACGCATACATTCTTACTACAGACGATAGCGGTACACAGTTTTTCCGGGGCGGGCCTAACGGCCCCGGCCCGTCAAGCGGCAGTAGTGGCGCCTCGAGCTCGAGTCCAGGCGGCTCATCAAGCCAGAGCTCGCGACGCTGCTCGAGTAATTCGGGTTCCAGCAATTCAGGAAATTCATCGAGTCCAGGCTCAGGTCCTGGTGGTCAGGGTCAGAACACCGGCCCATGGGGTCCGATTACCACAACGTCCGGTCCTTACACACCGAATTCGATCGACTATGATCCAGGAAACCCGCCGTCCGTGCCTGTTTTGAGCAACGACGCTCCTTGCGGTCCTTATAATTCGCAGCTTAATCAAGCATTGAATCAGATTCAGAACGCAAACATTCCATATAACCCCCTCTCGACCAACAGCAATGCGACGGCAAGCAACGCGCTTCAGCAGGCTGGATTACCAGTTCCTACTCCGCCTGTTTGGGCACCGGGATGGGGACATTCTCTGCACTAGATACAGAAGGACGGCCAGGTTGCAAAGGTTCATGAAAAATTCAGTTTTGTCGGCGGTTCTCCTGGCCGTCGTGCCGTGGGGATGCGCGCGCCGAAATGTAACGCTTGCGCAGATCGAAACCAGGATCACAAACGAACTGCCACCCGGCTCGACCAGAGGCAAGGTAATCGATTTTCTCCATCTGCAGGACGCTGAGATCAGCCAACGCGAACCGAAAGTTATAGCCCGCATTCGTCGTGCTGCCACAAGCGTGGTGTGTGAGACCGTCATCGTGCTGCAGTTTGAGTTTGATTCAGAAGACCGGTTGGTTTCTCACTCGGCACGGGAAGACAGGATTTGTCTTTAATGGATAGCGTGATGTCAAAGCTGCGGAACGCGGTCACGGGCACCTATCAGTCAATCAGGTTTATAGGTGGCAAGCTGCCAGTCATAGCCTTCGTCCTGACTCTGGCGATTCCGTGCTCGCTGTTCGCACAGACCAGCGGGACGGTGCAGTATTTTTACGATGACTCCGGTCGATTGGTAGGATTACTTGACGCAGCGCGGAACAAGGTTACCTACCGATACGATGCCGCTGGTAACCTGTTATCGATAACCCGCTCTACATTGCCTCCGCTCAGCACACTAGCTATTCTGCAGTTCTTTCCACAGCACGGACCGGCTGGCACAACAGTCACAATACAGGGCCAGGGCTTCAACCCAACGCCTTCTTCCAACCCGGTTAATTTCGATGGAAAACCTGCGAGTGTTATCTCTGCCACGACAACTGCTCTGGTTGTTACCGTCCCCGCCACTGCAACGACAGGACCGATTTCAGTCACTGTAGGGAACCAGGCTGCAACATCGGCGGACAATTTCACATTCATACCGATACCCACGATTCTCTCGGTCAGTCCGAAATTCGCCGTCAGTAGCGGCAGCGCGATAAACATCTCGAATTTCCAGGTCAGTGCTGTGAATTTGGGCGGCGCGACGTTTGCCTTTGCGCCTGCACTGAATCCGCCCGTGGTAACGGTCAACTCGGCCACAATCGCGCAAGACGGGAATTCAGCAACACTGAATCTGACGGTCGCGGCCGGCGCTGTGGGCGCTTTTACGCTGGTGGCGACGAATGCAGCGGGTCCGTCGAGTCAAATCGCAAATGCGAGCAATAAGTTCAGTATTTTGATTCCCGATGGCGATCCGGACGGCGATGGCTTAACCAATGCCGTCGAGATTGCGATTGGGACGGATCCTTTAAATGCGGATACCGATGGCGATGGTACGCCCGATGGTTGGGAAGTATTCTATGGACTCAACCCGCTGGATCCCAGCGATGCGAACAAAGATGCGGACGCCGATGGGTTGACGAATCTGCAGGAGTTTTTGGCAGGCGCAAGCCCTCGAAACCCGAACAAGGTTCCACCGATCGTTTCGCAGGTCAGTCCGCCGAATGGCGCAACCAACATCTTTATAAATAATGTAGTAGTGGTGCGGTTCGGAGAGCCGCTTTTGACCGGTATGTCTCTCGCAGGACCGCAGACTGCGATCGGTAACGCACTGGGCACAACCTCGACGGTATCGGCGGCTTCAAAACAATTGGCCGCGCAGACGCTACAAGCTTATTTAAATCGAACCTGCTGCGGAAATTCGGTTAATCCAGGGGCGCTTTCACTGATTGGACCTTTCGGTGGTGAAGCGGGATCCGTAGCTGTCTCCAACGACGCCCTTTCGATTACCTTTGCGCCTTCCATCCCGCTTCTCCCCAACACGAAATACACGGTTCAGGCGCAGGGCTTGCGTGATGCTGCTGGAAACGCGATGACGCAGGTATTTCGCAGTTCGTTTACAACCGGCACTGCATTCGATCCGACCCCACCTGCGGTCGTCCTGACCGTTCCCGCAAACAATGCGAGTAATGTCCCCTCGAACCTGCACTACATCGTGCAGTTCAGCAAGATCATCAATCCGGCAACGCTGACGCCTGCGAACTTCTTTATTGTCGATAACACCACCGAACTGCATATTGCCGGGCTCATTCAAGTTGATGCCAGTGGTCTGACAGCTTCCTTTATACCGGATCAGCCATTGCCGATCGGCCGCTCGTTCTCTGTCAATCTCACAACAGGCATCAAGGATACGGCCGGAAACAGCCTTACGGGCAACCAGTACTTTGGCTTTACAACGGCTCTTGGGCCGGAAACCACAGCGCCTCATCTGATCACCACCAGCCCGGCAAACGGCCAAACGGGCATTCCTGTAAACGCGCTCATCGACCTGGGTTTCAATGAACCTCTCAACATCACGACGGTTGGTCCCAACATTCAAGTATCCACGGGTGGTCTGAACGTACCCGTATTGGTTGCGCTGTCGAGCGGTAATCAGCGCGTGACGGTAACACCTGCTCAAGGTTTGACACCTAACGCGCAGTACACGGTGACGGTAGGCGCCGGTATAGGAAGCCTTAGTGGTCTCACGCTCGATAATCCGAGCAGCTTTAGCTTCCAGACGGTTGCGGCCGTCGATACGACAACGCCTTCGGTGGTGTCGACCGATCCTGCAAATGGCGCGACGGGCGTAGCGACCAACGCCGTAATCGCGCTGCGGTTCGACAAACCGATGGATCGAGTGACCCTGACGAGTTCGAATCTCGAGTTGTATCCAACGAATGTTGGAACCGTGGTCATGGTTCCAGGGACGATAACAGTTTCCGCGGACGCTCAGATCGTGAGCTTCACGCCAACAAA
>Ga0137394_10001245_pt1 | contig 18387 bp, 8 predicted proteins | sample czobulk116metaG_FD_108278 | JGI IMG/M metagenome (GOLD analysis project Ga0137394, IMG submission 108278) | Vadose zone soil microbial communities from Angelo Coast Range Reserve, California, USA - czobulk1.16 metaG | ecosystem: Environmental > Terrestrial > Soil > Vadose zone | place: USA...
GCAGTTCAGCCCGATGGCAAAATCGTCGTTGGCGGTGATTTCACGAAAGCCAATAATGTTCCTCGTGCACGCATCGCGCGACTCAATGCCGACGGATCGCTGGATACGACCTTCGATCCGGGACAGGGCGCCAACGACGCTGTCCGGATTTGCCTCGTGCAGCCCGATGGACGCATCCTCATAGGTGGTTCGTTTAGGTCGATCAACGGCACCAACAATGTTCGAAACTTTCTGGCGCGCTTAAATGCTGACGGGTCGCTCGATACCACATTCCTCGCCAATCCGTCGCAAGGCGCTAACGACTCCGTCTACGCATTAGCTCTCCAATCCGATGGCAAGATTATTGTGGGCGGTAACTTTACCAGTTTCAGCGGAGTGACTCGTGGTAGCATTACCCGGCTCACGTCGGATGGACAAAACGATCCCACCATCAATTTCGGCGCCGGCGCAAATGGCGCTGTTGCTGCCCTCGCGGTGCAGGATGATCGGCGCATTGTTGTCGGTGGCGCGTTTACCAAATTCGATGATCAGCCTCACAACTATGTCGTCCGCCTTTATGGTGGCTCGCTCGCTGGACCAGGAGCCTTCCAGTTCAGCTCGGCCGTTTACAACGTGAACGAGTTTGACGGTCAGGCCATCGTAACGGTCAAGCGCGCCGGCGGTACTCGCGGTGAAGTCCACGTCGACTTCCAGACTCTTAATGGCACTGCCACCTCGGGCGTTGATTATCTCCCGCAGGCCGGGACACTCATCTTCGGGGAAGGAGAGGTCAAACAGACGTTCCCGGTGACTATTCTCCAGGATGCCGATGTGGAGCCCATTGAAACCGTCAATTTGACTCTTTCCAACCCAGCCGGCGGCGCCCGCCTGGGTCTGCAGCCGACGGCCACTTTGAACATCGTCAGTGATGACAGCCATATAGGCTTCCTGGCGTCGACCTTTAGCGTGAGCGAAGGAACACCTAGCGGCCATGCCACCATTACCGTCATCCGGACCGACGCAACCAACAGTGCGGTTTCAGTGGGCCTGGTCGTTCTGGATGGCACAGCCACCGCAGGAATCGATTATCTGCGGCCAGCCATAAGCAATCTTACGTTCTCTGTCGGTGAGACAGTGAAGACGTTCCAAGTGCCGATCATCCCGGATACCAACGTCGAGGCCAGCGAGACTGTCTTGATGTATTTGACCAATGCCACCTCCAGTGGAGCCGTTTATTACACCAACGCCTCGGCTGTACTCACCATCGTGAACGATGACTTTGCCTTTGGTTCCATCAGCTTTAGTCAGAACGAATATGGAGTCAATGAAGCTGATACCAACAAACTGGTCACCGTCGTGCGCAATGGCGGCAGCGACGGCATTGTCTCTGTTGATTACACGACTCGCGATGGCACTGCCTTCGCTGCTTTGGATTATACCGCGACTTCCGGCACACTGACATTCGCGGATGGTGAAACGAATAAAACCTTCGCTGTGCCGATTATCTTCGACCTGGTGGACGAGCCAATCGAGACCGTTCTGCTTTCGCTCTCGAATGTCCGCGGCGGCGCTGCTCTCGGAGCGACGAACGCCGTGCTCAACATCACCAATACCGCGGCCACTGATGGCATTAGGATCGTTGCGGCCGGAACCTACATGACGCAGGAAAGTTTCACCCCGGCCAATCGGCAAATCGATTCCGGCGAAACGGTGACGTTTAACCTGGCCTTGCGCAATACAGGTGTGCTCGATGCGAACCGCCTCGGAGCCACTTTGCTCAGCACGAACGGAATTACTGCGCTCACAACATCCAACTTCTATGGACAGCTCCTGGCTGGTGGATCGGTCGTTTCCCGGCCTTACCAATTCCGTGTCACGGCGACCAATGGCTCGCGCATCACCCTCAACCTTCGCTTGCAGGATGGCACGCTGAACCTGGGCAATGTGACCTTTGATATGTTCGTAGGCCAGACCTCATTCACCTTCAGCAATACCAACGCGATCGTCATTAATGATCACACGAACGCCTCGCCCTGTCCGTCTCCTATCGTGGTGTCGGGCTTAAATGGGACGGTCACGAAGGTCTCATTGTCGCTATTCAACATGAGCCATACTTATCCCCGCGACGTAGATATCCTGTTAGTAGGGCCCCAAGGCGAGAGCGTTGTAGTAATGTCAGACGCTGGAAGCACCGCGACCAATTATTTCTCCATCACCAATGTCAATCTGACGTTCGAGGATGACGTTGGGCGCTTTCTACCCGAACAAGGTCAGATTGTGTCGGGCACCTATCAGCCGATCAACTATAGCGAAAATGACACTGGGGCTGATTCGTGGCCCACCAACACAATCCCGCCAGCCCCTGCCAACGCGCCGTCGCGGACGCGGTTGTTCACTCCAGGACCCAACATCGATCCAAACGGCGTCTGGAGGTTGTATGTGGTAGATGACTCCTGGGGTGACGTTGGAGTAATTGCAGGTGGCTGGAGTGTCACCATCACCATGGCGGGCTCTGGCACCGCGGCTGCCGATTTGGCTGTCTCGATGGCCGTTGCTCCCAACCAAACAACCGCCGGTCAACTCGTCAATTATACGCTCGCGGTTACGAATAATGGACCTGCGCCCGCTACTGGCATCGTTGTTTCGAACATCCTGGATACCTCGATGACCTTTGTCAGCGCCCAAGGTTCGTTCACGCGCACTGGTAATATTGTCCTCTTGAACTTCCCGAACCTGGCCAGCGGCGCGGGCACGAACCTAATCGTGACGACTCGAGCCACTCCGGCCGACAGCACCATCACCAATACGTTCTTCGCCACGGCGACCGTTCAAGGCATTGAACCTGAGCTGAACTCGGCCAACAATGCCGTCACCGGCAAAGTCATTGTCTATCCGATCCCGCCCGTTTCGGTTGGCCGAAAATCGGGCCAGGTGGTACTCTCGTGGCCGGCAGTAGGCGCAGGTAATGTTTATGTGGAAGCGACCGACACGCTGTTCCCGCCTAACTGGGTGCGCTTGACGAATTCACCGGCGCTCAGTGGCGGTCTGCTGAGCATTACCATAAATCCTGTGAAGCCCAACCAGTTTTTCCGGGTGAGGGCGCCCTAGCTGATATCAGAGGAACTGCTTCTGGCAGCAGCCGGCAAGGTGGCCGGCTGGGGCGAGGATTCGAGGGGCAGGGGATGCCAGGACAGCGGAATTGTTTGATGGCCGCAGAAATCTTAGAACTATGAAGCGCATTCTTTTCGCCGCCTGTTTAGGCACGCTGTTTGCCAGCGGCGCCACGTTGTTGGCGGCCCCCGCCAACGACCATCGGCATTTGCCGAACCTGGACAAACGCCAGGAGCTGCTCCGCAAAGAGGCCGCTTTGGCTCCGGCCAGGCAAGCGGCTGTTGACCGGCTTCGCGAGGCGGTCCCGACCGCCACGGTGGATGTGGATCCAATCCATGAGACTCCGTTTCTGGTTTCTTCTCCACACGAGTTCCTCAGTGGTCCTAAAGGCATTGGCAAGGGAATTTCTGCAGAAGCAGCCGCTGCTATTCCAAAAGACGATCCTCATCATCCGGTCAAAGCGTTCCTGGCAGGGCATTCCGACCTCTTCGGGTATGATCACCAGATATTTTCTTCCACGCGGATCAAGCGCGATTACAAGACTCCGCATAACGGGCTGCAAACCACAGTCTGGCAACAGGAGCTCGACGGCATCGAGATCTTCGAATCGATTTTGATCGGACATGTCACCGCCAAAGGCGAACTGGTCAAGATCAACACCTACCTGATGGCCGATCCCTCGGCTGCGGCCGATGCGGGCGTTCCAGATCGCAAAGGCAAACAGGCTAATCCTCCAGTCAGCGCCAAGGCTGCGCTTGCCGCGGCGGTCGCATCTGTGGGTGAGGCCCTGGACGCCAATGCAGTGCAGGAGCTGGATAAGCCCGCCGGTTCTGATCGGCAACAGCGCTTGTCGGCCTCTCCTGTCAGCGACGTCACGGTCCGTCTGGTTTGGCTACCGATCAACGCGGGACAAATGCGCCTCTGCTGGTTGATTTGCCTGACCAGCCTGGCGGAATGGGAAATGTTCCACGTGGTGATTGACGCCACATCCGGGGAAGTGCTTGTCCGGCGCAATCTCACCGAGCACGCTACCAATGCCACTTATCGTGTTTACACGACCGAAAGCCCGACTCCGTTTTCTCCTGGTCTTAACACTCCTTCATCGTTCCAGCCGCCCGAGGTTCCGCGCGTCGTTATCACTACCACTGCCCTCAACACGAACGCCTCTCCGCTCGGTTGGATAAACGACGGAGACAATGAAACGCGCGGAAACAACGTCGACGCCCATCTGGACCGGGACGGAGATAACCAGCCGGACCTTCCGCGGCCGCAAGGAGCTCCGGGGCGCATTTTCGATTTCCCCCTGAACTTAACGCAAGACCCCACCAGCTATAGCGCCGCTTCCACCGTCCAGCTCTTTTACTGGTGCAATTTTATGCACGACAAGCTCTACGAACTGGGGTTCACAGAGGCAGCGGGAAATTTCCAGGTCAACAACCTCGGCCGAGGCGGTTTGGGCAACGATGCGGTGTTGGCCGATTGTCAGGATGGCCGCGGTTTCGATAATGCCAATTTTGCTACGCCGCCCGACGGCCAGGCGCCCCGGATGCAGATGTATCTTTGGGATTTTCCGTTCCCTAACCGCGACGGTTCTCTGGATGCAGATATCGTTTTGCACGAGTATACGCATGGTTTGAGCGGGCGATTGGTCGGCGGAGGCGTACTCATCACTGAACTGCAAACGCGCGGAATGGGAGAAGGTTGGTCGGATTTTTATGCGTTGTCACTGATGACCGATCCCAGCAGCAGCGTCGATGCCTCTTATCCGGCGGCAGCGTACTCAGTCTATCAGTTGGTCGGTCTTACCGAGAATTATTACTACGGATTGCGTCATTTTCCCTATTCGACCGATATGACCAAGAATCCGCTCACTTTCAAAGACATCGATCCTGCTCAAGTGCTGCCGCATACCGGTGTGCCGATGAATCCCATCTATCAGCCGTTCGATCCCTCCATCGCCGATGAAGTCCATAACCAAGGGGAAGTTTGGTGCGTTACGCTTTGGGATGTCCGGGCCAATCTCATCAAAAAATGGGGCCCGATTATCGGCAACCAGCTCACACTTCAACTCGTTACCGACGGGATGAAGCTCTCGCCAGCCAATCCAAATTTCCTGCAAGCCCGCGATGCCATCATCCAGGCCGACCAGGTCAACAATGCTGGCGCCAACTACAACGAACTCTGGGCGGCGTTTGCCAAGCGCGGGATGGGCGGCAGCGCCAGTTCTCCTCCCAGCTACACCACGGCTGGCGTCGTTGAGTCCTTTGACGTGCCCGGTCTGGCGCTAAAAACCGCTACTCCACGCGACACTTTCACTGGGAACGCGAACAATGTCATCGACGTCAATGAGTGTGTGGAACTGTTCATCAGCCTTTTCAATAATGGCCGGCGCAACGCCATCAACATTTCGGCTACTCTCTCGAGCACGACCCCGGGGGTCAATATCTCGCAGGGCGATTCGACCTATCCGAATATTCCTGTTGGCGCCACGGCCACCAATCTCTTGGCCTTCCGCATCTTCGTGACGACCAACTTCACCTGCGGATCCGTTATTAATCTCTCCCTGACGGTTCACTCGGACCAGGACACGCGCACGATTCCCATCCGTTTGAAAACCGGAAGCATTGGCTTGCCCAAGCGCTACGATTCATCAGAGTTGGTTTTCATTCCTGACGGCGATCCGCGCGGAATCGATTCTCCCCTGGCAGTCTCGGATTTCGATGGCTCGATCGGCAAAGTTACTGTTTCGTTTTTCGCGACCCATCAATGGGATGCTGATCTCAAGTTCGAGCTCGTCGGTCCAGACGGCACACGTGTGGTGCTGACGGACAATAACGGCTTTGGATTTTTCGGTGGCAACTACGGCATCAACTGCACTCCCGACAGCAGCCGCACCACCTTCGACGACGACGCCAATCGACCGATCCAGGCCGGCTCGCCTCCTTTCGTGGGCGCCTGGCGTCCGCAACAGCCCCTGGCCAACTTCGCGGGCAAATCCGGCATTGGCGCGAATGGTGTGTGGCGTTTGCACTGCATTGATAAATTCTTCTTTGATACCGGCGCGCTGCAATGTTGGTCCCTCAAGCTCTTCCCGAAGGTTTGTTCGGACGGGGGAGGGGAATGTTCGACCGACCTGGGCGTTAGCACCACGGCGGTTCCCAATCCACCAATCCTGGGCAGCAACGTAACCTTCAGATCGGTCGTGACGAATAATGGTCCAATTTCCGCATCAGGTATCGTATTTACGAATATTTTACCACCGGGCGTCAGCTTCGTTTCGGTTAACACAACGCGCGGGGCTTGTACGCAGACAAACGGTATCGTGGGCTGTGCCATTGGGACCGTTCCGGCCAATTTCGCGGTCACTATTAACGTGGTCGGTCACCCAACAGTCTATGGCGCCGTCACGAACGTGGCTATGGTCGACTCTCCCCTGGCAGATTTTAAGCGGGATAATAATACGAATGTTCTGGTTGTCATCCTGCCTACTCCAACGCCGGTTATCATCGCCGCGGGAAGCCACCTCGTTTCCGAAAGTGTCTTGCCTCCCAACGGCGGTCTTGATCCGGGCGAAACTGTCACTGTTGAGTTCCTTTTGCAGAACGTCGGGACGGCCACTGCTTCGAATCTGGTCGGCACGCTGGTGGCTTCGGACAATGTGAATCCGCTCTCGGGACCGCAGAATTACGGGTTCGTTCCCGCAGATGGTTCAACCGTCCGCCAGCCGTTCGAATTCCAGGTCAACGGCACCAATGGGGAAACTATTACGGTGGCCCTCCATCTCCAGGATGGGGCGGATGACCTTGGCGAGGTCACGTTCACCTACGGACTGCACGCTCTCTTTTCATTTGCCAACGGCAACGTCATCACCATTAACGACAACACTTCTGCGACTGCCTATCCATCGACGATTTTTGTTTCGGGAGTGGCCGGGGTCCTGAGTCGAGTGACTGCCACGTTGAGCAACGTGACGCACGGTTTTGCCGATGATATCGATGTTCTCCTCGTCGCGCCTAATGGCCGCAGCGTCGTACTGATGTCCGATGCTGGAGGCGGAAATCCGCTCAATGGCGTCAGCATAACATTTGACGATCTGGCTCCTGTTACTCTGCCTGACTCAGACCGCATCCTCGGCGGCAGTTATCGTCCGTTTAACTACGATGGGTCCGACGGGGACCTGTTCCCCTCTCCGGCGCCGGCGCCTCCTTACTCGAGCACTCTGTCGGCTTTCAACGGTTCGAGCCCGAACGGGCGATGGGCACTTTACGTTTTCGACGATACTCTGGGCGACGTCGGGCGCATCGCCAGCGGTTGGCGGCTCAATGTCGAGACGCTCGATACCGTAGATGCCTCGGCAGACCTGACTGTGTCCGCCACGGCCACCCCTGACCCCGTCCTGGCCGGCAGCAACGTTATCTATTCGGTGTCAGTCATAAATCACGGCCCCGACCCCGCGACCGGAGTCCTCGTTACGAGCCACCTTCCTTTAGGCGCTGTTTTGGTCTCAGCACAGACTGGACTCGGCGACTGCGCCGTTTCAGGTTCCGATGTGATCTGTGACTTCGGTTCGCTGATTCCACAGGACCAGGCGTTCGCTACTATCGAAGCTCGGCTGACTCGATCTGGCACTGCGACGAATGTCTTGAGCGTCGCAGGCAACGAATCGGATCCGAATCCGGCAAACAGCGCGGCCGTGGTGCAGACAACGGTGAATCCGACGGCCGATCTCGCGGTCTCAGTTGCTGCGACGCCGATTCCAGCCATAGTCAATCAGAACGTCGCGTTCACTGTCGCTGTCACCAACAGCGGTCCCAACAGCGCCACTGGTGTGGTTGTGACAAATCGTCTTCCGCCTGGCGTGTCTGTGGTTTCTACGGCCATGAGCCAGGGCAGCGCGAGCGCTTCCGGCGACGTAGTTCGCTGGACGGTGGGCAGCTTGAGCAGCGGGAGCAGCGCGACCTACACGGCCACATTGCGCCCGAACGCGCTCGGGGTGCTCACCAATTCAGCCCAGATCAGGGTGCTTTCGCCGGTTGATCTGGCGCCAGCCAACAATTCGGCAGTGTTGACTGTCCCCATTGGCTCCGGGCCCGTCGTCGTCACTCCCGCGGGCAGCGTTCTGGTCGCAGAGAGCCTGCTTCCGGCATCTGGAGGTGTGGATCCGAATGAAACCGTTTCGATGAGTCTTGCGCTGCGTAATATCGGAACTGTGAACGCCACAGCATTGACCGCAGTGCTGCGCAACACGGCGAACATATCATCGATCAACAGGACGCAAGCTTATGGCAGCCTGATTGCAAACGGCCCCGCGGTCTCTCGCAACTTCACCTTTACAGCTTCTGGTCAAAGCGGGACGACGATTGCGGCGATTCTCGATTTGACCGAAGGGGGCAACAGCATTGGCTCGGCGAGCTTCCCGTTCGTGCTCGGTGGCGCCAGCGGGTTCACAAATAGCACGCTTATCCAGGTGCTCGATAACCAGGCTGCCAGCCCGTATCCCTCAAGCATTTTCGTCAGCGGCCTCACTGGAGTAATCGCCAACGTCTCAGTGACGCTCAAGGGCGTCACCCACAACTACCCCGACGACATTGACGTGTTGCTAGTCGCCCCGAATGGCCGGAGCGTTCTTCTCATGTCGGACGTTGGTGGTTCTCTGCCGATGTCTCCGGCAATTGACCTTACCTTTGACCAATCTGCTCCAGCCAGCCTGCCGGATTCCACGCCAACGAATATTCTCTCTGGAGTCTACAAGCCCACGGATTACGCGCCTGCAGATACTTTTGCGCCGCCAGCGCCAGCCGGCCCGTACAATGCGGACTTAACGCTCCTGAATGGAAGTGATCCGAACGGAACCTGGTCGTTGTTCGCGCAGGACGATGAAATCAGCGACGAAGGACAAATCGGCGGTTGGAGTTTGCGCATTACGACCGTCGGTCGCCTGAGCCAGCCGCCGCGCATACGATTGGTCAGCGTGACCAACGGACATTGCCAATTTACCGTCGATGGCCAGGCGGGCGACAAGCTGGTGATTGAGAGTTCCCCGGACCTGTCGAATTGGGCGCCCATTCGGACCAATGTGCTTGGCTCCGCTTCAATGACGTTCAATGATGCTTCAGTCCTTGGCGATCGCCGCTTTTATCGCGTGCAGCACCAGTTCTAGGCCAGGACTGGATCAGGCCGCGCCTGATCCCGGATTGCATGATTGCTCTTGGGCTCACGGGCGGGGTCGGAATGGGAAAGTCCACCTCCGCGAATTTTTTCGCTGCCCGAGGCGTGAAAGTGATCGACACCGACGAGATCGCCCGTGAGTTGGTCGAGCCGGGCCAACCTGCGCTGGGCGAAATTCAAACGGCGTTTGGCTCGGATATCGTCGCTGCCGATGGGCGACTCAAACGGGACGAATTGGCCGCGCGGATCTTTGCCGATTCGAGGCAGCGCGAGCGTCTCGAAGCCATACTTCACCCTCGTATCAGGGAACGTTGGCTTGGTGAGACCAAGCGCCTCATGGCTGAAAAGATCGGCGAATGCGTGGTGGTTATTCCCTTGTTGTTTGAAACTCAGGCCCAGTCACATTTTGACCGGGTCATTTGCGTCGCCTGCTCGCCTGCCCAGCAACAGCAACGTCTCAGCGAACGTGGATGGACTATCGAGCACATCCAGGAGCGAATGGCGGCCCAATGGCCGATCGAGAAAAAAATGGCGGCCTCCGATTTCGTCGTTTGGACCGATGGCTCACTTGAAGCCCATGCCGGGCAAATCGACCTGGTCCTGAGCAAAGTAAGGAAAAGCGAATCGACTCGCACTTAGAGTTGGAGCGCGGTGGTACGGACGAAACTTCTTTGCACTTTGTCCGGCGGCCCCTATAACCGGCGCGTGCCTGACAATGCCGAACCCATCGATGCCAGTACGCGCTACTGCGCGGTTTACGGCCATCCGATCAGCCACTCGGCTTCACCGGCCATGCAGAATGCGGCTTTGGTTCACCTCGGTTTGAACTGGAGGTACTTGGCATTTGACGTGGATCCGAGCCATTTGCGCGAAGCGATAATCGGGGCGGCGCGGATGAAATTTATCGGCCTGAACCTAACTGTGCCGCACAAGCTTCTTGCCCAGGAAATCGTCGATGTTCTTGATCAATCGGCTAAAACGTGGGGCGCGGTCAACACCATCCGCTTTGAAGGGCGAACTGCGGACGGGCAGTGGGTGTCCCTCGGCGCTCTGGAAAATTGCGACTCTCAAGAAATTCGCAGCCACGGGTTCAACACGGATGCCGAGGCCATCACCCGATCACTGGTTGAAGACTTGTCTATCAGGCTGCCGGGTGCGCGTGTTCTTTTGCTTGGCGCTGGCGGGGCAGGGCGGGTGGCCGCTCTCAAGCTGGCTTCGGAACAAATCTCCGAGCTTTACCTGATTAATCGCACTCGCTCGAAGGCTGAGGCGCTTGCCGCGGAAATCTCCAAACGCTTTCCGCAGGTCAAAACAACCGTTGGCTATCCCACAGACAAGGCCGATCTTCTGCTGAACGCCACCTCCCTCGGTTTAAACGCGAATGACGACCTGCCTTTTGATCCCAATCGCTATCATCTGAGCTCCGCGCGCGCCGTTTATGACATGGTCTATCGGCCGGCCGAGACGGCATTGCTGAAAACAGCCCGTCAGGCCGGGTGTCGCACCGCCAATGGCGCGGGCATGCTCCTCTATCAGGGCGCGCGCGCCCTGGAAATTTGGACGGGCCACGCCGCGCCGATCGAGATCATGCGCCGTGCGCTGCTAAATCATATCTATGGGGATTAAGCCGATCTTCGATCCCCATCAATGGATGCTCGTGCCCTTCTCTTTTTGGGGTGTCGTCTCTTTTGTTTTCGGCTGCATCGTTGGCAGTTTTCTCAATGTTTGTATCTACCGAATGCCCATTGGCAAAAGCATCGTTTCTCCTCCGTCTCACTGTCCGCACTGCGATTATTCGATTCCATGGTTTCTTAACATTCCGCTCTTCACCTGGCTCTATTTGCGGGGCCGTTGTGTCAACTGCAAGGCTCCCATTTCGAGCCGCTATTTTTTCGTCGAACTGCTGACGGGCCTGATGTTCCTGGGCCTTTGGGTCACTTACGGCCGCCAGTCGGTCCCTCTTGTGCTGGTCTATGCAACGCTTATTTCCGGGCTGATCGTGGCCACTTTCATCGATATCGAGCATTTTATTATCCCGGATGAGATCACGTTGGGAGGGATTGTCGTCGGTTTTATTTGTTCCTTTTTGGTCCCGTCGTTGCACGGCGCGGAAGCAGGCGTGTTCGCGCTCCGTGACAGTTTCCTGGGGATCATTGTCGGCGGAGGTTTGATTTATCTGATCCTGCGCGTGGGAAAGCTTCTGTTCGGAAAGAAAAAGTTACAGCTCCCCGCTGACACCCTGGTCGTGTTCACCGAAGACGCTCTTGTTTTTGAAGGGCAGACCATTCCATTCGAGGAACTGTTTTATCGCAAGACAGACGTGATTGCGATGGAGGCCAGGCGGGTGGAACTCATCGATCGCTGCTATAGCAACATCTCGGTCAGACTCAGTCCGGAGGAGCTGCATCTGGGGGACGAAATCCTCAAGCCGGAAGAGGTTCTCCACATGGAAGTCCTCACCGAAAGAATGGTTTTGCCCCAGGAAGCTATGGGCTTTGGCGATGTGAAATTCATGGCCGCGATTGGCGCCTTCCTTGGATGGCAAGCCACACTTTTTTGCCTGATGGTCAGTTCTATCATTGGCGCGGTGGTGGGCGTGCTCTTGATCCTCCTCAAAAAACAGGAGTGGTCCAGCCGGCTTCCCTACGGCCCCTATATTGCGCTGGCGGCAACGATTTGGATTTTTGGAGGGCAGCGCTTTTTCACGTGGATTCTCCACGGGATGCCTTGATCAGCTTCTAACCACACTGGGCTTTGTGCCTCAAGGCATGGTCGACTAACACGAGGGCAGTCATGGCTTCCACCATGGGAACGGCTCGCGGCAATACGCAGGGGTCGTGCCGGCCCCGCGCTTTCAAGGTCGTGTCCTTCATCTCGATATCCACCGTCTCCTGTTCCTGCATCACAGTTGCTACCGGCTTGAAGGCTACACGGAAATAAATTACCTCGCCGTTTGAAATTCCACCCTGGATTCCCCCGGACCTGTTTGTGACGGTGCGGACCTTTCCTTCTCTCATCCGAAAGGCGTCGTTGTGTTGAGTTCCCGTCAACTTAATGCCTTCGAAGCCCGATCCCACGTCAAATCCTTTTGCCGCCGGCAGGCTCAACATTGCTTTGGCCAGGTCTGCTTCGAGTCTGTCAAAAACCGGTTCGCCCCATCCCGGCGGGACTCCGCGGGCAACGCCTTCGACAATGCCCCCGACGCTGTCTCCAGCTTTCCGGACCTTCTCGATCAGGCCGATCATTTTTTCGGCCGCGGCCGGGTTCGGACAACGAACGATATTTGATTCAATCTCTTTGAACTGGACCTGCTCCGGATCAATCTCTGCTTCGATGCCCTGCACTTGCTTCACATAAGCCAGCACTTCGACGCCGTAATGCTCTCGCAACACCTTTTTTGCAATGGCGCCGGCGGCAACTCTGCCGACTGTTTCGCGCGCGCTGGTTCTTCCGCCTCCTTGCCAGCTCCGGATTCCAAACTTCGCGAGATAAGTATAGTCCGCATGGGAGGGCCGGAATTTCGTGGCCATTTCGGTATAGGCTTCAGGCCGCGCATCTTCGTTTCGAACCAGCAGACTGATCGGCGTGCCGAGTGTCTGCCCTTCAAACGTACCCGACAAAATCTCGACCCGATCACTCTCCTTGCGCGGACTGACAATTCCAGACTGCCCAGGCCGGCGCCGGTCCAAGTCCGGCTGAATATCAGACTCCTGCAGCTTGATCCGTGGCGGGCAGCCGTCCACGACGACCCCAATGCCGCCGCCATGCGATTCCCCCCACGTGGTGATCCTGAACAAATGCCCAAACGTATTTGCCATCGCCCTACTCTGGAAAAATTCTCCCCGAAGGTCAAATCACCTCCGGCGGAAACGGCACAGTGGTACCGTTTTCCGACCGGATAGTAGCTTCGGCGAGTGCATGAGAGGCTTGTGGACAGGGTTCCGCGCTCCGATGAAAATGGCACGATCGTGCCATTTTGTTCGTCGCAAGTTGCTGAATCGCAATAGATCGATTTGGAAGAAAATTTGTTTTCGTACCATTTCGTCCCATTCCTGATCGCTTTTCCGCTGGTTGATAGGTCCGTCATCTCGGAACTTGGCAGACAGGAATGTCCGCGCTCCAAGGGGGCGAACCGGACAAGAGCGCGGTTGGCACCGTTGCAAGGTATTGAGTTTGAAGCATCAGATTTCGTTCGACCCCCAATTCTGTCCGGATTTGTCCGGTTTGGGTCTCGCAATTTTCCGTTGCTTGAGCCGCCAAGCTGGAGTTCTTCTTCAAAGGAAGGAAGGTATTTTTCCTGAAGCTTCTCGACCCGGAAGCATTTCACAAAATGAATTTCCTTCTGTAACTCTCCGCCCCATTCAAAGAGGGTAGAACGACGAATTTTAAGCTTCTCTGAGGTTTTGCCAAGGCTCCAGCCATTGGCGCGCATTAGCATAAAGGCGGCTTTTGGTTCTAGCGGGTGCATGTGATTAGCTTTTTAATTTCAGAATAGCAGGAGGAGTGGGACATCGGCTGTCATACCTACATCTTTTCTACAATCTTTTTCGGCATTCTATCCTTTCGAAAACCTAGTCCATGACTACTATCCCTTTCGCGAGTATACGAGGGCTGGAATGGACCGGAGATTTGTTCTGCCATTGCCGTAAAGGTCATTGAAAATGCGAAAGAGTTTGTAACCGGTTGTGGAGGCGACACGAAAGTTGAACAAATCTCCAAGCCATTGGGCTTCTGCGACGCTCCGTTTTGCAATGAAGTTTCACGGGCACCAACTGAAAGGGTGAAGGATATTGCTGAGGGAATTCGAGAATTAGAGAACATCCTCAGGTATGGACGGAAGGAAACCTACCACGACAAAGTTGAAGAACAGAATTAAGTACATTCTCGATGAGCTCTTTCCAACCCAACGATTCGACGAAAGTGATAAACAGCCATAGTCGGGGTGGCACGTTGCAAGCTTCGTTCTGCGGGGTGCGCGAGATGTTTTCATTTTGGAGGTCGGGGCTCAAAGAGGGCTTTTTGGAAGCGTGGGCCATACTAGACCATCTGAATAACGTTTTTGGACTACTAGCTGCCGTCGCTCTTATCTTCGCGTTTGTGAAATGGGATATGAATTATTGGGTCGTTGTAGCCCCAGTTTTGCTATTCTTTTTGGTGATAATCTACAAGGTGATGATAAGGGGGCCGTACAAAGTTTACGCTGATCTACTCAAACAAACTGAAGCAGATCGCCTCTCCCTGGAAGTATCAATTTTTAATCTAAGACAAGAGGTCGAAACCTTCTCTAAGACGCGAGCCATTTTGGAAATCATCCCCGAAATCCAGCCAACTGTTAGGAGGGGAGGCGACTTGCATTTCTTGGTACGCGTAAAGAACCATGGACCCGCAACTGCTGAAAAGGTAATGGTTAGATTAGAGTCAGTAACTGGAAAATTGGGAACAAAGTCGGTGGGTCGATGTCTAGAGCGGTGGAATGCTACCGAAAAAGAAGAGCATACCGTCGCGGACATTCATTTTCCAAGCGATGACACATGGGGATTGATCTGGACTGATTACAATTTTACAAGGTTTCACACTGTTGAATCGCTGGGACTACCTCCGCGCAGAAATGAAGTCGTTGGCTCTGATCAAACGCTTCAGAATATTGACTGCGAATTGTTAATCAGCGCTACCAGCAAAAACAGCGACAAAAAAGAGATTCGGTTAAGGTTTCAATGGACTGGTAACAATGCACCAATGATAGAGCAAATCAGCGCTTCGCGCTTCTCTTCTTCGGCCCCGGTTTAAGCAAACCGCGCGGCGCCTCTTCAAACTTCACACGGCGCAGCAAGCTTTTTATCGGCGTGTTTCTCCGGCTGTTGTTTAACCATAATTCGAAACTTGTGGATTTTACAGCGTTTTGTCATTACTGAACTGGTCAGGCCGAAGCCCTGAAGAATTTTCGCTCAACTCGCTGGTACTGCGAGGCCAGTGCCTTATAGGGTTTCGGGACTGGGCGCTTTTTTGTTTTATGGATGAAGCTACTCTAAAAGCTTTTGAAGCAATTCGAGGTGAACTAAACACTCTCGCTGCGCAGCTACATCTCCACTCCGCTCAAATTCGCGCTACAAACATTTACGCAATCGCGAAGATTGCCGATCTAAGGCGGGAAGACAGGAACACGGCCTTTGCGAAAGTTCAGGAGATGACTCGTCAGATTTATGACGATTGGCTTTTGAAGATGGAGAAAATCAATCCGGCCTATGCCGCTCAGATTGACATTCGCAATTCTCTTTCACCGGAAGATCAAGAAATTTGGTATCTTTCATCTCTGCCCAAAGAAGACGAACAACCTCCAAATACTGGTCAGGCGTAAGGACCTCATTCGCCAGTTTGTCAGATTCTCAAATTGTGTCGGTGACTTTAACCGCTTTAGCGATCCGGTGCTCATCTGAAATCTTCCAATTACTCCAGCGAGAGGCAAATTCGTCGCAGTACTTGGGCAGGTGCTCTTTGCTGACGTGATGCCATGCGCCCATCACTCCGCGTTTAAGCAGAGAGAAAAAGCTTTCAGCAGTGTTGACGTGTGAGACAATGCCACCTGCGTTGCTCCGCGCGTATTCTTTTTCGGAATGGTTTACAACCTGACACGCGGCATCTGCAAGAAGCAGTTACCAGGCAATCGGAATTTTGCAAAAGGAATTCTTGACTTCCGGGTGGCTAAGTGGTGAGATGCGTTTACGCTTTTGAGGGTCCATGTCCGTTCGAATGGGAGGAAGCGTATCTACACCGTCTGTTTGAGGTGCGTCTAGTACCGTTTTAGCAGGGCGATTTTGTACGCGTAAGCTGAATAAGAAGGCAAGCATTCATCTATGAATTCCTTATCTGGGAGCTGCTATCTAAGGCTTCTGGTTCTCGTCGGGGCCTCACTCGCACCCCTCACTGGCCACAGCGCGCAGACAACTTTATTCCTGAAGACAAACAGCGCCGGCCTGCTTCTCAGCGCCGTCGCACCGAGCAATTCGGTCCCGCTGGTTAAATCGTCTTCTCTCGTTACGCAGACGAATTATGTGGAGGTTGGAAGCTGGCTGGCGAGCGCCATGGCTCAGAGATTGGATCTCACGACTTTAAGCAACCTGCACGTCTGGATCGGACTAAAACCCAAGCCAAGCGAATCCGATCTGGAGGACGATGAGGATAATGAGCGGCATGATGTGGATGGCGATGATGATGATCATCAACAAATACACGTTCACAAGGCGCGACTCTTTGATTTCCGGGCTGAGATGCTCAAGAACGGCGAGGTCATTGCGAGCGGGATTGTCACCAACGTGGGTCGGTTGCGGAACGTCCGACCGCAAGAGTGTCGTGATGAAGGCGAACTGCTCGAAAATTTAGGCCGAGCTCGTGAACTCTCGATCCCATTCAATGCTCTGAGCAACGGTCGATTCGAGGCTGGCGACATTTTGGGGTTGCGAGTCATGGTTCGAGTTTCAGCAGACCCGCGCCGAATGATTTCCGAGGGTGTGAGCGTGCTTTACGATTCACCGCTGACGCCTTCTGGTTTCGGAGTGACTACGTTTTTGGTTCCGGACATCTCGATTGCTTCGACCAGTGTCAACGAAGGCAATTCAGGAGTGACCGAAGCGACGCTGGCTGTGACCTTGACTTTGCCTGCCGAACGACCAGTTAGCGTCGACTACGCGAGTGCCGATGGAACGGCCACTGTTGCCGATTTGGATTATTCGCCCTCCAGCGGGACGCTGAATTTCGCTCCGGGTGAGACCAACAAGATCATTTCTGTACAGGTAATTGGCGACCTACGTAATGAGCCGGATGAGACGTTTCTGGTCGGGTTGAGCAACCCGATTCACGCGACAATCAGTGCGGGCACGGGCGTGATCACCATTCGGAACGACGATGTGCAAACGCGGCCAATTAGCATCACCTCTCCCGTCGCCTTGAGCTTATTCAACTCCAACTCGATTTCCATTTCTGGCACCGCAGCCGCAGGGATTGCAAACGTCCAGGTCAACGGAGTCGCCGTGGCAGTGAACAATGGAACCTTCACGGCGACTGTAAATCTTCGAGAAGGAAACAACATTATCACCGTCGTCGCTATCGATGCTCAGGGTGGCGTTATTACCGAGAGTATTCAAGTAGCGCTGGATACAACGCCCCCGCGGCTGACGATTGATTCGCCGCGAGATGGCGCTGTGCTCAGTGAACCGCGTGCGACCGTTACCGGAATCATCAATGATGTCGTGGTCGGCACCGTCAACGGCGATCAAGCCAGCGTAGTGGTCAATGGGGTCGCGGCATCCGTCGCGAACAGAACGTACGTTGCGATGAACATTCCTTTAGTCCCCGGGAGTAATACCATCACGTCGGTCGGTGCCGATCGTGCGGGTAACGAGGCCGCCTTCAGCATCAATGTGTTCTACAACACCAACATTGCCCCCCGTATCCAGGTTGTTTCGGGTGACGGCCAATCCGGCCAAATCGGTGAACTCTTGCCGCAACCTCTCGTCGTGCGCGCCAGGGATGACGTCGGCCATCCCTGCCCAAACAAACGGGTAATTTTCAAAGTGGTGCAAAATGACGGCTCGGTAATCAATGACACGAACATCGCGCGATCGCTAATCGTGGTTTCAGATTCTGATGGTCTTGCGCAGGTTCAATTTCGGCTGGGCACTCGCGCAGGAGCGGGTAATAATCAGGTCTCGGCCAAAATCGTCGGCTTCGAAGGAGAAGCTATGTTTTGCGCCTCCACCACGCCTTCCACTCCTGGTTTGCTTACGCTCGATGCGGGCAACAATCAGGTCGGCGTCGTCAGTCAGCCGCTGCCGAGGCCCTTCGTGACCATCGTTGTCGATTCGGGTAACAACCGCCTCCACAACGTTCCTATCACCTACAAAGTTACCGAGGGCGCTGGTAGTTTCTCGGGCCAAAGCAACATCACAGTGAGTACTGACAGCGACGGTCGGGCTCTGGCCATATTCACGTTAGGCCCCGACGCGGGTAACGACAACAACCGGGTCGAGGCCACCTATGCAGGCAATGTCGGCCTGCCTGTCGGATTTGTCGCTTCGGGCAGAGTTCCTGCCGACGCGGCCGAAACCAGCGTCAGCGGCGTCGTGCTCGACAACA
>Ga0137394_10001246_pt1 | contig 18375 bp, 9 predicted proteins | sample czobulk116metaG_FD_108278 | JGI IMG/M metagenome (GOLD analysis project Ga0137394, IMG submission 108278) | Vadose zone soil microbial communities from Angelo Coast Range Reserve, California, USA - czobulk1.16 metaG | ecosystem: Environmental > Terrestrial > Soil > Vadose zone | place: USA...
AACACGCCCAAACTCGACTTCTGTTTCGTCGCCATGAATCAAAATCTGGATCAACTGTTGCCGGTGAGCCGTTACGCGATGGAGGCCGGCGCCTCCGAGATTTTCATCCATCCCATCATCGGCAGGCATCCCGTCCCCTTTGATTTCTCACGGGAACTGGATTCGAATAAGCTCACGACAGACTTCAAGGACTCGCTGCGACGGGTCGTGGCGGAAACGCGCGCTGTCTGTCCGGCGCTTCCGATCACGGTGCTCAATCCGGATCTTGACGAGAACCCGGTACTCCAGCCGATTCCACACTATTACGCGCCTTCGTTGCCTGCTGGTGGCCGCATTCACACATGCGATCAGAGCCCGTTTGAGAGCGTTCACGTGTTGGCGAACGGCGATGTGGTCGTCTGCGAAGTTCATGACGAGGTAGCGCTCGGGAATCTTCACTCACTCGGCCTGCGTGAAATCTGGCACAGCGATCGTTACAACCGCTTTCGGCGCGAATACGTCACCGGGATGAATGCGGCCTGCCGCGGCTGCGTGTGGAAAACGGCATACAAGCCGGAACCATGGAAATCACGGATTGACACATCCGAAGGGGTGAGCCCGCAGTTGACCCGCGGATGGTATGTCGAGCCTGGCGCCGCTGCGATCTGGAGCAAGAAAAGGAGTGTCGCGGAGTTGCGGGTGGATTCGCCGGCACGAAAACTTCGGATTGCAGGCATTCTGCCGCACGATCCGGTGACGCATTCCAACGTGTTGGTTATCTCGGCCGGCGGCAATGTCGTCGCATCCATTGCGAATCCCAGCTGGCGATTTCTGCACTTCGATCGCACCTTTGCGCTGGCGAACGGGCATGGAAATCGGGTGCTCTTTGAGTTCGCAACGAGCCACGTCTTTCGTCCCTCCGCGCACTCCGATAGTGGGGACTGCCGGGATCTTGGCTTCGCGCTGCAACGGTTGGAATTGCAATGAAGCTGCTGTTTCGCAAATTGCTGTTGGCGCCTTTCTATCTGCTCATTGTGGCGCTCGACGCCGTCGGGAGGGTAATCCGGCTTCTTCTCCCATCGAGACACACGCCGAAGCGAAAGTCCGCCTTCGGTCCTGGAATCTCCGTCGTCATACCGGAGCGCGCAAACAAGGAGATGCTGCGCCGCTGTCTGGAATCGCTTCGGACAGCCTGCGCGTCTATTGGAGAGCCAGTCCAGGTCGTTGTCGTTGTGAGTGGAGCGGAGCGTGGCATGTACGAGGATCTGACCGAGGAGTTTCAAGCGCACTGGATTTTGCAATCCAAACCGCTGTGGTTCATTGAAGCCGTTGCTCTCGGCGTGCATGCTGCAAAATACGATTGGGTTTACCTGCTGAACACCGACATGGTTCTGGATCCCGGAGCGCTGCGCGAGATTGCGAAGTGGCGGAGCCCGTCTGTTTTTGCGATTGCATCACAGATCTACTTTCAGGATTCGACCCGCCGGCGTGAAGAAACCGGCTTGACCGCAATTCGCGATGTGGGAGGCCTGCTCGAAATTCTGGATGTCGAGCCTGACGATGATTACCGCATTCGCACTCACGTTTATGCCGGTGGCGGCAGTTCTTTGTTCCGGCGCCGACTGCTTCAGAGCTTCATCGACAGGACAAGGGGATATGCGCCATTCTACTGGGAAGATGTGGAATGGGGTGTCCTGGCGTGGCGCAACGGCTTTGAAGTGCTCTTCTGTCCGCAGTCCAAAGCGTGGCACGCCCACCGAAGCACTAACCTGAAGTTTTTCTCACCCGAAGAAATTGATCGAATTGTCGGGCGAAACCGTTTGCGATTTCAGCTGCGCACGGGACTGCCCCCGAATGTTCTGAGGACGGTTTTCGGTTCGATCGCCAGGCTCGATGCCCGATCCTTTCGGGAAATGCTGAATGCGTCGTGTGTAGTGGAGACGCTGCGCTCCAGATTCCGGTGTTATTTCGATCCGCCGTTCAGTCTGCAGTCGTTGCCCGGACTTGGCGTTCGTTATTGCCGGCCGAGAAGACCGGGGGCGCCTTTGGTCTTGATAGCAAGTCCGTATTGCGTTTACCCTCCGGCGCACGGCGGTGCGAGACGCATGCACGAGTTGATCGAGCGGCTTTCGCAAGACTTCGACATCATTCTTCTGAGCGACGAATCGGAACACTACTCGAATGCGAGCTTCAAATATTTCGAGAAGTGTCATCTCGTAAGCCTGATAAGCGGCAGGCAAGCGAGCGCGGATCCCTATGGCCGCATCGCGCGGATTATCACCCACTCCCATCCTGTGCTGGCGGCCCAGCTTCGGGCGCTCATCCTGATGTATGACCCGGATATCGTTCAAATCGAATACGTCGAGCTGGCGAAGCTCGTCGAGATGAGGGACAGGCGGCCCTGGATTCTGACACTGCACGATGTCCTCCTGGAAGAGGGCGGGGCCATGGCACGCAAGGAAGACGAATTCGAACTACAGTACATCAACCGGTTCGATGCGGTCATTGTGTGTGGTGCTGAAGATCGAGCCTTGCTGCGGCGCAATAACGTCCACATCGTGCAAAACGGTGCAAACGTCACCACGCGCTATACACCGTCCCCTGCCGATGCGCCCATTCTTTTTCTGGGACCGTTTCGATATCCGCCCAATCTTGCCGGGATTATCGAGTTTCTCAATGACGTGTACCCATCGGTTCGAGCGAAGGTACGTGCTGCGCGGCTATACATTCTTGGAGGAGACGACGCACGTTTGATCGCGGCACGGAGCGCATGTTTCGATCAGCCCGGGGTTACGGTCTTCGATTTTATTGAGGACGTCCATCCCTACCTTGAAGGTTGTTCGATCAGCATCAACCCGGACAGGAGTGTTCGTGGAAGTTCGCTGAAGGTCATCGAATCGCTGGCGGCCGGGCGCGTCTGCGTAACCACGCGCGACGGAGCCCGAGGGCTTATGGGCGCAAATCTGCCGTCGCTGGTCGTAGTGAATGAAAACGAATTTGCAGACCGTATTGTCAGGCTGCTGACCGATATTGAATACAGGCATCGATTAGAGGTTCCGACGGAGGCATTGCATCAATATTCATGGGAACAAGCATCGCAAGAACAGGCACGGATTTACACGTCGCTATTGGAGACTGGTTGCTCCATTCGAACGTACGCGTTCGCTCGGGCAGGCACGCAGGCGCAATAGCCGGCTGGTTGAACGAACATGGTGAGCCGGAATTTGCGTATCCGGAAATCACGGGGTATTACCTGAGCTGGCTCGCGTTTGTCGCGAGTCTTCGGCAGGGGTTGGACGTGAGACCGGCAGCTACTGCGGCTGTCGAGTGGCTGGGTACGGTTACGAGTGCCGATCATCCGCCTGCTACGCGGTACTATTTTGATGATCGCGCGGATTGGCGTAACGGCGCCACGTTCACGTTCGATCTCGCCATGATATGCCGCGGGCTACACGCGGTTCGCCGGCTCGTTCCGGAGCAGTCTCGAAGAGATGTGCTTCAGAAACTTCTCCGTCATGTGATGCCCGCCGGCGATGTGCTTCCCGTGTTTATCAATATGCGGCGCGAGCTGCCGGATTGCTGGTCGACAAGACCCGGGCCGTTTCAATTGAAAACTGCGGCGGCCCTGCTCTCAATTCAAGAGCATCCTGCTTTTTGGAAGATGTTTTATCGATGGAATGGCCGAGTGCTCGATGGACTCGATGCCGGCGAGCTTCATGCCGCCTTTTATGCGCTGGAGGGACTCATGCAGTTCGGCGTCTCAGGCAAGCCTGAAGCCCTTCACGAGGCCACGAGTTGTTTCGAGGTGCTTTTTGGGTATATTGATGATGCCCGGTCGGATGTCATCGCTCAGGGTTTACGCCTTGGCTGCACCCTTAGATCTCTCGGTTTTCTCCGGACAAACCGGTGGAACGAGCGCCTGGCCGAATTGCATTTCCGGCTGGAAGGCTTTATTGCGGATTCGGGCGCTGTATCCTTCCGCCCTTTCGCAGGCAAGCCGGTTCACTTTAATACCTGGGCCGCCATTTTCGCCCACTCCGTCCTTCGGCAGCAGCCCACGTCAGGAGGTTTGTCATGTGCGACATGAGCCACAATCACCACGATCACGATCCCAAAGGGTTTGGTTTTCTGGTGGATACTCCGGAAATTCGTGCGCTGATTGACGAGACGCGTCGAATTGTCGAAACGATTCCCGCGAATGACACCGCATGCATCTGGCGGCACAAATTCGATCCCGCCTCCGGCACCGTAACACCGTTCCGGTCGGGCTATGTCAACGCACCTTGCCCACCCGACGCGACGCCGTGACGCACCTGCACCCTTCGGCGGTCTGAATGTAGTCGCGGCGCTTTAGCCCGCGTTCATTCATAGAAGATTTGCCTTTCCGCAAGAGTAGCGCCTATTATTCCTCCAAATATTTAGCCGGCAATAATACGTCCGGTTCGTGCGGAGTGCGTCTCATCTTTCCAGATCAAGGAGAGTAGGCGTGCGTCGAATCTTTCTATTTCGAAACCTGCAGCAACTGACTCTTATCTTCGCTTCAAAGGAGAAAAGCCATGAACGTGCCGATCGTGTGCTTTGTCATGCTGTGGTCTGTCGTGTTGATGCCCGTTGCCGCCTGGGCGCAGAGCGCGGGAGGAGGTGCCATCGCGGGAGTCGTAAGAGACACGTCGGGAGCGGTCATACCCGGCGTCATGGTGGAAGCGGTGAGCCCGGCCCTGATCGAAAAGGTCCGTTCCGTCGTGAGCGATGAAAGAGGTCTTTACCGGATTGTTGACCTGCGGCCGGGGAGCTACAGCGTTACGTTCACGCTGCCCGGTTTTAGCACCTTCAAGCGGGACGGCATCGAGTTGACGACGTCGTTCACCACGACGATCAACGCCGAGATGACCGCGGGTTCGCTCGCGGAGACCGTGACGGTTCTGGAGGAGGCCCCGGTTGTCGATGTCCAGAACGTCCTGCAGCAAACCACGATCGCTCGCGACACGCTGGATGCGATCCCGACCACCAAGCGTCTCGGCCAATATGCTTCGATTATCCCGGGCGCCACCTACACCAATCCAACCTTCCAGGACGTCGGCGGCAACCAGGGCGAAGGTGGTCAGTTCGGAGTTCACGGCCAGCGCGGAGCGGACCTCAGCACGAACGTGGAAGGCTTGAACCAGAACCAGCAGGCCCTGGGCGTCTTCAGCTTCAACTCTCAGGCTTTCCAGGAAATCGTCGTCGAGACCAGCGGCATGTCGGCCGAGGCAATGACTGGAGGCGTCCAGCTGAACATCATCTCCAAGGATGGCGGCAACAGGCTCTCGGGAAGCTTGAGCATGGCGTACACCGGTCCGAGTCTGCAAATGGGCAACCTGACCGACGCGCTGCGCGCCCGCGGCCTGAACACTGACATTTCGATCAGGAAGTCCTATGACTACGGCGGGGCGCTCGGGGGGCCGATCAAGAAAGACAAACTCTGGTTCTTTACGGCTCACCGATGGTGGGGCGCCTCTCGGTATATACAGGGCAGCTACTTTAACAAAGCGCAGGGCACGTTGTTCTACGAACCCGATCTGGATCGTGTGTCCCACAACGACGAATACTTCCAGGACCACAGTCTGCGCCTGACGTGGCAGGTCACGCCGAAGCACAAAATCATCGGCTCCTTCTCTCACCAGAATAACTGCAGTTGTCCGTTCGGCCTGACCGGCGTGGGCGGCGTCAACGCTGTGAAGCCGGCGCCCGAATCCCGGGGATACCATATCTACAATCCGCAGTTTTTCCCGCTCGTCAGCTGGACTTACACGGCCACGAACCGTCTTCTCTTCGAGGCCGGCCAGTCGGTGCTTGTGTTGAACGAGGATTCGCGACGGCAGCCGTACGTGGGGCCGAACGACATCCGGGTCACGGATCTCGCGATTAACACCGTGTACGGCTCCGATGCCAACAACAATATTTGGTCGGGCAGTTACGTGCGGCGGTTTGTGACCAAATACAACAGCCGCTTCTCCGCCTCTCACAACACGGGCTCACATTCCTTCAAGACCGGGCTGATCTACCAGCGATATAACCTTGGGCGCTCGGGCCGGTACACCGACATCAACCAGATCAACCAGGCCAGGTCCTATACCTTTCGAAACAGGATTCCCGTGTCCGTCACGCTCTGGGCAACGCCATTCGAATTCCTGGAGCACACGACCAACCTCGGCTTGTTCGTGCAGGACAAGTGGACCGTCGGCAAACTCACGCTCAACCTGGGTTTGCGGTACGACTACTTGAACGGAAATGTGCCCGCACAGCAACTGCCGGCGGGCATATTCGTACCTGCACGCGATTTCCCGGCGGTGAAAAACACACCCAACTGGAAAAATGTCAACCCGCGCATCGGCACGTCCTACGACATTTTTGGTAACGGCAAGACCGCGTTCAAGCTGTCTCTGGGTCGATTTGTGCCCTACACCGTGACCGCCTCGAGCAACCCCGCGGCAAACCAGGCCGCCAACGCGACGCGGATGTGGGATGACTATACCTATCCCGTTGGCGATCCCCGGCGAGGAAACTACGTTCCCGACTGTGTGCTCGGAACGAGCGTCCCCGGCGCCAATGGCGAGTGCGGGGGGCTGTCGGACCAGACATTTGGCCAGGTGCGAGCCGGCAATATACGCTTTGCGGACGATGCGATGACCGGCTTCAACAGACAATTTCACAACTGGCAGGGATCCGTTTCGGTTCAGCAGGAGTTGCGGCAGGGAATGGCGCTCAACGTAGGCTATTTCCGCACCTGGTACGGCGGCTTCCTGGTTACCGACAATCTGGCGGTGAAGCCGGATGACTTCGACCCGTACTGCGTCCCAGTGCCGGTCGATCGCAGGTTGCGCAACGGTGGCGAGAAGGTCTGCGGGTTCTATGACATCAAGCCTGCGCTGTTTGGTGCAACCGACAACCTGCGAACCCAGGCATCAAATTATGGAAAGCGGACCGAGATCTACAACGGCATCGATATAAGCCTGACCAGCCGGTTCGCGCGCGGCGGACAATTCTCGGGAGGCCTCAGCGTCGGGCGAACGGTCACGGATGCCTGCGAAGTTGTGGCGAAATTACCGGAAGCGTTGCTTGGTACGGACCCGGCGGCTAATACCGGCCCAGGCACGCTTAGCGCGGGGACAGCCAACTCCTGGAGTCCTTCCCAGTTCTGCCACGTCACGTCGCCGTGGTCCGCCGGAACACAGGTCAAATTCCTGGCCGTCTACCCGCTGCCGTGGGGCCTCCAAACAAGCGCAACGTATCAGAACATTTCCGGCATCCCGGTTACGGCGACCTACCCCGCCCCCAACTCACAGATTGCGACCTTGCTCGGCCGTAATCTGGGATCGTGCCGCGGCGCCGCTACATGCAATGCCAACGTCAATACCGAACTGATTGCGCCGAACACGCGTTACGAGGATCGGCTCCAGCAGGTGGATCTTCGCTTTTCAAAACGTTTCCGGGTTGAAAGTGTCACGCTTCGAGGCAATTTCGACATTTACAACGTATTCAACGGGAGCGCCATCCTGTCGCAGAACACCGGGTATGGCTTGCAGTGGTTGACCCCATACGAAACGATGGGCGGGCGCCTCTTCAAATTCAGCACGCAATTCGAATTCTGAATGACAGGAGGAAAAAAGAATAAACTAGCCCGATGTCGAAAGCGGCCGAAGCAGAAACGCCGGCAAGCGAAACAGGAAGATCCGGATGGAACACCCAGCCGTTTATATGGTGGCTGTTTCTCATCGCATTCGGCGCCGGAAACATTCTGTTGCACGAGCAAGCCAATGACATCGCCCGCCGGCTGGTCCAGTCCATGGGCTTATCGCTCTTTCTGTGGAGCACAAGACTGCTGGCCGTGGCGGGCGCGATGGCGGCATTGTTCCTCGGCCGGCGGTTCCTGAGAAATCGGGCCAGGCTCAACAGGCTGCTGATACTCCTGCCGGTTGGGCTCATCCTTGACCTTTCCTTGCTGGTTTATCCGAGCGAGAGAATCCACTATCTCCAATACGGGATACTCGCGTGTATCGCCTATAAGGCGACCGGAAAAACACTATCCGCTGCATTGATCGCATTCATCGTTGGCTATTTGGACGAAGCCCACCAGTTCTGGGTTCTTTATGCAAATGATCCGACGGTCTATTTCGACTGGAACGACACTGTTGTGAACCTGATGGCCGGCATCGCCGCAGTGGTGGTGCTTTTGCCCGAAGAGCCTGTGCGCAGGCTGCCCGTGCGGCGCCTTTTCTCAGCGATCATGCTTTGGATCCTGGCTGCGAGTCTCCTGGTATTTTCGCTGAATCCCGACCAATATTTACTGGGAAATCAGGACAGAAAGGCGTTCTGGATAACCTCCGGTGTCGAGACGCACTATCACGTGCTGAACGCCCTGGAGGGCACGATCATTTTGGGGATTATTTTGATCCTCACGATTGGATATTACTGGCCCGATCCATCCCGCTCTGAGCCGGGCTTTATGCTCAAGCCATCCGTCCCAAGGACTCATCTATTAATGTTGGTCGTCCTCCATTTGGCATTGTTTCTACCGATGGTCGGGCGTGGCTTTATATTCGATGACTTCAACCATCTATATTCTGCCGCCTATCAACCGTTTCGAGACGGCATCACACGGGTGCAGGGCGGACCGTTTTTCAATCCCCTTGCATGGCTTACGTTCAAGGCGGACTGGATGCTCTGGGACGGCCGCAGTTTTCCGATGGCCGTCGAGAACCTTGTCGTTCACATCGCACGACACCCTGGGATTCCAATCGGCAAATGCGCCATTCGGGTTGTCCTTCACGGCCCAGACGTGGAGTTCGTAGAACGCGGGAATCGCGTATCGATTGGGGCTCCCGACGTAATGGAATACCTGTCCCATCAGCGTCGGCGGTGACTGGTGAGCCGCATCCCACTGCTGGGCCACGACGATGTACTCTACGCCTACCAGTTGCAGCCGGCCATTCCTCGGCTCGTACATCAACGCTTCGGGACGCTGTAGATCCACCAGGCCGTCTCCGACCAGGTTTCCATTGACGTAGTGGATTCCCATCGCGCCTTCCGCAGGTCCGCTCACGCATCCGAGAAAAGGCGCGTACCCGACAGACACAACGTCGATTAGCCGAAAATAGCGGAATTTGAGGCGATGCGACTGGCGATTGCAAATGTTCCGCGATTATAATCGGCCGCGAATGGGGACACAGACGTTCTCCGGCTACGAGCTTCTCGAGGTGCTCGGCGAGGGGCCGCGGGGCACGGTATACAAGGCGCACGATCCCAAGTCCGGGCGTTGGGTTGCCGTGAAGCTTTTCCATTCTCTTGAATTCGAGAATGCCGAAAAGCTTCATGGACTGAAACACCCTCACGTGGCGGACGTCTGCGACGGCGGCCGAGCGGAGTCGCAGTCGTTTATCGTCACCGAATATCTTTCGGGCGGCACTCTCAAAGATCACATCCGATCGTTGCAATCCGTGGGCGACGCTTTCCCGGCTGATCAGATTCTCGCCTATGCCGAGCAGATTGCCGGCGCCTTGATGTACGCGCATGAGCAGGGCATCTGTCATGGGGATCTCAAGGCGGAAAACGTCCTGTTCAGCGAAGCCGGCATACTCAAGCTCACCGACTTCAGTCCTCGAAGCGATCCAAGCTTCGAGAGGGAACAGCGATCAGACCTCGATGGCCTTGGGAATCTGCTTTACGAACTGGCTACCGGCCAGGCGCCGTTTCCGGGCGTGGCAATCACGCCCATCGAAATGTTTCGCAACGATCTCCCCGCGCTGTTCGCCCAGGTCGTGAGCCGGCTGCTCGATCGCGAGCGACACGATCACTATGAGGATTCCCGGAGCGTGGTTGCCGATCTGAAGTCTATTTCCCGCCAGCAAATGGAAACGCGGGTCCGCCTACCGGTGCCCGCCGGCGTTTCGGGGACGCCGCCTCCGCCTGCTCTTTCTGCAGGCAGGCTTCTCGCCGGCCGCTTCAGAATCGTGAAGTTCATCGCCCGAGGCGGGATGGGCGACGTTTATGAAGCCGAGGATCTGGAGCTGCGTGAACACGTGGCACTGAAGACAGTCCGTTCCGAGTTTGCCGGCTCCGAGCCTGCGATGGCGCGTTTCAAGCGTGAGGTTCACCTTGCGAGAAGAGTGACACACCCCAACGTCTGCCGAATTTTTGATCTATTTCACGACGTGGTGGGATCCGAGAAGATCACCTTCCTGACCATGGAGCTGTTGAAGGGTGAGACACTCGGCCAGCACCTTCTGAGCACGGGCCGGCTGAACCCAGACGAAGCGCTGCCGATCATTCGACAGATGGCTGTCGGACTGGCGGCGGCGCATAGAGCGGGCGTCATCCATCGCGATTTCAAGAGCTCGAACGTGATGCTGATACCGGCCGATGCGGATGGGCGAGAGCTTCGCGCCGTGATAACGGACTTCGGACTGGCGAGGCCGGCGCCTGCGCAAGAGCTGATGGCGACCTTATCGAACCCGGCCGACGTGCTCGGCACGCCCGCCTATATGGCGCCCGAGCAGCTCGAACATGGGAAAATCACGTCCGCTACAGACACCTACGCATTCGGCCTTGTCATGTACGAGATGGTCGCCGGAACTCTGCCCTTCGCTGGAGAATCCGGACTGGCTGCGGCCCTGAAGCGGTTGCAGGGACCGCCACCGTCGCCCCGTGTCCATGCTCCGGAACTCGACACCAACTGGGAAGCAACCATTCTGCAGTGTCTTGCGCTTGACCCGGCCGCCCGCTTCAATAACCTCGACGACGTCGTCAAGACGCTTACGGGCGAAACCAAAATCACGCCTCCGGTCCCAGCGCAAAGGACGCGCCGGTTCGCGCCGGCTATCGGCGTGGTTCTGCTTTTAGCTCTGCTCGCAGGCGCGCTCGCGATTCGAAACATAGGGAACCGAGCCGGGTTCCAGTCGCGCCCCTCGATTGCCGTGTTGGGTTTCAAAAATCTCACCGGGAAAGACGATGCCGCGTGGCTTTCGACGGCGCTTGCCGAGATGCTCACGACGGAACTGGCGGCGGGAGAGAAACTCCGCACCATTCCTGGTGAGAACGTCGCTCGCATGTCCGTCGAGCTTGCGCTGCCGGAGTACAGCAGTTTTGCTTCGGATACGCTGGCCCGCATTCGGAATTATCTTGGAGCGGACGTGATCGTCTATGGGTCCTATGTGCTGTTGAACGGAACTCCTACTCGGATTCGTATGGATCTCCGGGTGCAGGATTCGGTGCACGGCAACCTTCTTGCCACCATCAGCGAAGAAGGGTACTCCGCTGATCTTCTGGCAGTGGTCTCACGCAGCGGCACTGCATTGCGCGAGAAGCTCGGCGTCGGCAAACTGGAACCGGGGGCGACGGAAATGGCTCATGCCGCGCTGCCGGCAACTCCGGATGCCGCGCGCTTCTATGCGGACGGGCTCGAAAAACTGAGAGTGTTTGACGCGCTCGGAGCCCGAATCGCATTCGAGAAGGCCATCGCGGAAGATGGCCGGAATGCCCTGGCTCACGCAGCCCTCGCGACCGCATGGTCCATGTTGGGTTATCCAATGAAAGCCTCGGAGCAATCCAAAATCGCGCTCGATCTTTCAAGCAAGCTCGCGCGGGAGGACCAGCTCCTGGTGGAAGGGCGCTCCAGAGAAGCAGCACTCGAGTGGGGCCAGGCAGCTGAAGTCTATCGCACATTGTTCGGCTTCTTTCCTGACAACATCGATTACGGACTGCGTCTCGCCGGCGCTCTCACCTCGGCCGGTGAAGCAAAAGACGGCCAGGCCACGATTGAAAAGCTGAGAAAGTTTCCCGCGCCTGATCGCGATAACCCGCGAATTGACGTCGCCGAAGCGCGGATTGCTGGTGCGCTCTCCGACTTCAGACGTCAACAGGCGATTGCAGCTCGCGCTGCCGCCAAAGGGAAAGAACGGGGAGCAATGCTTTTAGTGGCAGGCGCAAAGCTGATCGAAGGCAGCGCTCTGGCCAATCTCGGTGAGCTGAGCCGGGCGCGGACGGTCTTCGAAGAAGCCCGCGAAATGTATATTGCGGCCGGCGACCGCTGGGATGCGGCGAATGCATCCACCAATCTTGCTTACGTCGCAATGCAGTCAGGCGATTTCACGCAGGCTGAGAACGTTTACCGGCAGTCGCTTGGAACGTATCGTGAACTCGGGGACCGAAAAGGAGCGGCAACCGCGCTTACGTCTATCGGGACCGTGTTTCGGAACCGCGGCGATTTCCGGAATGCAAAGGCAATGCATGAGCAGGCTCTTGCGATTCGTCGCGAGATAGGTGACCGCGCAGGCGAAGCCATGTCGTGCAATAACCTGGCCAATATGCTCAGCCTGATGGGCGATCCACAAGGCGCAAGAGAGATGTATCAGGCGGCGCTGCCGGTGTTCCGGGAAATCCAGGACAGGAATGCAGTCGCCACGGTCCTCAATAACCTGGGAGACCTTGTGTCGGAAGAGGGAGATCTTTCGCGAGCCCACGATCTGTACGAAGAATCGCGCGCGACGTTTCAGGACCTGGGCAGTAAGAGTTCGCTCGCGCATTCATTGAGCCGGTTGGGCGACCTGGATCTGATCGATGGCGATCTTGTTTCAGCCCGGCAAAGGTATGAACAGGCGCTGGCGCTGCGGAAGCAGCTTGGTGAGAAGGGAGGCGTCGGCGAAAGCCAGCTTGCCCTGGCGCAGACTTCACTCCACGAGGGCGACGCGGCATCCGCCGAAACAGCGGCGAAGGCCGCCTCCGACGAGTTTAGACTTGCAAATCGACCGAACGATGAAGCATCTGCAATGGCCGTGTTGGCGCGATCGCTTTTCGATCGAGAGGAGTATGCCGGATCCACGGAGGCGATCCAGCGCGCGGAAGACCTTTCGGCGAAAAGCAGCGATCGGAGCGTGCGGCTTTCAGTAGCGATCACAGGCGCGTCCATCCGCGCAGCCCAGGGCGACACGGCAAAATCCCTGAAAGATCTCGAGCTAGTCGTCAGAGAAGCGCGCAACGCCCGGTTGATCCAGCTTGAACTCGAAGCCCGCCTTGCGCTCGCGGCAATTGAAGTCGCAACCGGCCGCCTTCAGGCGGGACGGTTGCGGCTGGAAGCGCTGGAGACGGAGGCGCTAAAGAAAGGGTACAAATACATTGCCGATCGAGCCGCTGCCGCAAGAAAGAAAATTCCCATCATCACTGCTCAAAACGAGAACCGTATGACGGCCTGAACCTCTCTGGAGCGTGTTGCATCGTTCGGTTTGCCGAATGAAGGCAGCGGTCCATCGAGCCTGCTGATCCCGCCCGGAACGTTCGTAAGGGTGTAATAGTCTGTCGGGGGGCGCAGATAGTTTGCGCGATTGAACACATTGAATCCCTCGATGCCGAAATCGATGGTTTTCCCTTCCTTCGAAAAGACCTTGTGCAGCGCCAAATCGACCGTGGCGTATCCCGGACCGATGATCCCGTTGCGTCCGAAAAACGGCGCCCGGTCACCGCTGCGAACGCCGTTTCCATTCAGATCTCCGCCGGAGTCGCCTGTCACCGTCGGCGTAAGGGGCCGCCCGCTCCCGACCTTGACAATACCGTTTAAACGCCATCCGCTGAAAACGTCCCACACGCCGGCAAAATTCAATCGATGTCGCTGATCTCGCCTCCCGAGACCGCGCTCGTCGCCCGGACTAAATGGATTCTCGCTCGTGCAACATAGAATTTGATTCCCCGGCGCCGCGCCTCTGTCAATCAGCTTGGAATACGTGTAGTTCGCGAGAAACTGCAGGCCACGCTGGTATCGTTTATTCGCCTGCACGAAAAATGCGTGATAGGCCGAGCTGTTATCGGATCTGAATTCTCCAATCTGGTCGAAGAACGACAGCGGCCGTGAAGCAGGAACACCAAACCAGGGCAGATTAAGCACCCCGGAGATATTTCTCGCCGTGTCGTGAATCTCGACAGGTCTCGTACCGGGCGGAAGAAGGTTGATGTCTTCGTTGCTCCGCAGTCTGGTTGCCTTTGTGTAAAGCCAGCCGGTGGAAATGCTCAGGTCCGGGAGAACCTCTCGTTCGACTTCAAGGTTTACCTGCTGCACGTAAGGCGCAGCGAAGTCCGGACTGAAAACAACAATGCTTGCGCCGGGTGTGGGAGTCTGAAGGCCGTCATTGTGCGGGAACACGGCCGGATAAATCGGTCCACCGGCGCCCGCTCCTCGAAATTCCCGGAGATTCTGGAGGACACCGTTTTGCGTCTTCGCAACGGAATTAACCTGGAGCGGCAGAGGCCCGTAGTAAATCCCATAGCTGGTGCGAACGACGAAAATTGGAGACAGTTGCCATGCCAATGCCACCCGCGGCGCAAAGTTGTTTTTGTCCTGTGGAATGACGCCGGTTCGCGGGAACTGAGGATTCGATGTGGCCGGCTGATCAAGCTGCTGGAACTCGTAACGCAACCCGACATTCACGCTGAGATTCGACGCCGCCCTGAAATTGTCCTGAATGAACGCGCTGTAATAAGGACTGACCGTCGTGTCTTGCGGAACCCCGAACGCCTGCGTGTACGACGTGTAGCGGCCGTTTGCAAAGTCCCTGAGATTGTTGAACTGGTAAGCGCCGTCGATCGCCGTCATGGAGAAGCTGGTGTCGGATATATGATGGATGTCGACGCCCGCCTTCATTTCATGCCTGCCTCGCATGAGAGTCAGATTGTCCAGCCATTGCCATCGCTTCTCGTGAAGTGTCGAAGGAAAAACGTCGCGGCGGCCGAATGTGATGCCGGTCCTTGCCGAGCCAATCCGAACCTGGGGCCCTTCGCTGTTGGGAATTTGCCGTTCCGTGCCGGGAGCGAACTGCATTCGAGCCTCATTGAGCAATGTCGGCGAGATCGTGGCGGTCCACTGTGCCGCGAAAGAGCCGTTATCGACCTGGACCCTTCCGTTGTTGCTCAGGGCCATGCTGCTTACGGTCGGAGTCGTGAAACCGTTTTCAGGAACATTGGTGGCATGAAGATTCTGATAGTTCAATCGCGCACTTATGGCGTGAATCGAGTTTGGATGCCAGTCTCCTCGGATCAGGCCGGTGTATTGATCGATATCGCGAACGAAATCGCCGGCGAGCGACCGGACCAGATCGCGCGCCCGAATGAACCGTTGCTGCTCGTCCGAGTTCGCAATGGAGGCGAGCGTCGCATCGAACCCGTCCAGTACGGTTCCAGAATTCACAATCAGGGGTTCGCTTCGAATTTGCCGGCTGAAGTCGCCGAAGATGAAAAAGCGGTCTCTGACAAAAGGTCCTCCGAGCGAGCCTCCGAATAAATGGTCCCGTGTTTTGGGTTTGGTAGCGGCAAACCTAGGCCTGGCGTTGAATGCGCTGTCGGAGAGAAAATACGACGCTTCACCGTGCCAGTCATTGGTGCCGGACCTGGTGACGACGTTAACCAGGCCTCCCGCCGATCGTCCGAATTCCGCATTGAAGTTGCCGGCCATCACCTGGAACTCGCGGACCGCGCTTTGGCTGAACTCGAAGGGCACCAGGAATTTTGCCTTGGGAAGATTGCTCCATGCCTGATATGCGTCGGTGCCATCGACAAGTCCGCCCGCATAGAAATGATTCACGCCGGCGAAGTCTGCCGTGGCGCTCGTGTCGCGTTCGCCAAACTCTGTGGCGCCCGCCACCAGGACGCCCAAATCCATAAACTTTCTACTGCGAACCGGCAGGCTCTCGACGAATCGGCGATCCAGGGTCGTGCTCGGTTGTTTCCGGTCCAGCTCAACAAGCGGTTCACGGGTGACGACAGCTATAGCTTCGCCGGACGATTGTTTCAAAGTGAAACTCACGTTCAGGGTTTGTGCGACGTGCAGTACGAAGCCGCGCTGCCGCATCGTGATGAATCCGGGACGTTCAGTCGCAATCTGGTAGTTACCGAGGGAAAGTAAGGGCGAACGGTATCTGCCGAACATGTCGGTTTGAATACGGCGCTCCGTGCCGTCGTCCTGGTTGGTGATGGTGACCAAAACGGCCGGCAAAACCGAGCCGTTTTCACTCCGGACAGTACCTTCAATGACTCCCTTGGTCGCATCGGACTGGGCGCCGAGTGGCGTTGCTGAGAAAAAGCACAGGGCTGTGATAATTAAAATTGGATGAAAGTGTTTCATGGTAGGAATTCCGCCGTCGCGGGTAGCATTATAGTTTTCGTCCGCAGTGATGTTTTCCGAATTGTTCCCTTTTTTATAGAGTGGCGTATATGAATCTACAAGTGATCGCCCTGGCCGGTCCATCGAAAGGGAAAGTGTTTGATTTGACGCAGGGTGACTTTTCCATCGGGCGCGATCCATCGAATGCATTGTCCCTGAACGATGTGTTGATCTCGCGTCAGCACGCATTGATCCGAAGGACGGATTCCGACGTCACTATTCTCGATCTGAACAGCCGCAATGGGACGTTGGTCAACGCAGTGCCGATCACGGAACGGAAGCTCGCACCGGGAGATCGAATTCAAATCGGGGACTCGCTTCTCCTCTTTGTATCGGGCGAGGATGCCGCGGCAGGTTCTTCAAACCATGTTCGATTCGATGAGACGCCGGCAGTTGGCCCGACCATTGTTCAGCTTCACAAGGATGACTCCCTCTATCTAAATCCTTTGAAGGCGTTCTCCGTCACCGAACGAATGGCGAGGGATCTCAAAACATTGTTGCGAATCAGCACGGAAATTAACGTGATCCGTGGTCAGGAAGCCCTCCGGCGTCGTTTGCTCGAGCTGATTTTCGATGCGGTCCCTGCGGATACCGGCGCGATCCTGCTTTTTGATACGGGTTCAAGCGAGACCATTTCCACATTCAGCTGGTCCAGACAGTCCGGCGCAAATGCTGAAGTAGTGGTTTCCAGCAGCGTTGTGGACGGTGTGATCAAAGGCCGCGCCGCGGTTTTGAGTAATGCATCTCAGTCGGTACTCGTCGCACCGTTGGTGGTTTTCGACAAGCTTATCGGCGTGATTTATGTCGAGAGCAAAACGAACCGCTTTGACGAAAGTCATCTCGAACTGCTGGTCGGCGTCGCGGGAATGGCCGGCAGCGCGTTGGACAATGCCCGGCGATTGGAATGGCTGGAAACCGAGAACCGCAGGCTAAGGTCTGATTTCAACCTCGAACACAACATGGTCGGGGAAAGTCCGCGCATGCGCGAGGTATATCAATTCATCGGCAAAGCCGCGCCCACAAACTCAACGGTGCTGATCCGGGGAGAAAGCGGCACGGGCAAGGAATTGGTTGCGAGCGCCATTCATCTGAACAGTCCGCGGTCGCAGAATCCCTTCGTTGCGATCAATTGTGCGGCCCTGTCGGAGACGCTGCTCGAAAGCGAATTGTTTGGACATGAGAAGGGAGCTTTTACAGGAGCCATCGCTCAAAAGAAAGGAAAGCTGGAAGTTGCCAACGGCGGCACAGTCTTCCTGGATGAACTGGGAGAGCTTGCTCCCACGCTGCAGGCCAAGCTCTTGCGCGTCCTTCAGGAGCGTGAATTCGACAGGGTGGGCGGGACTCGTCCGATCAAGGTAGATATAAGGTTGATCGCAGCAACCAACAGGGATTTGGAAAAAGCGATACAAGGTGGAACGTTTCGACAGGATTTGTATTACCGCATTAACGTGCTTTCCTTAACGATGCCCGCCCTCAGGGAGCGGCGTGAAGATATTCCGCTTCTGGCGGGCTACTTTGCGCTGAGATGCAGTAAAAAGTCGGGGCGTTCAATAAAGGGAATTTCGCCGGAGGCGCGCAAATGCCTGGCCCAGTATGACTGGCCAGGCAATGTTCGCGAGCTGGAGAACGCCATGGAGCGGGCCGTTGTGCTTGGGACGACGGAGCTGATTCAACCCGAAGATCTTCCCGAGGCCCTGCTGGAAAAGGAAGCCGTGCCCGGAGTGCAAGTCACCGAGTATCATCAGGCCGTCAAGGAAGCGAAACGACAACTGGTCCTCAAAGCATTTCAGGAAGCCGGCGGAAACTATGCACAGGCCGCAAGACTTCTGGGAGTGCATCCGAATAATCTCCACCGATTGATCCGCAACCTGGACCTTAAACTGTAGCCGGCTGACCGGCGGTATTCCCCTCCTTGAAAAGTCGTATGAAACCGGAGAAATGATTAGTCATTAAACACAAAGGCACGAAGGCACAAAGAAAGGCCGCTTCAAATGATCCTCTTGATTGCGGCCTTTCTTTGTGCCTTCGTGCCTTTGTGTTTAATGACTAATCAGTTCTCCGGTTTCATCCGAGCGTGGAATTTGAGCAAGCCTTTCAAAACGAATCTGCGTGAGTTATTCAAATCGTGTGGCGGTCGTAGTTGAGCAGCCGGTAAAAACCAAATTGCCGTTCGCGTTATAAACTTCCGCGGTTCCGGCTGATTCAAATTCAGCCGC
>Ga0137394_10001248_pt1 | contig 18369 bp, 20 predicted proteins | sample czobulk116metaG_FD_108278 | JGI IMG/M metagenome (GOLD analysis project Ga0137394, IMG submission 108278) | Vadose zone soil microbial communities from Angelo Coast Range Reserve, California, USA - czobulk1.16 metaG | ecosystem: Environmental > Terrestrial > Soil > Vadose zone | place: USA...
CTCGAGCACATGCGGGCGCGCCTGCACGACGTCGCCACCACCGAGATGGGCGAGTACTACGTGGACGACCACATGCGCAACATCCCGGATCACTGGCACGCGCACGCGCGACCGAAGGGTGGCTTCTTCGGCGGCCGGCGCAAGCCGCTCTGAGCGGGTCCTACTTCGGCACGAGATCCTTGAAGCGCGGCATGACCTCGCGGGCCAGGAGCTCCATGGAGTGGCGCCACGCCTTCGGGTTCTCCGAGTAGTCGAAGCAGAACAGGAGCAGAGTGCCGAATCCGCCGACTTCCTCGTAGATCTCGTGAAGCCGCTGGGTCACCGTGTCAGGGGAACCCACCATCCAGTTGTGGCGAGCGCAGTACTCGGGGGTGACGTCGGAGTCGGGCACGTCCGGCTTGTGCTTGAGGAACTCGGTGAAGCCGAAGGAGGCGAGGAGGGGCAGGAAGTACTCCCGCATCATGCGGCCCATCATGCCGCCCGCGGAGAGGCGCATGGCTTCCGCGTCGGTGTCGGCGATGAAGACCTCGCGCACCAGGCGCCACTCTGCGCGCCGCGGCGTGCGACCGCTGCGGGCGGCACCCTGCTCGACGGATTCCCAGTGGCTTCCCACGTAGGCGGGATTCAGGTTGAGGCTCATGGGCCAGAAGCCGCGCTCGCCCGCGAGCTTGAGGGTGTCGGAGCCCTTGCTCACTCCCGCCACCCCGATGGGCGGGTGCGGCTTCTGGAAGGGCATGATGTGGGGCCGAAGGGTGTCGAGCATCGTCCCCGTCTTGGTCACGTGCCAGTACTTGCCCTTGAAGTCGAACTCGGGCTCGTCGCTCCATAGCCGCAGCACGATGTCGAGGGCCTCGCGCGTCATCTCGCGGTGCTGGCCCGAGGTGCCGTCGACGTTGAACATGGCCCAGTCGCTCGGCAGACCGCTCGCGGCCACCCCGAAGTTGAGCCGCCCCTGGGCGAGGTGATCGAGCATGGCCACACGGTTGGCGAGCTCGGCGGGGTGATGGTAGGGCATGAGAAAGCCGCCGGGACCGATGCGCATGCGCGTGGTCTGCAAGAGCGCCTGGGCCACGATCAGGTCGGGCGAGGGATGCGGCTCCCAGGGCGCCGTGTGGTGCTCGCCGATCCATGCCTCGCTGAAGCCGAGCTCGTCGGCCCAGCGGAGCTGCTGGAGATCCCACTGGTGTCCGTCGTAGAGGTTGCGCTCCGGTGGATGCGACGGCATGGTGAACAGTCCGTAGTCCATCTTCGCCTCCCTTGACTCAGTACGCGCCTCAGCTCGAAGTGCGAGGCTCTACCAGAGCTCCCGCGAGGCCAGCCGCGCTCCCTCCGCGAGGCTGCCAAGCTTCGCCCACACGATGTCCGGGTCCACGGCCGCCTGGCCGACCCATGTTCCAAATCCGCAGTCCGTCCCCGCGATGACGTTTTCCCGGCCGGCAAGGCGGGCGTAGCGCTCGATGCGCTCGGCGATCAGGGCTGGGTGCTCGATGAAATTGGTGGTGGAGTCGATGACGCCGGGAATGATGAGCTTGCCCTCCGGCACCTTGACGTTCTCGAAGACGCGCCACTCGTGCGCGTGGCGCGGGTTGGCGCCCTCGAAGGAGACGGCGCCCGGGCGGGCGGCCAGGACGAGATCGAGCACATCGGCGAGGGGGACATCGAAATGGTGCGGGCCTTCGTAGTTGCCCCAGCAGAGATGCAGGCGCACGCGGTCAGAGGGCACCTTGGCCAGCGCGTAGTCGAGCGCCTCGAGGTGCAGGCGCGCCATCTTGCGAAATTCCTCCACGCTCAGGTCCGCGAACTGGATATGGCGCCCCATGGCGAGATCGGGGCAGTCGACCTGGAGGACGAATCCCGCCCCCGCCACCGCCTCGTACTCGTGCTTCATGGCCTCGGCAATGGCGAAGAGGTAGGCCTCGTGACTCGGGTAGTGATCGTTGTGGAAGAAGAGGGAGATGACGCCGGGAGAGGCGGCGGTGAGGAATCCTTCGCGAGCCTGGACCTCCGGGAAGACGGCCCGGAGATTGGCCACGTCCGCGCGGGCCGCCTCGGGGTCGCGCAGGGCGACGGGGCCCGTGCACGCCGGGGTCTTGCGTCGCGCGCGGCCGGGGTCGCCGAAGACCCGGCGGGCCATGCCGGGAAAGTCCACGAGGTCGCGGTACTGGAGCGGATGGCTCGCCCCGTCGAAGCCCGCAAGCCGGTCCTTGACGTACGTCGCGTAGCTCGGCTTGCTGAACTCGCCGTCGTTGATGATGTCGAGGCCGATCTCCGCCTGCCTGCGGACGACCGTGGCCACCGCCGAGCGGATCCCCGCGGCGAGGGCCGCGGCATCGACGGGGACACCGTCCTCCTTCGCGAACATGGTGCGGGTGAGCTCGTCAGGCCGAGGCAGGCTGCCCGTGTGGGTCGTGAGGATCCGATCGGTGCTCTGTTGCATCGGTGGCGATCTGAATACCACAACTATCCGGCGAGTGCCATCGGTGCCGGGGATTCGGCTACAGGTTCCTCGCGTACCGAGCGATGACGAGCGCGCTGACGAGCAAAGGTCCCGCGAAAGCCGCCAGGTGGAGCGGCCAGGCCAGGAGGGCGGCTCCGGAGTATGGAGAGATCAGGGCGACGAGCAGGTAGAAGACACTCGCGGCCAGAATCATCCCCCCGCCGCACCGGTTCACGGAATACCATGTGCGATCATCCGACAGGGTCTGGCGTGTCCGGATTCCGTAGACCCGGTTGCGTGGGATGAGCCCGAGGACGAGGGGGAGGCTGACCACGAGGATGATCACGGCGGGAACGAAGAACGGTTGGGTGCTCATGTCGTGTCTCCGGCGTCGGGTGCTATCATACTGCCGTCACGACGATCCCGAGCGGCTTCAGGACTCCCGGGACCCTGGCGCGCCAAAGCCGTTGACGCGAGGCGTCAACACGCAGTAGCATTGACATGGAGGGCTTCCATGAAAGACGAGCTGTTCACGATGACGCCTGACCTGCCGGGCATGTCTCCGGAGATGGTGGCTCGCTGGCAGGAGGAGCTCAGGCGCAACGCCCTGCGCATGAAGCACTTCAGCGAGATGATCATGAACCCGAAGGAGCCCGAGATCGGGCCCACGCCGCGCGAGGAGCTCTACCGCAAGAACAAGTCCCGGCTCTATCGTTACGAATCGAAGCGCACGGTCAAGACGCCCCTCCTCTTCGTGCCCAACCTCGGCATCAGCCGCCCCTACATCTTCGATCTCATGCGCAAGGGCTCGTTCATCGAGCACATGACCGAGCGCGGCTTCGATTTCTTCCTCGTCGACTGGGGCGTCTTCGGCCCCGAGGACAATGACCTCACCTTCGAGTACGCCGCCACCAAGATCCTTCCGCGCATGGCCCGGAAGGCCCTGGAGGCCTCGGGCGCGAAGGAGATCTCGGTGCTCGGGTATTGCATGGGCGCGCCCCTGTCCTTGTCGTGGCTGGGCAGCACGCCCGAGTTCCCGCTGAAGAATTACGTCGACATGGCCGGGCCTGTCGATTTCTCCAAGATCGGGCTCTTCGGTCTCTGGCTGGACCCGCGCTTCTTCGACGCGGACAAGTATGTCGACACGCTGGGGGCCATCCCCGCCGACATGGTCAAGATGGGCTTCAAGCTCCTCAAGCCGACCATGGACGTCTCCACCAACCTCAATCTCTGGTGGAATCTCTGGAACCCCGACTATGTCGCTGGCTTCACCGCGCTCAACAAGTGGGCCAACGAGTATCTGCCGTTTCCCGGCGAGTTCTTCCGTCAGTGGGTCAAGGAGTTCTACCAGCAGAACAAGCTGATCAAAGGGGAGCTCCGCATGGACGGGCGGCCCGTCCGGCTCGAGAGCATCCGCTGCCCCGTGCTCGCCGTGGGCGCCAAGGAGGACAACATCGCGCCGCCCGACTGCGTGCGGCCGCTCGTCCACGCCGTGGGCAGCTCGGACACGGAGTATGTCGAGCTGCCGGGCGGCCACATCTCCCTCATCGCCGGCCGCGGCGCGTCCGTGCATTGCTGGCCCAAGGTCGCCTCCTGGCTCGAGGCGAGATCGTAGGAGGAGAGTCCAATGGCGGACCAAACAGGCGCCCAGCAGCTCTTCGACCTCTGGAAGAAGCAGGTGGAGGAGGGGACCCGAGCCTGGCTCAAGATGGCCGGGCAGGGACAGTCGCCGGACCCGCAGGCCTTCTGGCGGCCCTTCATGGACCAGGGCATGCAGGCCTGGTCCAAGGTGATGACGCAGGGGCAGCCCTCGCCCGACCTCATGGCCCAGTGGAAGCAGTTTCTCGACCAGTGGATCGCCGCCTGGTCCAAGGTGCTCGAGCAGGCCATGGGCACCGAGAGCTTCGCCCAGGCCATGGGCAAGCAGCTCGAGGGCTTTCTCAATCAGGCGGGGCCCGTGAAGAAGGCCGCCGAGCAGCACATCGAGGCGACGCTGGCCGGGCTGGGGGTGCCCTCGCGCAGCCAGGTGGTCGGGATAGCAAAGCAGATCATCGCCCTCGAGGAGAAGATCGACGCCGTCGACGATCGCATCGACACGATGCTCAAGCGGCTGGAGGAGCTGACGGCCGCCGTCCGAAAGGACCGCGCGTGATCGGCGTCACCATCGAGAGCATCGAGGTGGGAGACAGCGCGCAGCTGACGCGGCGGGTCGCCGACCGGGATATCGCGGAGTTCGTGGACGCCGTCGGCGACTACAACCCGGTCCACTCCGACCGCGACTACGCTGCCTCCACCATGTTCAAGGAGCCCATCGCTCCCGGGATCTGGACGGCCGGGCTCATCTCCGCGGTGATCGGGACGCGGCTCCCGGGTCCGGGCGCCATCTATCTCTCCCAGGACCTCAAGTTCCTCAAGCCCGTCAAGTTTAACGACGTGATCACGGCGCGGGTCGAGGTCGTGGAGGTCAACCGCGAGCGGAATCGGATCCGGCTCAGGACCGTGTGCGCCAACCAGCGCGGGGAAGAAGTCCTCACGGGCGAAGCGCTCGTCATGCCGTCGAAGACGCGGGTGGACTACGAGGAGACGTCGCGTCAGGCGATGGGCGCCGTCGCCCTGTGGATGCTCGCGCCCTGGGCCTGGGCCGCCCAGGGCGCCGCCGTCGTTGGCATGCTCGGTCTGGCGGCTCTCGGCTTCTCGAGCCCCGACCGGGAGGTTACATGAACAAGCCGCCGTTGATGGAGAGCTCCGCCCCCGTGATGTAGTCACCGTCGCTCGAGCAGAGGTAGACGCAGGCCCGCGAGACCTCATCGGCCTTGCCGAAGCGGCCCATGGGGATCTGGCTCAGCAGCCTCTGCTGCACCTTCTCGGGGATGCCCGAGACCATCTCGGTCTCGATGAAGCCCGGGGCGACCGCGTTGATGGTGATGCCCTTGGCGGCCAGCTCCTTGGCGAGCGACTTCGTCATGGCCGCCACCCCGGCCTTGGAGGCGGCGTAGTTGGCCTGGCCGAAATTTCCGATCTGACCGATGACCGACGTGATGTTGACGACGCGGCCCCAGCCCCGCTGCAGCATCTGATCGATGAAGACCTTGGTGCAGTTGAAGACACCGTCGAGGTTGATGGCCAGCACCTTCCGCCAGGAGGCGTGATCCATCTTGACGAAGGTCTTGTCGGAGTTGATGCCGGCATTGTTGATCAGGATATCGAGGTGCCCGAACTGCTTCAGCACCTCCTGGGCCATCCGGTACGTGTCGGGATAGTCCGCCACGTCGGCCTGGGCGAGCATGGCCTTGCGTCCCATGGCGAGGATGCGCTCGACGACTTCCTTGGCCGCACCCTCGCTCGACACGTAGTTGACGGCGACATCCGCGCCCTCCTGGGCCAAGGAGAGCGCGATGGCGCGTCCGATGCCGCGGGAGGCGCCTGTGACCAGAGCCGTGCGTCCCTTGAGCTGCATGCGTGGCCTCCTGACTCTCGTGGCTGCGCGGGGGGTCGATTCGGAGCGTGAGTATAGCAGAGGAGGGGACGCCGTCTTGAGGCGCCTGACGCGGGGTGTTAGACTTCAGGTATGCCGTACGTCATCAAGCGGTACTCGAACCGCAAGCTCTACGACACTCAGGAGAGCCGTTACGTCACGCTCGAGGAGCTGATCCGCGCCGGCAAGGAGATTTCCGTGGTGGATGTCTCCACGGGCGAAGACCTGACCTCGGTCACCCTCGCGCAGATCATTCTCGAGAACGAGCGGAGCCATCGCGCGGGCCTTCCCACCGCCTTTCTCCACCAGCTCATCAAGCACGGGGAGGCCTGGCAGGACTTCGTGCAGAAATCGCTGAAGTCGAGCCTCGAGGGCGTCATGACGAGTCAGCGCGAGGCCGATCGCGTCCTTCGCGACTGGGCGGTGCGCTCGGGATGGATGCCTGCACCGCCCGCGGAGTCCAAGTCGGAGAAGAAGGCCGAGCCGACCCAGGATGCCGAGGCCCTGCGCCAGGAAGTGTCCTCGCTGCGGGAGCAGCTGAAAGCGCTCGAAGACCGGCTCGAGAAGCGCCGAGAGAAGTAGTTCGAGCTGAGACGGGGCCCGTTCTTCGAGCCGAGCGGCAGCGTCACGAGGCGAGGCCCGAGTAAATCCCGCAGGCGAGGAGCCCGGCGAGGCGAGTGCTGAGTTGAATAGCGAAGGCTGAGAAAAGAGAAAGGCCGGGCGGGTTGCCCGGCCTTTCGTCTGCCGATCTGTGCGGCGGCGGCTTAAGCCAGCGGCGAGTAGAGCGACTTCATCCGGCCGGCGACCTGGGCGAAGGTCGCCTGGATCTCCTTGCCCGTCTGCTCCGCCGTCACCTGCAGTCGCTCCGCCGAGCGCGTCATGGCCTGAGCGTTCGACTCGATGATCTTGAACGCCTTCTGCGCGCCCTCGACGGTCTGCAGCACGCCCTTCTGATAGAAGGCGAAGGGGTCGCGCGGCGCCTCCTGGATCTCGCTCTGGCGACTCAGGAGATAGTCCTGACCCTCCTTGAGCGCCTCCACGGCCGAGGACTGGAGCTCGGCATAGAGCCGCACGCCCTCCTTGGCAGTGCTGGCGGAGAGATCCACCAGGTCGCGCAGGATCTTCTGATTGGCCTCGGCGACCATCGAGAAGGCCTCCACGGCTCGGCCCGTCATGTGAGCGAACACTTCGCTGCCCTGCGTCGTCGTTGTCATCATCATTCTCCTCCTTGCATCACTTGATCGGCCATCGCAGCATCGGACCCCGGCGGGCCCTTCCACGACTCGACGATAACGCTCTGCGTTATGAGTGTCAAGACTTTTATTGCGTCGCGTTATGTCTACCGTGGTATACGGGTCTGGCTGCGTCGGGGGTCCTAAGTAGTTGAAAGAAAGAGGCTCATGAGATTGCTGGCGCTGCTTTCGTTATGCCTTGTGCTTGTGGGGTGCGGTTCCGCTCGAAGGGTTCCCCTCCGCAGTGCCACGGGGCTGGAGGATGCCAAGCTCCGTGACGCCCTGGGCCCTCTCCTGGCAGCTTCCGGCATCTGGCGCGGTCCCGAGGACGGCTGCGCGGTGGCCCTGGGCATCGAGACCCTTCGAGCCATCGATCTTGGCGTGGGGCCGCATCCGCGCTGCAAGTTCGGTCTGGTGGTGACCACGGGTGCGCTGCGAAGCCTCGATCAGCACGAGCTCCAGACCGCGCTGGCCCATGAGATCGGCCACGTGCAGCTCGGACATTTCGGCAGCCGTGAGGCGCGGCGACAGGTCGAGCCGAAGGCTCCGGACAGGGGCTCACCGGTCGAATCGGACGACGGGCAGTCCCTCGGCCCGAGTCGAGCCTATGATCGGCAGGAAGAGCTGGCGGCCGACCGCTATGCCGTGGAGCTCCTGGACAAGCTTCCGGGAAGTCCCGGCCGCGGCTGCACGAGCGTGATGACCCTCATCGAGCGGCTCGACCTCGAGCGTCTGGCCCCGATGTGGTCGCACTGGCTCAACACGCATCCGACCCCCGGGGCGCGTCTCACGGCGCTCGGCGAGATTTGCCCGAAGACGCCATGACCCTGGCCAGGCTCGGCGATGAGAGCAGCGCTCGCTTCGGCGAGTACGAAGCGCTTGCCTTCGAGGGGCGGGGCCTGACGAACGTGGACCAGCACCGCGTGGCCGGTCGGGTGGCTCACGCCCTCCGCCGCCTCGGGGTCGACCCGTGCGATCGCCTGGTGGTCAGCAGCGATCGGAAAGATGCTGCGCAAAGACTTGCGGAGAGAGGCCCACACACCGTCGTGAGGGGGAGACGTCATGGCTGATCAGACACTGGCACGCATGTTCTGGAACCGAGTGGACCTGAGTGGAGACAAGCCGGCCCAGCAGGTCAAGCATCGCGGAGCGTGGAAGACCCTGACCTGTCGCGACGTGGGAGAGATCGTGCGCGAGGTTTCCACCGGGCTCGTGGCCCTCGGCCGCCGCCGCGGCGAGGCGGTGGGCATTCTCTCGGCCAGCCGCGCCGAGTGGGTGCAGGCCGACTTTGCCGTCTTCACGGCCGGATGCGTCACCATCCCGATCTATCCGACGTATCCGCCCGACCTCATCCAGTACATCGTCAACGACGCCGGGGTGAAGACGCTCATCGTCGAGGATCCGAGCCAGCTCGCCAAGGTCCTCGAAGTCGACGCGGCCATGCCCGGGCTCGAGCAGATCGTCGTCGTCCAGGGCTACGAGGGCAAGGAGCCCTCGCCGCGTCTGTTCACCTGGGAGGCGCTGCGTCGCCTGGGACGTGAGCGGGGCGAGGCCCTCAAGACCGAGCTGGCCGCGCGAGTGGCGGACACCGCCCCCGACGACGTCGCCACCATCGTGTACACCTCGGGCACCACGGGGCCGCCCAAGGGCGTGGTGCAGACGCACGGCAACCACATCTCCGCTCTCGAGTCGGCGGCCCAGACCACCGGCATCGCCGAAGGCAACGTGCACCTTCTCTTCCTGCCCCTGGCCCATGCCTTCGCGCGGCTCGAGTCGTTCATCGGCGTCCACCGAGGGCTCTGCACGGCCTTCGCGGAGAGCATCGACAAGCTGCGCGAGAACCTGCCCGAGACCCGGCCGCACTTCATCTGCAGTGTCCCGCGCGTGTTCGAGAAGGTCTACGCGGGTGCCCTCGCCAAGGCCGATGGCGGCTCACCCATCAAGCGCAAGATCTTCTGGTGGGCGGTGGGCGTGGGCAAGGAGGTCTCCCGGCTCAAGCAGGCGCGGCGCCCCGTGCCCGCCGGGCTGGGCCTGAAGTACGCGATCGCCCACAAGCTGGTGTTCTCGAAGATGCACGCGGCCCTCGGCGGCCGCCTGCGATTCGCCGTCTCGGGCGGGGCGCCCCTCTCTCGCGACATCGCCGAGTTCTTCCACGCCGCGGGCATCCTCATCCTCGAAGGGTATGGCCTCACGGAGACGTGTCCGGTGCTCACGAACAATCGCGAGGACGCCTTCAAGTTCGGCTCGGTGGGCAAGCCCATGCCCGGCGTGGAGGTCAAGATCGCACCCGACGGGGAGATCATGGGCCGGGGCGGCAATATCGCCAAGGGCTACTTCAAGAAGGCCGAGGCGACTCGTGAAGTGTTCCTGGACGACGGGTGGTTCGCCACCGGGGACATCGGCCGCTTCGACGAGGACGGCTTTCTCTTCATCACGGACCGCAAGAAGGACCTCATCGTCACCGCGGGCGGCATGAACATCGCGCCGCAGAACATCGAGAACCTGCTCAAGGCCGATCCCTTCATCAGCCAGGCCATGGTCCACGGCGACCGCCGCCCCTATCCCGTGGCCCTCATCACCCTCAATGCCGAGGAGCTGACCAAGTTCGCGCGCGAGCAGGGCATCCTGGCCGCCGAGCCGCCCGTGCTCGTCAAGCATCCCAAGATCCTCGAGCGCGTGCAGCGCACCATCGACGAGAAGAACTCGGAGCTGCAGTCCTATGCCAAGATCAAGAAGTTCCTCGTGCTGCCCGAGGACTTCACGGTGGAGAACGGGGCGCTCACGCCCACCCTCAAGGTCAAGCGCAGAGTGATCAGCGACCGGCACCGCGCGGCCCTCGATTCCTTGTACGGGTAGGATGGCCCTCGAGGCTTTCCGACTCGACGGCAAGGCGGCCATCGTCACGGGCGCGAGCCGCGGGCTGGGGCGCGCCATGGCCCTCGCTCTCGCCGAGGCAGGCGCTGACGTCGCCCTGGCCGCGCGCGCGGAGGCGGAGCTCGCCGAGACCGCGCGCGGGATCGAGCGGCTCGGCCGGAAAGCCGTGATCCTGCCCACTGATGTGACGGCCTATGATCAGGTCGAGGCCCTCGTCGAGCGCGCCGTCCACGGCCTCGGGCGCCTCGACATCCTCGTCAACAACGCCGGCACCGCGGGCGTGCGGCCCTTCGCGGAGATGGCGCCCGAGGAGTTCCGGCGCACCATCGAGGTCAACCTCGTGGGCGTCTTCAACGGCTGCCGCGCGGCGGCGGGCCGGCTCATCGCTCAGAAGTCGGGCAAGATCATCAACCTCGCCTCCGTCCTGGGAGCGGCGGGGCTGCCCGGGTATTCCGCCTACTCCGCCTCCAAGGGCGGGGTCATCGCCCTCACGAAGGCGCTGGCCGTGGAGTGGGCGCGCTTCAATATCCAGGTCAATGCCGTGGCCCCCGGCTGGTTCGTCACCGACATGAACAGCGACGCCTTTGCCGACGCCAAGGTGCGCGAGCGGCTCCTGCGAGACGTACCGCTCCGGCGGACGGGAAGAGTGGAGGAGGTCGGGCCGCTCGTCGTGTATCTCGCCTCGTCCGCCTCCGACTACATGACCGGCCAGACTGTCTTCCTCGACGGCGGCCACACGGCGGGTTGACGTGCTGGACCAATTTGCTTTGCCACTTCTACTCAGCTCTCGCCTCGCGGCGAGGGCTGAGTTGCTCTGGCTCGCAACTTGGCCCAGCACCCGGTGAGCTTGCCGTGACGGGAGACAGCCGCTAGGATGAGCGCCATGCACACCGCCGTCCTCCGCGGGCCCCGGGACGTGCGGGTCGAGCAACGCGCGCAGCCCTCGCCCGGTCCCGGCGAGGCCGTCGTGCGCGTGTTCGCCTCGGGCCTCTGCGGCACCGACTACCGGATCTGGAACGGAGACCGACCCGTCGCCTACCCGCGCGTGATGGGCCACGAGTTCATCGGCGAGGTGATGGCGGTGGGGGCCGACGTCACCAATGTCCGACCCGGGCAGAAGGTCGCCGTGGAGCCGAACTACTCGTGCGGTCACTGCGCCCTCTGCCGGGAAGGCAACCGCAACCTCTGCCTCTCGCGCACGGCCATCGGCATCGACGTGGACGGCGGGTTCTCCGAGCAGGCGCGGCTGCCCGCGCGCTGCTGCTGGCCGGCGCCCGCCGCCATCGACGACGATCAGCTCATGCTGGCCGAGCCGCTGGCCGTGGTGGTGCGCGCGGTGGGTCGCGGCGAGGCCCGGCGCGGCGAGCGCGCGGCCGTGCTCGGCGTGGGCGCGCTGGGTCTCCTCGCCATCCAGCTGCTGAAGTCGAGGGGGCTCGAGGTGCTGGCCATCGGCCGCACCGCGCGGCGCGAGGGCCTGGCGCGCGAGCTCGGCGCCGACGAGTTCACCACCACGAGCTCGGGTTGCGCTCTCGAAGTCGCGCGGAGCTTTTCCGGCCGCGAGGGGGTCGATCTGCTCGTCGAGACGGCGGGCACGGGCGCGGCCGTCGAGCAGGCCGTCGAGCTCGTTCGTCCCGGCGGCCGCCTCGTTCTCACGGGGCTGCCTCACGAGCCGTCGACGGTGGGCTTCTTCGGGGTGGTGCGTCGCGAGCTCACCATCATCGGCTCCATGATCTACCAGCAGGAGTTTCCGGAGGCCGTCCGGCTCCTGTCCGCGGGCGTGGTCAAGGTCGACCGGCTCGTCACGCACCGGTTCCCGCTCGATCGCATCCAGGAGGCCTTTGCCGCGCATCGCTCGCCCGAGTCCATCAAGGTCACCGTCGTCATCTGAGGCCACCCCGTACAGAGGGGGAAGCGGCTCGAAAGGGTTGCCACGTATGTCTTACGCCACACTGAACGGGATCCGCTTCCACTACGAGACACAGGGGGAGGGCGATCCCCTCCTGCTCATCAATGGGCTCTCCGCTCCCGCGGCGAACTGGCTCTTTCAGGTCAAGGGATTGTCTCCCCACTACCAGGTGGTGACCTTCGACAACCGCGGGGTGGGGGAGACGGACATGCCCGACGCCTCCGTGTACCCCACGACCCAGATGGCCGACGATGCCGCGGCCGTGCTCGACCACCTCGGAATCCCGAAGGCGCACGTGATCGGCCACTCCATGGGCGGCACCATCGCCATGGAGCTCGCCATACGCCACCCGCAGCGGGTGCGTAGCCTCGCCCTTTGCAGCACCTGGGCTCAGGGCGACGGCCGCTTTCTCCACGCCATCCGGTCCTGGATGGCCTTGTGGGGCGAGCTCGATCCCGAGTCGCGCTTCCGCTATCTCCTCATGCCGTGGCTCTACACCCCCGCCTTTCTCGCCGACCCCGCCCAGGTCGACGCCACCGTCAAGCGCGCGCTCGAGTATCCGTTCCCGACGAGGCCCGAGGCGCTGGAGCGCCAGGGTCAGGGCATTCTCGAGTGGAACGGCTCACGACTCAAGGACATCAAGAAGATCCGTGCCCCCTCGCTCGTGCTCGTCGGCCGCGACGACAACTTGACGGTGCCCGCCTTCTCGCGCGTGCTCGCCGGGCTCATCCCCAAGGCGCAGCTCAAGCTGATCTCGGGCGGGCACGGCTTCACCATCGAATGCTGGGAAGCGTTCAACCGCGCCGTCCTGGGATTTCTCCAGGCGGTGAAGAAGTGATTTTCGAGCCGAAACGCCGCCCACCGTTCGAGCTGAGCGGCGAAGCCGCGAGGCGAGGGCTGAGTTGCATCGCAGGCGAGGAGAGCGGTGAGGCGAGGGCTGAATAGATTCGAGCTGAGGCGAGGACGAGGTTGACAGACAGGCGCCTCGAGGGAAAGGCCGCCCTCGTCACCGGCTCCACGAAGGGAATAGGGCTCAGCATCGCGCGCGCGTTTGCCCGAGAGGGCGCGCGCGTCATCGTGAACTCGCGGAGCGCCGAGGATTGCGCGCGCATGGCTCGCGAGCTGGGCGAGGCGGCCATCCCCATCGCCGCCGATCTCTCTCGCACGGACGAGGTCAGGCGGCTGGCCAAGGAAGCGCGCGCCGCCGTCGGGGGACGGATCGACATCCTCGTCAACAATGCCGGCCAGCCCCGCGTGGCGCCCTCCGAGAGCCTGCCCGAGGCCGACTACCGCTACACCATGGACCTCAACCTGACCTCCTGCCTGGTGATGACCCAGGAAGTGGTGGGAGACATGCTCGCGGCGGGCGACGGATGCATCATCCACGTCAGCAGCATGAATGGCTCGGTGCCTTTCCCGCAGCGCCTGGCCTACTGCGTGTCCAAGGCCGGGGTCAACATGATGACCCGGGTGATGGCCATCGAGTGGGCCGCCCGCGGCGTCCGTGTCAATGCCATAGCCCCGGGTTATGTCGAGACCGATTTCATCAAGAACCTGTCCGCCCGGGGCGTCCTCGACCTGGACAAGCTCGCCGGCCGCACCCCCATGGGCCGCATCGGCAGGCCGGAGGAAATCGGTGAAGTAGCAGTCTTTTTGGCTTCATCCGCCGCTTCTTTCATCACCGGGGAGATCCTGACCGCCGACGGAGGATGGTCAGCTTACGGCTATCTTTGATAGGGTGCCTAGAGGGGTGTAAACAAAGCGATACACCCCGCCGTCCTAGCTGGACAGGAGGCATCCCATGAGAGCACGCGTCGGCAGCCTGTTCACCATCGCCGTGGCCGTCCTGGCCGCGTCCGGCTGCGCGAGCTCTCAACGCTACAAGCAGACGGCGGTGCCCTCTCTCCAGGCCGCCCCCGAGCCCGCGCCGGCGGTCCGCGTCATGCTTCCCGCGACCAGCCTCACCGAGGAGCAGCGGATCGTGCACGTGCTGAACCGGCTCGGCTACGGACCCCGCCCGGGTGACGTCGAGCGCGTGCGGCAGATGGGGCTCGCGAAGTGGATGGAGCGCCAGCTCGAGCCCTCGCGCATCCCGGACGAGCGCATCCAGGTGGCCCTCCAGGCATTTCCCACGCTGACCCGGAGCGTGCCCGAGCTCGTGCTCGCGTACCCCGAGCCCGACCCCAAGCTCCTCGCGAAGGTGCAGTCGGGGGAGATGACCCAGCAGGAAATGCGGCAGATGGCGCCGCCGGAGCGACGGCCCTTTCGCATTCCCGCCGAGCTACAGGCCGCCAAGCTCACGCGCGCCGTGATGTCGGAGCGCCAGCTCGAGGAAGTCATGACGGACTTCTGGTTCAATCACTTCAACGTCGACGCGCGCAAGGGGGCGGTGAAGTGGATGGTGGCCGACTACGAGCGCACAGCCATCCGCCCCCACGCCCTCGGCAAGTTCCGCGACCTCCTGCTCGCCACGGCCCGGCACCCCGCCATGCTCTTCTACCTCGACAACTGGATGTCGACCCGCGCCGATCTCGTCATGCCCGCAGGTCCCAACAAGGGCCGCCGGATGGGCCTCAACGAGAACTACGCGCGCGAGATCATGGAGCTCCACACCCTCGGCGTGGACGGCGGCTACACCCAGCAGGACGTGATCGAGGTGGCGCGGGCCTTCACGGGCTGGACCATCGAGCGCCCGCGCGAGAAGGGCACCTTCCTGTTCCAGGTGGCCGCCCATGATCAGGGCGCCAAGAAGGTGCTCGGCCATGTCCTGCCGGGCTACGGGGGCGAGCAGGACGGCATCCACGTGATCGACATTCTCGCGCGGCATCCCGCCACGGCCCGGTTCATCGCGACCAAGCTCGTCCGCCGCTTCGTGAGTGACGAGCCGCCGCCCGCCCTGGTCGAGCGCGCCGCGAGGACTTTTCAGGACAGCGCCGGCGACATCCGCAAGGTCGTGGCGATCATCGTCTCGTCGCCGGAGTTCTTCTCCGCGGATGCCTACGGAGCCAAGATCAAGAAGCCGATCGAGCTCGTGGCGAGCGCGGTGCGCGCGGCGGGCGGAGAGATCGCCCCGCCGGGTGAGCCGGGCAGCCAGCAGGTGGGCGGTGGCCTCGCCCTCGCCATGCAGGTCGCCAAGCTGGGCGAGCCGCTCTATCAGCAGCAGCCCCCCACGGGTTATCCAGACGTGGCGGAGGCCTGGGTCAATACGGGCGCGCTGCTGAACCGGCTCAACTTCGCGCTCGCCCTCGCGCAGAACCGCATCCCGGGCGTTCAGGTCGACATCGGCCGTGCCGTCGGCACCGCCGATCGCCAGAAGCCTTCACAGGTTTTGGACGCCCTCCTCGCCTCGTTGCTCCAGGGACAGGCGAGGCCTGAGACGCGTGCCGTGCTCGCCGCTCAGCTCGACAATCCGGAGATCATCCGCGCCACCCTCGACGACCGGAAGGCGGCGGGACGCCCGGGGGCGAACACCGATGTCGATAAGCTCGCGGCCCTCGTCCTGGGCTCCCCGGAATTCCAGAGGAGATAGTCCCGTGGACTGCCACTGCACCCGACGCTCGTTCATGAAGGGCGGCGCCCTGGCCCTGCTCGGTCTGGGCGCCATTCCGCGCTTTCTCGTCCGCACGGCCTACGCCCAGGGCGGGGCCACCCGGCCCAAGATCCTCATCGCCGTCTTCCAGCGCGGCGCCGTGGACGGGCTGAGCATGGTCGTGCCACACGGCGACCCCAGCTACTACGGCGCGCGCGGAAGCATCGCCATCTCACGGCCGGGCGGCAGCCAGGGGAGCCTCGATCTCGACGGCTTCTTCGGATTGCATCCGTCCATGGCCGCGCCGAAGCCGATCTGGGATGACCGGCACCTGGCCCTCGTTCACGCCTGCGGCTCCCCGGACACCACGCGCTCGCATTTCGACGCGCAGGACTACATGGAGTCGGGGACGCCCGGGGTGAAGAGCACCCCGGACGGCTGGCTGGCGCGTGGGCTGCAGGCCGCGCCCGCCACGGGCCCCTCACCATTCCGCGCCGTGGCCATGGGCTCCCAGATGCCGCGGACGCTCCGGGGCGAGGCCGGCGCCATCGCCATGGGAAGCGCGGGCGACTTCGATGTGAAGCAAGGCATGGCGGGCATGGGCGGCGGGGTCAACGCGCGGGCGGGGTTCGAGTCCCTCTACGAGCAGGGCGTCAAAGATATCCTGCACGGCACGGGCCGAGAGACCTTCGAGGCCGTCAAGATGCTCAAGGCGGCCCAGCTCGAGCGCTTCCCGCCCGAGAACGGTGCCCAGTACCCGCGGGGAAAATTCGGCGACAATCTCAAGCAGATCGCCCAGCTCATCAAGGCGGACGTCGGGCTCCAGGTCGCCTTCGCCGACATGGGGGGCTGGGACACTCACGCCGCCCAGGGCAACGAGCGTGGTCAGCTCGCGAACCGTCTCGCGGAATTCTCGCACGGCCTCGCCGCGCTCTATCGCGACCTCGGCGATCGGATGGCCGACGTGGTCGTGCTGACCATGTCGGAGTTCGGACGCACGGTGCGCGAGAACGGCAATCGCGGCACCGACCACGGTCACGCCACGGCCATGCTCGTGCTCGGCGGCCCCGTCAAGGGCGGGCGCGCCTATGGGCGCTGGCCGGGGCTGGCCCCGGAGCAGCTCTACGAGGGACGAGATCTCGCGGTGACCACGGACTTCCGGCAGCTCTTCGCCGAAGTCGCGGTCCGTCACCTGGGGATCCCCGCCTCGGCGCCGATCTTTCCCGGATTTCCCACGAATCCCGCGAAGTATCCCGGAGCGCTCGTGTAGACTCCGCCGCATGTGGGAAGCCCTGGCGCTGACCGCCGCGCTCTGCCAGGTGCTCCGCAACACGGTGATGAAGCGGCTCGGTCACGAGCTGGACGAGTACATGGCGGTGTGGGGGCGCTTTACCTTCCTGCTTCCCTTCGCCGCGCTGTTCGTCCTGTGGCACGGTCCTCCCCAGATCAAGCCAGGATTCGTGTGGGCCTGCCTCCTCTTCGCCGTCTCCCAGATCATCTCGACGATGGCGCTGTCGAAAGCGCTCAAGCTCTCCCCGATCTCCATGGTCACCGCGCTCTGGAAGGTCAGCCTCCTCGCCCTGGTGGGCCTCGGCTACGTCACCCTCGAGGAACGACCGACCGTCCTCGGCGTGGCGGGCATTCTCATCAGCATGAGCGGCGTCTATCTCCTCAACGTGCAACGGGCGCACATCTCGTGGTGGGCGCCCCTGGCCGTGCTCTTCACCGATCGGGGGCTGCGCTACACGCTTCTCGCCGCTCTCTTCTTCGCTCCCTCCGTCATCACCATCAAATGGGCGATGCAGCTCTCCGATCCCTACATGGGCACCCTGGGCGGATACCTCGCGGCAAGCTTGCTCGTCACCCCCGTGGTGCTGGTGACATCGCGCAAGTACTTTGCCGCTGTGCCGCGCCACTGGATGGCCTTCATCTCCTTCGGTCTCTTCGCGGCGCTGACCACGGTGACCCAGGGCCACGCGTACCTGCTGACCTTGTCGTCCTATGTGGAGGCGGTCAAGCAGGTGGAGATCCTCTTCGCTCTCGGTATCGGCGCGTTGATCTTCGGGGAGAAGCAGAAGGTGCGCGAGATCGCCCCCGGGGCCATCGTCATGCTGGCGGGGGTCGTGGTATTGTCGCTGGCGGCCTAATCCATCCTCGGAGGTGACGGGCATGACTAGACGCATGATCACCCTCGGCGCCTGCCTCCTTCTGACCTTTGTCCTGGCCGGCTGCGGACCTTCGACCAAGGAAGACATCGTCCTCAAGGCGAAGGATGCGAAGACGCGCTCCGCGCTCGAGAAGGCCCTGGGCAAGCCGGACGATATCAGCAAGCTCGGCCCTGTCGAGAAGTGGACGTACAAGGCCAAGAACGGCCAGGTCACCTTCGTGCTGGTGGGCGACACGGTGACGATCGAGGCGGCGGGGGGCTCCGAGAAGAAGAACTAGAGACGCTCGGCGGAATAGACCGACACCGCCGAGCCCGCAGCGAGGACCACCGAGGCGGGTTTCTCCGCGGACAGGATGCCCCAGCCCGGCCCGTAGACCATCTCCGCGCCGAAGTCGAGGCTCCACGAGCGCACCGGGTACACGTCCCAGACGGGATGTCGCACCCGATAGGCGAGCGTGCGGCCGCGCCGGTCCCGGCCGAAGCCCCATTCGTGCTCCTTGAAGAAATGCTCGAGGCTGTCCTCGGGGGGCCGGAAGGCAGGCGTGCCGCCCGTGACCTCGATGCTCTGAGCGCGGCCGCGCCAGCGGAGCCGACGTGCCGTCACGACCGCCCCAGGCTCCTCGCCCACGCCGCTCTCGATGGGCGCCACGAGGTACGGCTCGTGGTAGAGGGCGCGGGCCAGCCAGGCCACGATGGCCTGCGGGACGAACTCGCGGATGAAGACGACCCCGCGCCGCTCCCCCCGCCGC
>Ga0137394_10001250_pt1 | contig 18357 bp, 20 predicted proteins | sample czobulk116metaG_FD_108278 | JGI IMG/M metagenome (GOLD analysis project Ga0137394, IMG submission 108278) | Vadose zone soil microbial communities from Angelo Coast Range Reserve, California, USA - czobulk1.16 metaG | ecosystem: Environmental > Terrestrial > Soil > Vadose zone | place: USA...
ATTACATAAGCAACCGACCTGTTTCAAAAAAATAGGCTTAAACTGGAAAATTATTGTGCCCCATTTTTTTGGCTGTTACCTTTATTGGCTTAAATATTGGGTTTTTTAAATTTTAAAACGGGGGGGGGGGGATTGTAATGAATGAATTCGAATCGTGTCAGTAATCCGGACTTTGATATTCGGTGACCATCATGCTTCAACGGTGAGCGTGACAAACATTCTTGCACTATGATGAATCGTGCAACCGTGCCCGAGCCTGTGATAACTCAGTACCACCCTTGAATTTGAAGGAATGAACTGTCCCAATTTTAGGGCAGCCTCGGCGCATTGATCGACCCACGTTTGCATGTACACGCCCTAAAATGAGTAACGACCATCGCCCCTCTAAGTCCCTGTGCCATGGATGACTGTATACGGTGGCGTTTACGGCTACTAGAATAGAACACACGCCTCAGGCTTCTGGACGCGCCCCAGTATTCTCAAGGCCAGGTACGGGACTAACTGGGTGTGCGGCGGTATCGAGATTCGAGAATGAGAAGAACAAAAGTTCTATTGTGACATTTATACCCAATATTTCCGCTAAAGAACACAATGATAGGGCGGTGCTGAGGAAGGGCTCCGTGTTTTTGGCAACCCAAGAAAGTGAGTAAACTTGCGCGATCACATGGGGGGATATGGTAGCGCGTTTATCCACGATGTCTATGGCCCACCGAATCGTGCCAGGCGTCGTCGCCTCATCTCCTCGATAGAGAGATCATCATTGGCAGCTTGCGGTGGCGGGGGGTCTTCTGTACCTGATAAGGTCTCCTCGGTGGCGGTATCGTCTCCGTCGTCGTCAGAATACGGTTTCTCGTCGTCCTCGTCGTCCTCGTCTGCACCAGCCGAGGGCGCGGCATGCGGACGGCGACCGGGCATCGATCTGGCCGTAGGCGGAGAACGGCGAGCGGGTGAGGCGTGTGGCGGTGCGGTAGTAGTGTCGGATATGTGGGCTCCCGCGGGTCCAGAAGCCGTCGTGAGGGACGCTTGTAGCGCAGCTTGGAGGTCCGCATCTTCGTCGTCGTATACACGACCACCGCCCACGCGTTCCTGTGCCCATTCCCCGGGTTGGGTATTATCCGATCCTAGCTCCGTTCCTGCGCCGTCGCTATCTGCCTGGGTGGGCCCCTGCCCCTGCCCCTGCCCGCGCGCCATCGCCTCGCTTTCCGCGAGGGCGCGCCTCAATTGCGCCTCCTCGTCTCCTACATGTCTCGGCAATCCTCCTGCCCCGGGGTATGCCCTGTTGAGTGGGTCGACGAAACGCGGGGCTCCTTCGTGCTCGCGTAGAGCAACTTCCTGTTCCCGACGCATCCGCTCGAGCATCACTTGGTTTCGTGCCATCGACGCAGCCACCGGGTTTTGCATCGGTAGATCTGCAGGACGTGTGCTATGGTGTGGAATCGGGGGAGGTGCTGAACGTTGAGAGGGAGCTGAAAAGGGCATGGGGCCGCCTGGTGATAGGGCGCCGGAGCCACCGGCGACTGGCCCCATGCTAGAAAGAGGCATTGGGAGCGTAGTCGGTTGGCCATCGAGGGAGGCATGGAGCGCAGCCTGTAATTGAAGATCCTCATTCTCGAGCATGGTTGAAGAGCGGGGGCTGCGAGCGGTAGACGGACCGGGATATTGCGCCTCGAAGGAGGGCGGCGTAGGAAGTGACGAAGCAACAACATCGGCTTCAGCTTGTGGCAGTGGGTAGTCGGGATCCATTGGGACCACGACAAACGTGGAGTATCCTATGATTAGCACTGAGTCTCGCTTTCATCCGGGGAATGACCACATAAAGCGTTACCATCCGCCTCCGCCTGCTGCAACAACACCCCGAGATACGTCTCACTAACCCACTCGGGTCGCCCAAGGGAGGAATCGAGATTGAACCAAGGGCCAACACCGTCAGAAACGCCGAACCTCCGGAGTGTGAACCAGTGCTGATCGCAATTCAAGATGAAGGCACGTTGATTTCTATCGAGGGTGTCAATCACCAGTAGGGTTGAATGATGGTAGGCATACTGCGGATGATCATGATAGGGCTTCATTGATTCGCTCCGCCATCTGATAAGACTGAGACGAAAACCATTAGTTGCCGGTGACCGAGGGGCGACATTTAGGGGACTACCTCTCGCCCCAAACGTTCAGTGCGTTTTCGAGTACTTGTATGGAGAAGAATCCTGCACGCGAAGTTCAACATTGCGACACACAACGAAAAAAAAAAAAACTGGTGCACCGGTGTCATCCATATTGTCGCTCGCCTGTCCCAAACGCCCTTGGTCGACATCCTGTTCGAGACTGTCCAAGGACTGGGCTATGGCGGACAGATCGGACGCAGTGAACTGTTGGGCGATTCGTCGATTAGGTACAGGATACCAAGCGCGTCTTTCAGAGACGACGAACGTAGCTTCCTTCTATGGGCCAATCAGCGACATCCATGGGCAGCTCAGATTCTGGGACACACGCAGAAGGGAGTTCAAGGCATGTTGTGCACAGAGCGCGGACCCGCTCTCCTGCCTCTCGTGATATATATGGGCAGTGACTCGCTCGATATCAGCCATATTCCCCAAGTCGCGACGACGTGATACTAGGTGTTGGGATCTGTGGGCGTAGGTGTCGAAGTACAGTTTTGGAAAGTGATCCTTGGCAAGTGATTAGGAGTGGCGGGATGCCTCGGACCGCAACTGAACATCTGGCCTGTGCTTGCTTTGCGCAACGGGGCCAGCGCCCGCGTTGCCAGCTCAAATTTGAGATCAAAATTTTCCCCCCTTCCTGATCCCGCCAAGAAAAAAAAGCCCGCAGACACGACTTGAGTGCTTGCCAACTGAGTGCGCAAACATTAAAGTCCTGAAAATCAAGCCAAGTGTCCGGGGGTCGACAGCACAGCCCAGCTTATATTTGCCCTTGCCCTTGTCCCCCGAAGTACAGTAGCAACTCGCGTCAGCCAACCACTGCCGCATCTTTCCATCCTCTCATGGTTATTAGACAACGGGCCACAGCCCTACTCTGGTTTCTCTTTCTCTTAATATCTGGTGCAAGCTCTCAGCCCGATGCAGAATGTCATCTGGAGGTCGACGACTACAAGTATGACCTCGGCGCGCTCAAGGGTGATAAAAGCATATCGCGTACTCGCTCATTACCGCCAACCACCATGACGGATACGCTTCGGTTCAACATTTGCAAGGAGCTTAGCCCGATCGAAGGTGTAGGTTCAGGTGATCAGGTGCGTGTCCGAGACTCCCTTCAATCACTCTTTCGGCTGACTTCGTGCAGTGTCCCAGCGGGACGTGGGCCTGTCTTAGCAAGACGAACGTCAAGCAAGAGAAGTCAGACAGAGTTGTTGCGGTCATTCCCCTTGCGCATGAGCCAGAGTTGCAGGCGGAATACACCGTGCTGTCGTGTGCGTTCATCGACGCCATTCTTCTGGAGTAGTATTGATTGGCCGCTTCATGTCAGCCCCACGAGGTGTCAAAATGTTACTGCATGGTCCCCCATACCCCTCATCCACCACATTAGAGCCTACACCACAGGCGTTCGTTCTCAACTTATTATGTGCGACGGAAATGTCCGAACCCGAGTTCAAGTCGTATGACGGTACTCAAGCAGTTGTCGAATGGAGTGCTCCTTCGGGTTGTGGTTTCCGTGCAGGGGCGCCCACCGACGAAGACAGCAAACCGCCAGGGAAGGAGGTGGAGTCCGTGGGCAGTGGGATTGGATGGTTCTTCCTTTTGTTCGTTTTCTTTTTTGCAGCTGAGCGCGGCGAATTCCTGACCTGAGCTATCCTCAGACTTCTTATCTCGTTTGCGAGCTACTTTGTCCTTGGTGCATATTATAACTATACAACCTACGGGGCCACGGGTGTGGATCTTATTCCGTGCGTTTTCTCTTGTCATTCATGGTTCCGATATTGAAACGTTCATCGTTGCCTGTAGACATAGAGACTTTTGGCGCGAGGTCCCATATATGCTACGGGACGTCGTCTCGCACCTTTGTAGTTCTTTCCAATCACGGCACAGCTCTAGTCGGGGAGGGTATATCGCGGTATAATTCATGGTTCCGAGCCACTTTTCTTTGGATTATATTTCAGGATAGTGCACGTGTGAACACGGTTGACCGCACTCCTACAGGCACTGTGGCGACCACCCGTTGAACCCACCATGATAGTCATTATTTACAGGACGCTTGCAACGTAGAGTAAGGACCAAACTCAGATACACGAGTCCAAGGTTGCAAGGTTAACTACTGAGTGACATTCAAAATGTCCCCGAACCCCATGAAGATCTTTGTTACATTGCATTTCCTTGAATACGCCCTACAATTGAGTGTCGGCAAGTCCTCAACTCCTTCAATACGGTATCCCTGGTGATACGCCAATCACCCGGACAAGTGACGGGTACCACCAGTCGGCTTGAAATAACTCATCCAGTTGCCTTGTCGTGAACCTGAAACCAAGAGCTTGCCAATACTTGAAACAGACAGAAAAGATATAAGACATATTGAAAATGCCCGAATCTTCGGAATCTACCTCCCCGATAAATGATCGGGCAAAGCTAGTGTGCGGGTGACCAACCGATACTGTCGCAGGCAAGCCAGCAGCCAGGTTGTGCTGCCACGCATCGAAGAAACCACCTAAGCGTCCCTCCCGCTCCTTGAAAGCGTCACGCAATATTTATGCACAAAGCACAAACTTGGTAACGGGCAACGGCTATGTCCGGTGCCGCGAAGATGGCGCGATGTAACATGCCCCGCTTAATTGCCTTGTCCCCTGCGCCCGTCCCCACAACCAGAATCTCTCTGAAAAAGACAAGCGTCAGTTAGGTTCGACCTGGATGGTAAAGTGGTATTATACTGTAATAGTAGGGACCGAGCCAGGGGTCTATGGGGATTGGTATCTGCTCCTTGGCCGACTTCCCATTTGGGCGAACTAACTACCCGTCTACTAGGACTCAGGTTGCACCGAAAGTCTGCGAAATTTCTGGGGCCATCCACAAAAAATTCAAGACGCGTACAGAGGCATTGGAGGCGTTCAACAGGGCAAGGCGAGAGGGCACCGTGCGTGCAGTACCGATCGAGCCAGAGTCAGACACGGCCTCTTTGTCTGATTCTTCGTCTCAACGACCTGTGGCACGGGACAATTGCCAGCGGGTTAGACAGCAAAATTGTACACAAGAAACGCGGGTTTCTCGAAACGAACCACCCCGCGAACACGAAATCGTTGGACGGCCCAGACAGGCACCTCGCCCCGCTACCAGACTCGAACGCTATTTCCAAAGGAAACGCGCCGCCGCCAGTTCCACCCATGCTAATATTTTGTCGCCGACGCACGAGGGCCCGTCGGGTTCTGCTGAGAGGATGGGCCGTGTCATCGTTGGTGTTGATGAGCCACGAGAACGACAAAATTTCAACCAGGAGTCACGCAATGCGCCAGTGTACGTGTATGACGCGGAGCGTCCTGGTTCTCCGTCGTCAAGGCCTGTGGACCCGCCGACGCGAGGGCGGAGCGATGAAAGATGGCAGGGGAGCCAACACGGACCAGTAGGGGCATTGCCAAGTCCGTCCAGAGCGGATACTAGCCACGCAGCCATTCCACACCGCGAGGCAAGACCTGCGAGTACATCGACGGGGACGGGGCGAAGACTTTGCGATAGTCCCGGCGCAGCTCTCTCGCAATCACCAGAGTCCGGTTTTCTAATGCACGGGTTCTCGCGTTTCCCTCAATTTGACCAGGGAGTACCTGAAAACGCTGCTCGCACGTACGGCCGACCTCTGACATCCTCGCCACCAGCGGCTCAAGTTGGTCGCGCAGACATCGAGTCCGAAGGTTCCAATGGCCTTTGCTTTCTACCCCAAAGCCGGCCTGCCAATGAGCTCTCTGATATTGACTTAGCTTTTACCCCCGGGAGTCCGGTCGCTTCGTCTCGAGTTCATGGCGAGCGCGCTGAAAAGGGCAAGAAGAGGGCTAGCATCCAGAGCGCAGAGGAACATCTCGACTCTTTCGATTGGCCTGAAATCCTGAGTACTCCTCCCCGTCCGCAGACCACGATTGAAACAGATGACTATCCGAGCGTGTCAGCCTTATCACGTCCGCCCTCGGCGTGCTCATACATCTCATTGGCCAGTTCAACTGATTCCTTTAGGAGCGTGTTCAGTTTCGATGTCGATTTCTCGGCAGTGGAGACATCCGAGCCGCCTGGGCGCTCCGCTCACGCTAGCCCCACGCCACAGCCTGCTGCTTCCCACGTCACCTTGTCGGAAGACGCGATCCCAGGTTCGCCCGCGCAGAATCAAGACGGCCTGAGCGAAGAAGATGATGGGAACAGCCCACCGTTGATGATACCGCCACCGCACACTTCATCGGGCAATTCGAGACCCTTCGGAAACCTTTCTGATTCCACGAGTCCGCATAGGCATTCCCCACAGGTGGAACGCCAGCCTGCGCTTGATGGTTGTCAAGCTTTATCCCGGCCGCCATCGCCCCCGATAGTAGGGTCTACGTCCAGATCGACCACCCGTCTTTCGGCCCAGAGCACCCCCATAAGTTACATCGATACCTCCGCGTTGTCTCCACGTCGGCCTTCGCCTCTGTTTTCGCCTATGCTGCTACAGCCGCATCTCGATCCGGAGTCTTCTCCCTCTACGGAGACGATTGGCTTGGGACTGTCAATCGAGGATGCCGCTTTACCACCTCGGACCGAACCGCAGGCATCTGCAAGCATCCTGCCTTATCGGCCTGTGAGAAGTATCGGGGGCCAAAGTCCAATAAGAGATGATAGATCTCCACGGAACCCACCTAATTTCCAGGCCGAGACACCGCCGTCGCGTTTCCGGGCCGTCGCGTGCGGCGGCACAAGCGGGAGAACGCGGGAGATGGGCAGTGCCGCACCTTCTCCTCATAACGTGCCACTCCCGCCATCACCTACTAATACGTATGGTGGCACCAGCTCTGGCCCGTCCGCCCAATTGCAGGTCCAACCAAGACACCGACCCAGCCCGAAACACACATTCTATCCTTCCTTATCAGCTGGCGACAATTCGGACTCGGACCACCGGCCCAGGGCATCATCGCTTCTGAGCCCATCCAGCCTTCGTATCGCCTTTGGGCTGTTCACGCCAGGCTTGTCCCCCGTTCAGGTGCCAGCAGTGATACGTTCGCCTTCGTCGGACCCCCGCTCGCCAATTCGCCAGGGGACGCAGATACCCGGGGACATCATGATGGGGTTGTCACAGTTGCGTGTTCTTTGTCCTTCTTTTAGTTTTTTGTTTCACCTTGGCGGTCGGGACGTCGCTCACGTGCGCGCTTTCCAGGAGTCTGTCTTTCGGTCGTCCCACGCCTCCAAGGAACGATACGCGAATAGTGCCGTGATTTGTGGGGATTATGGGGGGAGTTCCTGCGACGGAGTGTGTCATGTAGATTTTGATTTTCGGTCTGAGGATTTGTATTTGGCTGTTGCACGTATCACTTTGTCCAATCACCCCTGTCCCGATTGTATTTCAGTAACATATGAGACAATGGTTACGCCCTGTTCTGATGTTTCGTTGCGTTGTTCATCATTGAACTCGTATTACGTGGGATTGACAAAGCAGCTCACTACCATACGAATACGACGATTGTACGGCAGTACTACGGCAAAATTAATACGCAAACCATACCTTGGGTTAAGCTGGTTTTTTTTTGGTTTTTCCAGCAAAAGCCAAGTGCATTTCTATAATTACACCCGTGAACAGGTAAGGGTCATAAAACTCTATTATACCTGCGGTACAAAGGTCGGCAGTACAGCCATTTTAGGTCGTTATACCTCGAAACAGTGTATGAGACATATGCTACAACTAGTCTGGGTATCTATGAAACTATGTGTTTCTATGCCAGTCGCGGAACGGTGCACGGCAGGGGTATGAAGGACAATGCTTATCTGGGAAAAAAGTGCCAAACCAGTAAAGAGTAAGCGAGAAACGTAGGCGTAGGCGGAACTTGGTATCAGATAATGAAACGGTTGAGTTGCAGGATTGGCATCCAGGTGCCGGCACTAACATGGACGGCGCCAATGATGACAATATCACTGGGTTTGATGCCGGTTTCCCCAATGTGCCACTTCGGGGTTGGACATCCAGCGTCTCGTTTGCAATTCTGTAAGACGTGAGCATCAGTACCGAGATCCTCGATGGTGGCTAAACGGAACTCGACCTTGATAAAGACATCCACGGTTCGCCCTATGTGAAATGCAAATCTATATAGAGTGATGGGCTTGTGCAGGGTTGTTTCATCGCGAGTTTGAACCTGGCGCTTGAACTCGACGTAACCCGGCCACTAAAAGATAGACGAGTTCAGTGAACAGCGAGCAAAACGCGGCACCGAAAACACCACTGACGAGGATGCGAATGTGCGTCGACGACTTCTCGCCAAGTGGGGCCAAACTCTGAGCATTGGTGAGACTGTGGCATCGGCCAGTAGCGGCAGCCTCAAGAGAGAGTCCAAGTCGCCCGTCCGTACATTGGAAGAAGATTGGCAGCTGTAATTCCGCCTGTTCGACGTGGTGTTTTTTGTCGGTGAGGGTATGTGGAGTCCACAACTGCTGAGGCACGACAGTTCCCTTATTCAGGATGCCACGGTCAAGCACCCAACGCGATTGACCGGAAAACTGATCTGAGATATGCCTAGGAACGGATGGGACAAAGAAGAAAGGGCCTTCGATCCCTGGGGCATGCCAGGGGGGATTGGGAGGGATGCTGTTGCCCTTGAGTAGGCAAAAAAAGTACCCCTCGGCGGGCTTGGGCGAGAAACACTGGGAGACATACCCGTCGACGAGAACCTTCAAGCAGACGTCAATACAAGAAAACACGTTTCAAGTCGGTTCTCTTACTGAGGGCTGGGCTGCCGTTGGCTGGGAGTCCTGGGACATGCTTTGGAGGATACGATGAGAACCGTGAGGCCCTATGCCATCGTCCTAATGCTTATTTATATACAAGGAGGTCTGGGTTTATGGGCATTCACTGGCACCAGAAGGCACGCCATGAACGTACCAGTTTGCGCGCCCGACTCCAGGAAGCCGTCCCCAAGTACGCCAAGGAAACATTCCGACCCAGTTCGTCCTCATCCTGGGCATTAACGTTATGAAGTGGTGGCGATGAACCCACTAAGCAAAATAACCCGTATGAATTTCATACGTGCAGCACTTGCTAGAAACGGCAGGCCCAGGGATCGCATGATCCATCAGAAACCTTGAACTGTGGCAACGAAATAGAAAAAAGCGTGATATGGCACCAGATGCACAGCCACGTAGGGCATGTTGCGGCCACACTCCGCTCGGCGAAACCCAAAGAACACGCATAACAGCAGTATATGCCATAATTTCCTGTGGAGTATTAATGCGAGGCAACAGCGAGGGTGTAGCACGAGTGAGGATAAAATGAGAGGGAAATGAAATGGAAACAAGTCATGTCCCTTTGGGAGCGAAGGTGCACGTGCACGTGCTCGTGCCCAGCGCAATGGCAACACCTTAATGTTTCATACATCAATTCATCCTCAGGGCACTGTGCCCTTTTGGAGGCGTAAAGCATTGACCATTCGCTCTGCTTACGACGTGCTATATTGTTGCCGTACGGTACCGTACTGTATTGCACGACTTCCGGTCTTGCCATTTCCGAAAACAATTATCATCAACCATACAGTTACTAGACTTACTAGGTACAGTTATCGGGACACATTAGGTAATTAATCCCGGATGGCCAGGACATCCGGTGATTTAATTGACAACCGTCCATCGATATTCCCCCCTCACATCTGAGGCTGTGAGGTCGAGACCTGGGACGCGGAGCGAGCGACGCTGATTAGATATAGGGTGTTCCTTCATATACGCAGGGAACGAACAAAGTTGTATGAGAAGGAAGGAATGAAAATTGCACTCTTTTGAGGCTTCTACACAGGCGAACGAGATTCGTTTCCAGAGTTAGCATTCGAAAGGCCGGTGTAGAGGGACTAGCCATCGAGCGCATCAAACTTGCAATGCTTGTCCTGTGCCTACACCTGTTTTTTTCTTTTTTTTCTCCGCTTTGCATTACTCATAGAATAGCTACTTTTGCACCGGGGACCCAGGGTGGTCTAGACGTAGAGAACAATCTGAGCGGAGGCAGAACTGTAAGCCTTCAAGCACGGGATCCGGGTCAATGACGTTAAGAGAGTTCAAATCTGATTTCGAACTGAATTTAGCATATTTGGGCAAGACTAGTGTCCTCACTGGCGCAGTATGGCTCATACGTTGTCCATTTCATCGTTTCCCCTTCTTGCGGTTTGGTCGTGCATTCTTTGCCTTCCGTTTATTCACAGTGTTCCGAGCCTTGCGGATTTGCTCTGCGGATCTGATTTCACTGCGAACCTGTCCCATGGCCTTGCCACCGTATCGCTTTATTGGTCCCTTTGTCCTATGAGGTCCTTTCCTAGCGGACTCTCCCCCGACCACCGCGCCAACAGTGTCCGTTTTCTTCTGAACACGGACTTTCCGCTCGTAGTTCGTAGCGAGTTTATCAAGAGGTTTTGCAAGCGTGGTCGATGTATGTTTGAAACGCTTGCGACTTAGAGTTGGGCGTTCTGGAACTGCCTCGCCGACGCGAGGGAGGCTCACGCGTGCCTTGGCTCGCCATTCGTCAAAGCGCCCACTGCGATAGGACGCAGGAAGCTTGATACCACTTTCGGTCCTAACCATCTTGACGTTGTCGGCGCCTGCGCCGTCACCGCGAACGAACTTTTTCTTTTTCTTGTTCCAGATCATTCTAGATTGGGCGCATTTCTGTGTGGCCGTCCCCTCGTCTCCGGCGAGATCAAATGTGGCATGGCGTGCCTGCTCGGCAAAAGTTTCCCCGTCCAACAGGGAATACCTAAGTTATGTGAGCCTAGCACTTATGAGTCTGAGTTTGGCGCACCCCTTTTCCGAATTCGCCCCAGCCTGACTATATGGGAGATAAAATTCCGGGTCATGGTACTTCTCCTTCGAGGGCTTTGATGGGAACACACCAAAGACAGCCTACAGGATTGATTAGGGCAGTGCTCACATGAAAAAAATAATCTGAACACACGTCGATGTCTTCATCTTCTGCCATTTCTACATCTCCTGCTTCTCGTGTGTAATCTTCATTCTCAACAGCGCCTCCGCCACCATCAGGTACTTGAACCTTCTCTCTTCGCCCTACAGCCTTCGAAAGCGCTTTTCTTCGTTCTTTCATGAGTTCCGAGTTGCCATTCTTTCCGCGCGAGCCGATCTCTAGCGCGGTCTCAACAGGTCGGAACGAGTGGACAGCCGCAAGCAACGCCCGGCGACGCTTGTCCTCATGCACAGGGGTTACCTCTACAGCAAGACCTTTCAACCGAAGCACAGGATGCGTACCACCCACAGTACCCGCACCGACGAGACCCCAGAGTGCAGGCTCTCGCGACATCTCCTTCGCGCGCGTATAACTTGCGGGACTCGCGCGTCCGCGTGACCGTTCGTACATCATTTGCCCCCTGTGCATGACGTTACGCAACGTGGGTAATGCATGGTGCTCGGCCTCGAGGGCGCGTATATAAGCGACCTCGTCATCAAGCGATTCACGCGGAAATGCCCCAAGCACGAGATTTTCGGTGTACTGAGCTTCGCTGTCACCTGGTGCATCCCGCGTGAGCGGGCGTCCGAGGACAAGCTGCAGCTCGATGAGATAAGGAAGTTCAGTTGGGCCCGCAAACGACCACGCCCAGCCAGAACGCCCTGCACGGGCTGTGCGCCCCACCCGATGCACAAACACGCGCGCGCCTTGCGGGAAATCGTAGTTCACTACGTTCGCCAAGACAGGGATATCGATTCCTCGTGCAGCTACGTCCGTTACAACGAGTACGTTCGTGCGGCCACGTCGGAAGAGATCCATTTGTTGGCTGCGCGCTGCCTGATCGAGTGAGCCATAGATATGCGAGACGGCATAGCCCGCCGCGCTGAGGAGAGTCGTGAGGTACTCGACGTGATGTTTGGTGGCGGCAAACACGAGGGTCTGGTGCGGTGCGGTGAACTGGTTTTGTGCAACACTTTTGTCTTTCGTATCGCCACCTCGTTCCTGTTCAAGCGATGCGCTAGTCCCCCATGGGACCCGAATGATGTCACGCAGCAGCAGGAGTAAACAAGCGTCCTTCTCGTCTTGCTTGACGGAAAAGAATGCCATCCGAAGATCCGCACTGATTTTGCTCTCTGCGTCGAGACGTACGAGTTTCGGGTTTTGCAGGCCCGCTTTGGCAAAATCCACAAGTGACTTCGGCAATGTCGCGGAAAAAAGGAGTGTCTGACGACTTGTAGGCAGGCGGTGAATAATCTCTGTGAGGGCCGTTTCGAAACCCATCTCGAAAAGGCGGTCCGCCTCGTCGAATACAACATACTGGACGGAACGGAGGTCAAGGTTCATTTCCACTACAAGGTGCAGGAGTCGTCCTGGAGTGGCGATGATGCTACAAAAAAAAAAGAGATAATGCGAATCAGATCGGTCGGATCGGTGGCGTATGCAGGAAAGGACGCGGCGTACACGTCGGGATTACTCGAGATCATCTCAAACTGCTCATCCATGCTCTCTCCACCGACCACTAGACCCCAGCGAAGACTCTGACCCCTATTCTGGCTTTCGGAATGATCGCCGCTCTTATCGCCAGCGTGCTCGCCTTCACCATCGTGCCAACCACGTGCAAGCTCCTTCCCCACCTTCAGGATTTGAAGAGCGAGTTCCCGTGTGGGCAAAAGGATGAGGGCCCGAGCCCCGAAAGTAGAAGAATGTCGCCCGCCCAAGCGTTGAACGAGAGGGATGAGGAAAGCGAGACTTTTGCCAGAGCCCGTACGGGCCATCCCAACCAGGTCACGAGGAGGGCTGGAGAGAAGAACTGGGATGCAAACGCGTTGGATTGGAGTGGGCGTACGGAACCCCTGTAGTGTCAGGGAGCGTAAAATCCATGGGAAAAGCCCTGAAAAAATAATAACGGGATGAGGTTGTGCGATGCAGATGGTGAACAAGAGGTACCCATGCTCTGAAAACTCCCCCCTCCGAGCTCTCCTTTTGAGAGCCTTTTCTTGCCCTTCGTATTCTTCAACAGTTCAGTACCATCCTTGACATTACGCTTGGATATCGAGTTTCTTATCATTTCCTCGAGCTCCGTGTCATTATCGGTACCATCATCATGAGGGATAAGGGGCGCTTTGCCCTTCCGTGAGGATGGTTTTCGCCTTGTCAGGGCAGAGGAAATGTCAAAGGAGGCATCTGAATCTGAAGTCTCCTTCTCCTCATCTGGTGTAGAGGATGAGCAGGACACTCCGACGTCATCCGCTATGGCGGCCGCGCGTCGTTTCCTCGACATCTGTAACGTTGTTGTGACCAGGACCAGGACCTGCCCTCTAGATCTGCTGGATCTACAAAAAACTCTCCGCTTGCGAAAATAAAATAAAAATAAAAATAAAACCCTTAAAAATATAAATTATATAATCACGAATCCATTCTGCCGCCGATATTAAGTCGTCATACAGCACTAGAGCTAATTCTTCGCCTTGAGTAGATGTACGTAACGAAGATGATATTTTCTAGCAGGTCATAGCCCTTCCAAGAACTTTGTTGCGAGAGTTCTGAATGAGATGAGGAGACCAGACCGTAACCAATACGCGCCCGTGCGATGTAATACTGATGTCGCACCTAGAATGAATCAGCAGTGCACGAAGAGCACCAGGCCATAACAGGTCTAACGGGTCCTACAATAAGGATAGGGTAGAACGTTCTGACGCCGAGGCATAGCGTTAATTGCTTTCGCCGTCGTACATGATCCCACTTGCCCAGAACGTTCGGTTCCAGTGAAGATCCAGCCATCGATACAAATGGGCGCTGATTATAAGAGGATACACCGTAAGGGGGTATAATTGTAGCATGTGATCCCGTCAGGATCGTTTCGAGATGCCCCGGGGGATGTTGGTTGTGCCCCGAGCTGAGGACACAGCCGACGACTGTCTTGAGATTTTCGATGGACCCGTGGCCGTCCCGCTCGATGCCCTTGCATGACCAGTCGACGAGACCGATGCTACAACAGTGAGATCGTCTCAGCGTGACGAAAAAAAAAAAAGAAAGCGTAATGGGGATGGCGCACCTGCCCTCGAGACGCCCCTCGTCGCAGCGGCACCCGCGCGCATAGATGCACGCGTCCCACGGACGCCCCGCACGCCGCTACTGGAAGCCCGCATGCCCGCCTTGTTCCTCTTCTCGCGCTCGAGTTCATCGCGCATCGCACGCTCGAGCTCCTCCTTCTCCCTCCGCTCCCGCTCCCGCTGCGCTGCCTGCTGACGTCCCTCCTCCTCGCGCCTCCGCGCCTCTTCCCGCACCCGTTCCTCCTCCTCGAGCTGTGCCTCGTCCTAAAATCAAAGGGAACACGTCTCAAAAAACAAACAAACTGCAGAGCAGGAGGCAAATAAAGACGAGGAGACAAACACGTACCGCCTCGGCGCCCATCCATCGCTCGTCGAAGACGAGTCGCGCGGCCTGCTCGGTCTTGGATAGGATGTTGATGTATTTGTTGAGCAGCGCGTCCGTCTGCTCGAGCTGTTCGGCGATGCGCTGTCGGAAGAAAACAAGTCGCATGGTTAGATAAAAGACAGATTGGAGCTAGTACATGGGCAATTCACCTCCGTGCCCGCTTGCGCCTCCCGAAGCGCGTCGTTGTAAACCGCGAAAGCGCCGTTTAGCTGCCGAAGCACGAACAGATCGTTCTGCAGCTTCTCCTCGCGCAACTGCGCAGCATTGCTTGTCCCTTCAGCTTCCTCACCGTTTCCACGCACGGTCACGTCGGCTTCCGCGCCGTCCTCTTCCTCTAACTCTTCCCCCACATCCTCCAGCGTGCCCAACGTACTCTGGTCCTCCGACCGATCAGGCGCCGGCGCGCCAAACCCGAGAGTTTCAGCGATCGACGGTCGCGTTTTTGGGTTGTGGCGGGTCTGGCGGTCCCGTTCCTTCTCGAGAAGACAATGATCGTCGGGATATAGTTCGGAGAGCGAGAGGTCGTCTCCTCCTGGGCCAGTGTGCGAACTTGAGGAGGCAGAGGCGAAGGAGAATTGTGGGGACTGAGAAAGGAGCCGGGATCCACCTGTAGGGAGGCCCGCCGAGTCGAAAGAGTCCATCTCGCTTTGAGGGTTCTCACCACGGTGCCGGGCGGGTAAAGATGAGCGCCTGATCATCCCAATCTGATCAGCAGCGTGACGATCCCCTCTGCTGGCGATGGTGCTATAGTGTAGCGGTTAGCACAGCGGATTCTGATAACCTGTGATTTCCGCTAAACCAGGTTCGAGTCCTGGTAGTACTTTTTATTTTTAGACGTTACTGGTCAACACATACACATGCATAATGGGCTTGAGAATCAATCAAACGTGCTTTCACCTCGTTGCTTCATTCTCTGATGTCTGATGCACTTTTTGCACGGGCTTCGAGTGGGCGGATTCTAAAGAAATACAGCACTGCCAACCGGATAAATCCAAGAAAGTTCTGCCAGCAATCGTACGAAGATTCCGCTTGGGGAAAAAAAACTATGACAGTAACAACGGGGCTTGGTTGCGATGTTCTATTGCAAAGAGCTGAACAGCCGGCGAGGCAGCCCCCGCTATGAAGCCTTTTTCCGTTTTCGCCTGTGTTCTGACTTGGTGACAGCCCCACCCTTCTCTCTCGTTGCTAGCGTCTCCTCATTCCCTTCTTTTTTTCCCCGCCGCTCGCCTTTATCCACCGCCGCCGGACTTAGCCGTGCGGTGACCGCATCCAGTTCCTCGTCATCGGCTGCATCTGATTTGACTGGGTCGGGGAAGACTGGGTGTGGCGGTGGTTGATGGCTTTGTACCTGTTTCACCTGTGGAGTGTGTTCCGGAGAGAATGGGTCGGGCTGTATGGAGCCAACTAGAGAGAGCATCTGATTCGCGACGGTCAGGCTACGCAGGTGGTCGCTAAGTGTACAGAACCTCTCGTTGCATTGAAAACCGTTAGGAGGCTCACCCAACTACCGTGAACTGGAGCCGCCGGTGCTTTCCGCCAAGACGATCGCCAGTAATTCTGTGCACCCAGCGCCCACGCTGATCCGTAGCTTGCGCGTCGTCCCCTTGCACTTCCGCTGTCGTATCAACGTCCACGTCGTCAGTCTCCACGTCACCAAATTCAGGGTCATTCTCTGCGGGGCCATATTCGAACTCCCACTGATCTGAGGGGATGTGGTGCCGGGGAATGGACACGTTGAAAATGCGATGCACTAACAACGATACATGGTCTGGAGAGCAAAGGGTTACCCGTCCGGCTGGTGTCGTGGCAACCCGTCAGTACAAGGGGCAAGGAGAAGTGCGCGATGACCAGACGCACCGAGTTTCATGCCGCGTGTGGGGTTCCATATGAGTGCCTCGAATCCTACATGGCAAATTGAGAACGGGCTATCTGCTTGTAGCCGCGCGACACGATTGAGGAAATGCATGTTTGAGTGTGCAAGGACGACAGCATTCAGCGTGGGCTCATACCTGCGGGGAACGAGAAGAAGAGTAAATGGGCGGAAGGCAGAGGTTTTGAGAAAGAGAAAGTGCTACACCTCATGATCATAGTATCGAGCATCTCCTCTACCCCAGAGTGCAATCTGTTTGCAAAGACGGGAGGGACGGCAAGGACAATAGATGCCTTGACTGAGCGAAATTCGTCGTTTGCCTTTTCCTTACGTGCCCTCTTTGGTGAGCCATCCACGTCCATGGGCACGGGGGAGCCTTTTCGTTTCATTGATGGGCACCGTATTGGCACTCGTCGGGATGGAGCATCGCAAATTATGCGCCAACAGGCCGAAGTTGTTGCAAATTTGGAAGTTTCGGCACACGCCGCGTTCGGGTGGCTTTGGCACACATACAGTCCCAGCTTGTCATCAACTCCCCGTGTCCCTCGCGCTCGGCACAACATGGTATGAATCGTGTCTCGTATTTTCCGGCGCAACGATATCTAATATCTCCTTCATCCAGTCGGCCCCAAAACTTATCATCCAAATTCTGATCACGGGGACCCAAATATTCGGAAAGGCACTGCTGGAGGCCGGGCGACAGGCTGCGAAGAGTGTGTCTCCATGTGATGTCGGCTAAACACGCTCTTAGGTTTTCGTGTGTAGATGCGAAGCACCACCCGCAGGGCGCAATTGGCTCTGACGTTGCAGGGGTTGGGAACGCGACGACAGGCTCTATGACGGACAAGCTGACGCGCGAGCATCGGATGACGCTGGACGAAGCACATCTTATTCTCAGTACGAAGCCTGCAGACGGAATGGAGCGGATCTTGCAGGTGCGTCCGTCTGCCATCTGAATTTGGACGAGGACGATCCTCCGAAATTAATGCAACTGCACTTGTCCTCGTATACGGCGATCAGAGCTATGAGCACCTTTTCAAGACGAACGCGCCACCGGAAGTGCCACCAACGGCTGCGGCTGGTGCACGGGGTACGCCGACGCCTCGGTATTCGCATTACTTGCAATCAAAGGTGGTGCGAGCGCGTGAACGGATCGAGGCGGAAGTGAAGATTGCGGCCGAGGAACCACCAAGTAGCGCACCTCGGACGCCCGACTCTCAAATTAATTAGAAATTCATCACGTGCATATAAGGACTAAATAAATAAATAAATACGGCAAATTAATAGCGGCGAAAAGTTCGGAGGTTGGTGGAAAAGTGGGTGAGGCATCGAGTCGAGTCAAAGACGACGACGTCCTGCTCTCTTGCCTTCGCCTTTCTTTCAAATCGTCGACGGGGACGACGCTTCTTTGCGGGCGTCCCCTTTCACAACGGACACGGCCATTGATCGTCACGATCATACATCAGTCCCACTTTGTGATTCGATCCACCCTCTGCTCAAGTTTCTTCTTTCCTTCGCCTGTGGCACTGTAGCCGTCATGCTGGCAACATCCACCACCACAACGATCCATCCTTCCCCTCGATCCTCCTTCTCTCTCTTCAACACCCACATAGAGTTCAGGTCTATGTTCATCGCTACCCTCTTTCTTTTCCTCTTTCTTTGTCTCGGTTAGTATTCCAAGTTAATTATTTCTTTTGCCCTTTCCCTTTTCACTACGGCTTACATATCCCAATGTGATACCTGATCTCCTTTTTCACCGTTCTCATCCTCATGTCTGCCCTATACGTCCTTACTCACCGCGTACATCTCTTTCTAGCTTACCTCTCAAATCCATCAGAATCCTCCTTTCGCTCCTATCTCACCGAGCAATCCGTCCGCCATCACCTCTCCCGTCTCGATGATCCGGCGCACCCTGACCACACAGACTCTGAAGATTCAAAGACAAATTACCATCG
>Ga0137394_10001251_pt1 | contig 18355 bp, 12 predicted proteins | sample czobulk116metaG_FD_108278 | JGI IMG/M metagenome (GOLD analysis project Ga0137394, IMG submission 108278) | Vadose zone soil microbial communities from Angelo Coast Range Reserve, California, USA - czobulk1.16 metaG | ecosystem: Environmental > Terrestrial > Soil > Vadose zone | place: USA...
CCGCACGGAGCTCCTCACGGAGCAATCGACGAACTACGCCGAGCCGTCCATCGGGGACTACGACGGGCGCCGAGCGAAGCAGCTCGAATTTTGGAAGGCCCAGAATGGCCAGCAATCCGGCGACCCGGCGAAGCTCGCGCGAGCGCTCATCATCATTGCCGGCCAAGAGCCACCGCCGCGCCGCTTTATCGCCGGCGCCGATGCCATTGGCACCGCGGAGCAGAAGGTCGCCGATCTGAAGGCGCAGATCGACGCTAACCGGGACCTCTCAACGTCCCTCGCTTTCGATTGAGGGCCCGCCGCACGGGCGATGTAGATGGCGATTGCCCGGCTCTCTACAAGCTCACATAAAACTGACAAGTGATGAAAGGGATGAGCGGTGACGTGGAAATGGAGAATGCGTCGACGGTCATGGGCATGGACAACAAAGACGAACAGAATCTCGAACCGATTCCAGGGGCGGCAAACCATAGGCATGTGGAGCGCCGGTCTTATATGACGGTAGAGATCTTGACGGCGCACCAAATAACAAGAAACCCCGCAGTCATGGCCGCCACCAGGCTTGTTAAACTTATCGCACCATAGTGCGACGGAGCCAACATTGCAAATAGCATCGGACCGGAAAAAAACGTCGCTGTCCGCAAGGCTCGAAAAGAGCGGCGGCGCAGGAAAGCAACATCTTCAGGCGTTGCCTCTCCCAGCAGCAACTTCTTTTGAGCCGGTTCCATGACGAACCAGATGTTAAAAAACATCACCAGGGCGACCGTCATTCCAAAGAAGATCCAGATTGCCCGATCGGAAATGACCTGACCGTCCAGAAACATCTTGTTCGGTCCGAAGCCCTCGCCCGGGATATAGAAGTAGGTCACTACCAGAAGAATCAACCCGAACCCAACAGCCGCCAGCCCTGCCCATCGAATCCACCACAGGGCGCGGCGTAACAATGTTGAGTGCACGGTCCCATTTCCCGCATCGCCGCCGGCACGTTGCGCAGGGACGATGACGAAGTCGAAGAAGTAGATACTTCCGATCCACATTATCCCGACGAGTTCGTGAAGCCAGCGAACCAAAACCTGGAGATTGCTGTAGAAGTCCGACAACGCCATGGAGTTTGAGTCAGAACTCCATGTCTATTCCTGCTGCTCTTTCTTCTTCAACACAGGCAAAGTCTCGGGAACGTTTATCTTGGGATATTCACCGACGAAAAACGGCCACGCGTCGGCGGGGTTATCCGCCAGGATCTTGTCTTCGCACGTCAGAACGGGCTGCAACTCCCTTCCCGGGCGCGCCTCGAAGATCAGTTTTCCGGCAAATGGCGCCGTGAATGTTTTGGGGTCATCGAAGGAGATGTCGAGTTGCAGGGAGTTGGGGCCAGTGCGCCGGAAACGCTCCACGACGTGTAAAGAGTCACTGTGCGGCGTCCCAAAGGGGTCGAGCCAGGTTGCATCGATGAGACCGACTGTATCGACGACCAGCGTGTCTCCTTCCCATCGGCCAATCGAGTGTCCCATCCACAAGCCACCTGCATCTTCAGGATGTTTGCGCCCGTCCATCCAGATTTCGCGCACCGAGCCATCCTGCTGGAAACGCATTAACACCCGGCGTGAGACCTGAAAGATTTCATAGGTGCCAAGCATGACCCGTGGAAAGCCAAGCGGGGCGCACTTCATGATCCATGGGTCCTTCGTCTGGTCGGCGGCTTCTCCTGTAGGCCAGCCATAGGCATTGACATCCTTTCCACAGCCAATGACTTTGCATTTCTCGAGGGCCCAGGATTGCAACGGTAGTTTTGTCTCCGCCAGGGAGAAGACAGTTGCGCCGCCTTGCTGGGCTTCCTGCCGGGTTCCCGGTATCCTCGGAGCCTCCTTCAAATTCCAAACGCCGGACAGGTCGGGCGTCCTGGCCGCGGCTGTCTGCGCCTCGGCTGCCATCAGCGCCCCAACGGCAAAAATCGCCATCAAGGCAAACGTCGTCATGAACAAACCCTTTCGCATTTTGGAACCCTCCTTATGCTTGGCGGTTGGAATCGGTTCTACTGTAGCGGCGGTCTATGACCGCCGACTCGGTTTCGACATCCCCGGCGGTCATAGACCGCCGCTACAGTAAGCAGGCCACAAGAATTGCCTCCCTTCATTTCCTGGGAGGTGCCTCTTCGTATTCCGGCGCGGCCACATTCCGAACTGCGAGTTCTTTTCCATTGGCGAGTATGAGCTTTTCGGCATCCATCGTCTTTATGTTGTTAAAGTAAGGATGGCCGATAACAGTGACCTGGTCTCCGGCCTGAAACGAGGTTCTGGTCAAGCCACAGCACGATTTCAGTCCGCCGGGGGAAGTAAATTCCACTCTCCATGTCTCAACATTGCCGGTGGCGTCCTTAACGTCGATAACGAGGGCAGAGTGCGGATTGACATAGAGCCATTTCTGCACGGCCCCTTTCAGAGTTTTGTTCACTTTCGCATCGAACAAGCCCGCGGACGTGTGGTGTGCAAACATCACGCTCGAAACCACGAGAAGGACGACAGTCACCAACATTGCAACCAGCGCTTTACCTTTCATTGATGGCCTCCCAAATGAAATTTCCGATTTCGCCGGATCAATACTTAAAGTTCACCAGAAAGTGAGCCATGTTTGACACGCCATCTCTCGCGTGCCATGCGGGGTTGATGAGCGGCCCCGGCGTCTTCACATAGATGTCGAACCTTCCCACTCTTCTCAGGAGGTTGGAATCCAGAGTGACCTGCAACTCCCCGGAGCTTATCCGACGGGACGGGACGACATTGTTGTCAAAGTAGACCTCAGTCCGGTTGACAAAGTTGGCTCCCTTGATGGTGAGAGTAGTCGTCGGGCTGCCTTCTGTCACGACGTATGGAGAGATGGTCAAGATCCCGGGAGGACCGACCCTGACCTGATCCGGTCCTGACTCTCCCTCTTGCCCTCCTGCTGTTCCGGCTTTCATCGCGATGACCCACGCAAGGTCTTCCACGACACTGTTCCCATCGAGTCCTGAACCACCCAGGAACGGTGTTCGATAGGATGGGTGATAAGTTAAGTCCTGGACCTTACCGTCAAAAATGACCGAATTGATCTGCCTCAGGTTCCGGATGTTCTGTAACGGATCCGCATTGACGATCAGCACATCCGCCAGTTTTCCCGCTTCGATCGTACCCACTCTGTCTGCGGCCTTGAACGTTTGCGCCGGCCACTTCGTCGCAGCCTGGATCATTTGCATCGGCGTCAGCCCGGCCGCCGAGAAAACCTCCAGCTCCTGGTGGATGCATAACCCCGGTGGAACCACGAACGGTGAGTTGCAGCCTGCCAACATGTGTCCACCGGCTTTCACAAACTGCTCGTGAAATCGCAGCATGTTGTCATAGCCTTTCTTCCTGCGTTCCCGGATCGCCGGCCCCAGGGAAGGCGGCGTCGCTTCCATAAGCTCACTTACGAACAAATGCTCGGGATAATAGGCACGAAGATTCGGGTTTGAAAGCCACCACTCGCGGTCTTGTTCCTGGAAGCGAGCCGCGGCTTCGTGAAACCCCATTCCCTTTCGGATCAGAGTGGGCGACAAACTTACACCATGCTGAACCAGAAATTGGATCAACTCGGTGGCCTTCGCGTCATCCATGTCGGAATATCGGTCGAGTTCGTTGTTCCACCTGGAGGGGTCTTTAGCGATAGCTCTGTCTATGCCCGAGGAGTGGGATATGTGTTCGGCACCCGCCAGCACGGCTTCTCGGACACCCACCGGCGCCGTCGGCCGTACGACTCTGGCCTTCCCGGCTTTCGAGGCCTCTTCCCACGCAGCTTTGTAGTACTCGATCGGCAGGCGTCCGTCGAAGAACATGACCATGTCCGACCCGGCGGCAATAAAGCGCTTCGCGATCTCTCTTGCCTCTTCAGCGGACTTGGGGACCTGGGCGCGTTCCAGCGGGGTTTCGAAACCTGTTACACGTTCTGAACCGAGGTAGCCCGTACCAATAAACGTTCTCGGGCCACCGGTCTTTCCCCGATTAACGGCCTCCTTGTGCAGCATGGCGACTTCCGCCTTGGTCGCAATATCGGAGATAGACGTTACGCCATGCAGAATGGACGACTCCCCGCCAAACCATCCGTATACGGTTTCCGCTTCCCACAGGCCAGGGAGAATGAACTTCCCGTCTGCGCGGATCACCTGAGCTCCCGCCGGATACGGCGCCTGACCCTTGCGAGAGACGTTCGTGATTCTGTTTCCCTGGACGATGATTAACGCATCCGTAACGGGGAGCCCTCCGTTGCCGTCAATCAGCGTTCCTCCTTCGATCACAAGAGTTGCCTGCTGCTGAGCCTGAACGCCACCAGGCGGAAGAATCCACAACAAGGCAAGCAGGAGACTGAACGAGTACCAAATTGGTTTCATCATGATGTTTGTCTAGAACATGAACCTGAGCGCCAGCTGAATCTGCCGTGCGCTTGTGGTTGTGCTCGTAATTTGACCGACGTCACTCCGTAATCTGCCGTTCCGGTCGTAAACCGTAACACCTGGAATTCCAAAATTTGCTCGGTTGAACAGGTTGTAGAATTCCGTCCGGAACTGAAGATTCCGAGATTCTCCGAGCGCAATGTTCTTCGTGAGCGTCGTGTCGAAGGTCGCGATTCCAGGAACGGTCACTGTGTTTTTTCCCAGGTTGCCTTCGTAGAACGGCGTCGGGTAAAGGAACGCCGTCGGATCGAAATACTGATTGGGATTGCGTGGGCGGGTAATCTTCCTTTGATCTGCTCCCGGAGCAAGATCCAACGTACTCCCTTCCACCTGCTGCAACTGGAGATTTCCCAGCCTGGGTTGCTCGGCCGCAAGCGTTATGGGGTGGCCATCCTGCAAACGAAGAATGCCGCTCATGGTCCATCCGCCAACGAGTTTTCCAGCAGCGCCTGTCCACTTTGCTCCGGGCAGTTCGTAGACGAAGTTGGTGTAGAAAACTCGCCGGACGTCGAAGCCGGAAAGTCCGCGCGCTTTTTCGGTGCCATATCCTCCGCGATTGGACGAAGTCAAATCCGTTGCTCGCACCCAGGTCGACCAATCATCGATGGATTTGGAAAAGGTGTAAGAGGTCTGGAACTGCAGGCCTCGGCTGAACTGCTTCGTCACACCCAATCGGAGACCATGATAGTCGGATTCCGCATCGAAAATACTCCACCGCATCCGGCTCATGTATGGATTGGGCGGATTCTGATCGATCAGGAAATACCGGCGTCCGTTCCTGATCTCCGCGGGAGTGCTGTTGAATTGGACTTGCCTGAAAAGGTGAACACCGCGAGTGCCTGCATAACCGATGTCGAATGTCGTATCGGCGCCCAGCTGCTGCTGGATATCGAGGCTCCATTTGTACACGGTGGGCTGCTTGAGATCGTACTGCTTCCCGTCCACCTGGGTCAGTGAGCCGCCAAGCCCGGAGATCAGGGCAGCCCTTTGCGTGGTGTATGAGTCCGGGAAGTCGATAGTCGTGTTCTGCCGCAGCAGGCTCGATCCAGAACGGAACGGCGGCGCATTGGCGAGCTCGAACCAATAGAGGTAGGGCAGCACCTGGTCGTAGTACACGCCACCCCCGGCGCGGATTGCAGTTTTCCCGCTTCCAAAGGGGTCCCACGTGATGCCCGCCCTCGGCGCAAAGTTCTTCAGCGACGGGTTTTTCATGTAGGGCCCCCCGACATCCATGGTATCGGGGCGAACCGTCCGCAGGCGTTCGGGCGAAAGGTCGCGAATCACACTGATCTTTCCATTGACTTCGGTAGGAACCGTAATGAATTCGTACCGCAAACCAAGATTGAAGGAGAAGGTGGGCGAGACCTTGATGTCGTCCTGATAGTAAAAACCAAAGAAGTTTTGCCGGATGCCCCGAATGTTATCGGATCCGGGTTTCGTGACACTAAAAGAGCTGGGATCGCCGCGCAGAAACTCCGCCAGACTGCTGAAAGCGAAACTCCCTCCGGCTTGAAATCCCGAAAACAGATTGAACTGCAAACGCTCCCACTGGGCTCCCACTTTCATGGAATGCCTGCCGCGGTTATAGACGATGTCTTCCTTGTAATCAAAGTTGTTTTGCGTCAGCAGATTTGGGTTTCGAGTGTCACCACCGATGGCATCAAGCCCTGTAACACTGATGGTTCCTTGCGCCCGAGTGTCCTTGAAGCTGAAATCCGGAAATGCAAACCCGGGCAAGGGAATGTCAAAATTGCTTGGCCGGGTTCGATTGAAGGAGAAATGAGTGCGGCTCAGTAGCGTCGGGGAAAACAAATGCGTGTGCTCGAGAGCAAGCAAGCGGCTCCTGGTTCGATTGTCGCCCGCGCTGCTGAGTCTTGGCAACAATTGCTGGGAGTTCTCGAGAGTAAACCGGCCGAACACGGAATCGGAATCCGAAAACCGGTGATCGATTTTGCTTGTGATGTAATTCTGATTTGTTCGATCTACCCTCTCACCGATGAATTGAGCCGTCCCATCGGCGCGATCGGGCTGGTTCGGGAGGGGATAAATTGCCAGATACGGCAGAACCTTCGGATTGATCGGAACGGCTGCACCCTGGACAATTCCGTTGCGTGCCTGCATTCCCGGGACGTTGAAGCTTGTGGTCACGCCGCGCGCCTCCCGCATTCCTTCGTAGTTTCCGAAAAAGAATGTCCGGTTTGTGACAATCGGACCACCAAGGGAAAAGCCGAACTGATTCCTTCGAAATTCCGGCTTGCCGCCGGACTGCTCCCGGTCGAAGAAGTTCCTGGCATCGAGGTTGTCATTACGCAGAAATTCAAATACGGAACCATGGAAGTCATTCGTGCCCGATTTGGTAACGGCGCTCACGACGGCTCCCGTGTGTTTTCCATACTCGGCGTCATATGCATTGGTCACGACCCGGAATTCCGCCACTGCTTCGACGCCCGCCATCGATCCTCCGGCGCTGCTGCCGCCTGTGTTGCTGGCGTCGTTGACGTCCGCTCCATCCAGAAGAAAACTGTTGGACGCCGCGCGCGTACCTACGACGGAAAGCTTCTTGGCGAATCCCTTGGTGACCAGTCTTCCGTCGGCCGTCCCTGCTTCTTGAAACACTGCGCCGGTCTGTAGAGGAATCAATTCCAGGAAACTGCGCGAGTTGAGCGGAATTTCGCGGAGCTGTCTCTGGTTGACCATGGAACTCACCGTCGCGGTATTTATTTCGACCAGTGAAAGCGAATCCGTCACCGTCACTTCCTGCGTTGTGTCTCCGACCTGTAGGGTGAAGTCGACGGGTATTTCCTGCCCAACGTTCAGATTGACGCCGTTCCGAAGGCCCTTCTTGAATCCGCTCAATTCTGCCTCGACGTCATACGTGCCAATCACAAGCGCCGGAATGCGGTATCCGCCATTGTCGCCTGTGATGGTGGTACGAACGATTCCTGTGCCTGCATTCTTTGCTGTTATCGTCACGCCAGGCACTAATGCGCCCGATTCATCCCGGACAACGCCGGAGATGATGCCGGTGGTCGCCTGGGCTGCTAAAAGGGCCTGTCCCGCAAGGCAAAGACACACCAGAACAAGCGCAAAGCCGACCTTCTTTGAAAGCAATTTCCGGATCATGATTTCCTCCTGGTAACGTCAGAGCACATACGCAATCCACCTTGATGAAGCAAGAACGCCAAGCCACAAAAGAAGCGAAAAACCGCCCAGAACACTGACTCCTGTGGGCATTTTGGCAAGACCGTCCCACCGGTCAGCCTTACGAAGAATCACTGCGTGGTAAGTCACACCGACAAACAGGAACAGCATCTTCATGACGAATGCCAAATTACCGCTGTACTCCATGGGTTTCGAGGCGAAGAGGAGTGTTCCCGTTACCGTATTCACGCCGAGCGGAATCCACACCCATCGACGGACGAGCCTCGAAAAATACGAAACGGGCTGCGGCTCGAGGGCAATGCCCATGAGTCGGAGGTCAAAGGCAGCAACCAGCCCGATCAGGAAAACCATGCTGTAGAGATGAATGCATTCCAAAGTAGGAAACACCCACGACGACTCGCGTACGGTTGCACTTATCTGCAGGTCGTATAACCACTGCCACAAATGGGCAAACAAGAATGCTCCTTGATTGAAGTATTGACGGGCTCAGGCTATGAAGCCGATCCATCGGCCGGCAACAACCACACTGGCCCACAAAAGAACTGAAAAGGTACCCACCAGCTTGGCCGATAGGGGGGTCGTCGCAGTCTCGTCCCATTTGGACACGCTGCGATAGACCGTGAAATGGAAGATCGCCATGTTCAGGCCGGCCAGGACGATCAGAACCACCTTCGTCAGAAAGATCCAGTTGACGCAATATTTCGGGGCCTGACCTACGAACATGAGGCCCCCGGTCGCCATCATTACTGCGAAGGCGGACCATGTGGCAGGAAGGAGTCGGTCCGCAAGCCGCGATACAGAAACGCGTTTCATGGCAAGCCCCAGGAGACGCAAATCGAATGTGGTAATACTCGCGACCAGTACGGACATGGCGGCGAGGTGCAGCGTCTGGATCAAAGCCCAGGTTTGATTGAACCCCGAAACCGCGTTACTCAATGCGGAAACGTCGATTGCCCGACAGACCGCACTCAACTGATCCATCCCTCTTCTCCTGTGTCGGGCGCCGCTACATCTATTTGTCTGTGCGGTTATGAAAAAGCTCTTCCTGGTTCCGTAACTGTTCAGAACCCGGATAGCACCTGACGTCTTCCGCAAGATCCCAATTCCGCAACCTGCGGTACGTGCTTCGCACCCAGGGTTTCGTAAAAGCGATCGGGTCTGTGAGTGTCAATTGAACTTTCAAGGTGTCGTGATCAAGACGCTGGTAGCGCTCTTCCATCTGCAACTGCTTGCTCGAAACATTGCCTCCGCCATCAAGCCAGGGTTCGTTGCGCAGACCGACTGTATCGACGACAAGCGTATCCCCCTCCCACCTGCCAATCGAGTGTCCCATCCAGGAGGGTTCCAGTTCTTCCTTCGGCGGGTGGCCTCGCCCATCCATCCAGATTTGCCTTACGTTGTGGTCCTGCTCGTAGATGATGAGCACACGGCGAGGGGTTTGGATGATCTCATAGCCTCCGACCGCGACGGCGCCATTGTTGATGATCAGCAACGACGGACCGTACGGAACGCAATGTTCCATGGGATTGAGTTCCTCTCGTGCGCCGAAGTCACTATCAATTCCATCCTTCGACTTTCTCGGATCATCGTTGTACAGGAATCGCTCCTGCGCCCAGGCTGTCCTGGACGGCGGCGAGTTCTGCAAACGGCCATACATTTTCTCGAGATAAACGGATTCCTCGCGCGCCGTGGTATCAATTCCCGGGGCTCTGTCGACCACTCCCCAGACTCCGGACAAGTCCGGCTTCCCATCCGGAGCGCGAGGCGCCGGCTTGACTTCTGCTATTTTCTGGCGGACGGCAATCTGTGAAAGTCCAATACCGGCAAGAGCAAGCAGCACCAGAATCACCCGGGAGATCAGACCCATTAAACGGTTTCTCATTTTAGAAACTCCTGATTTGCAGTCCACTAGTTGTAATTCTTTGCCGGCTTGTTCGGGTTCCGTTCCTTGTACTCGTGCAATTGGGTGGCGGCGGTTGTGGACACATCCAGGCTTTTTCCGTTGATTACGTTGATGGCCATCTGGATAATCTTCCTGCCTTCTTTATCCAGAAATCCGGTAACGACTATCTCATCTCCGATCTTTGCTGAATTCGGCGTCCAGCCATACCTGCGCATCGCGTTCGGTGAAGAGGTTGTGCCGACCCAGTTTTCGTCCTGACCCGCCTTGGTTCTAACATCGAAATGAATGACGATGTGGGGATTGACAAAGTCCATCTGTGTTACCGTTCCTTTCATCACCCACAAGTTGTCATGATCGTAATTTGCTTCCGCGTGGTGTGCGAGCATCAACTGCGGAACGAGTAACACACTCGCAGCCAAGAATAGGAAATTCACTCTATTCTTCATTTGATCCCTCCAAAGTAGTTTTCGCCGCGACGTTCTTATACGCCACACGTATTGTTGTGCCCAATTTCTTTCTGGAACGTTGGAAATATAGTCTACGCCGCTTATGGATCTTCGCCACCGACCGCCTCTCCTCATTTCTTCTTAGAGACCGTCGATGTATCCGGTCTGGTCCAACTCGCGAACAAAACTATCGTCGATATAGTCCTCGACCCTGGCTTTGCGGAACTCTTCATTCCTCAATCCGGGATAACCGTCAAACAACACTTTCGCGTTCCTCAGTCCTTCTATTGCCGGATAGGGCTTGGCGGGAAAGTCCCAGGTGTTATAGAAAAATTCCTGCATTTTGCGATCGGTGATGTTGTAGTACCTGGCGAGGGCGCGAAAGAACGCCTGTTTGTCCTGCTTCACGACCGCGATTGTGTCCACCATGGCTTTCACGAAGCGGCGCGCTGTTTCACGGTTGTTTTGCAGCCAGGCTTCCTCCACATGGATGCTGCTGGAAGCCATTGGAATCTTCCAATACTTGAACTCGATCAGCGGTTTTTGGCCCGCCTGAAGCGCCTGCCACAATGGCAGCCCCTCTCCGGCAATATAGGCATCAAATTTTCCGCTCAGAAGACCTTCGTTCGTGCCGGACGGATCCTGCACGAATGTGATGTCTTTGTCTGGTTCCCATCCCATTGCCCTGGTAAAAACCAGCGCTTGAAAACCCAGAATATTGAAAGGTGAGGTAATGGCCAGGCGCTTCCCGCGGAGCTGTTCCGGAACGGTGATGTCTTTTCGGGCGAAAATTACATAGTTTGTCCGGTCCTGCAAAGTGGCGAGGATCACTCGTTTGCGTCGCGACGTATTGCTGGTCTGGAAATGAGCCAGGAAGGCCGGCTGGCCTCCTGAAAGCCCAATCGGCGAAGGTGCGCCCCCGGGTTTGCAGCGGTACTGAGTGGGCGCCTCAATTCCGGCGATTTGCTTCAGATCTTCCACATCTCCCTGAGGCATACACTGGTCCACATCGAGGCCATTCTTCTTATAGATGCCTTCGTTCAAGGCCACCCAGTTGATCATTCTCAGAATGGAGACCAACCCCGGTGTCAGGCGCAGGGGCAAAAGGCTCTGCGGCGACTGTTGCGCATGTCCCGCAATCGCAACTCCTCCTGCGCAGGTCACCATCAGAATCAGAATGAGCAGCCAGCCAACTCTCATCAGAGAACCCCTTTGGCGATTTCAGAATATGTACTTCAACGCAAATTGAATCTGCCTGGCGGAGCCGCGCGTCTGAGTAATCCTGCCGGCCTGTGGATCGCGAGTCCCATTGCTCAGAAAAGGAGATGCGTTAGGAAGAAAGAAATTCGGATGGTTGGTCAGGTTAAAGAACTCCGTGCGAAACTGAACTCTCGATGCTTCCGTAACGTTGAAGTTCTTGAGGATGGAGAAGTCGAGAGTCCCATATCCGGGGCCAGTCAGGGTGTTGTAGCCCAGGTTTCCGAAATGTCCCACTCGATAGTCCGGATCACCCGCTCTACACACAGTGGAACCGGTGCACGTCGATGGAACGAATTGAGCGACGTCGTAATACATGTCCGGGCCGCTAAGTATCGGGTTGTTGTTCCCGCCTGGGATAAGGTTCGGCCTGAGGCCATCCTGCGAAAAAAACTGAGTTCTCTGCGCCGTGTTACCGGCGTCTGAAAGACTGAACGGAAATCCATCCGCTAAAGTCAGAACTCCGCTAAGCTGCCACCCGTTGGCGAGCGCTCCGGCAAGTCCCGTGCGGTCCGATTTTGGAAGATCGTAGGTCATGTTGCCGACGAAGTTGTTTCGTATATCGAACAAGGAACGTCCCTTTGCCATTCCGATATCGAAGTAGTAGCTGGTTCGCACGGTCTGAGCCAGACTGTCTTGCACATTCACCGATGATGCACCCATGTCGATGGCTTTGGAGAACGTGTAGGCTCCCTGGAATTGAAGGCCGGCGGCCAGACGTCTTCTCAGATTGACGGCAAGGCCATGATAGAAGGAATTGCCCATTGGAGCTTGAACGGTAAGCCGGCCAAGGCTCGGATTGACGTTGCCGTTGGCAAGTCGAAAATTCTTCTCCAGGGCAGGGACCGGATTCGGGAAGCCGTCCCACCGCGTTGTGTTCGCCTCAAACTGAAGCAGCAGATGCAGCGCGCGTGACCCGGTGTAGCCTGCCGAAACCAGCCAGGATCCAATCTCTCGTTCCAGCGTCAGGCTCCACCGGTAGATGGTCGCTGACTTCATGTCGTATTCCATGTAACGAGCTTGAGGTGTGACGGTGAGCAACTGGGGCTGCGTGGTAAACGCATCAGGAAATCGAATGGCCCCCGATGACGCCGTATCCGTTACCGATCCCGCCACACCGTAAGGCAGCATCGCCTGCAAGTTGAATTGCGTACTGAACAAGGATGGAGCTTCGTAGTAGATCCCCGCGCCGGCTCGGACGGAGAACCTGTGATTTCCGGGGGACCAGGCAAACCCGAAACGCGGGCTGAAATTCTTGAGCGTGGGATTTGTGTAGAGCGGCCCGTAAGTGACCTGGTTACTGAAGACGCTTCGCAACGAGTTCAGGTGCCCGCGGACTTCGGTGGGATTGGTGCTGAACTCGTATCGCATTCCGAAATTCAAGGTCAGTGTTGGACTCGTCGCATAGTTGTCCTGGAAATGAAAACCATAATTCCATTGCCGAAGGTCATAAATCGGATCCTGTTGCACCTTCATTCCGAGCACTGGCGCTCCGTTCGGCAAATTGATCGTCAAACTCATCGGCCTGGCCTGTAGAAAATTTTGCAGGCTTGTGAAGTTGTAAAGGCCATTTCCCTGAGTTGTGATGGTTTTGATGTGATCGCGTGTTTGCTGGATCTGGGCCCCGAACTTGATCGTGTGCTTCTGGCGAGTCAGGGACATGCCCTCCTTGAACGTGAGAGTGTTGTGACCGGGCGAAGTCGCGTCATCGACATATCCAACCGACGAGATGTTCGAAATTCCTATAGAGCCCATCTGCTCTCTCTCCGGGGAGAAACGAAGATCGATGCCGCCAAAGTTTTTGAAGTTGATCGGACCGATAGGAATTGCGCCTTGTGGCTTCGTTATCGTGTACCCAAACAAAAACTCATTCAGCAGGGAAGGAGAAAGGATGCTCGTGTGCTGAACCGACATCAACTCTGTGCGGCTTCTTTGCCCGATGTAATTACCGGATGCTTTGAGGGCAGTGATGGTATCCGCCTTGCCTTCATCTCTGTTGTAATAGAACGCGAGAGAGCCCTTCTTTTGGCCGGTAAATTGGTGGTCCAGCTTCAAGGAGACGTAATCGTCATTCACTGGTCGTTGGTTCGTGCCAGCTACCAATGCTCTCCCATCGCCAAAGTCGGTTACTAAAGCTGTTCCGTCCTCGCCGGGAAGGGGCCAAAGCTTCAAATAGGGTAGAACAACAGGATTGATGGGCCCGAAGGCTCCTGTGCGGGGGCCGGCAGTGATGGTGGTGAAGGTGGTTGTCGATCCCTGACGTTCTCGCAAACCCTCATAGCTCGCAAAGAAAAAGGTGTGGTTCTTTACAATCGGGCCGCCGAGTGAGCCGCCGAATTGATTTCTCTTGAACGCCGGTTTTGGCGTACCGAAGGCATTGGTCTCCCATTTCGCCGCGTCCAGTTTGTCATTTCGGAGGAACTCAAAGAGGCTCCCGTGCACCGTGTTGGTCCCTGACTTCGTGATCGCGCTCACAATCGCCCCTGCCACGCTGGGATACTCCGCCGAATAGTTGTTTGTGATGACCTGAAATTCCCTGATTGTCTCTGCACCGGAATACGCGCCGGAGGCGGCCTGCGCGTTACCGGATGCGTCCGAGTTCGGAATTCCATTCAAGAGATAGAGGTTCTGTTGTGCCCGGGCTCCGTTCACAGAAAGCTTATCGCCCGTCCCGCCCACGGCGGTGTTGGTATTGCCCTGCGTTATCGTGAGTGGAACTCTCAGAACCCCGGGCGAGAAATATGCCAGTTGGGTCAAATCGCGGTTGTTCAGAGGGATTTCCAATACCCGTTTTTCGTCGACGAGATTTGCGACTGTCGCGGTGGTCGTTTCTATCTGCGAAACTGCCTCCGCAACGGTAATGGCCTGCGCTACGTCGCCTAACCGAAGGGCCATGTCGACGAGCGCGTTCCGCCCCACAGTCAATTCGATACCGCTTCGCACTACGGTCTGAAATCCAGCGAGTGACGCGGTCACCTCATAATTGCCGACCGGCAAAGCTTCCGCCGTGTAACGGCCCGCCTCATTAGCAAGGACGTTACGCGAGACACCGGTCTCCAGGTTCCTGATCCTAATCGCCGCCCCCGGAGTCACGGCGCCGGATTGGTCAGTGACCGTTCCGGATATTGTCCCCGTACTCAACTGCGCTGCCGCCGCTGCGGAAAATACCAATGGAAAACACGCGAAAAATATGACCTTCCAATTGCTTTTCCATAACCGCCAAAAAACCTGAAAATGCATACTGTTCTCCACCATGCTCACATTCCCTGACGTGGCTGCTCAGTGCTACGCGTGGGTCCTTATATGCCACAACTCTTGTTCTGTCCAATATCAACTAAAACATCGCTTTCAGGGCGAACTGAAGAATGCGCGGGTTGCCGGCCGTCAGGCCGCTCGTGCCGCTGATGTCGCTTTGAATTTTTCCGAAGGCGCCGCTGTTAAGCGTCGAGACGGGTGTGCTGAAGCTCGGGTGATTCAGGAAATTGAACGCTTCAGCGCGTAACTGAAGCGTCTTTCCTTCCCGAACCGCAAATGTCCGCGATAAAGCCATATCCAGCTGGAATACTCCCGGCCCCTTCAAATTGTAGCGACCGAAGTTGCCGTAGGTTCCTGGCGCCGGCGCAACAAAGGCAGCGGGATTGAGCCACTGGTCAACGGACTTGCCCGGAGCGTACGGGCTGACGCCGGGCACGAGATTCGGAACCTGATTTCCCTGGCCGGTGAGTGCGTTGTCCACACCGGTCGTTACAGTGAAAAACTGCGCGGATCGGATCTTGAGGATCGGAGAAAGCTGCCAGCCATTCCCAATCACGCGCAAAGCAGGGCGAGAGAAGGCAGGGGACTGGAGCACTGCAGACAGATTGAATACGTGCCGCTGATCTCCAGTCTGACAATTGCCGCGGTTTGCGCGCCGGTTGCCGGGAAGATTCAGACCACTCAGGCTGGGCTCCCAGTAATCACTGATGCAGTGCGACCAGGTCTCGTTGGCCAGCACGCTCACTCGATGACTGAATCGTTTCTGCAGCGAGAGCAGCAGGCCGTTGTAGTTCGCCGTGCCGCCGTCGTCCAGTGCCACGAGAGACGCGTAGTATTGTCCCTGCGCAGGATTTTCCAAATACAATGCCCGGCGCTGATTCTGATTGGCGGTTGTCGAACACGTCGGGTAATTCACGCCGTTGATCGTGCACGGACCAGGTCCGAGGTACTGGGCAGAGTTGAGTTGAGTCGATGTCACCAGATGGATGGTGTTATTGCCGACATAGTTTGCCGTGGCCAGCCAGTCTGCACCGATCTGCCGCTGCACGCTCACGTTCCACTGGTTCATGTAGGTCACGTTGAAATCGAATGGGTCGGTCCGATAGTTACTGAAGAATGAAAACGGCTGGTTCTTGCCTGTAACCAGCGGAAACGGATTCCCACTCGGATAGGCTCCCCAGGGATTCGACATCTGGACGTTGCTCAAGCTGACGTTATTCCCTGTCGGGGAATTCTGGAAGAAGGCCGCATAGCCGGTGCCGAGGTGTTGCTTGTCCGTAAACATGCCGTATCCGGCGCGTACTGTCATTTGACCGTTCCCTTTGGGATCCCAAACCAATCCGATGCGAGGCAGGAAGTGGTCCCAGCTGTTTCCTTCAGGATGGTTTCCGACGGTGTATTGTGGATCGCCTGGAAAGATCAATCCCGCAGGCGCATTAACATATACGGTGCTGTGCACGTTCTGGGCGAACAGGGTCGGATCGAAGTGGGACCAGCGGCTGTTCTGTTCGTACGGCGCCATATACGGCTCCCATCTGACGCCGTAGTTGAGCCTGAATTGGGGGGTCAATTTCCAGGAATCCTGAACGTACAGCCCAAAGTTATTCTGCCGGCTGCCGTATCCATAAACAGTCCCCTGGCTCCAGGACGAAGCATTTCCCAGCAGAAAATCCGCCAAAGGCATGCCCGAAATCTGGCCGCTGACTGTCATATTGCCGACCGAGTTGAGATTGGAGAAAAAGTTCTGTATCTGCCGCAGAAAATTGACTCCGAATCCGATCTGGTGCCCTCCCTTGATCAAACTGACGTCGTCGAGCACATTCACGTGAGGTCCTTCATGCAGACCATATCGGTACGGCATGCTGCTTCCGCCGCCGACGGTGAATCCGTTTCCCGTGACCTGGAAGCGCACTGTTTCGTCGCCCGAGGGAAATACGTTTCGTGCGCCCAGGCTGCTCCAGGAATAGAACTGATCGGGTATTCGCTCATCCCAGAATCGATTCATTCCGGCATGGAAAGAATTGACGGTGCCGGCGCCCAACAAATACGTATCCCCAATGACAAGCGAGTACAGTCGATCGTGATTCTGGTCGTTAAAGATCGTCAGCGGGTTCTTTCCATCAAACGTGGACGGCTGGTCCAAGTCGTCAAACAGGAAACGCCCGAACATGGAGTGCTTCGCGTTCCTCTGGTAGTCGAGCCTGGCCGTCATCAAATGTTCGTTCTGATTTGCTCTCAGGGCATAGAACTGTTTACCGCATGGATCGGCCGTTGCCGGCAGAAGGCTGGTGATCTTCAACGCAACCGGATCGAATCTACCGGGCGAAATCTGGTTGTTCGCGAACCCCTGGGATGCCGCCAGTGTGATCTGCCGCCCGCCATTGCATGCGGGTGACGCGGCCGCCGTAAAATCTCCGGCAAGCATCGCGGCTGTGGGAATGTATGCGATGGACGTCGCCGGCTGCGAGCGCTCGAACGTCGCTTGATATCCGGCAAAGAAGAACAATTTGTTTTTCCTGATCGGTCCGCCGATGGTTCCACCAAGCTGGTTGCGCTTCAGATTGTCTCGTGAAGCTGCAAAGAAGTTTCGTGCGTTGAAGACACCGTTCCTGATGAACTCGAAAAGATCCCCGTGAAAATCGTTGGTGCCCGCTTTCGTGACTGCGTTCACAGTCGCCGATGCATGGTCCCCGTACTGTGCAGGCAGCGCGCTTGTTTCGACCTTGAACTCCTGGAGGGCATCGGGAAAAGGCAGAGGAAGGTTCAGGGCCGTATGCGTTTCGAGGTGAACCGTGCCGTCCAAAAGGAACAACACGGAATTACCGACGCCTCCCGCCACGGAAACTGGGACCGTTGGGTAGGGCGCAAGCGTTCTCAACGCGCTGTCAGCAGGGCCGCCCACGTTTGCCATGCCCGATAGAAAGATGAGCTCGGTGGCGTTACGTCCATTCAGCGGCAGCTCGAGAATCCGCCTGTTGTCGATGACTGTGCCCAGGCCGGTGCTTTGAGTTTCCACCATGGCCGCATTCGCTTCGACTTCGATTGTCTCGGTCACCTGACCGAGCTGCAGAACTACGTTAATCGTCGGATTCACGCCGACCTGAAGGACGATTCCGGTTTGCACATAGGTGCGAAACCCGCCAAGCCCCGCCTCTAAACGATAAGGACCGACGGGCAGGTTCGTCAGCACGTACGAGCCATTCTCATCGGTCAGCATGCTTCGCGTGAGGCCCGTGCCCGTCTGCGTTACGGTAACTTCGACGCCGGGCAAAACCGCGCCGCTCTGATCTTTCACGCTTCCGTTGATCTGCGCCGTTGACACGGTCTGTGCCCAGACTTCGGCGCACGCGAGCATCGACACGAGAATCACTATCAGTACGTTCACCATCCTGCGTTGGACTTGAGACTGGATTTTCATTTCGATCCTCTTCTTTATTGTTTACGACCATCCCGGCTGTCTGAACCGGCAATACGACAGCTCCAGCCATATATTTCACGAGCCATACCTTGTCAACGCGCTACGACAATTTGGTCCAAATCCCGAGACAACAAAGGTGATAGACTCCGCCGCCAAACATAGAGAAGGAGCCGACACATGCGCATCACGCGTGTCATCTATTTTTTGGTTGTCGCTGCGGCATTATTCGTTCTTACGACGCCGAGGGGTACGGCGCAGAAGAATTCCGTACGCAATCCGGATGCAGATTGGCCGATGTTCAACCGCGACCTGGCCGGAACGCGGTTTTCACCGTTGACGCAGATCAACACTTCGAATGTCGCGGATCTCAAACAGGTCTGGACGTACAAGCTGCGGCCGCACGATGGGAAGCCGCTTACCGGGCCGGCTGCGAACGAGTTGTTTCAGGAGATGAC
>Ga0137394_10001252_pt1 | contig 18348 bp, 11 predicted proteins | sample czobulk116metaG_FD_108278 | JGI IMG/M metagenome (GOLD analysis project Ga0137394, IMG submission 108278) | Vadose zone soil microbial communities from Angelo Coast Range Reserve, California, USA - czobulk1.16 metaG | ecosystem: Environmental > Terrestrial > Soil > Vadose zone | place: USA...
CCCTTCAAGACGCTTACTTTTGTGCCCGGCACCAAGTTGACGCCAAGCAGCACCACTGCCGTTGTGCAAAGTCAAACTTTCCCCGTCAGCACCATCAATTTATTGGAAAACACCGCGCAGAGTTGGTACGACGCGGGCTACGTGAATGTGCGCCGCCGCTACTCGCATGGGCTCAGCTTTCTGGCCAACTATACCTTCGCCAAGAATCTGACCAATGCGCCGGACTTCCGTTCTCCGATGGACGAATCGTCCATCCCACAAAACAATAGGGATCTGAACCTTGAAAAAGGCCCGGGGTGCGACGTCCGGCATCGCTTCGCGCTGAGCAGCGTTTACGATGTTCCTGCTTTCCGGCGCCAGGAATGGCTTCGCCTCGTAACCCAAGACTGGCATTTGTCGACGATCTACCAGGTTCAATCAGGAATGCCGCTCACCATTTCCGTATTCGGAGACACGGCGAACTCCGGGACCGTGCTGGGCGAGAATCCGATCCGCGCTAACGCTACTGGCCAGCCCGTATTTGGTCCAGGTACGCGCACCGCGGCAGAGTGGTTTAACCCCGCTGCATTCGCAGCGCCCCCGGCGTTTACCTATGGCACTGCAGGCCGGAACTCCGTGTATGGTCCGCCCATGCAAACCCTGGACTTTGCGCTGGCGCGGGCCTTCCGCATCAGCGAGAGAACCAATTTCCAGTTTCGCGCCGAAGTATTCAACGCGCTGAACAAGGTAAACCTGGGCACACCGAACCGCTTTGTGAATACACCGCAGTTCGGAACGATTACCATGGCGATGACCCCCGGACGCGAAATGCAGTTGAGCGCCAGGCTTTCGTTCTGAAGATCCCGGAAGAATTATCGGCCATCGCGAAGCGACGGGATGTCTTGAGTGCGCGGCGCGGGCGTGCTATTTTGAATTGTTGCCCCGGAGTGGCGGAACTGGCAGACGCGCTGGACTCAAAAACGAGCGTCCCGTCACTACCAAAACTTACCACCGCATACCAAGCGTTCACAACGCGTTACAAACCATCTAACCCTCGCCTTACTAAAACGTGCTGTTCTGTGCGTGTTCTTGCTAACCGTTTGGTTACAGAGTGAAAGCCCCGCTCACGCGCAAGAGCGTAAGTCCTTGTCCTTGCCTGACGCGCCCAAGCCAAAAGTGAATCAGCGGGTTTTCGTCGCGGGCGTTAGCCTGCTCGCGGCCAGCAAGAGCGCCGACGTGTGGACCACTAGGAGCCTGCTAGACCGCGGCGGATGGGAAAACAATCCCGGCCCCTGGTCTGCATGCACTAGAGCCGGTCAGGGAGTGAAAGTACGAGTTTAAACCTGCTGGCAAGGGTCCTACCAAAACCACGGCGGGCTTGTGCTATCCGCGGGACCGTCGTCAGAGTAATGAATGACGCCAAACTCATTTACGAAGAAACTCCGCCCTTGTCCACTTGCCGGATTCGCAGTCAGGGTGAAAGTTGTTGAGCCGGGAGTAGTGCAACCCACTCCTAGAACTGCGGGCGCCGACCCGGGTGTGAATTGAAAGAAGTAGCCATTAGTTTGAGTTTGCGCCTGTGCTCCCCCGAGAAGTAAAGGCGCATCGCACGTTGCGGGTATGGCAACTCCGGTTCCAGCAAGCACTCCAGGGCCTACATAGCCGTTGTGATAAATCTGGAGATAGTACGCTTCTGCGTTCTGGATAGCGCGAAGCGTGGAAAGTGCTTGATTGGCTTCCTGCGACATTCGCAGATGCATAAACGAAGGGGCGGACATGGCCAGCAGCACGCCTAGAATTGAAACGACTATAAGCATTTCAAGCAAGAGAACGCTTCCACGTTCCGAGGTTTTTCTTTGCATAAAATCCTTTCGTTCGCAAAGAGTCCGACTGCGGATCGGGCCGCTGGCAGGGGATTCTATCACGGCTCCTGTACCTTGCGCGGTACTAATCCCCGAAGTGGTTTGCATGAAAGTCTCTAGACACAAGACGCGAAACGTCTTTGAGCGCTACAACATCGCTTCCGAGCGTGACCTTGCGGATGCGGCAAGAAAAATCGAGTTAGGTTACAGACAAGCTAAAATCGGGCAAACCCCGCAAGTTGACGAACAGACTCAGGACGTGCAAAATGAAACCATCCAATGAGTTAGAGAATTTCCCGGAGTGGCGGAACTGGCAGACGCGCTGGACTCAAAATCCAGTGGTACTTAGTACCGTGTGGGTTCGACCCCCTCCTCCGGGACCACCTCCGAGACCCCCAGAGAGCGCAGAAGTCCCGGAACAAGCGCGAGACTGGATGCCTGCAAAAAAAGAGCGTGTCTCAAGCATTTAAACGGTTTAATATGGCCCCGCCCAGGCTTTGAGCCGGGTCGCTCTCAAATCACCGATTGGAAACCGCGGAACCTCGAAGGAGCCTCATGCCACGCTTGCGTTCTATGTACCTCATGGTTTTTGTGCTGTGCACCATGCTCGGCTGCACCAGTTATGCCGCCGATACGCCGAGCGAGCTTCCAACACGAATGTACTTGCACAAGAATTGGCAGATTCAGTCGTCGTGCGAGGTGAAGGCCGCTGGCGAGCAGATTTCCTCAGTTGGCTTCGACGCTAAAGGTTGGCACAAGGCAGACGTTCCGGCAACGGTGGTGGGCGCACTGGTCACGGACAAGACCTATCCCGATCCAAACGGTGGAACAAATTTGAAGTCCCTTCCGGGGATGAATTATTCCGACAAAAATCTTTTTGCGAATCAGGAAATGCCGGACGGGAGTCCTTTTCGCTGCTCGTGGTGGTACCGCACAGAATTCACGCTACTTCGAGGAGAGAGGGAGAAAACGGAGTGGCTGAATTTTCTGGGCATCAACTACCGGGCGAACATCTGGATCAACGGACAGAAGGTGGCGGATGCCAACGATGTCGCGGGCACCTACCGCTCCTATGAATTCAATGTGAGCAAGTTCTTGAAGCCGGGGAAGGTGAATGCGCTGGCGATCGAGGTGTTCGCTCCGGGAAAAGCTGATCTGGGGATTACTTGGGTGGATTGGAATCCGACGCCTCCCGACAAGGACATGGGGATTTGGAAGGAAGTCTTTCTGAGGTCGAGCGGGGATGTGACGGTGCGGAATCCGTTCGTGGCCTCCAAGCTGGATGCCGAATACAAGACCGCCGAACTGACCATCAGCGGGGAAGTGCGCAACGTTTCAAATCAACCCGTGAAAGGTGTGCTGCGCGCCGAAGTCGATGGGATCGAGTTGCAACAAACCGTGGAACTGAGCGGCGGTGAATCGAAGATCGTGAAATTTGACCCTGAACAATCTCCAAAGTTGAAGCTGGCGCATCCGCGGTTGTGGTGGCCCTATCAGATGGGAACGCCGCATCTCTATACGGCAAGGCTGTCGTTCGAGTTCGGCAAGCAGGTTTCTGACGCAGCGAGCGTGACATTTGGCGTTCGCGAGGTTACCTCGGAACTGACCGACAAGGGGCACCGATTGTTCAGGGTCAACGGAAGAAAAGTTCTGATCCGCGGGGCGGCTTGGGCACCGGATCTTCTTTTCCGCTGGTCGTCGGCGAGACTGGATGCGGATCTGGCATACGTGCGCGACATGGGAATGAACACCATTCGCCTGGAAGGGCGTCTGGACCGCGACGAATTATTTGAAAAAACGGACCACCTCGGGATTCTGGTCATGCCCGGGTGGACGTGCTGTGATGCCTGGGAGCGCTGGGACAATTGGAAGGGCGATCAGAACACAGTTGCGGCGGCTTCGCTGCGTGACCAAATTTCCCGGCTGCGGAATCATCCAAGTGTCTTTGTGTGGCTGAACGGCAGCGACAACCCGCCGCCGGCGGATGTCGAAAGAATGTATTTGGACATCGAGAAGGAATTGCAGTGGCCAAATCCGGTGATGTCGTCCGCTTCGGAACAGAAGGCTGCGGTCAGCGGACAATCGGGCGTGAAAATGACCGGCCCCTACGAGTATGTACCTCCGGTGTACTGGCTGGCGGACACCGAAGCGGGGGGCGCCTACGGCTACAACACGGAGACAAGTCCGGGGCCGGCGATTCCGACGCGCGAATCACTGGAGAAATTCATTCCCAAAGACCATCTTTGGCCGATCGATGAGGTCTGGAATTATCACGCGGGCGGCGAACGCTTCACGACGGTCAATGTTTTTACCGATGGTTTGAACCGGCGTTATGGGCAAGCGGGGTCGCTCGACGATTACGAGCGCAAGGCGCAGGCCATGACCTACGACGGCCAGCGCGCGATGTTCGAGGCCTACGCGCGGAACAAATACACTTCCACAGGCGTGATTCAGTGGATGCTGAACAACGCGTGGCCCTCCCTGATCTGGCATCTGTACGACTACTACCTTGTGCCAGCGGGCGGATATTTCGGGACGAAAAAGGCATGCGAGCCGGTCCATGTACAGTATTCGTACGACGACAACTCCATCGCGGTGATCAACGGAACCTACGAACCTCTCAAAGGAACGAAAATCAGCGCGAAAATCTATAGCATTGATGCAAAAGAAAAAGCTTCCCGCGAGGCAACGCTTGATTTGGGAGCGGACAGCAGCACCAAGGCCTTCGATCTCCCCAGGCCGGATGGGCTGACTCCGACGTATTTTTTGAAGCTCAAGCTCCAGGACGCCGCTGGGAAGCTGATCAGCGAGAATTTCTATTGGTTGTCGACAAAAGCGGATGTGCTCGACTGGGCCAAGAGAAGTGACACGGTCTACACGCCGCAGAAGGAATTCGGCGACCTCACCGGACTAAACAGCCTTCCCAAGGCAAAAGTGGCGATCACCAAGACAGTGCATGTGAGCGGGGGCAACTCTACCGTAACAGTGGCAGCCGAGAACAAGAGCGACAGCGTGGCGTTCATGGTTCATCCGCGGCTCACACGCGGCAAAGGCGGGGAGGACGTGACGCCAGTTTTCTGGAGCGATAACTATTTCTCTCTGCTGCCAGGGGAGAAAAAGACCGTTACCGCGAGATTTGATTCCGCCTCGCTGCACGGTAGGGCACCGGAACTGGTGACAGACGGCTGGAACGTAGAGGCAACGACGCCCTAGTCGGGGAGCAATTCGAACGCCAGCGCCTTTCCGATCTGGCGTGCTACATCCGTTTGGACATCGAGAACGTCACGCAAATCACGGTCATAGGAGGCCGACCACAGATGAGTTTGGTGGCGCGCCTCGATCAACTGGCCGGTGATGCGAACGCGCTGGCCATCGCAGCGTACGCTTCCCTCCAGCACGCAGTCGACGTGCAAGTCCGCGGCAATTTCTCCAATGGATTTTTTCGCGGCCTTGTATTGGACCGCGGAGGTTCGCGCGATCACGCCGAGCCGCTTGGGGTTGAGTTGTCCGAGCTGCGAAATCATCTCCTCCGTCAATCCCTCGGCAAAGAATTCCTGTTCGTCATCCCCGCATAAACTCTCGAAGGGAAGAACAAGAAGCATTCTTTTACCCTCCAATCGAGCGGGCTTGCCGGGATTCACAACCGGGGCTATGAAACGATACCCAAGCCGGGGGAGAGTTTCGACGAAACGGGGACTCCGCGCGGAGTCTCCCAGCAGATCGCGAAGCTTGTTGACGGCGGTGTTCAGACCGTGCTCGTACCCCACGACCGTGTCGGGCCACAGTCTCTCGCACAGCATTCTCCGGGTTACCACATGACCGGCACGGTCCAGTAACATTTCCAGAATTTGGAAGGGTTTCTCTTCCATCCGGAGCCGCATTCCATGCTTGCGAACTTCGCGTGAGTGAAGATTGACCTCAAAAGTGCCAAATCGCAGCACCGGTGCGGCGAGTCCAAAATCCATCATTTTTCCATCCCAGTGGTTTCGCCGGCCTCGAATCAGGCGGCCTTTCAGTTCTGTCCGTCAAAACGTGAGTTTTTCCTCTAAGTCCATTCGCCGCTAGCGGCTATGCATCAAGAAAGACTTGTTCTCTTCATGATTTATTCCCGGCGAACTTCACGCGTCTAAGAACAGAGAACACTGAGGCATGAGCGGTAACGCCGGCCCTAACTTAATGAGGAGAATCATTTTTTCATGCAAAGATTATGGAGTCTTTTCATCGGAGCGATTTGCGCCATCACCTTTCCTGCCTTCTCGGCGCAAGCCCAAACAAACAGTTTTAGGCAGACTAACTTGGTTTCGGATTCCCCCGGAATGGCGGCGCATACGGACCCGAACTTGAGCAATCCCTGGGGCGTTGCTTTTCTGCCGGGTCAGCGGATTGCCGTCAATAATCGTGGGAACTCCATGATCTACGATCGCAGCGGCGGGCCAATGGGATCCCTCGGGGTGCCCTCTCCCATGGGCAGCTCCAATCCATCCACACCGACGGGGATCGTCGCTAACATCATCAACGGCGTGGTGGCACGGTTTAACGTGAATCGCGTCGCCAGCCAATTTATCTTTGTTACTGAAGATGGGACCATCTCCGGTTGGAATGGCATAGGTTCGAATGCCATCCTTGCCGTGGACAATTCGATGACGGGGGCCGTCTATAAGGGACTCACGCTCGTTGAAAACGACTCCGGCGATTTCCTCCTCGTGGCTAATTTCAACTCCGGAAGCATTGAAGCGTATAACGCTTCGTTTGCCCCAACAGCTCTCTTTGGAGCGCCCTTTGTCGCCCCGACACTTCCCGGCGGGTATGACCCGTTTGGGATTCACGCCATCACCAACAACCAGGTGGTGGTGACCTACGCGCAGCAAGATGCGCTCAAACACGATCCCATCCATGCTCCCGGCCCTGGCTTCGTCAGTCTTTTTGACGCCAATGGCGGTTTCATTCGACGCATCGTTTCTCAAGGAATATTGAACGCACCCTGGGGAGCGACGATTGCCCCTCGAACGTTCGGCGCTTTTCCCGGTGCGCTTCTGATCGGAAACTTCGGTGACGGCACCATCAATGCTTTCAACCTCACGACCGGCGCGTTCCTTGGGCAATTGGAAGACTCGAATGGCGCCGTAATTACAAATCCTTCTCTTTGGGAGCTGCTGTTCGACCCCAGTGCGACGACCGGAGATCCCAAAACTCTCTACATCACTGCCGGTCTTGCGAATGAAAAGCACGGCCTCTTCGCGGCCATCACCCCGGATACCACACCAGCGGCGGCTCCCGATTTCAGCATCAACGGGACACCGGCTACGGTGACCATCACCGGAACCTCAGGCAATCTCTCTCACTCGACCTCCGTCACTCTCACCGTCCAATAACGGAAGAGAGGCCCGTGGCTGGTCCACGGGCCCCTCTTGCTGTGTCGTGCAACGGACTGGCACTCGATTTGATATGACGTCAGTTGGACAAACAGCTATCCCATACCAAGACCCAGGCTTCAGAAGGCGCGACATTTTTCCGCAGTTCGTTACACCAGAACTCGACTGACCAGTCGAAAAGGGGAAAGACCGATGAAGAAAGAAGGGAATATGTTTACGAAGGGCAGTACTCGGCGTTCATTCTTGAAGAACGGAACAGTTGCGGGTGCGGCAACGATGGGCGGCGGGCTGCTCGCGGGCAAAACGTTTCCGTTTGACCCGCAGGAAAGTGACAGCGCACCAATCACCAAGGGGGATATCGCAATCCTCCGATTCTTACAGGCCCTCGAACAGGTGGAAGAAGACCTTTGGAGACAGTACGCCGAACTCGGCGGTACCCAGGATAACGAGTTCACCGGACTGACTGGCGGGAACGTGGCCTATTCACAAGCCCTGCAACTCCTCGACGGAGACATGCCGCAATACATCCATGACAATACCGACGACGAAATCAGCCACGCCCGCTTTCTTGAAAATTACATGGGGTCAAAGGGCGCAGGCTCCGCGGACCTTTCCCATTTTCGGACTTTGCCGAGCAGTCAAGCGGACGGCGCGAACAAGACCGCCGGACGCCTTACCAATCTCACCCAACTCACCATTGACACCAGTTTTTGGTCGCGCTACCGCACCATCAGCAACCCAGATTTTGATCCCATGGCAAAATTTGCTCAAGCGGTCCCCAGTCTAAATGTCGGAAAGCATACGGCCATTCCCAGAAGCAATGATGACACGAACGGAACCGTCATCAATCTCAGCGATCCCACCCAATCAACATTTACTGACCACCTCAAAGCGATCGCTTTCACGGCAGGATTCCACTTCGCTTTTATTGAGCAGGGCGGCACCAGCCTGTATCCCACGCTGGCTCAGCACGTTACCAACCTGGAAGTCCTGCGTATCCTGCTGAGCATTGGTCCCAGCGAGACCATGCATTTCCAGACCTGGCAGGACAAAGCCGGCAATGCTACTCCGCTAACGGACGTCGATCCAGTGAACAAGTCGACAGTGACCTTCACCACGCTCGGCGCCGCTCAGGGTGAGACCAATCCGGAATCCTTGAACGGTGACACTCTGCAGGCCAACTTGATCATGCCCGAGCCGACCCACTTTCTGGACCAGAAGTTCGGCCCGGTGGCCATCATCCGCCCAACGTCCACGCAACTCGGCGGCGCGACCGCCGCCGTCCAAAGTTTTGTGACGGACGGCCTTTTCCTGGATGCTAAGACCAACAAGAATACCGGGATCGTGCAAGTCCTCATGCGCCTGGCTGAAGAAGCCGATGAGGCCCGCCGTCAACCCTAGGCAACACAGCAGGCGGCAGGTACCGGACTGAGTGATCCCATCCGTGTTCTCGGACCATGCGGGCCTAGGCCATTTCGGTCTAGGCCCTTTCCCTTGAATCGAAGCCCCCGTCGTCCCGGGAAAATGGTTCGGAGCTTCTCGGGTTGCAGCAGCTGTTCCTTTTCTAAGCCGTTCCTTCTCGGCTGTCCGTTGTTACATCCGGCGCAACCATTCGCCACTTGTCCATCATCCAATGCGATAGAATCAGGGTGTGCCTCACGGCGGGAGAGGAATGAGCGGAGATCGTGGGGTTTCGTGACTCTCCGCCTGAGAGAGGAAGCTATGAAAAGAGTGATTCGATCGCTGGCCGCTGTAGCCCTGGGCCTGTTCTTCATCGGCGCGGCGTTCGCCGACACGTTGGAATTGAAGGACGGCCGGGTCTTGAAAGGGAAGTATTTGGGGGGGACCCAGGCCGTATTACGGTTTGAGATCAACAATGAAGTCCAGACTTTTAACACCTCGGAGATTGTCGCGCTGACCTTCACCGGCGGTTCCCCGTCTGCCGCTCCAGTGTCGGATCCGGCGCCAATTGCGGCGCCGGCTCGTCGTATGTCGGGCCCGAGTGCAGCGAGCTCTGCTCCCGGAGGCGCCATCACCATTCCGGCTGGGGAATCCATGCTTGTGCGCATGATCGACGGCGTTGATTCTTCAAAGAACCATGTCGGAGACGTATTCCATGCCAGCCTCGAGACCGACTTGACCGTCGGAGACACCGTTGTGGCCCGCAAGGGCACCGATGTATATGGGCGCTTGGCTGAAGCCAAGGAAGCGGGACACATTGCCGGCAGTTCCGAGCTGCAGTTGGAACTTACTCGCATTGTGATTGACGGCAAGGATTACCCGGTCGTCAGCAGCGATTACACATTGCAAGGCAAAGGACGCGGCAAGAACACCGCTGAGAAAGTGGGTGGCGGCGCGGCTCTCGGCGCGATCATCGGCGCAATCGCCGGGGGCGGCAAAGGTGCGGCGATCGGCGCGGGTGTCGGTGCCGGAGCAGGAGGAGCCGTTCAAGTGCTCACGCGCGGCCAGCAGGTAAAGGTCCCCAGCGAAACTTTGCTGGAGTTCCGGCTGCAACAGCCTGTTATGGTGACTCCCACCCAGCGGTGAATTCGATCCCCATCGCGCCGCGTATCGAAGCCCGGGAAACGTTTGAAAAAAAGGCGAGTCACGGCTCGCCTTTTTCTTTTCCCGTTCTTCTTTCATGGGGCGGGTCGTCACCGCGTTTTTCTCAGCCGTTGTCGGATTGGAACCATCCGCCAGAAATTCTCCCTTGCCACTCCTGCTGTTAGTGAGTAAGCTACCCCCTCAAGTGGAGAGACCATGCCGAAAGAAAAGCCTAGAGTAAATATCGGGGAAGTCATCAGGACCTATCGGAGCCAGCGTAGCCTGTCGCAAGGCGACATCGAGCGGCGCACCGGATTGCTGCGTTGTTACCTTTCGCGCGTCGAAAACGGACACACCGTGCCGTCTCTCGAAACGCTCGCCAAAATCGCGGAAGCCATGGACATTTCGCTGGCGGACTTTTTCCCCGGCACAGAAACGCCACGCGACCGTGAAACTCAGAAAGCTCTTGGAGAGCTCTCGCAGGACGAAATTCGCTTCCTGGCGGAGATCAAAAAGTACAGCACCACGCTTTCCGATGGTGACAAGCGGCTGGTGCTGGCGATGATCCGCAAAATGGCTACCTTGATTCCACCTCCTACGGCGAAGAAGTTGATCGTGCGCCGTCCGACAGCCTGATCGTTTTCACAATCGAAATTGCTCGAGGGTGCGCGGTTCTCCTGCCGCGGCGCCTTTTCTCTGAATAGAGATTTGTCAGCTGCTCTGGCCGCGAATGATGCGGATGGCGTCGGGCAGAGCAGCATCATTGCGGCTGGCGCCCGCCTGGATTTCCGCGCTTGTGGAGTCTTCCAGATCGCTGCCTTCCCCGGGCGCCAGAAAGAGATTGGCTTCGACGGCATGCTGCCTGGTGTAAAGATCGTAGTAGCGGCCGCCGAGAGCATAAAGAGTTTCGTGGGTGCCGCGCTCGATGATGCAGCCCGCTTCCACGATGAGAATCTGATCGGCTCGCCGAATCGTGGAGAGCCGGTGCGCGATCACGAATGTCGTGCGGCCACGCATGAGGTAGCGCAGCCCCTCCTGGATCAGCGCCTCCGATTCCGAATCGAGGCTGGAGGTGGCTTCGTCGAGAATCAGGATCCGCGGATCGGCCAGGATGGCGCGAGCGATCGAGACGCGCTGCTTCTGGCCACCGGAGAGTTTCACGCCGCGCTCGCCGACGACCGTGTCGTACTTGTTCTCAAAAGACTCAGCAAATTCGTCGACGCGCGCGATGTGGCAGGCGGCTAGAATTTCTTCTTCGGTGGCGTCGGGCCGCGCAAAGGCCACATTCTCCCGAATCGTTCCATCAAAGAGAAAGGTTTCCTGCAGTACGACGCCGAGCTGCGTGCGATAGGAATCTAGCTTCACGGTGGCCAGATCAATCCCGTCCACCAAGACTCTGCCGCAGGAGGGCACATAAAATGCCGCAATCAAGCCGATGATGGTCGATTTTCCCGCCCCGGAAGGACCAACCAGGGCGGTGACCGTTCCCGGCTCCGACTGAAAGGTTACGTCACGCAGAACTTCCTTCCGCGTATCGTAGGCGAAGCTCACCTGGTCCATTTCGACTTTGCCATTCACTCGATTGAGCGTAACGGTTCGCCCCGGCGCTTGATCTTCCGGTTTCTCGTTCAAAATTTCCCGCGTACGTTCCAGGCCGGTGATGGCCTCCGTGATTTGCGTTCCGATGGCCACGATCTGAAACACCGGGGCAATCAGAAAGGCAAGGAAAGCGTTGTAGGCGAACCACTGGCCCGGGGTCATGTTCCCGGAAAGCATCTTGTGGCCGCCAAATTCCATCATAAGAACGCTGACAATGCCCAGCAGCAAGGCACCGGATAGGCTCATCAGTGACGTTGCGGTGAGTGTCTTTAGGACGTTCTCGAGCAAACGTTGCACGCCAGACGCAAATATTTGTTCTTCTCGGTCCTCGGCGTGATAACCCTTCACCACTCGCACGCCGCCGAGCGATTCCGTTAGTCGTCCCGTAACTTCGGCAGTAATTTTCGGGCGCGCCCGGAAAATCGGGCGAATCGTCTTGAAGGCCCAGCTGATCCCGAAGCCGAACACCAACAATATCGAGAAGGCCAGCCCTGTCATCGTGACGCTGGTATGAATCAGATAGATAAGCGCGATCGCCGCCGTCATGAGTCCGCCAGCGAACTCCACCAGTCCCGTGCCGACTAAATTGCGGATTCCCTCGACGTCGCTCATGATCCTCGAAACCAGTACCCCGGTCTTGTTTGCGTCGTAGAACGCTATGGGAAGCCGCCCGATATGCGCCTGCACCTGCCGGCGGAGATCCGTGATCATCTTTTGTGCTGATTTGGAAAGTAGTTGCGTCAGGCTGAAGGAAGTGAGGCCCTGCACGAGCGTCGCACCGAGAACGGCGAGGACGATCGGCGTCAATAGCTGTACCTGTTTGTGCAGCACGACGTTGTCCACGAAATATTTCATGGAGCCCGGCAGCACCAAACCTGAAACGCGGTTTATGGCCATAAGCACGAAGCCCAGCGCCAGCAGCCCTCGCCTCGGCTTCATCAGCGCCCAAACGTCGGGAAGATTCTTCCACGCGTTTTTGCGTTTTTCACTTTTGGCGGGAGATTTGGCGGCTGTCTCAGTACTCATGATTTGCGGGACGAACTATACCCTGGGGCGTTAGATGCTGGCGGCGGCCATGTGACTATATTGCGAAAACGTATCGGAACAAGAAGTTATCTTCAGTCGCCCGCGGCTCCCGCGCGGGGCACGATGGCCTTAGCGGGTCGATCCAGACTCAAGACGCTGGAGATGAACTCGCTGACAGTGATCCCCAGGTGTCCCCAGAGTCTCCGCTTCAGGCTGGTGTAATCCTGTGTGCCGCTGAACAGGTCGCCCATCAATTGGCGGAACACCGGGCTGCGGCGCAGGAACTGAACCATGCGAGTGGTGACTGCGCTGCCCAGGAAAGAGCCGCGATAGAAACGGCGCACGATGCGCGCCGCGAATTCCAGTTCAGCGCAGAAAGTAGCCTTCACCCAAGCCGGATACTTTTCCGGGCAGCCTTCAGCGAGCGAGCGACCCAGCAATTCGCCCGAGCGAATGGCATAGAAAAGTCCTTCACCCGTCAGCGGATCGACCCAGGCAGCCGCATCTCCGACGAGCGCCCAGTTCTTTCCGATGACGTTCCGTTCGGAAAGCGTGCGCTCTTTCGGTGAAGGCAGGACGTGACTGTAAAACTTTGCACCCTCCGTCTGTATGCCGTGCTTCTCCACGAAAGTTTGAAGATGGCTACGCAGTTCCATGCTGGTATGCGACGACATGCTCCCGCAAATCCCTACCGAGAGATGATCGCAGCGGGGAAACGACCAGATATAACCTTCAAAGTGCGGCAAGAATTTGATGGTAATGGAGTCGCTCGTCTGCGGCACGAAGTAACCCTGCGTCATCTCCAGCTCGTCACGTTGCAATGCCCGTGTCTCGGGCAGCAGTTGATTGCGCGCACCGGCCGCGAGAACCAGAAAATCGGCTTCCTGCCAATCGCCTTCCACGCAGTAGCGCGGTTTCGTCGTGGAAGTGTCCACACTCATCACCCGGGAACGCTGGACGTTGCAACCTGCATCGCGCGCGCGATCGAGCAGCATGCCATTGAGAACCGTCCGCGAATAGATAACGATCGGATGGGGCATGTCGAGCGTGGCGTGCTGCTCTTCGCTGCTGATCAGTTCGACGGAATTCACCAGCTTCTTGGGATACGAATTATCGAGCAGGAATGGAAAGCATTGAATGGCTTTGTGCGTCAGGCCGCCGCCGCAGGGTTTTTCCCATGCCAGGTGCTCGTCAAAAAGATTGACCTTGTGGCCCGCGCGCGCGAGTTGTTCACCACACATCGCGCCGGACGGTCCGCCGCCGACGATCGCTATCTGAGCCATGGTCGTGTCTCGCTGAGCGCTTTCAATTCCGTCCCTGGGCGCGGAACCCCCGCCATGAGTTCCTTTGGTGACGGGCCCTAAGGTGATTAGGTGAGGGGAAAGATCACCAGGCAAAAGCCCGCGAGGAGTATAGCACCGAATAGCGCCGTCGCCGCTGCCGAACGGGTTTCAGTGCGCACTATGTCCATGGCGCTCCGCTGTAGCAAATTGAACACCGCCATATATACCGACAGGAGGCCCATCAGAATCTCTCCACTATGCAGAAACAAAATGCCGCCCATTAGCGCTCCCCAGGCGATGAGCCTCAAGGTCAGGGCGAGCGCCAGCCTGTGCCATTTCTTTCCGCGCTCTAGGGAGCCGAGCAGCATTTCTTCCGCTATGTGGTACGGGAGCAGAACGATCAGCAAGAAGGGAAAGCGCGCCCACTTCGCGGCGGTCAGCCACGCTTCGTAGAACGTCAAATCGAGCCATGCAGTGGCAAGAAGCAGCAGCACGACTCCGGCAAATCCCGCCGCGAGCAGACCGTGGAAACTCGTGAGTGCAGAACGCACGCAACTCCAACGCACCACAACCAGCAAAGCCCCAAAGAGAAGCAGGAAGCTGGCAAGATAGTCGCCCTGAAAGAGTCTAATGGCCTTCAAAGGAATGCAAAATCGCAGGAGCAGCACGGTCAGGAACGAGCACGCGGCAAATTCCAGAAAAAGTCGCCGTATCCCGATCGCAGCGCCCGTCGCGGCGATTTCTTCGCGTTTGCTCTTCCCGGCCGATTCGCGGAGGAATGGACCTGCGATCAGCACGATCCCCACGAAACCTCCCAGCGCCCCGATGAGCGGGTAGCGAGAAGGCAACGCTGTAGCCGGAGATAAATGCAGGATTTGCGCCGACCATTCCTGCGAAGCTCGCATCGCAGAATGGTTGAAAAGAATGCTGACATGCGATGCGCCAGGAATCTCCAGATATTTTACGGTTTCATCGCTTCGCGAGGCAACCAAATCGGCGGCGTTACCGCGCATCGACTCCAGTTCCAGGGAACCCATCATCACCAGAGAATGAGGCGGCAGAATGGGGGGATCTTTGAAAAGCAGCTTTTCCGCCGTGACTCCATGGGCGGCTCGCATCGGCGCGGGTGAGATGGCGATCAGGCCCGCGACCGGAACACGAGATGCAATGCGTTCGGCAATGGCGCCGCCCATTGAATGCCCAGTAAGAATTGTGCGATCGGCATTGATCACCCCGCGCGCGAGCAGTTGGCGCAGAAGCGTCTCTGCGCACTGTTCCGCGCGCGCAGGCGAAAACGGCCCCGCCGTGCGCCCGTGTCCCGGCAAATCCGGAACGTAGACGCGAAGGCCTTGCTCGGCAAAGCCTCGCGCGAGGTACGACATGATTTTCTTGTTCGCGGAGATTCCGTGGAAAAGCAAAACCGATCCCTGTGAACCTCCCTCGGGCTTTTCCACCATCGTCGTTTCAAGTCGGCAGCCCCCGGCGTCGATGAGAAAGGTGCGCTCGCGATAGGGCGCCGGGAGGGCGAGCCAGAGTCCTGTGGCGCACAGGAAGACCCCTGCAATAGCGCGAACGGCATCGCGTGATTTCACGCGTGCGTCGCCGGCCCACGGGCGCCGGACCTCCTGCGCGTGATAAACTAGTTTTTTAATGGATATCACTTTGATTTTTTCCGACCCGCATGGAGACCCTTTGAATTCGGCAGTCCTGACACTCGAGGAAGCGATTCTGCGGTTTGGCCGCGAGAAACGCAACGGCCGCCGCGTGGTGTTCACCAATGGCTGCTTTGACCTGCTTCATCCCGGCCATATTCGCAGTCTGGAGTTGGCGCGTGAGATGGGAGATGTGTTGATCGTTGGGCTGAACAGTGATGCGAGCGTACGTCAATTGAAGGGCGAAGGCCGCCCGGTTGTCTCTGAACGCGAACGCGCGGAAATTCTCGCAGCTTTGGAGTCTGTGGACGCCGTGGTGATCTTCGATGATCTGACGCCGCGCGAAGTGATCGCGCGCCTACTCCCAGATGTCCTGGTGAAAGGTGGCGATTGGCCCGGTGACCAGATCGTGGGCCGCGAGGAAGTAGAAGCCGCCGGAGGGCGCGTCGTCTCGATTCCCATGGTTCCCGGCTATTCGACAACGGCCATTCTGCAGAAAATACGCCAAGGGGTGCGCGCCTCTCGCGCGGAATCCTGATCAACCACGCATGATACTTCCTGCCGTCCGCGAGAGATTGGAGGCCGTTCTTCGCCATGCGGCGATGGAGGGCGCGCTGGCTGCTTTGCGCTCCGGCGCGAGCCACATCTCGATCACCGGCCTGCACGATGTGGCCAAGGCTCTCGTCGCGTCCTATTTGACGCGCGAGTTACGTCGTCCGGCATTTTTTGTGACGAATTCCAATCGCCGCGCCGAAGCGCTCGCGGAAACGCTGCGGTTTTTCAGCGGCATTTTTCCGGGAGCGGTTGGCGGCGTCGCGACGCTCCCGGCCTTCGACAGACTTCCCTGGGAATCGCAAAGCCCACACGCGGACATTCTTGAACGGCGCGCGGCCACGCTCTTTCGCGTCGCGGACGGACAGATTTCCCTAGTGATCGCCCCCATTGCCGCGGCGCTTTGGCGTTATCAGGATCCCGCAGCCTATCTCTATCTCACCCGGACGCTGGCAAAAGACACGGAGATTCCCCACGAAGAATTGATTACCCATCTGGGCTCCGTGGGCTACACGCGAACCGAAATGGTAGAGCTGCCGGGGCAATTCGCCATGCGCGGCGGCATCATTGATGTCTTCTCCCCGGAAGCCACCCGCCCTGTCCGCATTGAGCTGCTCGGCGACAGCGTTGAATCGGTGCGCGAATTCGACGCGCGCACACAGCGGTCGATTGCACCGGTCGTGCGCACGACGCTTCTGCCTTTGACGGAATGGTCTGTGCCGATGCCGGAAAAATCGGATCTAAATGATCGCGCATGGGAGACGCCATCGTTCTTCGGGCTCACAGGCGAACCGGGGCCGAGCACACTATTTGAGCTGGCAGAAAGTTCGCTGCGGCCGATTGTGTTCCTCGATGAGCCGCAAACTCTGCGCGAAGCTGCGGCGAAGCATCTCGCGGCTGCTACGGAAAATTACGAGCGTCACGGTCGCGCCAATTCCCCGGCCGCCTCTCACTACTTCTGGACCGAAGAGCAACTCGCCGCAGCTCTCGAAAAACTTTCGCAAATTCACATCGAGCAGCTCGCGCTGGCGATCGGTTCCACGCCACAATTTGAGCTTTCCTCGCGGCCCAGCTCACGTTTTCACGGGGATGTCGTTGCCTGTATGGGAGAGGTGAAGTCCCAGCTCGCTTCCGGCGGAACAGTTTTTCTGACGGCGGCAAGCACTGGAGAGATCGAACGCTTCGCGGACATCTGCCGCGAATATGAAGTGCCCTATGTGCTCGGCGAATCGGAAGACGCCGCCGCCGGCTTCACTGCCGAAGGCGCGCACGAATCCGCCGCGATGCTGCTGATCCGCGCACCCTTCGCGGAAGGCGTGACGTTTCCGGACGCCCGGCTTACGCTTTTTGGCCACGCGGATCTTTTCGACGTCACACCTACGGTCGAGCGGCCCAGTCGCAAGATTCGCACTTCCGGCTTCTTCGGCGATTTTGCCGAGCTGAAGCCTGGCGACTATGTGGTCCATGTAGACCACGGCATCGGCCAGTTCGAGGGGCTTCGCCAGATCGAATCCGGCGGACATAGCGGCGAGTTCATGCTGCTGAGATACGCCGACGACGCGCGCCTCTACGTTCCCCTGGAACGTATGGACCTCGTTCAAAGTTACCGTGTGCTCGAAGGCACGCATCCGCCGCTGGACAAACTCGGCGGTACCGTCTGGAGCGCTCGCAAGACGCGCGCGCGCAAATCCGTCGAAGACATGGCCGACCAGCTTCTCGCGCTTTATGCGGAGCGCAAGACAACGGAGGGTTTTGCCTTTTCATCGGATGGCAATTTCCAGCGCGAATTCGAGGATGCCTTCGAATTCGAGGAAACCACCGACCAGATCACTGCCATCGGCGACATCAAGCGCGACATGGAACGCGCCGAGCCCATGGACCGCCTGCTTTGTGGCGACGTCGGCTACGGCAAGACGGAAGTCGCCATGCGCGCGACGTTCAAAACCGTGGTGGACAACAAGCAGGTCGCGGTCCTCGCGCCGACGACCGTGCTTGCCTTCCAGCATTTTGAAACGTTCAAGAAAAGATTTGCCGCCTTCCCCGCGCGCATCGAAATGCTCAGCCGCTTTCGCAGCGCCGCAGAGCAAAAAAAGATTCTCACCGATTTGGAGGTGGGCAAGGTGGACGTGGTCATCGGCACCCACCGGCTGCTTTCGAAAGACGTCAAATTCGCTGACCTCGGCCTTCTCATCGTCGATGAAGAGCAGCGCTTTGGCGTCGCCCACAAAGAGCGCCTAAAGGAAATGCGCAAGAATGTTGATGCGCTCGCGCTCTCTGCGACGCCCATCCCACGCACGTTGCACATGTCGCTCGTTGGCCTTCGCGATATGTCCGTCATCGAAACGCCCCCGCGCGACCGGCTGGCCATTCAAACCGTCGTCGCCCCCTTTCAGGAAGAGCTGGTGCAGAGCGCCATCGAAACCGAACTTGCTCGCGACGGCCAGGTCTTCTTCATTCACAATCGCGTCGAATCGATCTA
>Ga0137394_10001253_pt1 | contig 18347 bp, 17 predicted proteins | sample czobulk116metaG_FD_108278 | JGI IMG/M metagenome (GOLD analysis project Ga0137394, IMG submission 108278) | Vadose zone soil microbial communities from Angelo Coast Range Reserve, California, USA - czobulk1.16 metaG | ecosystem: Environmental > Terrestrial > Soil > Vadose zone | place: USA...
CACCATGATCTACGTCTACTACATCTACGAGCAGGCCTTTCAGTACTTCAAGCTCGGCAAGGCCTCGGCGGCCGTCGTGATCTTCTTCGCGCTGATCGTGGGCTTGACCTTCCTCCAGTGGCTGCTCTTCCGCCGGCGCCTCCACTACACGGCATGACGAGCTCGAGTCTTCTCATTCGCGGGCTCACCATCACCGTGCTCGCCGCGGTGGCTCTCGTCGAGGTCTTCCCCTACCTCTGGATGCTCACCACGTCGCTCAAGGACCTTCCCAGCGTGACCCAGTTCCCGCCCACGCTGCTTCCGCATCCGCCCCGCTGGGACAACTACGCCAAGGCCTGGAACTCGGGGCCGTTTCTTCACTACGCGATGAACAATGTCGTCCAGACCCTGGGCATCCTCGTGCTCCAGCTCTTCTTCGGCTGCCTGGCGGGCTACGGGTTCAGCAAGGTCCGCTTTCGCGGCCGCGACGCCTGCTTCCTGATCGTGATCGCCTGCCTCGTGGTGCCGCCCCAGGTACGCTTCGTCCCCCTCTACATGCTCTTCAGCAAGCTTGGCCTGCTCAACACCTACGCCTCGCTCATCCTGCCCTATGCCGTCTCCGCCCTCGGCACCTTCCTCATCCGCGAGGCCTTCATGCAGATCAGCGACGATATCGTCGATGCCGCGCGCGTGGACGGGGCGGGTGTGCTCACCATCATCTTTCGCATCATGGCGCCGATCGCCCGGCCCACCCTCGTCGCTTTCTCGCTCTTCAGCGTGGTCTATCACTGGAACGACTTCTTCTGGCCTCTCGTGATGACCACCAACGAGGCGGTGCGCACGCTGCCCATCGGGGTGGCCATGCTGCGCGAGGAGGGGACGGGGGCGCGGTGGCACATCATCATGGCGGGCAGCATGTTCGTGGTCGCCCCGGTACTCGTGGTCTTCGCGGTGGCCCAGCGCCACATCATCCGCGCTTTCACGTTCACCTCGCTCAAGTGACCGAGGCACCGGGGATGCCGCGGGAACCTTGACTTGTCACCGCAAGTTTGCTAAAAGAAAGGGCAATTTCGAGCTGACCCCGGTCCGTCTCCGGACCATTCGAGGAGGACTCCGATGACCACATCGCTGTGGAAGCTCGTGGGCGCCGCGGCCGCCGTGGCGCTCTTCGGCATATCCGAAGCCGAGGCACAAGCCCCCATCAAGATCGGCGCCTCGCTGTCGTTGACCGGCACCTACGCCAAGCCCGGCACGTACCAGAAGGAAGGCTACGAGGTCTGCGCCGACGAGCTCAACGCCAAGGGCGGGCTGCTCGGGCGCAAGGTCGAGTTCGTGATGTACGACGACCAGTCCTCGACCCAGACCGCGCAGCGCCTCTACGAGAAGCTCATCACCGAGGACAAGGTGGAGGCGGTGATGGGGCCGTACTCCTCCGGGATCACCGAATCGGTGGCGGGGATCAGCGAAAAGTACAAGAAGGTCATGGTCTCGCCTCTGGCCGCGACCACGTCGATCTTCCGGCAGGGGCGCAAGTACATCTTCATGGTGATCTCCCCGGCCGAGTTCTACCTGGAAGGGCTCGTGGACATGGGGGCCAAGCGCGGGCTCAAGACCATCGCCATCATCAACGAGGACACGCTCTTCCCCAAGGCCACCGTGGTGGGCACGGAGGAGCTGGCGAAGAAGCGCGGGCTTCAGGTCGTCCTCCGGGAGGCCTACCCGAAGGGGAACACGGACTTCTCCGCCCTCCTCGTGAAGATCAAGGCCGTCAATCCGGACATCATCGCGGCGGCGACCTACTTCGACGACGCCGTTGCCATCACGCGGCAGATGAAGGAGCTGAACGTCAACCCCAAGATGTTCGGGGTGACGGTGGGCGGCGACATCCCCGAGTTCTACACCCTGCTCAAGCAGAATGCGGAATACGTGTACGGCTCGACCCAGTGGGACGAGGTGCTCCCGTATCCGGGACAGAAGGAGTTCCTGTCGGCCTACCAGAAGAGGTTCAAGCACGAGCCTTCGTACCACGCGGCCGCGGGCTATGCGGGCTGCCTCATCTATGCCGAGGGCGTCAAGCGCGCGAAGAGCCTGGATGCCGATCTCGTCCGCGCCGAGCTCTTGAAGCTCAAGATCCGGACGGCCTTCGGAGACTACGCGGTGGACCAGGACGGCTTCCAGACCGCGCACAAGATGGTGATGATCCAGTGGCAGGACGGCAAGCGGGTCGTCGTGTGGCCGGATGACCTGGCCAGCGGCAAGCTCCGCTTCCCGACGCCGCCCTGGAGCCAGCGGTAGCCTGAGTCCCTTGTCCGTCATCACGCCCGCCATGCTGGGCCAGGTTGTCATCTCTGGCCTGCTGGCGGGCGCGCTGTATGCCATGGTCGCCCTCGGGCTCGGGCTCATCTTCGGCGTGATGCGCGTGCTCAACGTTTCTCATGGCCCCTTGCTCATGCTGGGGGCGTACACGACCTTCTGGCTCTTCCAGTGGCTCGGGCTCAACCCCTATCTCTCCCTGCTCGTCTCGATGCCCCTCCTGTTCCTCGTGGGCATGGCGCTCCAGCGCTTGTTCGTCCGACGCGTGGTGGACGCCCCCGAGCTCTCCTCCCTCCTCCTCACCTTCGGGGTGTCCATCGCCATCGTGAACCTGGCCCAGCTCGCCTTCACGGCTGACCTGCGCTCCGTGGAATACTTGACGGGCTCGTTTGTCTGGGGCCCCTTCGCCTTCTCCAAGTCGCGGGTCATCGCGTGCGCCTTCGCCATCGTCATCACCACCGGCGCTTTCCTTTTCCTCCGGAGGACGCGGCTCGGCAAGGCGGTCCGCGCGGTCTCCCAGAGCCGGGAGGTCGCCCAGGTCTGCGGCATCGATGTCGGGCGCATCCACATGCTGGCCTTCGGCATCGGCTCGGCCCTGGCCGCGGCCGGTGGCTCCCTGGTGGCCGTCATGGTGGCGATCCAGCCCGAGATGGGACAGGTCTACACGTTCAAGTCCTTCCTCGTCATCGTGCTGGGCGGGGCGGGCAACTATCCGGGCGCGCTCCTCGGCGGGCTCCTCCTGGGGCTGATCGAGCAGCTCTCCTCGCTCTTCCTCACCACCCAGGTCAACGAAGCGGTCGCCTATATCCTGCTGGTTCTCGTCCTGCTCGTGCGCCCGACCGGCCTCCTGAAGGGCCGCGCGTGAAGCGCGGACTCCTGGCCGCGTTCTGCGTGCTGCTCCTCGGCCTCGCCGTCTATCCGATGGCCGGCACCGGGTACGGCATCCGCTTCATGCTCCAGCTCTTCATGTGGATCGCCCTTGCCCAGTCGTGGAACCTGATCTCCGGACTGACGGGCTATGTGTCGTTCGGCCACATCGCGTTCTTCGGCATGGGCGCCTACACGGCGGGCATCCTCATCGCCAAGCTCGGCTGGCCGTGGCTGCTCGCCAGCCTGGCCGGCGGCGTCGGGGCGATGGTGCTGGCGCTGGTCATCGGCTGGCCCTGTCTCCGCCTGAAGGGTCCCTATTTTGCCATTTCGATGCTGGGGCTCAACGAGGTGCTGCGCGTTGCCGTGTCCTACTTCGAAGGGCTCACGGGCGGGGGCAGCGGGCTCTCGCTGCCCGCGCTCTACGCGAGCGTGGCCATCTACTATTCCATGGGACTGGTGGCCCTGGCCGTGACCGCCCTCACCTATGTCATCGTCACCTCGCGCTTCGGCCTCCGCCTGATGACCATCCGTGAGGACGAGATCGCGGCCGAGGCGATGGGGATCAACACCTTCCGCTACAAGCTCTACGCCTTTCTGCTTTCCGCCGTCGGCCCGGGCATCGTCGGCGGCCTCGCCGCGCGCGACCAGAGCTACATCGAGCCGATCTCGGTGTTCCCGCTCATCATGACCATCACGATGATCGTCATGGTGCTCTTCGGCGGCAAGGGCACCATCTGGGGACCCGTGCTGGGAGCGGTTCTGCTCTTCACGCTGCAGGAGATGATCTGGGCCCGCTTCATCTATGTCCACCAGCTCCTCTTCGGTGCCATCATCGTCACGGTGGTGCTCTTCATGCCGCGCGGCATCCTGGGCGTCCTCCAGCAGAAGTACAACCTCCCCCGGACGATATGACGCTGAGTGGCCTTCCCCTCATCGATCTTTCCGATAGCTCGCCTCGCCGCCGCCGAGCTGCGTCTCGGCTCACCCTACGCTAATGCCCCCGATCCTCGAGGTGGATGGCGTGCTCAAGCGCTTCGGTGGCGTCACCGCCGTGGATCGCGTCTCCTTGAGCCTGGAGGCCAGGCACATCTACGGCCTCATCGGCCCCAATGGCTCGGGCAAGACCACGCTCTTCAATTGCATCACCGGTGTCGAGCAGCGCGACGAGGGGGAGATCCGGTTCAAGGGACGACGGATCGACGGGCTCAAGCCGCACCAGATCTTTCACGAAGGCATCGGGCGCACCTTCCAGATCATCCGGGTCTTTCCCGAGCTGACGGCGCTGGAGAACTTGCTCGTGGTCACCACGACTGACTACGCGCAGGCCCGCGCCCGGGCCGAGGAGCTCCTCCGCTTCGTCAAGCTCGAGGGGCTCGCCGGGGAATACGCGGGCAACCTCTCCTACGGCCAGCAGAAGCTCGTGGAGTTCATCCGTGTGCTCATGACGGACCCGGAGCTTATCCTCCTCGACGAGCCGGCGGCGGGTGTCAACCGCACCCTCCTCAACGACCTGCTGGACGCCGTGCGGCAGCTTCGCGATCGAGGCAAGACCGTGCTCCTCGTGGAGCACGACATGAAGGTCGTGATGGGGCTCTGCGAGACGGTCTTCGTCCTCGACCACGGCGAGAAGCTGGCCGAGGGACCGCCCGGCGTCATCCAGACCGACGAGCGAGTGATTGAAGCCTATTTTGGTCGCTAGCGCCGGCCTCGCCCTCTACCTCGGCTGGCGCTCCCTGGGCTGGCCGCTCATCCACGATGCCCCCCTCATGCACTACGTGGCCTGGCTCATCACCCAGGGCGCGGTGCCGTACCGCGACGTCTTCGACATGAATCTCCCCGGCGTCTACCTGGTTCACCTGGCCGTGGTCAAGACGCTGGGGGAAGGGAGCATGGCCTGGCGGCTCTTCGATCTCGGCTGGCTCGGCGCCACCGCCGCCGCGCTCTGGGGCTTCTCCCGGCGCATGGGGGATGACTGGAGCGGGCTCGGCGCCGCGCTCCTGTTCATTCTCTATCATCTCGCGGGCGGCGCGTGGCGCGTGGGCCAGCGCGATTTCTTGCTCGCCCTTCTCCTCGTGCTGGCGGCGTGGGGGGTGGCGCGGAGCTGGGAGACGGGTGAGATCCTCGTGCCGCTCGCGTGGGGCGGTCTGGCGGCGGGCGCCGGCATCATGATCAAGCCCCACGTGGCGGCCTTCTGGCTCGCCTGCGCGCCCATCGTGATCCTGGGCGCGAGCCGGGCGCGCCGCTCCGCCGTCGCCGCCGTGGCCGTCTGGACGGGCGCCGGCCTCGCCGTCCCCGTGCTCGTGCTCGGCTGGCTCGCGACGCGCGGCGGGCTCGGTGCATTCGCCGACATCACCACCGGGTATCTCTTGCCGCTCTACAGCCGGGTAGGTGGCGAGCCGATCTGGCAGGTGATGCGCGGGTATGCCTACGGCTGGCAGATCTGGATCTGCCTGGTCGCCCTCGCGCTCCTGGGCGCGGCCCCGCGCATCCCCGCGCCGTATGGAATCAGGCGCGCGCTCGCCGTCCTGGGCGCGGTCTATGGCGGCTGGCATTTCACGAGCCAGGGCAAGGGATGGGAGTATCACCTCTACCCCCTGGCCGTCTTTTTCTGCGTCCTCGGCTCCGTGGCCCTGGCCCCGGCCTCTCGGGTGACGCCGAGCCGGTGGAGCGTCGCGCCGAGTCTGTCGCGCGCGGCCAGCCTGGCCGTCCTCGTGATCGTCGTGGCGTTCCTTGGCATCAAGGGTGTGGACGCCGCCGATGCGCCCTGGATCGCCGCCAAGGAGCGGCGCGTCTCGGCGCTGGTGCGTGACCTCGAGCCGCTCGTGGTCCCCGGCAGCACCGTGCAGGTGATGGATGTGACGGAGGGCGGGATTCACGCCCTCCTGCGCCTGCACCTCCCGCAGCCCACGCGCTTCCTCTACGACTTCCACTTCTTTCACGACGAGGGAGACCCGCGCATCCAGGCCCTTCGCGCCGAGTTCTCGCGCGGTCTCAAGACGCGGCGCCCCGCCGCCGTGGTGATCTTCCGCGACACGTGGCGCCGCGCGGGCTACGCCCGGCTGGACGAGCTGCCGGCGGCCGCCCGCCTCCTACAGACCGACTACCGCCTCGCCGTCGAAGGCGACGGCTATCGGATCTATGTCTCGCGCGCCCGTCCCTGACGTCGGCCGCTCGCCCATCCGCGAGGGCCGGCCATGACGCCGCTCCTTCTGCAGGCGCAGGGGCTGACGGCCGGCTACGGCAAGATGCCCATCCTCCATGACGTCTCCCTCGACGTGCGGGCGGGCGAGATGGTCAGCATCATCGGTCCCAACGGCGCCGGCAAGTCGACCGCGCTCAAGAGCATCGTCGGCTTCGTCAAGGTCTCGAGCGGGCACGTGCGCTTCGACGGCCAGGAGATCACCGGGCTGCGGCCCGATCAGGTCCTGCCCCGCGGCCTCGCCTACGTGCCGCAGGGGCGGATCGTCTTCCCGCAGATGACCGTACTCGAGAACCTCGAGATGGGGGGCTACATCGAGCGCGATGGGCAGCGCATCCGCGAAGCCCTCGAGCAGGTCTTCGGCCTCTTCCCCATCCTGAGCGAGCGGCAGCGCCAGAAGGCGGGCACCATGTCGGGCGGCGAGCAGCAGATGGTGGCCATCGCCCGCGCCCTCATGACAAGACCCAAACTGATCATGCTCGATGAACCGTCGCTGGGGCTCTCGCCCAAGTTCGTCTCGCTGATCTTCGACAAGCTCATGGCCATGAAGCACTCCGGCTACACCCTCGTGGTCGTGGAGCAGAATGCGGCCAAGGCGCTGGCCGTGGCCGATCGCGGCTATGTCCTCGAGCTCGGCAGGAACCGCTTCGAGGGGACGGGCGCGGCGCTCCTGGCCGACCCCGAAGTGAAGCGTCTTTACCTCGGCGGGTAATTTCTGTATGGTGTACCGGGCTCAAGGGAGGAGATAGACTCGAATGGATCGTTTGTTGCGGCCTTCTGCCGCCGCCGGCCTCGTCATCGCCATCGCTTTCATCGCTCTGCTCGTCGGGTTCCCGAGCTTGGCCGCCAGGATGTCAGCCAATCGCATTCAGGCCGCCACCGCGCCCTCCACCGGCAAGACGACCTCCACGGAGCCGGCCAAAGTCGAGCACGCCGGCGGCGGGCACGCGGGCTTCAAGGACAAGGCCATCCTCGAGCGGGGCAAGCAGACCTATGCGAAGTATTGCGCCTCTTGCCACGGCGATGCGGGCCTGGGCGATGGATCGGGCGGCGCCAACCTCCCCATCAAGCCGCAGAATCTCACGCTCGGCCTGGTGATGAACCCGCTCCCCGATCACTTCCTGCACAAGATCATCGCGGATGGGCCCCAGGTGGTCGGGCTGTCCGAGCTGATGCCGCCCTTCAAGCCGCAGCTGGCAGATCGTCAGATCGACGAGGTCATCGCGTATGTCCGCACCCTGGCCAATCCGCCCTACGAGCCGGAAGGCGTGCTGCCGGTGGCGGAGAAGCGTGAGGGTCCCGTCCAGCCCATCCTGTTCAGCCACGTCATCCACGCGGGGTCGTATCGCCTCGACTGCCAGTACTGTCACACGGGCGCCCGGCGGAGCAGCTCGGCCGGCCTGCCGTCGGTGGAGCGATGCATGGGGTGCCACAAGATCGTGGCCGCCCAGGGCAACGAGCAGGTGCAGAAGCTTCACGCGTACTGGGACAAGCAGCAGCCCATCCCGTGGGTGCGCATCTTCAAGATTCCCGAGCATGCGCAGTTCCCCCACAAGAATCACATCGCGGCGGGGCTCCAGTGCCAGACCTGTCACGGACGCATCGAGGCCATGGAGCAGGTGCACGCCAAGACGGGACAGAACATCGTCAACGACCTCGCCAACCTCTCCGGGATGTCGATTCCGCCGACGAAGCTGACCATGGGCTGGTGCGTCGAGTGCCATCGTGCCGTGAACGACAAGGGTGTGCAGGCGGTGCAGCCCGTGGCCGACGCCTGGGGCTCGGCGCCCAGGCCGCCGACGGCGGACGACAAGAAGCCGCGCAAGGCACCGCTGGAGTGCGTGGCCTGCCACCATTGATGGCGGGCGGTCAAATTTAGGGCGCCCCGCTTACCGTAGCTCGCGCCACCCCCTCACCCAACCCTCTCCCCCTCACGGGGGAGAGGGATTCTGTTTGGAGTCAATTTCAAAATCTATCCCCTCCCCTCAGGGGAGAGGGCAGGGTGAGGGGCCGGTGCTAGGATGACCCGCCATGTCTGAGCGCGCGTACAAGTTCGTCCAGGTCGATGTGTTCACCGACCGCGTGTTCGGTGGCAATCCGCTCGCGGTGCTCCTCGACGCGCGCGGGCTCGACGACGGCCTCATGCAGCAGATCGCGCGCGAGATGAATCTCTCCGAGACCGTCTTTCTCTTCCCGCCCACGCGCCCCGAGTGCGTCGCCGCCCTCCGGATCTTCACGCCGGCTCGCGAGGTGCCCTTCGCCGGGCATCCGACCATCGGCACCACGTGGGTCCTGGCCGCCCGGGGCATGGCGCCCAAGGGGGCGGCGCGCTTCACCCTCGAAGAAAGGATCGGACCCGTGCCCGTCGAGCTCGAAGGCGATCCGGCGCGCCCGAGCTTCATCTGGATGAGCCAGCAGGACGCGACCTTCGATCCCGCCCTCGAGAACCGCGAGGCGGTCGCTCGCGCGCTCGGCCTCACGGGGGCCGACCTCTGGCCCGCCGCACCCATCCAGCCCGGCTCCACCGGCAACAAGTTTCTCTTCGTGCCCCTGCGCGACAAGGCGACGGTGGACCGCGCCGTCCTCGACGTGCGCGCCGTGCTGGAGGCCATGGGCGAGAGGCCGCGCATGGGCATCTTCGTCTTCGCTCCCGATCCGGACGCCTCGGCGGGCCGCGTGTACTCGCGCATGTTCGGTCCACACAGCTCGGGCATTCCGGAGGACCCCGCCACGGGCTCTGCCAGCGGCCCGCTCGGCGCTTACCTCGTGCTGAACGGGATGGTGAAAGGGTCGGGTGATGTGAGGATAGTGAGCGAGCAGGGAGCCAAGATGGGCCGGCAGAGCTTCGTGCACATCCGGCTCGCCACGCGCGGCGGCGCCGTGACCGACATCAGAGTGGGCGGCGGCGTGGTGCCCGTGCTCGAGGGCGAGCTCCGCTTATCCTAGCGATGGGCTCTGGCAGCGGCAACATGCGTCGTTGCGGGCACAGGGGGATACTCAGACCATTCGCGCCCATCCAGCTTGCGCCCCCCCGATGTGGAGAGATTGATACATCCGTAGGGAGTCAGGGACTGAGAATGGCCGTCAGGCTCCGCAGGTCGGGGCAGCCGTCGAGTGTTTCGAGCATCTGGCGCACGGAGCCGACCCGATCCTCGCGCAGGACCAGCCGCGCGCAGTCGCCGAACTTCTCCCGGAGCTGATCCATGGTCAGGGGATGGCTGGGATGGCCCGGCACCGGGCGTGGGCCGAGAGCGACCTCGCGGCCGTCCCGCAGCTGAAGCGTGACGCGCGTCCACATGTGGCGCTCGAGCTCGCCGGGGATCTCCGGATCCACCACCATGCGCGTGCGCTTCATCAGCTCCCGGATGGCGGGATCCTGCGCCTTGTCGTCCTGGAAGGTCTGCATGCCGACCTTGCCCTCGCAGAGGGCCGCCGCGGCCGAGAACTCGCCCGAGAACTTGGCCTCGAGCCCGCTCTTTGGGCTCGAGTGGATGAGGATGCGCGTCACGGTCGGATGCACGCCGATGGTGACCTGGGCGATATCGTCGGGCGCGAGCCGGAGGGTCCGCTGGAGCTCGAGGGCGCTGTCGATGATGGAGTGGGTGCAGGCGCAGGACGGATAGGGCTTGACGGCCACGCCCGTGGTCAGGATCTTCCAGGGCGCGCCCAGCCGCTCGAGGGCGCTCTCCTCTCGCTTCCCCGCGCTCAGGACGGCGAGGTAACCCTGCGGTCCCTCGATGGCCTGCTCGGAGGCGGTGAAGCCTTCGCGCGCGAGCAGCGCCGAGAGCACTCCGCTGCGCGCCGCGTGGCCGGCGTGAAAGGGCTTGGTCATGGTGCCGAAGTTTTCCTTGAGCCCCGAGGCCTGGGTGGCCGCGATGGCCAGCGCCGTCCGGGTCTGCGCGGCGTCGAGCCCGAGGAGCCGGGAGGCCGCGGCCGCCGCGCCGATCGCCCCCAGCGTCCCAGTCGCGTGGAAGCCCTTCTCGTAGTGCGCGGGGTTGATCACCTCGGCCAGCGTCGTCTCGACCTCGAAGCCGAGGAGGAAGGCGTGCACGAGCGCGCGACCGTCTGCGAGCGCCAGCTCCCCGGCCGCGAGGGCCGCCGAGAGAACGGGCGCCGAGGGGTGGCCCAGCATGGCGAAGTTGGTGTCGTCGAAGTCGAGGGCGTGCGCGGCCGTGCCATTGGCGAGGGCGGCCCACACGGCGCCCGTGCGTCGCCGCGTGCCCACGATGGTGGCGAGGGGCGCGCCGCCCTCGCTCTCGGCGATCTGCTGGATGATCCGAGCGGCCGGCTCCGCGGAGCCCGCGAGCATGACGCCCACGCAGTCGAGGATGGCCCGACGCGCGGCGTCCACGGCGGCGGCGGGGCAGTCTTCCCAGCGGCTCTTGACGATGAACTCGGCAAGCACGGACGTGGCGCGCATGAGCCAGAGCCTAGCACAGGTCTGTTATCATCCGCCCGTGACCACGATCTGGCGCGTCGCGCTGTTCCTTGTCATCGGCTCGCTCGCCGCCGCTCCCCGCCCCGCGCTCGCGCAGATGTTCTTCTCCGCGAAGCCGGATGCCCCGTTCGCCGTCGGCCCCTTGACCGTGCGGGCCACCGTCACCCCAGCCCTCGGCCCCGTCGAGGTGTCCGTGCTCTGGTCCCTCGATGTGCCGTCCGGCAAGAGCCGCGGGGGAATCGAACAGGACCTCTTCCTCCTCTGGCCCGGGGAGATCTCGAGTCCGATCGACAAGAAGCCGGGCGACAAGACTCTCGAGCAGTATGTCGAGCAGCGCGGCTTCGCCGCCACGGGCGGGGGCCGGCTGCCCCTCTACGCGCTCAACCTCTACGCGCAGGGCGCGGACGCGGCGCCCAAGCTCGTCGGGGAGCTGCCCTTCGTGACCTTCGTGCAGGACAGCCACGCGCTGGGGCTGAGCCCGCCCGCGAGCTGGATCCGCATCCCGTGGATGCCCCAGATGGCCGATCGCGTCTTCATGATGGAGCTGCGCATGCGGGTGGCCGGAATCATCAAGCCGAAGAGGGTCGGCTGGATCGAGAGCGTGTTCGCCGGTGACCGCCACGAGCTCCAGCTCTCCTTCCACGAGGTGCGCGACCGACCGGTCTTCCCGATGTACGCCGAGCACCGCGACCGCGCGCTGCGGCTCGCCGACGCCCCCGCCGAGCTCGTGGCCCACTTCGCGCAATCCGACTCGTTGCGCATCGCGGAGATCTATCCACCCACGAGCATCCGGCGCCTCAGCGAGACTCTCGAGACCACGGAGGTGGTCTCGCTCTTCCTGGGAGCCACCGAGGGCACGGTTCCTCAGCACCTGGAGGTACAATTCGGCTACTATTCCCGGCTGCAGGGCCTCCTGCTCGTGGCGATACCCTTGCTGCTGCTGGCCGCTGGCCCCGCTCTCGGTCCCATACTTGGCCGCGCCGCCTCGAGGGTGGTCGCCAGCCTCACCGCGCGCATCCAGTGGACGCCGCGCGGCGTGGGGCGGTCACGCCATGGAGGGGTCCTGCTGGGCCGGGAGGTGCTCGAACGCATCAAGCCGGACGTCACGACCGTCGAAGAGGTCCTCGCCGTCTGTGGCCCGGAGGTCGAGGAGCAGCAGCGCCTGGACGATCCCGATCATCGGACGCTGGTTTACCGAGGATGGCGCGCAGAGCCCATGACCCGCCGTCTCATCGGCTGGCTCTCGACCGTACAGGGCTGGAATATCGTTTCCCACGAAGTGCGCATCGAGGTGGAGCGAGGCGTGGTCAAGAACGTGCAGGCTCATGTACGTCGGAACCGATCCGCCCGCCCGGAGCCGCCCGCATGAACGCTCACGAGAGACAAGACCGGCCGCTGACGTGACCGGCACGCACGAGGAGGAACGCTCATGGACGAGCCGCAGGTCTCATCGATAAGCCGTCGCGATCTGCTGAAGCTGGGAGGGGCCGCCGTCGCCGCCGGCTCCGGGCTCCCGCTCCTGGATCCGAGGCCGGCGGCGGCCCAGACGCCCAGGCGGGGCGGCACCTTCCGCATGCGCATCCACGTGGCACCCGTCCACTTCGATCCCCAGCAGACCGTGGCCTTTCCCACCATGCAGGCGATGTCTTTCACCCATAGCCGGCTCGTCAAGGTCAAGGCCGGCTCCTCGGTGAAGCCAGGGACGCAGCCGCTCGAGCCCGATCTGGCCGAGTCATGGACTCAGCCCAACGACACGACATATATCTTCAAGCTTCGGCGCGGCGCGCGGTGGCATCCGAAGTCGCCGGTCAATGGACGAGAGGTGACGGCGGAGGACGTCAAGTACAGCTACGAGCGTTTCCTCTTTCCGGCCAACCCCAATCGCGGCCTGCTCGAGCAGGTGGACAGGATCGAGGTCCTCGACAGGCACACGGTCAAGTTCACGCTCAAGGAGCCCTTCGCGTGGTTCCTCGACGCGCTGGCGTCGCCCTCGACGTGGATCGTGGCCAAGGAGGCGGTGGAGCAGTACGGCGACCTCAAGCGGCCCGAGAGCTGTATCGGCACCGGTCCCTGGATGCTCGAGCGCTACGAACCCAACGTGCGGTGCACGTGGGTACGCAACCCCAACTACTTCATCCCCGGGCTACCCTACGTCGATAACGTCGAGGTGGCGATCGAGACTGACCCCGCCTCCGCGCTGGCAGTGTGGCTGGCCGGCCGGTACGACTTCGCTCCCGAGTACGGGATGGTCGTGCGCCGGAGCGACCTCGACGCGGTCAAGCAGCGTAAGCCGGGTCTCCAGATGCAGGACTACATCGTGGTGTTCGGCGGCATCACCTGGGCGAAGTTCGATCAGGACCCGTTCAAGGATCTCCGGGTGCGCCGAGCCCTCGCCATCGCCACCAACTGGAGAGAGGTGCTCGAGACCAATGCGTGGTCCCAGGGAAGTGGCGCGCCCAACCCAGCCATTCCCGCCGCCTTCAAGGACTGGTCCATTCCCATCGATCAGTTCCCCGCCGAGAGCCGGAGACTCTACGACTTCGACCCTCAGGAGGCGAAGCGGCTCCTGGCAGGAGCCGGTCACGCGGGCGGGTTCAAGACGACCCTCGAAACGACAGCGGGCTACGGGCCCGACTATATGGACGCGGTGCAGGTTACCGTGGCGGGATGGAAGAAGGCCGGCATCGAGGCCGAGATCAAGCTCAAGGAATACGGCGCCTTCGTATCGAGCACCATCTTTGGCAAGTTCGACAAGATGGGGGGAGGTCTCTTCGGCGGCTGGACCGACCCTGACAGTTATCTCTATCGCTACTTCATGCCGGGGCAGCCGCTCAATGCCTCGGGTGTCAATGATTCCAAACTCACTGAGATGATCAAGCTCCAGCGCCGTACGTTCAACGTCGCCAAGCGCCGCGAGATCATCTACGACATCCAGCGCTACGTCGCTCAGCATGTCTGGGCTCTGTACGGCCCGTCGGTCAGCGCGGTGGCTGCCTGGGAGCCGTACGTCAAGAACTTCGGGCCGAACATCGGCCACGACTATGGCGGGCGCCTCATGGCAGCCTGGCTGGATCGCTGAGGCATGAAGCTCAGGGACAAGGTCGCCCTGGTGACGGGCGCGGGCTCGGGCATCGGCCGCGCCATTGCGCAGCTCTTCGCCGAGGAGGGCGCGCGCGTTGTCGCCAACGACGTGCGTGAAGAGGCCGCGAAGGAGACGGTGGCGGCGATCCCCTCCGGCGGATGCGCCATCCAGGCCGACGTCGCCGACAGCGCTCAGGTCAGGGCGATGTTCGCCCAGATCGACCGCGAGTTCGGAACGCTGGATGTGCTCGTCAACAACGCGGGGATCGGGACGGCGGGCAGCTCGGGCGCGAATCGAGACAGGATTCGCGAGCGGTCCGACGCGCGGATGGCCGAGATGCTGAGCGGCCAGGGCATCCAGACCCACTGGGACATCACCCAGGAGATGAGCGACGAGGCCTGGCATCGCATGATCGCCGTGCATCTGAATGGGACGTTCTTCTGCACGCGCGAAGCCCTCAAGCTGATGAGCCGGCGCAACCAGGGCGCCATCATCAACATGTCGAGCGTGGCCGCTCTCATGGGACTGGACACCGTGCCGCACTACAGCGCGGCCAAGGCGGGTATCCTCGGCTTCACCCGCGCCGTCGCCCGCGAGATGGGCTCGCGCAAGATCCGGGTCAACGCCATCTGCCCCGGCTTCATCGACACGCCCATGACCCAGCCCATCTCGCCGATGATGCGAGCGGCCACCGTGGCGCGCACCCCGCTTGGCCGCTGGGCGGAGCCCGTGGAGGTGGCCAAGACGGCGCTCTTCCTCGCCTCCGACGACAGCGCCTTCTTCACCGGCCAGTGGCTCTCCCCCAACGGCGGCCTCTTCATCGGGTAGTGGGCAAGAGTGAGGGGCGGCTCCGCCTCTGACCGGTGGACAAGATGACAGCGATCAAGCCGGAGATTGTCGTTGATGTTCGTCGGTTCAGTTGCCCCTTCGGATTCGAGGGGGAGCTGTTTGACTGTCTGCTTGCTGGTCGTTCCCCTCGCCCTGCCCTCTCCCCTGGAGGGGGAGAGGGGTTCTTCGAGCGATTAGTGGGGTCGTATCTGCTCAGTATTCGAATCGATAGCCGACCCGGGTCATGCAGCTCTTGATCGTGTGCACGTCAGACTGCAGCGTCGCCTGGAACGTGAATGACCCGTCAGGGCGGAGCTGATCGACGAATGCTCCGTTGGGAGCGCAGCTCCGGAAAGCGTCCCACGTGCGCTCCTGGGCCGGGGTCAGCCCGATGAGAGAAAGGGATGGCGGCCGGCTGAAGGAGAATGCCCCCGTCGATGCCAGGCGCTTGCCGGTCTCGGCGTCTGCGGCAACCCACGCGTCTCCGGGGAGGCTCCCGGCCCCGACCGCGGTTGCGCTTCCACCTCCGCCGTCACCACCGCCGGAGCCTGCCCCGCCTCCACCACCGCCTCCTCCTCCCGTCCCACCACCTCCGCCAGCTCCAGCCCCTCCACCAGCACCGCCACCTCCGCCAGCTCCACCGCCACCTCCGCCAGCTCCACCCCCTCCACCAGCGCCGCCACCTCCGCCACCTCCACCGCCACCTCCGCCAGCTCCACCACCTCCACCGCCACCACTTCCACCGCCGCTGCCTCCGGCGCCGCCACCACCGCTCCCACTACCCCACGCCCACGAGTCGTTGACAGACATGACGCCGCTCAGCGTGATCATCACGACCAAAGCCATCGCTATACGTAGGACGTTATTTCTCACTCGCTACCTCCTTTCATGAAGGCGGTTCGGAGATGAGATGAAGCTACAAGCCACATGCCAGGGCCTGGCCGTCGATAGTTGGAGCGTGGTTAGGAAGCAGCGCGTCGGATCTTCTGGCGACGCGATTTCAGCTAATGAGAATTGCCATAGCCAGCCTGGCGACTCTCTTACCCAGGAGGAAAGGACTTCGTGTTGGGAAAGGGTTTCTCTGATCGCCATTCTTTGAGGGTCAGAAGGACCGACCAGCTACGCTCGAGCTTCGCAGACGCGCGTATCAATCGATGCGAAAGCGCGCTCGAATCTCCTCGGGACGCTCGGAGTAGGGCGGGATCGCCTCGGCCGGATCGAAAGCCACTTCCACCACGAGCACGGCCGGCTCGCCGGCGGATCGCGCCTTCGGGAAGGTCGCGCGAAGGCCCGCCACGTCCCGCACGCTCTCCACGTGGTGAATGCCCGCCGCGCGGGCAAGGGCCGCCCAGTCGACCGGCGCAGACGGCAGCGCCTGGCCGCCGGAAGACTCATAGCGCCCGTTGACCCAGAGCAGGATGCTGAGGTTCGCAGGTCGGGCGGCGGCCACGGTGGCCAGCACATTGGGGCTCATCAGGAGCGAGCCGTCTCCCTCGAGGGCAATGACATGACGATCCGGACGCTGGAGGGCCATGCCCAGAGCCAGCGGAACGGCTGCCCCCATGGAGTCGCAGAGCGCGAACACGGGGCTGGGCACCTTCATGTGGGGCAGATAGCGCGCATTGGCGCCCAGGCAGGAGACGAGAACATCGCGCGGTGTCAGCATGGACACCAGCGCGTCGAGCAGCGGCTTGCGCGCGTTCATGCGAGATCCTCGCCGCTGATGAGAAAGACGTAGGGGCTCTTGGACTCGGCGGCGGCCTCCACGCCCTGCCTGACCTGGGCGGCGAGATCGCGCCCGCGATCGGCGATGGCATAGCGGAGTCGCCACGCCTGGAGCGTGGCCTCCGTCACGCGGCCCTTGGGCTCGTGGTAGTAGATCGGGTCGCGCGAGTCGCCGCGGAAGGAGACGAGAAAGAAGCAGGGGAGGCGGTAGAGCTCCACGAGGCCCGCGAGGATGCCGCCGCAATTCAAGAGGCCGGCGTTCTGGATGAGCACGGCGCCGCGTCCGCCTGCCAGGCTCGCGCCGCAGGCGACGGCCACTGCTTCCTCCTCGCGGGCCACATCCACCACGCGGATGGCAGACGAGCGGCGCACCTCCTCCACGAGCTTGCCTATCCAGGTGTCCGGCACCGAGGCCACGAGTGTCACGCCCGCGCTCTCCAGGCCGGCCACGATCTGGCGCGCTCCGGTCATGTCAGCCCCGGCGCCCGGATGCTGTCGCCGCTCGCGGCGTGAGAGACATGAAGGCCTCCGCGGGCAGATGCAGGAGGAGCGTCCGCCCCGGCACGAGGCCGGGGGGCGCGGGCTCGGGGACAAAGGCCAGGAGCCGCTGGCCTCCGACGATCTCCGCCGTCACCTCGGTCTGCAGCCCCTGGTAGATGACGCCGACGATGCGCGCCGTCACCACGTTGTCACCGGGCACGACCACGATGCTGACGCGCTCCGGGCGTATGGCCAGCTCGACCTCCTGGCCGACGGCGAGCGCCGGGCTGATGGACACCTTCAGCGACACGTCGGGGACCAGCTCGACGCGGTCCGAGGCGGTGGCGCGGCCGCGCATGACCGTGGAGGCGCCGATGAAGTCGGCCACGAAGCGCGTGGCCGGCCGCTCGTAGATCTCCCGCGGGGGGCCGAGCTGCTCGATTCTTCCCGCGTGCATCACGGCGATGCGGTCGGAGAGGCCGAGGGCCTCGCCCTGGTCGTGCGTCACGAAGATCGTCGTGATCCCGACGGAGCGCAGGATCTCTCGCAGCTCGGCGCGCATCTCCTCGCGGAGCTTCTTGTCGAGAGCGGCCAGCGGCTCGTCGAGGAGCAACACCCGCGGCTCGTAGACGAGCGCCCGGGCCAGGGCCACGCGCTGCTGCATGCCGCCGGAGAGCCGGGCGGGGCGCTCGTCGGCCCGGGCGTCGAGACGCACGAGGGCCAGGGCCGCCCGGACCCGTCGCTCGATGTCCGGCTTCGCCACGTGCCGCTCGCGCAGGCCGAAGGCCACGTTCTCGAAGACGGAGAGGTGCGGGAAGAGGGCGTAGGCCTGGAAAACCACTCCGAGTCCGCGCCGGTGGGCGGGCCGTCCCGTCATGTCCTCGCCGTCGATGAGGATGGCCCCTGCCGTGGGCTCGATGAAGCCCGCGATCAGATTCAGGGTCGTGGTCTTCCCGCATCCGGACGGGCCCAGCAGCGAGAGGAACTCGCCGTCCTGCACGGCCAGGTCCAGCCCGTCCACCGCGCGGACCCCGTCGAAATCCCGCGTGCAGCCCCGAAGCTCCACGACCACACGCGCCATCAGCGGTGGTGAAGAAACACGGCGCCCAGCCCGAGGAAACGATCGGCCATCCACACCGCCACGAAGGTGCCCGCGATGAACAGCGTGGAGAGGGCGGCGATGGTCGGATCCGTGTAGTTGACGACGTACGTGAACATGGCCACGGGCAGGATCTCCGTGACGCGGTTCGAGATGAAGAGCGAGACCACGAACTCGTTGAGGGAGACGATGACGGCGAAGAGGAGCGCGGTCAGGAGCCCGGGCCGGAGCAGGGGAAGGGTCACGCGCCAGAAGACGCGCGAGGGCGTGGCGCCCAGGCTGGCCGCCGCCCGCTCGAGCGCCGGGTCCAGGCTCTCCACGCTGACCCACACGG
>Ga0137394_10001254_pt1 | contig 18332 bp, 20 predicted proteins | sample czobulk116metaG_FD_108278 | JGI IMG/M metagenome (GOLD analysis project Ga0137394, IMG submission 108278) | Vadose zone soil microbial communities from Angelo Coast Range Reserve, California, USA - czobulk1.16 metaG | ecosystem: Environmental > Terrestrial > Soil > Vadose zone | place: USA...
GCGATCGGCTCGGGATGAAGCGCGTCGCCGAAATAGCCGAAGATGACGCCGTTGTGCTCCTCGGTCGGGAACGATTTTACGCAGTTCCTGCCCTCGAGCTTGCTGCCCGGGCTGCCGGGAACGACCATGACGGTGCCGTCCTTCCTCACCTGCACGCCGTGATAGCCGCAGGCGATGCGGTCGCCCATCGGGATGCCCATGGAGAGCGGCGCGCCGCGATGGGGGCAGTGATCCTCGAGCATGGCAACGCCCGTCCCGTCGCGCCACAAGACGAGCTTCAGCCCCAGGCGCCGCAGCGAGATCGGCTTGTCGGCGAGAAAATGCGACGGACAGATCGGGTACCAGATGTTGCGCACGCCCTTGGCGAGAAGCTTGCCGATTGCCTGGTTGGTCACCGCGGTCATGGCGCGTTCCTTGCATTGATCTCGGTGATTGATGTCGGTTCGCTATGCGCCGAGGCGCTTCATCTCCTGGACGAATAATTCCGCGGTCCACGGCTGGCCGTTCGGCGCCGGAACCCGCGCCTCGTTCAGCCCATCGACCAGGCCCGCCAGGTCGTGGATGCCGGCGGCGTAGCAGCGCTCGATCGCGTCGCCCAACAGGTTCTGATAGGCATCGGGCTCGCGGTCGCGCGCCTGATGGGGATTGAGGTAGCAATCCTGGTTCATCGTCTGCCTCCAATGTTTCATTACTGAAACACGGGTTTCTATTTGAACTAAGCTAGAGACCCGCCGGGCTCCTGTAAACCCTCAGCCGACGAGCAGGACCCGGGCCAGCGCGTGACCTGCCTCGGTGAGCCCGTCGATGACATTGAAGTGATGGCGGTCGGGCTCTTCGACAACCACCATCCGCGCCTCAAAGCCGCTCCACGTCTCCGCCAATAGCCGGTTCTGGCGCACGAACTCCGGACGTTCATCGGCGCCGACCCAGCAGGTGACCGTCTGGTGCGGCCGCGGCACGAGCAAAGCAGGGCTCTCCCGCCTGGCCTCCTCCCGATCGAGGCGCAAAACGTCGTTCATCCTTGTCGCCAAGAGCGGCCGCAGATCGTGCAGGCCGGAGATCGAGACCGTGTTCGCGATTCGCGACGCCGTCGTGGCGCCGAGGGGCGAGGCCTGGCAGACCATGCGGGTGACGAGATGGCCGCCGGCCGAATGGCCGCACAGCACGATGTCGCCCTGCACCAGCCTCGCGGCATGGTCGATCGCGACGGCGATCTCCTGCGTGATGTCGGAAATGCGCGCTTCCGGACAAAGCGAATAGGACGGCATGGCCACCGCGTAGCCTGACTCGAGCGAACCCTTGGCGAGGTGCGACCATGAGGACTTGTCAAACGCCATCCAGAAACCGCCGTGCACGAAGACGACAAGCCCTTTGCACGCCGCATCGGGCAAAAACAGATCCAGCCGGTTGCGCGGCGCGGGCCCGTAGGCGAGGTCGGTCCTTGCCCTGCCCGCCGTCGTCAACGCCTCGCGAAAGGCCGTGGCGCGTTCGGCCCATCGTGCCGGATAGGTCGACCCTTGCGGGATATACGGCGTGTTGGCGTAAGCGTCGTCCCAGTCGACGGCCGGATCGGGCGCCGGACGGTCGGCGATCACAACGCCGTCCTGACCTGCCAAAGCTCTAGAAAAAGAACCACATCGAGCATCCGGCGCAGATACGAAACGCCCGACGTGCCGCCGGTGCCGCGCTTGAAACCGATCACCCGCTCCACGGTGGTGACGTGATTGAAGCGCCATCGCCGGAAATAATCCTCGAAGTCGACCAGCTTCTCGGCGAGTTCGTAGAGTTCCCAGAAACGCGGCGGATCGTGATAGACGGTCGCCCAGGCGGCACGCACGCTGTCGTCGGCGACGTGGGTCGCCGCGACGTCGCGCTTGAGAACGGCCTCGTCGATCGCAAAGCCCCGCCTGTGCAAGGCCCGTATCGTGAGATCGTACAGGCTCGGCGCCTGGCGAACGGCGTCGAGCCGCGCCAGCAGGGCGCTGTCGTGCTCGTGCGGGCGCATCATCGCCGGGTTCTTGTTGCCGACGAGATATTCGATCATGCGATACTGGTGCGACTCGAGGCCGGACGACTGCCCAAGCGTGGCGCGAAACTGGGTGTATTCGCTGGGCGTCATGGTGCGCAGCACGTCCCAGGCGGAGTTCAACTGCTCGAAGATGCGCGACACCCGCGACAGCATCTTGAAAGCCGGCTGCAGGTCGTCGGCGGCGATCTGCCGGCAGGTGGCGTTCAATTCGTGGATGGCGAGCTTCATCCAGAGCTCGGACGTCTGATGCTGGATGATGAACAGCAGTTCGTCATGCGCCGCGGACAGCGGCTGCTGCGCGGTGAGCAGCTTGTCCAGACAGAGGTAGCCGCCATAGGACATGCGCCCGCGAAAGTTCGTCGTGGCGCCGTCTTCAAACGGGTCGAAGGGAGCTCCAGCCATGTTTGGACCTCTATAGCGCTTCGCTCATGATGTGAACGAACAGCGCCGCCGTCCAGAGCACGTTCCGAAAAGACAGACCCGCTGTCATCCTGAGCGCAGCGAAGGATCTCATGGCGATTGCGACCGGCATACTTGGTTTCGGTTAACGGCTACGCTCCTCAAGCACCGCGAGCTGCCGCTCTCTCACTCGATTCTCATCATTCCAGCACCTCGTCGGCGCGGCCGAGCAGGGCTGGCGGCATGATGAGGCCGATCGCCATCGCGGTCTTGAGATTGATGGCCAGACGAAACCGCGTCGGCTGCTCGAGCGGCAGGTCCGCCGGACTGGTACCCTTGAGAATACGATCAATGAGGTAGGCCGCCCGCTCGGCGCCTTCCGTTACGTCGGGGCCGTAGGACATCAGCCCGCCGCTGCGCACGAACTGGTCGCCTTCATAGATTGCCGGCAGCCGCCGCGCCAACGCGAAGTCGTACACGCGCTTGCGGTTGAGGAAAGTGAGCGCGTCGGAGACCATGAGAATCCCGTCGGGCGGGTCGCTCGTCATCGCCGCGAACGCTGTCTCGAAATCGTCGGGCTCGCGCACGCCGAGCGACTGGACCACGACGCCGAGGTCTTTCGCGACCGTCGCCGAGGCCTCGTAGCGCATCGTCATGCCGAGGTCGCTGGCATTCCACAGCATCGCCACGCGCCTGAGCGTCGGCACCGCCTCCCTCAGCAGTCCGAGGCGCTTGGGCGCGAGCTCGGCGGCGACGTCGGAGAGGCCGGTGATGTTGCCGCCCGGCCGCGCCAGGCTGGCGACGAGGGACGTCTTCACCGGATCGCCCGCTCCGATGATCACGATCGGAACGGTGCTCGTGGCCCGCTTGGCCGCCGCTGCCGCGGGGTAGCTGTTGGTCACGATCAAGTCGACCTTGCGGGCCAGGAGTTCCGCCACCAGCGCCGGCAAGCGCTCGTATTGCATCTCGGCCCCGCGTTGCTCGATCTGCAGGTTCGTGCCGAGCACGTAGCCGCGCTGGCCGAGCACGCGAACGATCGTGTCGGCGAAATTCTGCGACGCCGAGCCTTGCGTGTAGTTGCCCGAGGCGACAAAGCCGATGCGGTAGACCTTGGCGGTTTGCGCACCGGCAGCGGCGGCGAGACAGACGAGGGCGAACGCGATCGGGGCAATGAGGCGATGCGTTCTCATCGGGAAACTCCGGAGCTCGGCAATGAAAGGGAGGGGCGCGTTCCTTCGATTCTCATCATTCCAGCACCTCATCGGCGCGGGCTAGGATCGACGGCGGAATGGTGAGGCCGAGCGCCTTGGCGGTCTTCATATTGACGACCAGCTCGAAAATCGCCGGTTGCAGGACCGGCAGATCGGCAGGCTTGGCGCCCTTGAGGATCTTGCCGGCATAAACGCCGATCTGCCGATAGAGGGCGGGGCGGCTCGGTCCGTAGCTGATCAGGCCGCCGGCCGTGGTGAATTCCGGCCAGCCATAGATCGCCGGGATGCCATGGCGCGCCGCCAGCGTCGCGACCTGCTCGTTGCGGCCGGTGAGGAATGGATCGGTCCCGACCAGCAGCGCCCCGGCTTGCCGTTGCACCAGGGCGGTGAAGGCGGCGTCGATCTCGCTTTCGCTGCCGACGTTCAGGACAACGAGCGGCAGCCCGTCCGCGCGCGCCGCGTCCTGCGCCTCGCGCGTCATGCGCTCGGTCGCCGGATTGCTCGGATTGACGAGCATGCCGATCACCCTGGCTTGGGGGACCAGCTCGCGCAGGAGCTGAAGCCGCTTGGGATTGAGTTCGACGACCAGGGAGCTGACGCCCGTGAGGTTGCCGCCGGGGCGGGCCAGGCTGGCGACCAGACCGTCGGCGACCGGGTTGTCGCCGCCGATGAAGACGATCGGGATCGTCGAGGTCGCCCCTTTCGCCGCACTTGCCGCGGCCGGGCTGCCGCTGACCGCGATCACGTCGACCTTGCGGCCGACCAGGTCGGCGGCCAGGGCCGGCAGGCGGTCATAGTGACCTTCGGCCCAGCGGTATTCGATCGTCAGGTTTTGCCCCTCGAGGTAGCCGGTTTCGCCCAATCCTTCGCGAAAGGCAGCGACGATCCGGACAGATCGGTCGGGTGCGCCGGCGTTGAGAAAGCCGACGACAGCCTTCTGCTGCGCCTTGAGGAGCGGCGGCCACAGCGTCGATGCCGCCACCATGCCGGCGAAACCCGCCGCGAATTTCCGCCGCCTCATTCGACCACGTCGTCGACGCGGGCGAACCTGCTCGGCGATTGCGAACCAGCACGCATGCCCGGCACCTTAGCACGCTCGTCCGCATTCCGATTGAGAAGACGCAGGCGGGATTCCTTCGCCTCCCCCGTCTTACGGGGGAGGAATGACTTTATGACCGTCGCCGGCGTCGAGCCGCCTGCAAGGTCGCTAAGTCTGCTGGATGGCCGACAAGATCCACTGGCCGCCGCGGCTGCGCAGGAAAGTCCAGACCTCCGTCGCCTCGGTCCGCTCATGGTCGCTGCCTTCGACGATCTTGCCGTCGGCAATCGTGCGGGTGACGTCGATCATGCTGAAGCGCATTGCGACGGTCGCGTAGTCGAGACCCGCTTCGCTCCACGCCTCCGACAGGTCGCCCTGCTCGAGCTTCACCGCCTCGACCTTGTTCTCGACGCCGCGGCTGGCGTTGGCGGAAAGCTGTTCCGAGAAATAGCCGAGCATCTCCGGCGTCGCGAGGCCGCGCAGCCTGGCGAGGTCGCCCTTGCCGTAGGCGGTCTGGATGTCGCTCAGCAGGGTCTCGAACGTCGTGTAGTCGCCCGCGGTGATGGCCAGTTGCGCCGACGCGCTGCCCACCAGAAGGGGCTCGCTCGACCGCGCCATCGGCGCCGCGGTCAGCCTGGGCGGGGCCGCGTAGCCAGGGCCCGAGCCTGCCGGCTGGACCCGCGCGGCGCTCCAGCCGCGGAACAGCCGGATGGCAAGATAGGCCACCCCGCCGATCAGCAGGACCTGCAGGAGCAATCCCAGCATGCCGGCGCCGCCGCCGAGGCCGCCGCCAAAGCCGCCACCGAACAACATGCCGAACAGGCCGGCCCCGAGCATGCCGCCCATCAGGCCGGAAAGGAATGGATTGCGCGCCATGAAGCCGCCGGATTGCGCCGCCGCCGGAGCGGCAGGCGCAGCCTTTTGCGCCTGCTGTTGCGGCGTCGTGCTGCGTTCCACGGGTTTCGCGGTCGGCGCGGTCTGGGTCGGCGCCGGCGCGTGGTCGGTGTGGCTGCCGCGACTGCCGGAACTCGAGCCTGCGCCGGCACGTGCCTCGGCCAACGACGGTGCCGCGATGACCACCGCGGCGATCACTGCAAGCCAGCGAATATTCTTCACGATCAAAGCCCCCTGTTGGGCCAAGCCAACGACCGTCATGTTAGGCGCATAACGCCGCTATACAAGGCCTCGGCCGCGATTTTACGCCCCCGTTCGTCGCCCTTTTCACCATCGATATCTCCCCGTAGAAGGTTGGGAGCGCGCCACTCCAGTGGCGCTCATAGGGTGTGGCAAAAGAAAGATGCGAGGCAAGCGAGCACATGGATCAGCAACTGGCCGGCACCATCTACACCGCGTCGACGTGGGTGCTTCCCGTGCTGCTCGCGATCACCCTGCACGAGGCCAGTCACGGCTTCGTGGCCCACTGGTGCGGCGACGACACCGCCTGGCGCCTCGGCCGCGTCAGCCTCAATCCGCTGAAGCATGTCGACCTGTTCGGCACCATTCTTTTGCCCGCGTTGCTCCTGTTCCTGCGCTCGCCGTTCCTGTTCGGCTACGCCAAGCCGGTGCCGGTCCAGTTTGCCGCCTTGCGCCATCCCCGCCGCGACATGGTGCTGGTCGCGGGCGCCGGGCCGGCCACCAACATCCTGCTGGCGATGTCGGCGGGGCTCCTGGTCCACGCCGTCGGCCTCCTGCCCGCTGGCGCTCACGACTGGACTCTGCAGAACCTCGAGAATGCGATCGTCATCAACGTCATCCTGGCCGTCTTCAACATGATCCCTTTGCCGCCGCTCGATGGCGGCCGCGTCGCCGTGGGCTTGTTGCCGGATGCCCTCGCCGCGCCCCTGGCCCGGCTGGAGCCGTACGGCATGGCCATCATCATCGGCTTGCTCTTCATCCTGCCGATGGTCGGCGCCCAGCTCGGCCGGGATCTCAATGTCGTCGCCTGGCTGCTCGGCGGCCCGGTCGACGCGATCATCGGCACCATTCTCCAGATCACCGGGAACGCGTGAACGTAGGCTCGTGTCATGCCGGACCGCGGGCCTCCAGGCCCGCTCATGATCATGATGCGGGCCTGGAGGCCCCCAGGCGCATGTGAATGCGCCGAGTCCGGCATGACACTTGATCGGGACGATCTCTAGCGATTCGCCCGGGCGACGGCGGCGTTCAGCAGGAGATTGGCGCCGGGCACGGAGCGCTTGAGCTCGATCGCCTCGTTCACATTGTGGCTGATGCCCTCGAAGCACGGCGTGAAGATCATCGCCGTCGGCGCCATGGTCGCCACGGCATAGGCGTCGTGGCCGGCTTGGCTGCGCATCTCGCGATAGGGCAGCCCGAGCTCCCGGGCGGTCGACTTCAAGAGATCGATGCAGTCCGGCGCAAACAGCTCGCTGCCCCAGCTCCAGCCTTCGGCGACCTCGATCTCGACATTGGCCTTGCCGGCGGCAGCCGCGATCGCGGCGTCGATCTCCTTGCGCATGGCCTGGAACCGGGCCGCATCGATATGGCGGAAATCGATGGTGAGCTTCGCCTGCTCGGCGTAGGTGCCGGGCAGGTTGGGAAAGCTTTCGATCCGGGTCGTCGTGGTGCGTCCCTCGTCGGCGGCATAGGCCAGGCCGACATCGTTGACCGCGGCGATGACGTAGCCCGCCCCGACCAGGGCGTTGCGCCGCATCGCCATCGGCGTGCCGCCGGCATGACCGGTGTCGCCGTTGATCGTCAGCTTCAGCGCCTGGGTCCTGTAGCCGCCGACCACGATGCCGATATCGCAGCCCTCGCGGTCGAGCACCGGCGCCTGTTCGATGTGCAGCTCGAGATAGGCATCGAACGCGCGCTGCCCCAGCGGCGCGGAGCCGGCATAGCCGATCGCGTCGAGCGCCTCGGCGACCGTGACGCCTGAATCGTCCGACGTCGCCAACACGCTGTCGAGGGGCAGCACCTTGGCGAAGGCCATCGAGCCCATCATCGGCGGGCTGAAGCGCGCACCCTCCTCGTTGGTCCAGCAGATGACTTCGATGCCGCGCTTGGTTGCAAGCCCGCGGTCGTTCAGCGTGCGCACCACTTCGAGGCCGCACAGCACGCCCAGGATACCGTCGTAGCGGCCGCCGCAGATCTGGGTGTCGAGATGGCTGCCGATGGCGACCGGCGGCAGCGACGGATCGCTGCCGGCGCGCCGCGCGAAGATGTTGCCCAGCCGGTCGATCTCGACGGTGCAGCCCGCCGCCTGCGCCCATTCGACGAACAGGTCGCGCATCTGCTTGTCCTCGGCCGACAGCGCCAGCCGGCGCAGGCCGACCTCGCGAAACCGCCCGATCTCGGCCGAGCGCTCGAGGCTCGCCCACAACCGTTCGGGATTGACCTCCAGGACATTGGCGACCACGCGGGGGCTCCTTCTGTTTGCAGCGTTCTCCAGAGGTGATGACAGTCTACCAAGAAGCGCGCCAGAGGACGTTGAGCTCAAAGACGGTCATGAACGCGTCCCGCTTCGGAAATGACCGGCTCTTTCGACAAGATCGATCATCTGGGCGGCGGCATGAATCGTCAGAGGGTGATGGGTGAAGCCCGGCCTTGGCGAGATGTAGGCTGCCATTTCGCGAGCAAGACCGAGCTGCCGTTCGGATGCCTCCGCGAGCAACGCGATCACCAAATTCTCCAGCGCGATCACGCGAATGCGGAGCTGCACCAATTCGGCATTGGTCAGCTCGGGGATCTCGGATTGCGCTTCGGCGGAAACCGATCCTCCTTGCGGCCCAGCGGGTCCGGCGCCCCCTTCGTTGTCCCACCTCGAAAGCGCCATTTGCCACTGTCGTAATGAGGTTGCGGACTCCGGCTTTTGCTTGGGCATGGGGCAACTCCCTGAAGCACGGGAGAGCATATGGTGCGTACTGGCGCCTTTCACCCTGCCTTTTCAGTCAAGAAGGAGCTTGCCATCCCGGCGGCAGCGTCAGTGCGTCGCGAGCGGTTGCCTACGAGTGGGTGGAGGAAAGGCACGGTCCAATTCGGCCAGGTCGGCCGCCGACAGGCGAATGTCGAGGGCCGTGCGATTCTCCCGAACATGAGCAGGCTTGCCCGCCTGCGGGATCGCACAAACGTCATCCCTCCGCAGCACCCAGGCGAGTGCTGCTTGCGCCGGGGTGGCCTGATGCCGCACGGCTACGGACCTGAGCGCCGGGTGGGTCAATAGCCGGCCCTGCTCGATCGGCGAATAGGCCATGATCGGCACGCCCCGACGTTCGCACCACGGCAGCAGATCGAATTCGATGCCGCGGTATTGCAGATTGTAGAGCACCTGGTCGGTGCCTACGTCGTCGCCGCCGGCAACGACGATGAGCTCTTCCATATCGCCGATATCGAAGTTGCTGACGCCCCAGTTGCGGATCTTGCCCGCGGCCGTGAGCGTGTCGAACGCTTCGAGAGTGTCTTCCAGGGGAACGGCGCCGCGCCAATGCAGCAGGTAGAGATCGAGCTCGCTGACGCCGAGCCTCATCAGGCTGCCGTTGCAGGCGTCGATGGTTCCGCGAAGCGTCGCATGTTGCGGGAGCACCTTGCTGACCAGAAAAACCTCGTCGCGGCGTCCCTTGATCGCTTCTCCGACAAGTTCCTCGGCGCGGCCGTCGCCGTACAATTCGGCGGTATCGATCAAAGTCATGCCAAGGTCGATGCCGAGACGCATCGCGGCGATCGCCTCGGCCCGCCGGCGCGGGTCGTCGGCGATGTGCCACGTGCCCTGTCCGAGCACGGGAATGGTTTCTCCCGAGGGAAGACTGATGGTTCGAACGGCGGTGGATACGGCCATGGCATGCTCCTGCTTCGAATGCGCTCAGGGTCTTTCCGCGCGGATCATGACCGGGGGCCATCGACGTCCCGCGTCGTCCAGGCATAGCGCCGCGGCGAACGTGCTTGGTTGACGGCGTGGTCGAGATGCCTTCACAGCAGGAGGTCGAACAGCTTGATCGACCGCTGCCAATGTTCCGTCTGCGGGTTCTTCAGCTCGGGATCGATGATCTTGAAGCTCCTGGCGAGCGCGACGCTCAGCCCGCCGGCAATCTCGGGAAGCTGCGCCTCGGTCTCCGAACCGTAGGCGAGATCGAGGGGCGGCCGGGCCGTCAGGTAGTCGATGATCGAGCTGAGCTCGATCTTCTCGTCGATCCGTCGGAATTCGCCAATGCACTCCTGCAGGCCTTTGGTGATCGGCAGATCGAAGGGCTCGATGGTGTCGCGGCCGTTCGCCTTCGCCGCCGCCTCGCCGCGGATGAGAAGATCGCGGATCTTGTGGTTGACGAAATCCCTGTAGCGCTTGAGGTCCTGCTTATCGACGTCGAGCCCGGCGGCAAGCCGGAAAAAGCGCTCGAACAGCGGCACGCCTGTGGCGTGCGTGGGGGGAACCGAGTCCTGCCGCCGCGCGATCATGCCGGCTGCACCCGCAAGACGATCTTTCCCAGCACGTGGCCGGCGGCCAGGCGTTCATGCGCCTTCGCCGCTTCGGCGAGGGGATATTCCGCGGCGATCGGAACGACCCGCTTTGACTGCTCGATCGCTTCGCCCAGCCGCTCGAACTCGGGCACGCCCGAGACGGCATCGTAGGAAATGAGCTCGATTCCGGAGCGCTGGTTGGGCGGCCACATACTCGGCATAGAAGCCTCCCTTCGGGTTCGCGAAACTGTAGGAATAGACGCCGTCGCCGGCCTTCAATCGCCGAACGGAGGAGCCCGCATCGACGACCGTGCCCGAACCGTCGGTACCGAGCACGAGCGGAAACGCAGGCTTGCCCTCCGGCCACCAGCCGGCCCGCATATCGGCATCCCACGTGCCGACCCCGGCGGTATGCACGGCGACCAGGATCTCATGCGCATCGGGAACGGGGACCGGCAGCATGTGGATGGTGAGAACCCCCGGTTCGCCGAAGCCGTCCAGAGCGGCGGCGCGCATGAACGAAGGAATGGATGACATGCTTTATCCCTGCGGTGCGCGACGGTTTGGCAGCTCGCTGGCCCAGGCGGAGTGCGCCTTGTCGAGGGCCCGGTCGAGAACTTCACTATGCGCGATGGCCGCGGAACGCTCATTGACGGTTATCAACCCGCCGGTGCCGATGGCGCGGCGCCCGATTCCCAAGAAGTCGGCCGACGGATACCGGGCAAAGCGGTGCTTCAGAAGAATATTCCTGCCCATCCGGAATCCTTCCGGCTGAGCCGATCGTCCAGAGGAATGGCGGCTGCGCGACCGTGCGGATTTCGGCCGCCGCCTAGCCTGTTGCAATCACTAAACCATTAGGTTAAGTATCCCCCTCCACATTTCGAGGATCCCCCGATGAAGCTCCAGTACGGTTGGGTCGTGGTCGCCGCCGGCGCGCTGATGGGATGCGTCGCCATGGGCGCGGTGTTCTCGCTGGCGGTCTTCCTGCAGCCGATGTCGGAGGCGACCGGCTGGTCGCGCACCGGCGTGTCGAGCGCCATGACGATCGTCTTCCTGACCATGGGCGTCGCCGCCTTCGGCTGGGGCGCGCTGACCGACCGCTTCGGCCCGCGCATCGTCGTGCTGCTGGGCGCGCTGCTGCTCGGGCTTGGCCTGGCGCTCGCCAGCCGCGCCACCAGCCTCCTGGAATTCCAGGTCGTCTACGGCGTCATCGTCGGCGGCGCCGCGGGTGCGGTCTTCGCCCCGCTGATGGCGACGGTGACGGGCTGGTTCGACAAGCACCGCAGCCTTGCCGTCTCGCTGGTGTCGGCCGGCATGGGCGTGGCGCCGATGACGATCTCGCCCTTCGCGAGCTGGCTGATCACGACCTACGACTGGCGCACCGCCCAGCTCGTCATCGCCATCCTGGCCTGGGTGGTGCTGGTGCCGACCGCGCTGCTGGTGCGCCGGCCGCCGGCGCTGGCCGGCACGCCCGGCGCCGCGCCGGGCGCCGCGCCGGAGGCCGCCGCCGGCGGCGCCGAGATGACGGCGGGGCAGGCGCTGCGCTCGCCGCAATTCATGGTGCTGGCGCTCACCTACTTCTGCTGCTGCGCCAACCATTCCGGCCCGATCTTCCACACCGTGAGCTACGCCATCGCCTGCGGCCTGCCGGCGCTCGCCGCCGTCACGATCTACAGCGTCGAGGGCCTCGCCGGATTGGGCGGCCGCCTGCTGTTCGGCCTGTCCGGTGACCGCTTCGGCGCCAAGCAGACGCTGGTCGTCGGGCTGCTGATCCAGGCGGTGGCGGCCGGCGCCTACTTCTTCACCCGCCAGCTCGGCGAGTTCTACGCCGTGGCGGTCATCTTCGGGCTGGCCTACGGCGGCGTGATGCCGCTCTACGCCGTGATCGCGCGCGAGTATTTCCCGCTGCGCATCATGGGCACGGTGATCGGCGCATCCTCGCTGGTCGCGAGCCTCGGCATGGCGCTCGGGCCGGCGGTCGGCGGCTGGATCTACGACACCACCGGCAGCTACGGCTGGCTCTATATCGGCTCGTTCGGCATCGGTCTGGGCGCGGTGGCGATCGCCCTCGCCTTCCCGCCGTTCCCCTCGCGGCGCCCGGTGGCGCAACCGGCCTAGCAGCAGGCCGGCCGTTCACCGGCGATCCGTCCGGTCGGGCGTGAACCACCTGGGAATGCCAGGCTGAATCCCCAGGGCCGCTGCCCGCACGCTGGCCGCACAAGCACGCGCGCCGCAGAGCGAACCGTCTTTCTTCACCACGCGATGGCAGCAGTCCACGATCGCGAGCGTGTTGCCGGCGTGTCTCTCCGAATAACGAATACGATGGCTCATTGTCCGCTCCCCAGAAGGCGGTGGCTGGTGCAACGCCATGTAGAACCGCGCTCGACGGGAGGGCTATCCGGCGGCGGCTTCAAACTCGACGCCGACGGGATGTTCCGGCGAAGCGGTTTGTGCAACCATCCGCCGCATCGGCAAGGAGCCGGCCATGGAAATCACGCCGCTGTCCGACCACACCGGTGCCGAGGTTCGCGGCATCGATCTTGCGCGTCCCGTCACCGCCGCGGCCAGGGACGCGCTGAACGAGGCCTTCGTCGCCCGCAGCGTCCTGGTCGTCCGCGAGCAATCGCTCGCACCGCGCCAGGTGCTGGCGGCGGTCGAGCTGTTCGGCCGCGTCTTCCAGCAGCACAACACCCGGTTCGCGCTGCCGGAGTGCCCGCAGATCCACTACCTCTCCAACCAGGATCGCTTTCCCGACGGAAGCCGCTACATCCCCGGCGAAGGCTGGCACACCGACCATTCCAACGACGCGCGACCGCCCAAGGCCACGGTCCTGCACGCCGTCTCCCTGCCGGACCGCGGCGGCGACACGCAGTACGCCAACATGGCCGCCGCCTGGTCGGCGCTGTCGCCGGCCCTGCAGGAGCGGATCGCGGGTCTGGTGGCCATCCATGTTTACCAAAGCAGCCACAGCGCGCGAAAGCTGATGGTGCTGTCGGACGCCAACAAGGAGCGCGTGCCCAACGCGGTTCTCCATCCCCTCGTGCGCACCCATCCGGAGAACGGCCGCCAGTCGATCTACATCAACCCGATCCGCATCGAAGGCATCCTCGGCCTGGACCACAAGGAGGCCTTGCCGCTGCTCGACGAGCTGCTGCGGCACGCCACGGCCGAAAGGTTCCAGTATCACCATCGCTGGCAGCCGGGCGACCTCGTGATGTGGGACAACCGCTGCCTGCTGCACAAGGCGAACGGCGACTACGACATGGGGCAGACGCGCTACCTTTATCGCGTCATGCTGCAGGGCGACGTGCCGCGGCCGTGAGCCGGGCAACCCTGAAAAGGATGGCGCGTTTTCAGTGTGAGTCTCTGGGGGAGGAACGAAGATGCGGGCAGCCTTGTCGTTGGTGTGGGTCGCACCAAATCGTCGCAATTCGGGACCGCCCGCCGGCGATGGCATCAAGCGATCCGGCAACGGCAACCCCATCCCTTCGACCATCCTGGTGATCGAAGACGAGATCCTCATCCGCCTCGCCGTCTGCGACTATCTCCGCGGCTGCGGCTATCGCGTCATCGAGGGTTCGACGGGAGAGGAAGCCCAGCGGGTGTTCCGGGCCGGCGAGCCCGTGGAGATCCTGTTTTCCGACATCAATCTCGGCCGCGGCATGACCGGTTTTGCCCTGGCGGCCTGGGTTCGCGAGAACTACCCCGCCGTCCGGATACTCCTGACATCGGGCATAGAGACGTTGGCGGACGACGCGACCCATCTCTGCGACGGGCCGTTGATGTCGAAGCCCTATTCGCACGGTGCGCTGGAAGCTCGCATCAAGCGCCTGCTGGGCTCGTTCGGCCGCACGACGGGCTGACTTCTTCTCCTCCCCTCGTTCTTACGAGGGGAGGTGCCCCGCAGGGGCGGAGGGGTCATGCGTCATCGGAAAAAGGGCATGACCCCTCCGGCCTTCGGCCACCTCCCCAGCGAAGCTGGGGAGGAAGAGAGTCCGGCGTTTCGGACTCCGCCCTAGCCGCGCGGCGGCATGGTGAAGTCGTTGCGGCGCAGTTCGCGCTCGAGCACCGGGATCGCCGCTTGCGGATTGCCGTCGCGGCACTGCGAGATCGCGACGGTGGTCTCGAGGCTTTGCGGCGCGAAGCCGGCCTCCTGTCCGCCGTGCGTGTATTGGTCGACGAGCGCCCGGCAGTAGGCCTGATCGTCCTGGGCCTGGCTGCTGGTGGCGATGCCGAGGCCGGCGACCAGCGGCACGATTGCGGCGGCGAGCAAGGTGGCTGTCTTTTTCATCTGAAGTCCCTTTCAGTCGTTGACGGCACGCATCATTGCGGCCGGACAGGACCAAGGTAGGGGCGGCCGGAACCGGCGCTTTGGCCGGATTGCTGCCTCTGGGTCATTATTGCCGAACAGTGCTATGCTTTTCGCCGGCGAAGGGAGCATTCCCCCCATGACCATCACCGTCAAGCCACGCCATCCCGCCCTCGGCGCGGAGATCCACGGCGTCGACATGCGCCGGCCGCTCGATGCCGCGACGGTGCAGGAGATCGTCGACGCCTGGATGAAGCACCTGGTCGTGGTGTTTCCCGACCAGCCCATCACCGACGCCCAGCACGTCGCCTTCACCCGCCAGCTCGGCGAGCCGGAGATCTTCCACCAGACCTCGCTTCACCTGCGCTCGGACCGGGCGAAGGAGATCTTCCTGGTCTCCAACGTCGACGAGCACGGCCGCCTGATGCGGCCCTCCGAGCCGTCGCAGAAGCAACTGTCCTCGGCGCGCATGTGGCACACCGATTCGAGCTACCGGCCGATGCCGTCGGTCGGCTCGCTGCTGCACGGCATCGAGATCAGCCGGACCGGCGGCATTACGCAGTTCATCAACATGTACCGGGTCTACGACGAGCTGCCGGAGAGCCTCAGCCGCCAGGTCGAGGGCCGCAAGGCGCGGCACGATTTCAGCATGCTGGCGCGGCTGGTCGGCTCGCCGCCGCCGACGCCGGAGGAACAGGCGGCGATGCCGCCGGTCTGGCATCCGATGGTGCGGCGCCATCCCGTCACCGGCCGCAAGTCGCTCTATATCAGCTCGATCTACAACGATGCCGTCGAAGGGCTGGACGCCGCCGCCGCGCGCCGGCTGATCGAGGACCTCAGCGCCTTCGCCGCCCAGCCGAAATACATGTACCGCCACGAATGGCAGCCGCACGACGTGCTGATGTGGGACAACCGCTGCACCGTCCACGCCGTCACGCCGCACGATCCCGCCGAACGCCGCGTCATGCACCGCACGACCATCGTCGGCCGCGAAGGCGTGATGGCGGGCTGACCCCTCCCTACGACAAGAAATTCCGTCATCCCGAGCGAAGCCGCCAGCCTGCCCCGAGCGAAGTCGAGGGGGGCGGCGTAGCCGAGGGACTTCTTCTTGTCGGCGAAGCAACAGAACAGGTCCCTCCGCTGCGCCTCGCGGAGTTTACCCCGAGGGTTTCCGAGAGGCTCGGCTCCGGTCGGGATGACGGGAGTTTTAGGTCAAATGTGATTCCTTTCCCCCTGGCGGGGGAGAGGAGCAGGCAGGCAATTCGCGGCCCATACGCGGCACGCAAGAATCATGTGATCGGGGCCGCGTCGCTTCAGCCTTGACAGCCTGCCCGTGATAATAAATACTTACATATTTACATCGTAATACTGAAGGATCGGGTAAAGTGCATCCCATGGGTGAGACAGTGGAGCGGCGGCCAGGTTGGTCATCGGCTTGTGGGCTGCAGGCCAGATACGGCTTGGGCGGGGGCGGCGCTCCCTTCCCGGCTGAATCGGCAAAAGGGTAGCGGAAAGTGCGGAAACCCCCTTCGATGCCGATTCTACCTATGTTTCTGCGGGGCTGTCCCCGGCAGTCTGGGACTAGCGGAAAGGTGCGGAAACCCCACCCGCGCCCGCGCAGGCGGCGCCATGCGGTTATCGCAAAAACGTTAGCGGAAATTGCGGGAAATGCGGAAATTCGGCGGCCGCTCCGGCTAAGCGCGGGGAACGGGGAAGCGGCTGTTGCGCAAGATCGTCTCCAGCACCGGAATGCCCTCCTCGTAGCGGCCCTCCTGGCAGCGGTAGAGAGCCAGCTCGGCCTGGGCCCGTTCTCCCGTAAACAGGAAGACAGGGTCCTCATCGTAGTTCCACCAAAGCCGATAGAGCTCCGCACAGCGCGCCATCAGCCCGGGCGATGGCGCCGGCGTCGCGGCGGACGCCGTCGCGCCCGCGACGGACACGATGCAAGCGGCGAGCAGTCCTGCAATACGAACTTGTGTGGCCATTCGGATCCTCCTCGGCTCGGCCCAATAGACCGCCGATCCCTGGCGGGTCTTGCGAAAACGAACGTGCATCCCGCCAAACGCACGGCCTTGTCACACTCGGGAACCGCCGGCGCTCTTGCGCGTTCACCGGGCAACGACCACGTGTCGATCGCGCCCATCGGCCCGCGCCTGATCGTCCTGCCGCGCTCGAACAGCGCCGCCACAAGGCCGCAGCCGTCGTTTGTTGTCGAAATACGTCGTGCAGACCGAGAAGAACGGCCGTCGAAGATTGGTCATCGTCTTGGCAGCTTTCGACTTTCATCGGACAGCGCTGATGAAGGTTCGCGAAAGGGCCTGATATGGAACTGAGGCGTCTTGGGTTCATCAAGCTCACCGGCGCAAGCCCAATTCTATTGTTGCTCATCGGGTAGCGTGGTCCCAGGCCCGTCGGCCTCCGTCGAACCTTCGGCCGGTGAAGGGCCTTGGGCGTTGCATATGGTGTGGGAGTGATAGACAGGCGCGCCGATCGCGACCCGCCGATCCGCCCCCAATGTGAGGTCCTGACTTGGTTCCAGCGAGGTTGTCATGGATCTCGATCCGGTTCTTCTGTCGCGCTTCCAGTTCGCCTGGCTGATCGGGTGGCACATCCTCATGCCCGCCTTCACGGTGGGCATGGCCTCCTATATCGCGATCCTGGAAGGGTTTCACTTCGCGACCGGCAGACAAATCTATCTACGGATCTCGATGTTCTGGATCCGGATATTCTCGGTCGCATTCGGCGTCGGCGTGGTGTCCGGCGTGATCATGCCCTTCCAGTTCGGCACAAACTGGAGCCGGTACGCCGACGCCACATCGAACGTCCTTGGCCCCTTGTTCGCCTATGAGGGCATCACCGCCTTCTTTCTCGAGGCGGCCTTCCTGGGCGTGCTTCTGTTCGGCCGCAAGCTGGTGCCGCCGTGGGCGCATTTCCTTGCCGCCCTCATGGTGGCCCTCGGAACGCTCTTCTCCTCGTTCTGGATTCTCGCCGCCAATAGCTGGATGCAGACGCCGGCCGGCTACGAGATCATCGACGGGCGCTTCTTCCCCAAGGATTGGCTCGCGGTCGTCTTCAGCCCGTCCTTCCCCTATCGCTTAGCCCACACTATCGTCGGCTTCTTTGTCACGACCGGTTTTGTCGTGGTCGGGGTCGCCGCCTGGCTGATCCGCAAGGACCGATCGGTAGATGAAGCCCGCGTGATGCTGTCGATGACGCTCTGGCTTCTGACGGCGCTCGTGCCCCTGCAGATCTTCCTTGGCGACCAGCATGGCCTCAACACGCTCGAACATCAGCCGGCCAAGCTCGCCGCCATCGAGGCGCGATGGGACACCGAACGACGCGTTCCGCTGACCTTGTTTGCCATTCCAGACCCCGCCAACGAAACCAATCGCTTCGCCATCGATGTGCCGCTTCTTGGCAGCCTCATCCTGACCCATAGTCTGGACGGCGAGGTCAAAGGCTTGAAGGATTTCAAGCCGGAGGACCGGCCGCCCGTCGCCATTCCCTTCTTCGCCTTTCGTATCATGGTCGGCATCGGCTTGCTGATGCTGGCGTTGGTGGCCGCGAGCTGGTGGCTGCGCTACCGGGGGAGACTTTTCGACAGCCCGCTGTTCCTGCGGGCCTGCGTGTTGATGGGGCCCCTGGGTTTCGTGGCCGTTCTCGCCGGCTGGACGACGACGGAAGTCGGCCGCCAACCTTGGACCGTTTACGGGCTGATGCGGACCGCCGATTCAGTGTCGCCATCGCTCACCGGCGCGGCTGCCCTTGCTTCGCTCTTGGCATACATGGCGGTGTATCTTGTCATCTTTCCGACCGGCATTTATTTGATGGCGCGCCTCATTCGAAAGGGTCCCGCCGAAGTGACGGACGCCGTCGCGCCGATCGAGAGCGGGCGCTCGAGCGCTCCCGTCCAGGTCGAACTCCATACGGAAGGAA
>Ga0137394_10001255_pt1 | contig 18329 bp, 23 predicted proteins | sample czobulk116metaG_FD_108278 | JGI IMG/M metagenome (GOLD analysis project Ga0137394, IMG submission 108278) | Vadose zone soil microbial communities from Angelo Coast Range Reserve, California, USA - czobulk1.16 metaG | ecosystem: Environmental > Terrestrial > Soil > Vadose zone | place: USA...
CAGAAGGTGTGAGAGTACCCAGACTGTGGTCACTGGCCAAGATCCGCAGCCGCGCTATGCTGGATTGGCCCGCCCTAATCCCTATCGGACCCTTTGAGGACGCGCCGAGGATCCAAACTGCCGAGGCATTCGCAATACGTCCGCCCATGTCGGCGCATGAGGTGTGGGTGCTATCATACCGAGGCTTTGAGGAAGAACTGCCTTTCGGCGCCCCGTCAATATTCAGTACGAAGATGGAAATCAGCCATAACTGATGGCTCGATATTCACACAAATGGTTTAATGGAAAACACGTTGTCGTTTCATATATATCGTAAAATAGATCATTGGTGACATTACACTTGCGTACGCCCTACCATTTCTCACCGCCCTCTATTCCGTTTGCCCTTCCATCAAAATCGACGTCGCTCCTTATAGAGGTAAAATGGCCGAAGATGAGTCACACGGTGGAGCAAAGGTGGAGTAAAAATTATTACCTTCCAAATCTGCCGCAGCCACACACTCGCGCGGATAGCAAGAACAAGGCGATCCAGGTGAAGAGCATGCTGACAAGCACAATCCATATGCCGTTCCCGAAATCGATTGTGACATTGAATGTGCTCTGCTCCTTGAGCTTGTGCCTCGCGACGAGCACGAGGGCGAGGTCAGCGGCGAACACGATGGTCGACATGATCGCGGTCGCGATGGAGAGCACGAGGGAGATAATCCAGGGCGCGCGGTGGAACACGCAACACGAGGCGGCGACGGGCAACGCCGTGAGGAACGCGAGGCCGGCTGCGATTGGGTGCAGCACGAGCAGGATGGTGAGTACCTTGAGAATGAGATCCGCTAGTTCAGGTTCGTTCGTCGCGCCCGCGATGAACGTCGGGTCGATCGTGTACCCGAGCTGCGGACCGACGCATTCCCCATTATTGTCGAAAAAAGTCGGCCTGTTCAACGCGCTAGGAAAAAACAAAAAGTGTATATGATTGTCAGAATTGCGTTTCAATGCACGTGATGAGGACGCGGTCGGGGAAGGAATTTGGAGGAATGTTGTTGCAGGGGTAAAAAAAAACAAAAAAAAAAGACAAGGAAACAAATGGGGTGGACGCGTGCAGTGTGCGCACCTTGTTACGCAAAATCCCCAGACGCCGAAGCGTATCTCAGTTCCGAGGCTCGTTGCCGGCTGCGAAGACGACGGGTGACCTTCTAGTTTTAGGAGATAGACCGACTTGATGATGGGGAGGGAGAGCGCGACGAAAAGAAACAGCACGGAAGCGGTGATGAGGCAGAATGCCGTGACGGTGGCGTAGCGTCGGTTTCGCCGTCGGTGATGGACATGATAGTACTCGTCGTCATCATAAAAGTCTGCACGACGGCGCCCGCAGCAAAGCATGGGGGCGTATACGTCGTTCGGGGGAGGGGGGGTGTGTCAATGAGGGTAGCAATTGAACAAAGGACCGAACACCCGCGTGGTATGATGTGCCTGAACTCGCGGTGCCCACGCGCTAGGCTAGGCGGTCCCCGTGGCTGCGCTGTGGTCAAAACAGAACGTTTGCCCGATCTTACAAGTCGTGCAAGCTTGCGTGCAGTTCTAAGCAGTTTCCTTCTCTGGCCGAAACGGGAATCATTTGTTTATGGGATCGCCGTGACCAGTGACCAATGGAGGGTATAAGGTTACTACATAAGGCAAATAAATACGTATCTGACCACAACAATATCTAAATGTAAATCCTGGCAATCCTCGAAATAGGAATGACATTAACCACGAAAACCCAAAGAACCCCAATCCGGCGAACAAGGAGGTACTACAGGCAAAGTACTCTATCAGAAGGTCCACGCCTTGGCTTCAGAGCCGAATGAAACCAACAAAGTCTCGTTCAGTCCGTGTACCTGGTCAAAGCTCAGCCACCCACGACAACAGAAAAGGAGCTAACAAAATAAAATAAATGAGTCGATCAGTCCAAATCTCAATACTCCTGGCCGAGATGGAGCCTCAATCGCTCGACTCCACTCTCCGGTTCGAGCCAGGTGAAGCCCTTGAACCATGAGTTCTTGAGCAAGAAGTCGACGCGCTTCACGCCCTCCGACTGTTGCTGGCGCACCGACCAGTCGCTCCCGGACGCCTTGTACCGGCGGGTGTACGCGCGCGCGACGTCCGTCTCCTGCGACGTCGATAGCCGTCCCCACTCCCCGTGCGAGATCTTGCGGTGGAGCGTCGCGTGCACGGCATGCAGGACGTCCTCAAGCGTCAAGTATGGCAGTGCGGACCGACGTCGGCGGTGCGGCGAGAGCGAGGTGCCGATCACCTGCAAGTCGACGGGCCACTGCGGGATCGCGTCGCACACCACCCGCAAACGCGTCATCTGTGGGTTCGTCGCCGGCTGCTCGAGCTCGTACCCGCTCATCGTCGCGATGTCGTAGTGGCTCGACCCGGTGCGCTTCTTGAATACCAGCTCCGCATCGGCAAAGTTGACGTACAGTCGGTGCGAGATAATCTCCCCGTTGATCAGGTTGTGCAGCTGCGCACGCGGCAGATCCACCGGTGTCAGCGCCCAGCCGGGAGAGTAGGTGAAGTAGGGCGCTGGTACGGACGGCCAAGATGTGACGGCTGGTGCCGTGGGCTGCCCTGGAACGTAGGCGTTATCGAATGAATGTCTGCGGGAGCGAGAGTAGCCCGGGTGGAGCAGCGCGGGCTGATAAAATGGCGTGACTGGCGTTGCTACGGGCGGAGCTGGCGCCGGGACCATGGGAAGAAGTGTCGGCAGTACGGGGGGTGACATGTGTGGGGTGCCCTGCCAGGACCTTGACGGCCGGTGTGTAGAGCCAGAGTCGGTTGTTATCGGGAACTGGAAGTATGGGTGTTGTTGCTGGGGATAGTAGTAAGGCCAGACGTATTGTTGGGCCATTGTTGTGTGAGTAGAATGGTGGGTGATGGTGGTCGTTAAGTTAGGATTGTCTGAGGGAGAGGTCAGAGCTGGCCCTGTCAGTCTCTTTTTTATATCTTTCCCCCGAGGAAGGTTGAGTCAATCTGATCTGTCATCCCGATGGACGGCTGTGCAAAGAGGCGGAGTTGCAAACACGTGGAACATCCTCCGTCGATGCAGCTAGGCTGTGTATCAAGGCACCGCAGCCGTACCGAGCGCTGACGCCGTTGTGGGAAGGGCTCTGAAGGCAGCAACAAAACCATATATGGCAAGTGTGGCATGGCTGTGTGAGTCGGCTCGGGATTCAAAGTGTATCGAGATCCACATGGAATGCGGTGGTGCTTCCCCTCACTGCAAATGGTATTCTTCTTTCTATCCACGGTCGATGCTGTGCAATCCAGTCGGGCTCCAACGCATACATACGGACAACTGTCCAACCCGAACCGTATCAAGGGCACACAACAAGGGGCTCGTCGTTTTAAAAAAATTATCTTACGCAAAAGTGACGAGCGCTCTAGTGACCCCTTGATGTATCAGTTTCTAAATTGCAGATTGTCCCTAGGAATGTAAAGGCAGCACATTGGCCAGACCACAATCTCCCTCCGGCATAGAGGGTCATGTTGTCTCCGGTTTCACCTGCCATTCGCGGCAGCGTCAAATTGTAAGGAATTTTCTTCAAACTTCTTCGTCCTCTCCAAGTCCCTCGTCGTCCCCATTGGACGCCGCCAGCTCCGGCATCTCACCAAAATTGTCTCGCAGGGTCCACAGGTCATCTCGCAATTGTAGTGCCTCATCCTTGTCGATACAACCCACCGTCGTCCAATCAATCTTGCGCCGCACGCACTGGCCGACAAAGTCTGCGTATTGCGTAAACAGACGAGGCAGTGTGTATCCCGACGCCAACGTCGACACCATCGGCACGGATCGCGTACGCGTTGAGATCCCCCGGCGTGTATGACGTAGCTCCGCACTCAAGTCCTGTGTTTGGAAGAAGGATGGAAAAGAGGATGGCAGTGGATATTCAATCGGCACATGTATGCTGTGGGGGTGCGGGGCGGTGCCGGTCCGGATTAGATCCGCAGTGTCGATCGAGGGACTGGGGTCTCACTCACCCGGGCGCTGTGCCAGCGCTTAAATCGTCAAAATGGCGCCTGTTGGGCTCCGTCCAGCCTCGGGTGACAACCCGTCGGCAAAGCAAGGCGCCTCTCTGACGATGATGTGGATACGAACCAAAAATTAAGGCTCTGCCACGGCTGGATCAAGGACAAGTCAACACAGCTACGCACCCTGCCTTCGCATGCGGGTTGATTCGTGGCAAAGCAATGTGCTCTAGTGGTCAGTGCGTCTACTGAAGACGCTGGGAAAGCTCCACTTAGATCGGCGAATGGAATGTTACCATACACGTTCAACTGTTCGCAAAGTCCGTACAGGGGCTCTCGGCCTTTCAACCTTGAATACAACCATCAATTCAACAGTAGATTGGCGCGGAGACAGACTCTACCGGAGGGGCAACGTAGCGGTCTCAACGTGTGGCGAAAGAATACCGGATGCATCGTAAAGGCCCCGAAGCTGGCCAACCAGTGGCATTTAGATGGGCAACATTCAAAATACGGATAACGAATGTGTATGTGGTGACTTACGTCCGTAGTGAGTTCGGCTGTCCACGGTCCAGGTCGCCAGTTACTCGGCGATTGTAGCGGAACGGTCATAGAAGAGAGCTCGTTGAGACCATGTAAGCACAACGCATCATTCAGCGCTTTTCTAATTCCCTGCGTCTGTGTGCTTGTTGTGAGACAACGGGGCTACTGAGGGCAGGAGGGTCTGCACACATCATCAACATCTACGTCCCCCGGCACGGCATCCGACAGAACCGAAAACATCAGGGTGGGCTGTTTTGGGAACTCATCACGGAAGGCAGTGACCAACGAGTTGACGAAGGAACCAAAGGTGGCATTGTCGGTGCAAAGTTGCAGTCCCTACTAGGATAGTTCACGTTAACGGGCTACCCACCCATGCTAAGAGAGGACGGGACCTGAAAGGTGTCACATTCCTCTACAAACAGTCGAAATGAGTCATCCATGAGGGCATTGTCCTGCAACGAATAAAAGCCGAATACATCAACTATGCTATGTGCCACCGGTGAGTCGGGACTCAGATCCCAGTGTAGCTCACCGAGTTGTACCGCGAAAAGGTCTCCTTCCCGCCCTGCCAATCCCCATCCTCGGTCTCCCAGTCCGCCAGATCGGGAAGCTTGTGTATGGACCGAGGGAGGTAGTAAACGCGATTGAAGTCCGACCAATACCGGATGTCAGAAGCCCGAAGCGGTGGAACTATAGAGCCCATTTCGGGATCAGATGGCCCCGCTTCAGAGTCTTCATCTACAATTTCCTGGTCCAATTGGGCCTGGTAGGCGATGTCCGGGATATGGTCTTGATGTATCTCGTCCACGGTACCATCCCTAGCTTGGCAATCTGCCTAAAAATACTATGATAGACAACGAGGTGTTGACTAACCAGGGTAACGAGGAGGGGTGGTCATCCCTATCCGCCTCTGCATATAGTCCCTTGGCTCTAGACAGGGAACCAAAGTTCACTAATGGGGGTGTTGAGCCATGCGGTGGCAAATTCACTCAGAAAAAAAAAGTACACTTTCGGTCAAATTGGAGGACCCTTGGACTATACGTCGGCTCTCCCTAGTGCAGAGTCTGAACTCGGGGCCGTGAAGCCTATGCGATGAGTAAATGACAAACCCTCGGGGAGACACCCTCCCTAAAGGAGACGTCATGGTCTATGAGAACTTCTTCGTCTCCGCTGTATGTGAAATAGCTTTGTTGAGCATTCCAAAAGTGAGTCCCGACGTAATTGGATATGTTGCCGGCTTGTATGTAGATTATCTCCTTCATCATGGCTGGCTTCGACGGATGCGTCCGACTATAGCAAGGCTATTCAGATAATGTTTGTCGATTGGAAAGCCTAGCAGTATCGATGGGATAGCTTCGAGTTCTAGAAGAGTCGCTTCAACTCCGATATGCACGAGACGGTGGGAAAGTGCGTCATCGCTTACCGGTTGACCCGGTCCGCCACAGAATTCACCTTCCGTCCCACGTAAAAAGTGATGCTCGTGAAGTTTTGCATCAAAACACTGGCCCGTGCATAGACACAACCATCACGGTAGGGCCAATACCGGCCATATCAACACCATCAGGCTTATCTTCTTGCTTCTGGTCCTTCTGGTGCCCCATCCGTACTATCGACTACATCAACTCTCTTATCTCTATGCTGATGGAAGACTCGCACCGAAGATACCCGCTATTCCGCCACTGCCGGTTGTTCAGTACTAGTATCGGTGGACTCTATGAGTGCTGAATTCTGCTTATCCACGACATGGATTTTCGGCACCTGTACTAACCGGGCCAGCACTCGATGCTAGTCGGGAATCAATGACCAAAACCAGCTGCGCTTCTGCACTAGGAAGGACCCTAGGGACCGCGCGCGCTGCGCTGATCGGCGATGTCTGGCTCGAGCTAAATGGTAAGGGTCGCTGGCCGCGGCTTTCGTACTACAGTATCAGGCGCGCAAGACTGGTACCCTAACACGAGGTCCATTCTGGCTGAAGTCAATACAGCCATAGGGAATATTAGAGCGCATTGGACTGACCTTCTCGACGGGTCTTTTCACTCTCGTAATCTCCACACTTGACGCCTCATCATCTTATAAATCACTCTCGTACGTATGCAACTCGGTCAACAGAGGCAGCAGCCCGCGCGCGAACAAATATTTCACCGGTGCCGTGATACCGTCGGCACGATAAGCATGCGTAGTACTTCGTGTTCTGGGCGACGCGCGAGCGCGACTAGATAGAGATATCCAGCTGAGCTTGTCCAGCACGCCATTCTCTCATGTCACCGTGTTCTTTGCCATTGATCGTCGAGGTGAATGATGTTCACTTGTTATGGGTAAGGCCACGTTGATTTCCTGCGTAGATCTTAATAAAATCCACCATCATCGTCAATCTCGGCTGTATGAAAAAGAATGTCGAGCAACACCTCGAGTGGGCGATAATGATAATCTTCGTTAATTATGCTGATCATGATTGGACTCGGATACTCTTCGTCGAGGTACGCAGGAGACTGGTGCGTCAGAGATATGTGGACAATGAGGAACTCTGCAGCCGTGATTGGGGAGGCGGCCGATACTACGGAAGAAACATGCCTACTGCGGCGACATCATATCAGATCTGCTAGACTGCTACCGCCCGCAGGGGTGCAAACTTGATGGGTCAGAGGAGTCAAGTACAGACCGGGTTTGAGAGACGGAAAGGACTGTTCACTTCAGTGCGGCGCGCGCGTACATGCACTCGAACTGAGCAAGCTCAGAGGACTAACTGCGGGTTATAAATAAGGAAGAGAGTACTAGAAACTGGGGCGCAAGAAAGACAACATTCAATTAGTACTGAAGTACTGAAGGGGGAACGAAGGGTCCATCGCGCGCACACGCTGATCGTCAGGCCCTTCGTGCATGTGCATTGCGCACTGTACAGTTATAAAAACATCAAATGAAACGCGGGGTATATCTAATCTAACCGAAATTTTAAGCTTAGATTGAGACCACGTACTTCCAACTTGTACTCATCCATATGCCAGGGCATTAAAAGGAGCTTTGCAAGCTTGCGCGCACTGGCAGTCCTGAGCCGCCATACCGGGTTTGCTCTTCCTTGTCCTCTGACCGAAACGGAAATACGCCTGGGAACGAATTGCTACCGATGCAGGGTATCAAGTAAATAACAAATACTGTAAGAAATAGCAATCCTCGGAATGCCAATGCCAATAGCCATAACAACCCAAAAGGCCCAATCCGGCGGTCAAGGAGGTACTGCAAGCTAAGTACTCTATCAGAGTTCTTCGCCCCAGCTTTAGAGCCGAGTGAAACCGACAAAGTATCGTTCAATCCGTACACCCGGCCAACGTCACTCACAAAAACTATAACGGTGAAGATAAATGATGAGTGACTGTGTCAGTCAGTCAAAGGCTCAATACTCCTGGCCGAGAAGGAGCTTCAGTCGTTCGACCCCGCTCTCCGGTTCAAGCCAAGTGAAGCCCTTGAACCACGTATTCTTGAGCAAGAAGTCGACGCGCTTGACGCCCTCCGACTGCTGCTGGCGCACCGCCCAGTCGCTCCCGGACGCATTGTACCGGCGGGTGTACGCGCGCGCGACGTCTGTCCTCCGCGATACCGACGAAACTCCCCACTCCCTGTGCGAGATCTTGCGGTGGAGCGACGCATGCACGGCATGCACGACATCTTCGAGCGTCAGATACGGTAGCGCGGCGCGCCGTCGACGGTGCGGCGAGAGTGAGGTGCCGATCACATGCAAGTCGACGGGCCACTGCAGGATCGCGTCGTACACGATTTTTACACGCGTCATGGGCGGATTTGTCGCGGGCTGCTCGAGGTCATACGCGCTCAGCGTCACGAGGTGGTGGTCACCCGACCTGGCGCGCTTGCTGAACTCCAGGTCCGGATCAGCAAAGTTGACGTGTAGCCGGTGCGTGATGATCTCCCCATTGATCAGATTATGCAGCTGCGGGCGCTGAAGCTCCCTCGGCGCCGGAGCCCATCCGGTCGGATAGGTGTAGTAGGGCGCTGCGAGTGCGGACAAGGCCGCCACTGGCACGGCTGGTGTGGCCGCGATCTGCACTGGAACGAAAGCAGCATCGAACGAATGCCTCCGGGAGTGACTCGAGTGAGAGTAGTTCGGATGGAGCAGCGCAGGCTGATAAACTGGCGTAACTGGCTCCGCTACGGGGGGAGCCGCTGGGATGACGGGAAGAAGTCCTGGCAGTACGGGGGGCGTGATGTACGGGCTGCCATGCCAGGACCTTGGTGACCCATGTATAGAGCCAGAGTCGGCTGCTGTCGGGGGATTGTGGGGAAACTGGAAGTAAATGTGTTGTTGTTGTTGTTGTTGTTGGGGATCGTAGTAAGGCCAGAGATATGGTTGTACCGTGACCATTGTTCAGCCTGAGCCAATGGATGGTTGGGTGATGGTGGTCGTTAGGATTATCTGAGGGAAAGAGTCAGGCTGGTTCTGGGACTCTTTTTTATATACCTTCATCAGACCTAGTAATTCAGGTCGAGTCAATTTGATACTGTGCCCCCGATGGATAGCTGTGCAGGGGTGCGGACTTCAGTCGAAACGCGTGGAACATCCGCCGAGTCCCCTGTCAACGAAGTCAAAGCCACATTAACTAGGCATCTATAAGGCACCGCAGCCCTGCTGAGCGCCAACCCCGTTGTCAGGACGGGTCTGAAGACCCTCCAAAGGTAGTGACAAATCGTATACCATGATTGTAGCACTGCATGATCTTGGCATAGCCGTGTAATGATTCAGATCGTGACGACTCGGACCTCGGTTAGGGATTCGAAGTAAAAATCTTACTGTGCTTTCCTTTCATTCGGGCCTTTCCACGGTCACGGTAAATGATATCCTTCTTTCAATCAACGGTCGGTGCTGTGCATGTTCTTAACAGGGAGACATAACGGGACATTCCCTTCTGCTTTTTTGGTTAAAAATGTAACCTTACTCAAAGTGATGTGCGCTCTGGTGAGTCTGGTCTGCACATGTCACCGCCGATGGATACCTTATCCTTTTTTTTCTGGAATGCTGATGGTTGCTGGGAATGAGAAAGCTGGTCGCATGGGCCGCCCGTACTAATCTAGGCAACGTGCCTGCTGCAGCCTTGGCTGTAATTATCAACAACAATTGATCAGCCACACAGTCATACAGGTTGATTCATGGCAAAGAAATGTGTTCAAGTCATCAGGAAAAGTTGAAAATACTTTTTCATACTTTTTTTTTTACCTCTTTTCTTGTGGAAGTACATTTGTGCCATGGTTCCTAGTAGTGGATTTTGAAGTAAGCTTAATGGCGAAAATTGAACGTGTTTTCAACAATCGATGTAGACATGGTGAAACGGGATTTAAAGCAAGTGGTAAAGGTTCAACGTTCAACGTTCAACTCCCGTTCGGTGTTCTCAGTCGCCATGCTCGCGCGAGTGCTATGGGAGTTCAATGTCTTTATTAACACTTTTGTTCTTTTCACTTCTATCTCATTGTTCAGCTCACAACCAGTTTTTTTCGGAACACTGGCCAACGTGACCGCTTTCCACTGATGACTGATGAGCGAGTCGGAAGTTAAGTGTCTGAAGATACGCCCGATATCGTTGGCGTTTGCTGTACAGTTACGACCCCCGGGCAGCGGTGGCCATGGGCTCGGAGCAGCGATTTTGCATTCACGTGGCCACCATCTCCATATTATTTCTGCTTTTCCTCGTCATACCATCGCGCCGGGCCTCGCCGCCTCTGGAAGTTTATCTAAGGACACTCCCATCTGCACTCACCTCGTTCGCATACGCACTGGTTCCCAGCACCTCATACGTACTACAGTACTAGTACTAGTTGGGTGATGATTGGATAATGCATCGGCTCTCCCTACTGCAGTGTCTGAACTCGGGGCCCATGAAGCATATACAAAGGGCGGGTGACAGACCCTCAGGGAGACTCCCTCCTTAAAGGAGAAGGAGACGTCGTGGCCAACAAGAACTCCTTTGTTTCCGCTATTTGTGAAATAACTCTGTTGAGCATTCTCAAAGTGTGACCCGACGTAGTTGGATATGTTGTCGGGTTGTATGTAGATCATCTCTTTCATGGCTGGTCTCTATGAATGTTGACTTTAGCCAGACTATTTAGAGTGTGCTGACTGGAAAGGCATAGCAGCATCGATGGGATAGCTACGAGTTCCAGGAAAGTTCGCTCAAGGTATGCATGGGTCAGCCGGTGAGCAAAATGAACCTTTTGTCCCATGTAAAACATGAAAAAATTGATTGAATAACATCAGTTTGTGCAACTGGATACAGCCGTCATGGTAGAACCAATACCGGCCCAATACCGCTCGTATCAACCCCCTCAGGTGTATCTTCTTGGGCCTCATCAGTATCAGCCACTTCAATTCTCTCATCCCTGCGCAGATCGAAGATTCGCACCGGAATCCCCTCCTCCTCCGTCGCCGACGGCTGTTCAGGATCGGTGGGCGTCATGAACGCTGAATTCCGCTTATCCACGACACTAATTCTCGGCACCCGTACGAACCCGCACTCGACGGGGATCAGCGACCAAACCAGTTGGGCCTCTGCACCAGGAAGGAGCGTGGGGACGCGAGCGTTGCGCTGACCGGCGATCAGGAATGCGTCGGCCGTGTCCGGCTCGAGCTGAACCGTGAGCGTTGCTGATCGCGAAGGATGGTGATTTCGTATTATCAGGCGCGCAAGGACTGGGGCATGGAGCTTCGCGGATGAGGGTAGCTCGAGTAGAGCGATGACCCCCGTGCGTGGCGGCTGCAGGTTGGGTAGCGGGAATCGACTTGTGCAGAGCGGCCCGTGGTCTCCTTCTGGCAGGATTCTGAGCAAGTCGAACTCCAGCTATCATATATGAAGCCCAGCGGACAAATGCGTTACGCACCTTCGCCATGACAGCTCGTATTCTCCGGGACCCGACACTACGTCGTCTTCGCCAGACTCGTCTTCTAATGAAAAACTGACACGACACACGGCGGCAAACTCATCCCCAGGAAGCCATTCTGGGAACAATCAGCACAAAATGAGGATAGGAAAATCCAAGTACCTGAGGCAACGTCGTCTTCATCTTCATCCAGAGAACACTCAAGCACCCTAGCGTGGGGTCCATTCTAAGTGGGGTCAATACAACCATAACGGATCTTAGAGCGCATAGGGCTAACCTTCCTGACAAGCCTCGCGGTTTCCACACTAACACCCCACGGTCCCATGCAGACCATTCGTGCCCTGACAAGTGCCTCTCCACCTTCCGCATCATCCCAATGATCGCTCTCGTACGTATGCAACTCGGTCAACCCAGGCAATGGCCCGCGAGCGAACAAATACTTCATTCCGTATTCGACCTTCACCGGTGCTACGGTCGGCACGATAAGGGTTCGTAGTACTTCGCTCGTGTCCTGAGCGATGGGCGAGCGCGACTGGATAGAAATGTCCAGCACGCGATCCCCCACGCCACCCGTGTTCTTCAGATAGAGTGTTTTGAGCGTAGTTGCACCAGGTGTGATAGTACCAAGGGTGACATGTTTGATGAGGCTTTGCGAATGCTCATCGTCGACGCGAATGATGTTCACTTGTCGTGGGTTAGGCCAAGTTAATTATAAACATTTATCATGACTGAACCCACCATTATCGTCGATCTCCGTTGGCTGCAAAAGAATGTCGAGTAAGACGTCAAGTGGGCGATCATCTTCGTTGATAATGCTGATCACAATCGGATACTCTTCATCGAGGTACGCAGGTGACTCGTGTGTCAGAGACACTTGCAGTCTATGTGGACGGTAGCGAACTCTACGACCACGTTAGAACAGCAGTTGAGGAGGCAGCTGACACTAGGAAGGATCCGGCCTACATCACATCGGATATGCTACAACGTCGTAGGGGTGCGAACTTGATCGGATCGACGGAGATAAGCCATCTCGGCGTCGGGACTTGCCCATCACGTATGGAAGACAAAACGACGGGTATTTCGATGGTCCAATTGCCTTCGCGAAGAACGAGCACAACACGCGCTATCTACCCTGCGAGGTCAGATGCGGGAATCTTTATTGACCATGCGAACCTACCGTCAATGTTAGTGGCACATCCGATGAGACGGTGCCAGCAAACAGAATCGTCGCGCCCTTCTTCCACCTTAAGCAGCCTTCTCTCTCTCTGGTGATTTCGAGTGGCAAGTCACCAAGATCCACACGCTGGATCTTCGCAGTTGACGCCAAAGCTTCATTATGATGCACTACAACAGGTCCTTCTTTGTGAGCGAAATAGATTGCAAGTGACGCAAAAGGAAGATCAGATATGACAATATCACTTGGCGCAGTTAGAGACAGTTGAAATGCCACGCGTTCATTGATGAAAGCGTCGCTTGACCAGAAATTAACGCTGGTATCAACTTTCGCATAGCTCGATCAGTAGAAATACCGGCTCTGAGGAAGCGGGCATACATATTGGCTCCGAGTCGGATAAATCGACTGAAAGAGGCTCTTCATGAGTTGAAGGTACAGTACTCTGCGCTACACTGAAAGGCTGTACACAACAGGTAAAGATCAACCTTACCTTGAGCACCGCAAGTAGGTCCTCCTGTAGTATTGCATCGTCGTCTTCGTCATCATGTGCACCTGAACCGTACTTTCTTGTCAGCGACCACATACCGAACCAGTAGGGGGCAAGGCGTACCATGAGCTAACATCTCCACCAGAATCCTCACACTTAACTCTACGTCACCTAGTCGCTGTGCACACTTGTACCAAGTTGTAAGCAGGGGACGATGCATTGCGCCCCACCGCTCCCGCCTGTATGTCTTGGCAATTCGCTCAAAGAAGCGTACGGCCATGTCGAACTTTCCTGCGGCATAGTATGTCCCTGCAATCCGGCCCGCAATGCGCAGGGTCAATCGTCCGTGGCCATGTCCGTTGGACAGTGGCAGGTGCTTCTTGAATAGCTCATACGCTTTGGTGTATAGCTATGTTCGGCTCTGCAATCAGCGCTATGCTATACGCGTATGAGACTCCGCACCTCGACGATAATCCCGAAATGGTCCACCTTCCTTTCATTAGCGAGCCCAGGGGAAACGGCATCTCCCGTTCCCATAGTATCCAGAATGGCAAGGAATTTTGCACGCCGGCGCTCCGTTGCCTGTGCGGCAATATAATAGTAGAAGCCTGGGTGTTGAAGCGCATTCGCGGGATTCAAGCCCAGCACACGCAGAGCATCTAGTTCAGTCAGCCCAACCGGCGCAGGGGCAGGGGCAGGCAACGCAGGGTTGTGGATAGGGAGGATCAAGGTCGATCCTGTTCCTCGCTCAAGTAGCTCTGCGAATGCGCGATATCTCGTGATTATCAGAGAAGGGAGATGTGAAACATAACGGCAACTCACTGTCTCGCGATCCAACTCCAAAACTCAAATGTCTCTTCTCCTATTCCCCAACCACGCGAGAAGTCGCTGAATTTTCTCGAATGAATAGTGTGCTGCGAGAGTGCTAGTGCATGCTCATTATTGTACAGATATAGCTTGCAAATCTGTGGATTTGGCAATCAATAAGGCGAGGCTAGGCAAAGCGGGAAAGCACTGTCACCAAACCTTGAGATTAATGCAGTCCGCTAATACCTTGGCTTCTGCCCAACGCTTTGTCCGGGGCGGGAGAATGACAGTCGAGCCAAACACCGTAAGCAGACCCGAATAAGCATCCTGATAATGCCTTGCTTCCCATCACCACTTCATCGATGTGAGGCGGACAGAATGACCCACTTCAAAGCAACCTCAAACTCTCCGCGAAATTCTGCGAAGCAGGCCATCTTGTACTCATAACGCACAGTCCAACCCTCTGGACGTAGCGGGCGAGCGGAACCAACCGTTCCGAGAGGGGACACGGGTGGGACGTATGTCGAAGCTGCTTGAGTGTAGCGGTTGCGCTTGCGCCTAACACGTTTAGAGTGTGAGGTGTAATACTCGACCGCTGGTTCGTACAAGGCCTGTTGAAGGCTGGAATGACTTGAGTGGTCGAATTGGGGAGAAGTAACAGATAAAGGAACCTCTTGATAAACTCGCTGAGTTCGCCAGGGCTCACTGGACTGAGCACGAAGAGGGCCGCCCGGTAGTCGAGTCCACTCTGTCTCCGAATGAACGTGAGCCGTGCATCCAATGCAGAGTCGTCTGCCGAGGTATTATCAGCGCCAATCAAAGCGAGTGTGAAAGGGAGAAGTACCGAGCATCTTGCGACTAGCGAGGAGCACGACGGTAAGCTTCACACCCCTTTCACCGGTCGACTTTTTGCGCAGCGCAATCTCGGCAGACATCTCAGCATCTTTCCGGCGTTCCTCCGCCTCGCGATCTGGATGTGGCAGATCGATTGGGGAGCGGAGCATGTGGTGGGGAGGTGATTCATATAGGCGGATGAAGAATACGAAAACCGATGGAACGAGGGTGGTGTGCTTGCGCACCCAGATGGGCGCGACGAGGCCATCGGGATGTAAGGGTGAGGTGGGAGTTAGGGGAGAAAGTGGGGAATGCACAGGACCGTGTGGGTCTTGAGAAAGCGGGATTTTGCGAGGTGGAAAACGGACGTCCTAGGATGTTCGACGTATGAGGAACGTATTGCCAAGAGAGGAGAACACACCTTTTCGACAAGCACAGTCTGAAACGTTTTCGACTTGTCGGGTTGCCATATTGCCGTTGTTCTTTGGGAGAGAAGTGCGTCGCGCAGACGGAGGGTGAGTACCGTGAAGGGGTCCTGGGCAGGGTGGGTGGGAGCGGGTGAGTCTGAGGGCGCAGGCGGTTCTGGTTCAGGAGGGGGGACATCAAGACCCGCGACAAACATGACTGGTGCGAGCTGAACTAGTAATTCTGGTGGGTATGAGTTCATCGTGATCCACTTCGGCGGCGAAGCCAATTGACTCTCGTCGTCGTTGTATCACAACCGGGAAAGTGTTGCCATATAAGGCAACGGCATTTTCCGGGAGCTTTGCTGATGTCATCTCAGTGCTCCCCATCAGCTGAGTTGATACTACCTTAATTTCCACCTTCTCGAAGGTATCAACTCTCTCACCCTATCAAACTTTACGGGAAAATGAATGCCAGTGGCTGCTGGTACATGCTACTTTAAGGGTGCGCTGGCCCTTACGTGCTCTTCTAGAGGACGCCATAAGGGCCACAACCCCGAGATGAACCGATCACAAGGGTTGCCGACCACAAGCGCGGCACGAGTAGACCTAATGGAGACCCAAGTGCCACGACCCATTGGCCCCTGACATCACTGCTCATGTCGCTAGCACAAATTCGGGCGTTTTCATATTCTTCATTGTGTAGTAACAAATTTGGGGTGCAACCCTCTGCTTGCCCGCAACCAAACTATCCTTTCTTACATCAGCCTTGCCTCCGTGGAGCATAAAAGGCGGGTCATTGAGACAATACCCCTCCCTCAGAACCCGGTTCTACTCTCTCATCCACTAAACAACAAACAACTCTTTGAACTATGGCTTGCTCCTGCGCTCAAGACTGCTCGTACGGTCTTCCTGCTCTGTTTGCACCATCGATGTGCTGATTTTTCTTATTCTCTCCCACCAGCAACTGCGGCGCTGCCAGTAGCAACAGCTGCTCGTGCGCTGCTGGCTCCTGCCAGTGCACCTCCTGCGTCAACCACGCCTAATCCGCCACCGTAAGACATCTCAGTTTGGCCCTCCCTTATCATTCACCGGGGCTTTAGTGCGTTGCTTTACCCAAGCTTCTGCAAAGGAAGGAAGGAAGATCCTGGGGTGGTGCTGAATGTTACCTGTTGAATCCTCGCTCATGTGATAGGTTGTGATTGATGAATGATGGATGAAAGCGTGTATGTTCTTGTTGGTGAAATCAATTGGGGCGCCGCTACGCCAACGCGTAGGAATGGTGGCGTGAGGAACCTTCTCACACAAACTGGTGATACTGTACTGCACCCACACTGGTCAAATTGATGAAGGTGCTTCACGTATCAAACTCACGCTGTTGGTAATGTGAAATCACAAACGCGCACAAATCAGTCGGCAATTCAAGTTGTGTCTGTAATACCCTCCTATGACCTCGTAGCATTCACGCACATCTCATGCGATCAAACCTTCCGGGATGACTCTTGGTGACCGCAAGTGCACCTTGACAGTGCGATGCGACAGAGCGGCGTAGCGTCTGGACTTTCTTACTGTCACTGTCAGTCAATGACACATGTGCTTTGATGATCTATCTTGCATCGATTCCTTGATACTGGGCGGCGGAGGCGGGCGGCAAGGTGTGGACTGGGTACGGGGCCAGCTAGATTCAACATAGTAGTCTTGTATCGATGCGCGCTCCAAGTGTTACAACAACAGGGAGAAAGAGCCACCAAGAATATGAAAGGAGTCGTGGGTACTTTCGAGCAATAGCGACTAGCAAGTGCCTGCCAGTGGTGGGAGGCAGGGAGGGGGTGTGGCACGGTACGTGACTCCGAGGGAGAAACCAAGTTAGGGACCAAAGTTTCGTATGATGACTCATAGGCGCCAACGCTACCTTGGCTCGCCGTCCCAGTAGCTCGTGCTTTCATCGCCTGCGGTTCGAAGACGCCGAGCCTGTGGGAATTTTTGGTGCGGTCTGTCCGCAGAGGGACAACCGCGTGGGTCTAGAACGAGTGTCGAGTGGAGGTGGCTGCAGCTGGAGCCGAGAAGAAAGAAATTTTGGGGTGATTCTCACCTCATCGATGACGCGGCTTCTTGTCAGTTGGCCCGGGCAAAGATGACGGCAATGCATACTTTTCACGTCGTTGTGCTGCCTACCTACCATGCCTGGACGATCCAAAAATGGAGCCAAGCGAATAGGGGGTGTGATTATTTGTGTTGATGAGGTAGTGACAATGCGCCGTTAATGTGGGAATAGGATGGGCGCTGGTGGTGGCGTTGATAGAATCGGGTTTATTGGGCTTCTGGTGAAGGAATGATAGAAGACGAGGCGCAAACTTTGCTTCGAAAGCCGTGTAGATTTTTCACGGGCCATCCTCCAAGTTAGACTGTTGCAGCCCTCTACCTATATCTTCCATTCCTATGCACCATCGTGAGAATTGTGGTGCGCGTGACAGGAACTGAAAGTGACGTTTCTCGTTGCAGTTTGATTTCGTTAAGGTACTACTAGTAGTCTGGACCAGTGAACTCGTGAGTGTGGCACGAGTGAGGCACGAAGGGGCTTCCGTCAGAGATACCCAAATGGGTTTGAAGTAGTGCCAGTGCCAGTTCAGTTCAGTTGCACCGCCCCGCAGCCTGAGCCTGAGGTATGGGCTCGGGATAACGTTCATTGGCGATGGGATTAAGATGGGACGGTGGCTGAAACAATTCCGTTTGGAAGGCACTGGCATACAGGACAGTGTCCCTTTGGGAAGTTGGCCGCTGCGTGGGACACACTAGATACTAGACGCCTTGGAGGAGCACGGTGTCACACTAGCACTGGGCCTGCCACCTGACTGGCAGTGACCAGCGGAGAGACCACATCATGCTTCAGTTCGAGTCTCGAGTCAGAGCAACCAGTGACAACAACAATCTGGGACAACGTTCGGTGGAGCCTCGGAGGATCAGTCAATTTGATCATATCGCGAGATGAATCTGAAATCACCCACGCACAAGTACTAGTTGGCCAAGACAGACCGCTATCTGTATGCCAGTTACCGTCACTCCATTGCGCGTAGCCTAATGCCATTACCGAAGAGATGGGTTGGTGACGCTACTCAGCCGCCGGTTACCCCCCGCCAATTCTACCACCATTCGAATTTCGAGCAACTTTACTCGGGGTCCGTGTGAGAAAGTAATTTCGAAC
>Ga0137394_10001258_pt1 | contig 18297 bp, 14 predicted proteins | sample czobulk116metaG_FD_108278 | JGI IMG/M metagenome (GOLD analysis project Ga0137394, IMG submission 108278) | Vadose zone soil microbial communities from Angelo Coast Range Reserve, California, USA - czobulk1.16 metaG | ecosystem: Environmental > Terrestrial > Soil > Vadose zone | place: USA...
GCCGCCGCGCGACGGCGGCCGGCGAATCGGTCGGCACGCGGCTCGAGGGCGGTGAACGCCACGCCCTTGGGGCCGGCGACATCGTGCACATTCCTGCAGGCATTCCCCACAGCTTCCTTGTCCCGAGCGGCAAACACATTACCTACGTGCTGCTGAAAATTCCTGCGTCATGAGTACAACCGAGTGTAGGACGCAGCAGACGCCAGAGTCATGCGACCACGCGACCGGGACCGCAAGGGCACGAAGAGCCCGAGGCACCACGAAGAAGAACGGCGATTGTCTTCTTCGTGATCTTCGTGGACCTTCGTCTCTTCGTGGTTGCATTTTGGGCTGTTAATCCACAAGCGCTTTGTAGAGCGTCGACCGACCGCTCAGTGTCCGAGTAGAAGGAGTCCCGCGGAAAGGGCGGAGAGCAGCCAGAGCGTGAGGCTGACTTCCCGCCATCGACCGGCCACGGCATAGAGCAGCGCGTGCAGGAGGAATCCCCAGAGGATGCCCTGGGTGATGGACAGCGTGAGCGGGATCAGCACCACCGTGACGAAGGCGGGCAGCGCGTCCTCGAGCGACGAGAAATCAATCCTCGAGACCGACTGGAACATCGACACGCCGACGAGAATGAGCACGGCCGCTGTCGCGTAGCCGGGGACGGCCGCGGCCAATGGCCCGAGGAAGAAGCACGGCACGAAACAGAGCGCCGTCACCACCGACGCGCGGCCGGTCCGGGCGCCCATGCGAATCCCCGCGATGCTCTCCACGTACGCAGTGCCGGGCGATGTGCCCGCCAGGCCGGAGCCGAGCGTCGCGATCGCGTCGACGATGAGGCCGCGACGCAGGTTGATCGGACGGCCGTCCGGATCGGTGAGCCCGGCCGCGCTGGCGACGCCGATGAATGTCGAGAGCGAATCGAACAGATCGGTGAAGAGGATCGCGAGAATCGGCGGGAGCAGGGCGAGCCTGAGCGCGCCTCGGATGTCGAGGGCCAGGAACGCCGAGGAAAAGTCCGGCGCGCTCGCCAGCCGCTCGGGCGGCTTCGCGTAGCCCAGTAGCCAGGCGAGCGCAGTCACCGAGAAAATCGCCGCCAGGAACGCCAGCGGGTTGTTCCGGCGCATCAGGACCGCCGCGACGAGGATGCCGAGCAGTAGGAAAGCAGCGCGGTGGTCGAGTGTGCCCATGCGCACCAGGGTGGACGGATCACCCACGATGAGCCCGGCGTTGCGCAGACCGATGAACGTGAGCAGCAGCCCGATACCCGCCGCGGCTGCGGATCGCAGCGGCGCGGGAATCGCCAGCGCGATGTGCTCTCGCAGGGGCGTGGTCGACACGACCAGGAACAGCACGCCGGCCCAGAAGACCATGCCGAGCGCCGTCTGCCACGGCACCTTGGCCTGCAGGACGATCGCGAAGGCGAAAAAGGCATTGAGGCCCATGCCGGGCGCCACCGCGAACGGCAGGCGCGCATAGAGGCCCATCAGCAGCGTCATGCTGCTGGCGACCAGCACCGTCGCGGTCAACGCGCCCGTGAACGACATGCCCGTGCCGGGCGTCGACAGAATGCCGGGGTTGACGACGACGATGTAGGCCATCGTGAAGAACGTCGTCACGCCGCCGACAACGTCGGCATAGATCGCGTGCTCGCCTGGGGCGTCAACCTGAGGCATGGAGGTTTGCGCATGCTACCATCCGCCTTCGCTCACATGATCAGGGAACGAGCTTCGGCGGACAGGTCCGCCCGCGCGTTCACGGGGAGCTGCCGATGAGCGCGACGCCTCGGGTGACAGCGATGTTGTTGGCCGGCGCGCTGCTGACTGCGTGCGTCACGCGGGAAGCGACGGCACCGTCACGCACGTTCGAGCGCCCGGTGGTCGTCCAGGGCGCCATGGACGTCGAGATCAAAAAGCTGGCAGGCGCGCTCGAGAACGTCAAGGAGGAGAAGGTCCAGGGGTGGACCTTCTGGAGCGGCACGCTCGACGGCTATCCCGTGGTGATCTCGAAGACTCTCAAGGGCGTGTCGAACGCCGCGGCGGCCACCGTCCTCGCTGCTGAACGGTACCATCCGGTCGCGATCATCAATCAGGGAACAGCCGGCGGGCACGAGCCCGACCTGCACGTCTTCGACATTGTTCTCGGCACGGATGCGGTCAACCTCGGCTCGTTCAAGACCGGATACCGCGCCCTCGGCCAGGGGAGCAATTTCGCCGACTGGGTACCGCTCGATTTGATGCGCTCGGAAGGCAGCGCCGGCCAGGATCCGAATGCGCGCTCGATGCGTCGCTTCCATGGCGACGAAGGGTTGCTGGCCGCCGCCAGAAAAGCTCGAGGTCTGTACCGGAAGGGGCGCGTGGTCGAAGGCGTGATCGGTTCGAGCGAAATCTGGAACAGCGAGATCGATCGCATCCGGGGCTTTCACGACAGGTTCGGCACCACCGCCGAAGAGATGGAGACGGCCTCGGCCGCCCAAATCGCGGGGCTGTTCCAGATCCCGTTCCTCGGCATCCGCGTGGTGTCCAACAACATCACCAATGGCGGCACGTACGATGCCGCGACGGGCGAGGCCTGCCAGGAGTACGTCTACGACGTCGTGCGAGGCTATGTCGGCGAGAAGCTGAAGCGCTGAGCCGTCGCGATTTTCGGCCGCTCGACAACCTCGAGGCCCGGCTACTCGGCACGCAGACAGACGGCAGGCTCTGTTCGAGCGGCGCGCACGGCCGGCACTGCGCACGCCGCGAACGCGACTGCAGCGAACGCGATGGTGGCCGCGGCCCACGCGAACGGATCGGACGGAGCGACCTCGAACAAGATGGACGCCATGAGTGGCGTCAGCCCCGCTGCTGCCGCGGCACCGATGATTGTGCCGGCGACAACGGTGCGCGCACCGACGGCCGCGATGTCGACCGCGATTCGCGTCGGCGTCGCGCCCAGCACCAGACGGACACCAATCTCACGCCGCTGCACGACGACCGCATACGCGAGCATCGCGTACAGCCCCATGCACGCGATGATGACAGTGAGCACCGCGAACGCGCCGAATATCGCGAGATTGGCGCGCCACGGCGCTTCGAGCGACAGCACCACATCGTCCATCGCCTCGACCTTGACGACGCCGTTGCCGTTGATGGCCCTCAGACGGTCTCGAATGCGCGACACGACGAGGGCATCGCCTCCCACGCTCCGCACCACGAACTCGCCGGCGCGGTCTGGCGACTGTGTCACGGGCGCATAGACGGTCAGACCAGGTGATTCGAGGCTTCTGTACCGAATGTCGCCGACGACGCCGACGACGGTCCAGAGAGTTCGGCTGGGTTCGCCCATGCGATCGAGCGCGACGATGTGCAGACGCTTGCCAAGCGCATGCTGTCCGGGCCACGCGCGCTCCGCGAACCGTTGACTCACGATCAGCACAGGGTTGGTCCGTGCGCGATCGCCGTCATCAAACGTCCGGCCGGCCACGAGGCGGGCCTGCATGGTTCGAAAGTCGAGAGTTGAAAGTTGAAAGTCGGGATCTGTTTGGCGTGTTTTTGCTTCACCCTTTTACGTAAGCGAGCTTCGCGGCCACTCTTCCATCGCGCACGGTGAAAATGTCCACGCCGCGGAGGTGCCACGGCTGCCCGTTGCGGAGCTTGCGATACACCCAGCGCACAACGACACGATCGCCACTCACGATCACGTCCTCGGTCTCGAACATCGCGTCGGCGTTGCGCGCGAACCAGTCTCGCCAGAACGCGACCACCGGCGTCTTTCCTTCGATCCGCCGCCCGTCCGGCGCGGGCGACGTATCCTCGAACACCGTATCCTCGGTGAGCAGCGTCGCCAAGGCGTCCGCGTCGTGCCGATTGAACGCCTCGTTGAACCGATCGACGACCACGCGGGTAGTCTGCGCCGCCGTTTGCGTATTCTGCTGAGAACTCATAGAGACCTCGTGCGCCCCTCGCAGCGTCCTTGACGCCAGGAACAGGAGCGCCACGCACTGGACGATGAACAGCGTGCGCGTTGTCGACCACGGACGCATCCCCACCCTCCTGGAACCTCCGCGATTCTAATCAAATCAGCGAGGCGCGCAACACTGCAGCAGGCATCAACCCGCGAGAAAGCCGCGCCCACCGGATTCGGCATGCCCTTGCGCCTCGAGAAGAGAAGGGTCAGCTTAGCTACCGCGCTTTGACGTTGTACGCCGCCAGCGTCCCTTGATCGCGGATGTAGAGCCTGCCACCGCTGATCACCGGATGCGCCCAGCTGGGAAATCCCTGGTCTGCGGTCCGGAACCGCCCTTTCTCCTTGTAGGCCGACACGTTCGCCTCGGCAAGGCCGATGACGTTGTCTTCGCTCTGTATATAAAGGTGTCCATCCGCGGAGACGAGGGTGCCTTTTCCAACGCTGCGATCGCGCCACTGCGTCTTGCCGGTCGCAAATTCCAGGCAGGTCAGGATCGACCCGTGGAACCCGTACAGATAGCCGTTCACGAGCACGAGACCGCCGTGATGGTTCTGCATCTCTCTCGTGAAATAGATCTGCTGCGCCGTCACTTCTCCGCCCTGCGCCGTCAGACCGAGCAACGCGGCGCCCGTACCGTAGTTCGACGAATAGAACACTTTGTTGTCGTGGAAGATCGGCGTCGCGATATTCGCCGTGCCGTTGGCGACCGCCGCGTGGCGCCACATCAGTTTGCCGTCCGACGCGCGCACGCCGACGCCCGCTCGGGCCGTCAGCGTCATGATCACGCGCACGCCCTGCACGTCCGCGGCCACCGGCGACGCATATCCGGCCTCGTCGCTCAGTTGCTGGCTGGTCCACACGGTTTTGCCCGACAGTTTGTCGAGCGCGACGATGCCCGCCCTCGGGCCGCCGGGCGTGACGACGACGTTGGCGCCATCTATCAGCGGCGATTCGCTGATCAGCCATGGAATCTGATGGCCGCCGAAGTCGGCGAGGATGTTGCGCTGCCACACAGCAGTCCCATCAGCCGTCTTGAGGCACGCCAGATCGCCGCGCTCGGTGAGGATGTACAGGCGATCGCCGTCGATGGTCGGCGTGCCGCGCGGCCCCGATCCGCGGCCGTCGGTGCCCTCCGCGCCGAGCGCCTTCGACCAGACGCCCTTTCCGTCGGCGCGGTTGAGCGCGTAGATCACGCTCTGGTTGGCCTTCGAGCCCTGAACGAAGATGCGATCGCCCTGGATCGCCATCGACCCGTATCCGGCGCCCAGTCCCGAGATCGACCACATGAGCGGTGGCCCCGCCGCGGGCCACTGCTGCATCAGACCGGTCTCCTTCGACAGGCCGGTGCGATCGGGGCCCTGCCATTGCGGCCAATCGAATTCTGACGCAGGCGCGGCCGATGGCACGGGGGGTGACGACTGAGGCGCGACGGCGTAGCCCGGGAGTTTCACGGCCGCGGTCTGGCGACCCGCCCAAGCTCTCTGCGAAGGCGGAACGGGCCGCCCTGCGTCAACGATCGCGGTCATCCCAATAACGCACACGAGCGACAGGACGTGATGATGCTTCATCACAGCGTTCCTTATGCGACGGAGACACCAGAATACAAGAACATATGGGAGAATCCCGGAATGTTGTCCTTTAGACGGCTTCCTGCGGGAGCCGGCTGCAGCCTGCTCGCAATCCTCGTGGTAGCCCCTGCCGGTGCCTTCGCACAGTCTCCCCTGCGAGTGACGTTGCCACCGGTGACGGTCACGGCGCAGAAGGAGCCGGAGGATCCGCAGAAGCTGCCGGTGAGCGTGACGGCCGTGACGCACGACACGATCGTCGACGCAGACATACACAGCGTCAGCGACGCCGCCGCTTACGCGCCGAACACGTTCTTCAACGAGTTCACGGCGCGAAAGCTCAGCAACGCGCGATTCCGCGGGGTCGGCTCCAGCCCGACCAATCCGGGAGTCACCACCTACATCGACGGCGTGCCGCAGCTCAACGCGAACTCATCGAGCATCGAGCTCGTCGGCGTGGATCAGATCGAATTCGTTCGCGGACCTCAAAGCGCGCTGTACGGACGCAACGCGCTGGGCGGCGTGATCAACATCGCCAGCACGCGCCCTTCCCTCGCGTCCTGGACCGGCAGCGGCGTCGCGCCCTACGGCAGCTTCAACGCGGGCGATGTTCGCGCGACGGCATCGGGGCCAGTCATCGCCGACAAGCTGGGGATCGGCCTGGGGTTCGGCTACTCGCGGCGCGACGGCTTCACGACGAACGACGTGACGGGCCACGATCTGGATTCGCGATCAGCGGCGTTCGGAAAAGGGCAGGTGCTGTGGCGGCCGGCCGAGCGCTGGGAGGCGCGCGCGATCTTCTCCGCCGAACGCGCCCGGGACGGCGACTACGCGCTCAACGATCTCGCGACACTGCGCGTGAACCCGTTCCACTCGTCGCGCAACGTCGAGGGCTTTACCCATCGCGACATCATCGCGCCGACGCTGCAGGTCGCCCGCACGGGGCGCCGCGTCGATTTCTCGGCCGTGACCGGCTTCCTGAAATGGAAGACCGAGGATCTCACCGACCTCGACTACACCGCCCTGCCGCTCGCGACGCGCAACAATGCCGAGGAGGATTTTCAGTTCACCGAGGAAATCCGCTTCGCCTCCGCGAAGGCGGCGCCGATCGCGTTGTCCGACCATGTCACCATGAAATGGCAGGCGGGCCTCGTCGTGTTCACGCAGAACTACACGCAGGATGCGGTCAACACCTACTCGCCGTTCGTGCTGTCGCAATTCCTTGCCTTTCCGATCAGCCAGCACTCGCCGCAATCGGCGCTCGACGATCGCGGCGCCGGCGCCTACGGCCAGGCCACCTGGACCTTTTCCCGCGCGCTCGACGTGATCGTCGGCGCCCGCGCAGATCGCGAGCACCGGAAGGCCGACCTCCACACCTTCTATGCGCCGGTCATTGCGCCGCCGCAGGTGGTCGACGCGTCCAAAGATTTCTCCGACGTGTCGCCGCAGTTTGCCGTGGCCTACCGCGTGGCGCCGGCGGCGACCGTCTATGCGACGGCCGCGCGCGGCTTCAAGGCCGGCGGCTTCAATTCGGCGTCGCCCGCGGGAGCCGAAGCGTACGGCGAGGAGCACACGTGGAACTACGAAGGCGGCGTGAAGACATCGCTCCAGAACCGCCTGTCGCTCAGCGCCGCGGTGTTCCGGATCGACTGGCGCGATCTGCAGGTGAACGTGCCGAACCCGCTGGTGCCGGCGCAGTTCTTCATCGCGAACGCCGCGGGTGCGTCCAGCCAGGGGCTGGAGCTCGAGTTGAGCGCGCGGCCCGCACCCGGCGTCGACATCTTCGGCGGGTTCGGCTACACGCACGCGCGGTTCGATGCCGGCAGCAGGTCGAACGGCGTGGACGTCGGCGGCAACACGCTGTCGAACGCGCCGAGCCACACGGGGGACTTCGGCATCCAGTATGGGCGCACCATTGCGCCGGCGGCGAAGCTCACGATACGCGCGGAGGTGGTGCGCTACGGCGAGTACCAATACGATGATGCGAATACGGCGGCGCAGAGCGCGTACTCGCTCGCAAATCTCCGCGCCGGCGTCAGCGGCAGGCGGCTGTTCGCCGAAGGCTGGATCCGGAACGCCTTCGACTCGCGCTACGTGCCGATTGCCTTCCCCTTTCCGGGCGCGCCGTCCGGGTTCCTCGGCGAGAATGGGGCGCCGCGGACGTTCGGGCTGCGGGCGGGGGTGACGTTTTGATGAATTGGCCCCTTTCGAGGTGAAACAGGCGACGCGTCGGCGGCGTAAGAGTCAGTAACACCCCGTAGAATCATCATGATGCTGAAGAAATCGCCCCTCCTGCTTGCCCTTCTCGTCGCGGCCGGGCTGGTGACATCGGCGCAGAGCCCGCGGGGCGTGGCGCTCGGCGACTGGCCCGAGGCGCGTGGCCCGAGCCGCGACGGCGTGTCAAAGGAGACCGGCCTCCTCGAAAAGTGGGCCCTCAACGGCCAGAACTTCCTCTGGCGAGCCCCCTACGGCGGGCGATCCGCGCCCATCGTCATGGGCAATCGCGTGTACGTGCAGAACCCGTCCGGCCGCGGCCCGGGTCTGCAGGAGCGCGTCATGGCCCTGGACGCGGATACGGGCAAGGTCGTCTGGGAATACAAGTTCAACATCTTTCAGAGCGACGTGCCGCCGCACCGCGTGGGATGGGCCTCGCCCGCCGCGGATCCGGAGACCGGCAACATCTACGCGCTCGGTGTCGGCGCGCTCGTCGTCGCGCTCAACAAGGACGGCAAGCTCCTCTGGGAGCGATCGGTCGGCGAGGAGTTCGCAGCCTTCACCACGCACGGCGGGCGGACGATGTCGCCGCTCATCGATGGCGATCTCGTGATCGTCAGCGCGGCCATCTCGAGCTGGGGAACGCAGGCCAACCGCGCGCACCGGTTCATGGCGCTCGATAAACGGACCGGCGACATCGTGTGGGTCGCCACGCCGGGCGGACGTCCGTACGACACGGCGTATGCGCTGCCGCTCATCGCGACGATCAACGGGATGCGGCTCCTGATCTGCGGCACCGGCGACGGCGCGATCCACGCCATCAAACCGCAGACGGGCGAGCGCGTCTGGAGCTACGTGGCATCCAAGCGGGCGATCAACACGGGGGTCGCGGTGGCGGGATCGTCGGTCATCGTGTCGCATGGCGACGAGAATCTCGATTCGAGCGAGCTGGGCATGATCGCGGCGATCGACGGCTCGCAGGCGGGCGACATCAAGACGACGAAGTGGGCGGTGAAAGGCGATCAGTTCGGTTTTTCGTCGCCGGTCATCGACGGCGCGCGCGTCTATCAGGTTGAAAACGGATCGCGGCTGAAGGCCTTCGACCTCGAGACCGGCCGCGAGCTCTGGAGACAGAACCTCGGCACGGTGCAGAAGGCGCCGCTCGTCATGGCGGACGGCAAACTGTACGTCGGCACCGAGAGCGGCAAGTTCTTCATCGTGCGCCCGCTGGCCGATCGCGCCGAAGTGCTGAGCGAGGTGCAGCTGCCGCCGAGCAAGGACGACAATGCCGGGCAGTCCGTCGGGATTCCCGAGCCGGTCTTCGGCGGCGCCGCGATCTCGCGCGGGCGGGTCTTCTTCGTGTCGACCGGCGGCGTCTACGCGATCGGATCGAAGACCGCGAAAGCCACCACCGGCGTCGCGGTCGCCACAGGCGCGGAGAAAGGCGAGGGCGCGCCCGCGTACGTTCAGGTCAGTCCGACGGAGCTGGTGTTGAAACCGGGGCAGACCGTGAAGCTCCGCGCGAAGCTCTTCGACGCGAAGGGGCGATTCCTCCGCGAAGAACCGGCGACATGGTCGCTGCAGGGGGTCAAAGGCACCGTGACCGACGGCACGTTCGCGGTGGCCGGCGATCCCGTCGAACAAGCCGGAACCATCAAGGCGACCGTCGGGGGACTGACCGGCGAGGCGCGCGCTCGCGTGACGCATCCACTCCCGTGGATCGAAACATTCGACTCGTACGCCGACGGCGCCGTGCCCGCCGGCTGGGTTAACGCTGCCGCCGGCAAGTTCTCGGTGACGACGCTCGACGGTCAGAAGGTGCTGACGAAAGCGGCGGACAACACGATCTTCAAGCGGATTCGCGCGTTCATCGGGCCCGTGGACTGGTCGAACTACACATTCGAAGCCGACGTGCGTGGCACGACGAAGCGCCGGCAGATGACCGACATCGGCATCACGGCGCAGCGCTATTCGCTGGTGCTGTACGGCAACTCGCAGCAACTGAAGCTCGAGCCGTGGGAGCCCGAAGTCCAGCGCACCGCCACGGTGCCGTACACCTGGAAGGCCGATACGTGGTACCACTTGAAGCTGCGCGTCGAGAGCTCCGCGGACGGCACGGTGAGAGCGCGCGGCAAGGCGTGGGAAGCGGGTCAGCCGGAGCCCGCGGCATGGATGATCGACAAAACCGATCCGAATGGCAATCGCCAGGGCGCGCCGGGACTGTTCGTCGACGCCGAGTTCGGCGCGTATCTGGACAACCTGAAGATCACGGCAAACCAATGAGAATGCTTCTGCGCGTCCTGGCAGCAGTGACCTTCGTCCTCGCGTCCACGTCGTGGGCCGCGCGAGTCGCCGCGTCCGATCCCGCGACGGGCGACTGGCCCATGTGGGGCGGCACGCCCGACCGCAACATGGTGTCGGCCATGAAGGGGCTGCCGACCCAATGGGACGTCAAGACGAAGAAGAACGTGAAGTGGGTCGCCGATCTCGGATCGCAGAGCTACGGCAATCCGGTGGTGGCGGGCGGCATGGTCTTCGTCGGCACGAACAACGAGGCGATGCGCGATCCCAAACAACCGGGCGACCGCGGCGTGCTGATGGCGTTCCGCGAATCGAACGGCGAGTTCCTGTGGCAGCAGACGCACGAGAAGCTGTCGTCGGGCCGCGCCAACGACTGGCCGTACCAGGGCGTGGCCGCGTCCCCGCTCGTCGAGGGCACGCACCTGTACTACACGAGCAATCGCGGCGTGGTGTGGTGCCTCGACATCAACGGCTTCCGCGACGGCAAGAACGACGGACCGGTCACCGACGAGAAGCTGACCGGCCAGAACGACGCCGACGTCATCTGGTCGTTCGACATGATGGAGGAAGTGGGATCGTACCCGCACAACATGTCGAACTCGTCGCCGGTGATCTGGGGCGATCTCGTGTTCGTCAGCACGTCAAACGGGCAGGACGAGAGCCACGTGCACATCCCGTCGCCGAAGGCGCCCGCGATCATCGCGATCAACAAGAACACCGGCAAGCTGGTGTGGGAGGACAACTCGGTCGAGGACCGCATTCTGCATGGCCAGTGGTCCACGCCGTCGGTCGGGAAGATAGGGGGCGTCGATCAGGTGGTGAGCGCGCAGGGCGACGGCTGGGTGCGCGGCTACGAGGCGGCCACCGGGAAGAAGCTGTGGGAGTTCGACACGAACCCGAAGGACTCGGTGTGGCCGAAGAACCGGAACGAAGTGATCGGCACGCCGGTCATCTTCGAGGACCAAGTCTACATCGCCAACGGCCAGGACCCGGAGCACGGCGAGGGCGTTGGCCACCTCTATTGCATCGACGCGACCAAGCGCGGCGACATCACCCAGTCCGGCCGCGTGTGGCACTTCGACAAGATCCGGCGATCCATCTCGACGGCGTCCATCGCCGACGGCCTGCTCTACATCCCCGATTTCAGCGGGTTCCTGCACTGCCTCGACGCGAAGACGGGTCAGGAGTACTGGACGCACGACGTCTTCGCCGCAGTCTGGGGCTCGACGCTGGTTGTCGACGGCAAGGTGTACCTCGGCGACGAAGACGGCGACATCGTCATCCTGCAGACGGGCAAGGCGAAGAAAGTGCTGGCCGAGATGAACATGGGCAGCGCCGTCTACGCCACGCCGGTGCCGGCTCACGGCGCGCTGTTCATCAACAACCGCAACCAGCTCTTCGCGTTGGCGGCCGCGAAATAAAAATGCAACCACGAAGCCACGAAGACACGAAGAACACACATCTTTTTCGTGTTCTTCGTGCCCTCGTGCCTTCGTGGTTGCCTTGGCTTTTGTGTCTCGCATCGCTGTCCGCGCAGGTTCCTGCGACGAATTGGGCTCAATTCCGCGGCAATGCGCGCCTGACCGGGGTGACGACGAGCGCTCCGCCGGTCGCGCTGACCGTGCGCTGGACCTATGATGCCGGCGAGTCGATCGAGTCGTCGGCGGCCATCGTCGACGGCGCCGTGTACGTGGGCTCGTCGAAGGGCGAGCTCCTCGCGCTCGACCTCGAGACGGGCAAGCTGCGCTGGAAGTACGCGACCGGCGAGGGCGGGTTCATCGGCGAGTCGTCGCCGGCGGTCAGCGACGGCGTCGTGTTCGTCGGTGACCTCGCGGGCCTCGTTCACGCGGTCGACGCACGCGACGGGAAACGTCTCTGGACGTTCAAGACCGACGGCGAGGTGAAGTCGTCCGCCGCGGTCGCCGGCGACATCGTCCTCGTCGGCTCGTACGATACATATCTCTACGCGCTCGATCGCTGGACCGGCAAGCCGCGGTGGAAGCTGCAGACCGACGGTCCGGTCCATGCCACGCCGGCCGTGCACAACGGGGTCATCTACATCGCGGGCTGCGACGAGACGTTCCGGGCCGTCCGGGTCGCCGACGGCAAGGTGCTGTTCGAGATTCCACTGGGCGCGTACACCGGCGCCTCGACGTTGGTGGACGGCGAGCGCGCGTACGTCGGCACCTTCAACGCCGAAGTCTTCGCGCTCGATCTGCGCGCCAGAAAGATCGCGTGGCGCTATCGCGATCCCGACCGGGAGTTTCCGTACTACTCGTCGGCGGCGCTCGACAGGACGTCCAACGGCCGGGCGATCGTCATCCTTGGCGGCCGCGACAAGGCGATTCACGCGATCGATGCCGCGAGCGGCAAGAGCGTCTGGAAGTTCGCCACGCGCGCGCGCGTCGACTCTTCGCCGGCATTGGCCGGCGGCCGTGTCTACGTCGGATCGAACGACGGCAAGCTCTACGTGCTCGACGCGGCGACCGGCAGGAAGACGTGGGAGTTCGACGCAGGCGACGCGATTACGGCATCGCCGGCGATCGCGGCAGGCCGAGTGGTCGTCGGTGCGCTGGACGGACGACTGTACTGTTTCGGATAGACTAGAACTCTCGAGGCTCAACTCTCAACGCTGAACGGTCTGAGCGCTGAGCCCTGAGCGCAGAACCCGGAACGTGTCACCTGGAACCTGGAACCTGGAACCTGGAACGCGAACAACCCTGAACCCTGAACCCTGAACCTTGAACCCTGAACCCAAAAACGCGAGCGCGCTCGCCGATCAAACCGACGTCGGCAGTTATTTCGTCGCCACGTATCCGCCGTTTTCGGTGTGGTCCGAGGCGGCGGTCGCCAGCGACGCGCGTGCGGCGCTGCAGGCGCGGCCCGACCCTGGCAGCGACGTGCCACTGGGCCTCTACCTGCACATCCCGTTCTGCCGGAAGCGGTGCCACTTCTGCTACTTTCGCGTCTACACCGACAAGAACGCGCAGGAAGTCGGCCAGTATCTCGACGTGCTCGCGCGCGAGTGGGAGCTGTACGGGCAGCTTCCCGCCATCGCCGGGCGCCCGCTCAATTTCGTGTATTTCGGGGGCGGCACGCCGTCGTTTCTCTCCACCCAGCAGCTCCAGAGTCTCGTGAAGCGGCTGACGGCGGTGGTCCCGTGGACGGGCGCCGAAGAAATCACGTTCGAATGCGAACCGGGTACGCTCACCGACAGCAAGCTGGCGGCCATTCGACGGATGGGCATCACGCGGCTGAGCCTCGGCGTCGAGAACTTCGACGATCGCATCCTCGAGCTGAACGGCCGCGCGCATCGGTCGCCGGAGATCGGGCAGGCCTATCGCGCCGCGCGTGCGCTCGACTTCCCGCAGATCAACATCGACCTCATCGCCGGAATGCTCGGCGAGACGGAAGAAAACTGGCGCGTCTGCGTGCAGAAGACGCTGGAGCTCGAACCGGACAGCGTGACCGTCTACCAGATGGAGCTGCCCTACAACACGACGATCAGCAGGGACCTGTTGAAGGGCACGAAGCTGTTCGCCGAGCCGGTCGTGAACTGGACGACAAAAAGACGATGGGTCGCGGACGCGTTCGAGGCGCTCGAGCGCGCCGGCTATCACGTGGGCAGCGCCTACACCGCGGTCAAGGATCCCTCGCGCACGCGGTTCGTCTACCGCGACCGCCTCTGGCAGGGTGCCGACATGGCGGGGATAGGCGTCGCGTCGTTTGGCCACATCAACGGCGTGCACATCCAGAATCAGGACACATGGGAAACCTACAGCGCCGCGATCGATCGCGGCGACATCCCGCTGCGCCGCGCGTATCGCCCGACCGACGAGGAGCGCATGATTCGCGAGCTGGTACTGCAGCTGAAGCTGGGGAGCGTGCGCCCGGCGTACTTCGAGGACAAGTACGGCGTCGACCTCCTCGAGCGATTCCGCGACGAGCTCGCTTCGCTCACCAACGAGGGGTACATCACGGAGGCAAGCAAGCGGAGCGTGGCGTTGTCCCGCCCGGGATTGCTCCGCGTCGACACGCTGCTCCCCCGCTTCTTCAAGCCCGAGCACGTGGGCATTCGGTACACCTAGGCGGGTGCTTCAAGATACGTGGGCAGGTGGGGCGCGTGGGGCAGGTTGGACGGCACGCGACGAACGTGCGGCACGCAGGAAAGGCTCTTCCTACCAGCCCTACCCGGCCTACGCGGCCGAGGGACGAGCGAACTGCGACATGCCCTTGAGCGAATATCGATTCACGCGCCGGGTGCAGTTCTACGAAACGGACGCCGCCGGCATTGTCCACTTCTCGTGGTTCTTCCGCTACATGGAGGAGGCCGAGCATGCGCTGTGGCGCGAGGCCGGGATCAGCATCCATGCACCCGATACCGGGGTCGGCTGGCCGCGCGTGGCCGCGTCGTTCGAGTATCACCGGGCGCTCCGCTTCGAGCAGGAGTTCGAGGTGTGGCTGCGCATCGTCGAGATGACGAAGAAGACGATCCGGTATGCGTGCGTGCTGGCGCAGGGCGAGAGCCGGATCGCGACCGGCGCGCTGACGATCGCGTGCGTGAGAAGGCGTCCCAACGAGCCGATGAAGGCCATCGACATCCCGCCGGAGATCGCGGCGCGCTTTCAGATTGCTGACGACAATGGCTGATCCATCTTCCATCCGCCATACGCCGTCAGCCATCAGCCATCAGCCATCAGGCGTGGCGTTGTTCCAATGAGCACGGACCCCGACGTTGTCGTGATTGGTGGTGGTCCGGCTGGATCCACCGTGTCTACGTTGATCTCGCAGCAGGGCTACCGCGTCGAGCTGTTCGAGCGCGAGCGCTTTCCGCGCTTCCACATCGGCGAGTCGCTGATTCCGGAAACCTATTGGGTTCTGAAGCGGCTCAACATGCTGCCGAAGATGCAGGCGAGCCATTTCGTCAAGAAGTACAGCGTGCAGTTCGTCAACGCGAGCGGCAAGCTGTCGGCGCCGTTCTACTTCTGGGACAACAAGCCGCACGAGTGCTCGCAGACCTGGCAGGTGGCCCGCAGCGAGTTCGACCAGCTGATGCTCGAGAACGCGCGCGAGCACGGCGTGGTGGCGCACGAGGGCGTGCGTGTGTTCGACGTGCTGTTCGAGGACGGCCGCGCAGTCGGCGTGACGATCCGTGAAGACGACGGGAAGCTGCGCGAGGTGAGAGCGAAGGTCGTGGTGGACGCGAGCGGCCAGGCCGGCCTCATTCAGAACCGTCTCCGGCTGCGCGTGTGGGACCCCGTCCTGAACAAGGGCGCCATCTGGACGTACTGGGAGGGCGCCTACCGCGACACCGGCCGCGACGAAGGCGCCACGATGGTGCTGCAGACCGCGAGCCGGAACGGCTGGTTCTGGTACATCCCGTTGCACGACAACATCGTCAGCGTCGGCGTCGTCGCGCCGTTCGAGTACCTGTTCAAGAACGGCGAAAGCTACGAGCGGACGTATCAGGACGAAGTGGCGCGCTGCGCCGCCGTCAGTGAGCGCGTGTCGATCGGCCGCCGCGCCACCGGCTACTTCGCGACGAAGGACTACTCGTACCGCGCGACGAGAGTGGCGGGAGACGGATGGGTGATGGTCGGCGACGCCTGGGGTTTTCTCGATCCGCTCTACTCGTCGGGCGTGCTGCTCGCGCTCAAGTCGGGCGAGCTGGCGGCCGAGGCGATCGTCGAGGGGTTGAAGTCCGGCGATACGTCCGCGGCGCAGCTCGGTAAGTGGGGACCGGACTTCAACAGGGGAGTCGATCGCATGCGGCGGCTCGTCTGCGAGTACTACGACGGGTTCAGCTTTGGCCAGTTCGTCCGCCACAATCCCGGACTGCAGGGCACGATCACCGACCTGCTGATTGGCGATCTGTTCACCGATCGCGTGGACACGGTCTGGCAGCCTATGGAAGCGCTGTATCCGCCTGGCAAGAGGGCGATCCCGCCATGGAACGCCGGCACACCTCAAGCGGGGGCGCCTGAAAAGGCCAACGAGCTCGTGCTGCCCGAAGGCCGCAGGCCGTGAAACGTCGCAGTACGTGGTGTCCGCCTTCAGGCGGACGGTGAAAGGATCCCGGGCTCGCCGAAACTAAAGAATCGGCTTTCGCCGGCCGGACCCGCTACAATGAGCGCCTCCATCTGGACATCGAGCGATGGCGCTTTCCGCAGGTACCGCAGACTGTTGATTGCAGATTCTGCTGCCCGAAGTGAGAAATTCACGCGGGCCGGCGGACCTGCGGAGTGGCGACCGAAGCGAACACTCTGATGCCAGGAGCGGATGTGGCCATGACGTTCAAGCAGACCGTGGCAATCAGCGGCGTCGTATTCGCGGGCGTGACGGCGGCGATCGGAGCGCAGACCCGGCCGGCGGACTGGCCGCAATGGCGCGGCCCCAATCGCGACGGCGCGGTCGCCTCGTTCACCGAGCCGAAGACCTGGCCGGACCGCCTGACGCGGAAGTGGAAAGTCGACGTCGGGCTCGGCTACGCCACGCCGATCCTCGTCGGCAACAATGTCTACATCTTCGCTCGTCAGGGCGACGACGAGGTGCTCGACGCGCTGGAGGCCGAGACCGGCAAGACAATCTGGCAGTCGAAGTACGCGGCGCCGTTCACGATGAATCCGGCCGCGGTGCGCCACGAGAAAGGTCCCAAGTCCACGCCGACCTTCGCCGGCGGCAAGCTCTTCACCCTCGGCATGAGCGGTATCGTTTCGGCCTTCGACGCGGCGACTGGGAAACAACTGTGGCAGAAGCCGCCGTCGACGGTCGGACCGCTCTATGGCACGGCGATGTCGCCGCTCGTCGATCGCGGACTGGTCATCGTGCACGTCGGCGGACACAATCAGGGCGCGCTGACGGCGTTCGACGCGAACACGGGCGCCGTGAAGTGGCATTGGGACGGCGACGGTCCGGCGTACGCCTCGCCCATCGCGGCAGATATCGCCGGCACGCGACAGGTGATTACCTTCACGCAGGACAACCTGATTGGCGTCTCGGCGGCGACGGGCGAGCTACTGTGGACACGCCCATTCAAGACGCGCTCGACCCAGAACTGCATCACGCCGATTCTGTACGAGCAGATGCTGATCGTGTCGGGGCTCGACAAGGGTGTCGCCGCGTTCAAGGTCGTGAAAAAGAATGGCGGTTGGGAGACCGAGAACGTGTGGGAGAACGCCGACGTTTCGCTGTACATGACCAACGGCGTCATCGTCAATGACGTGCTCGTCGGGCTCTCGCATCGAAACAGCGGACAGTTCTTCGGGCTCGACGCGAAGACTGGCCGGACGGTCTGGACCAGCGCGCCGCGGCAGGCGACGAACGCCGCCATCGTTCGCGCGGGCGATTTGCTGTTCGTTCTGAAAGACGACGCCGATCTGATGGTGACGCGGAGCGGACCGAAGGGCTTCGAAACGGTGCGGACCTACACCGTGGCCGACAGCGCGACCTGGGCGCAGCCGGTCGTGTCGGGCAACCGGCTGTTCGTGAAGGATGTCGCGTCGCTCGCGCTCTGGACGTTGAATTAGAGAGCGACGTTGATACGGTCACCCTGCGCCAGGATCCATTGGCGCTGTGGACGCTGAACTGGCGCTACAATCGCTGTCTGACGTGAACCGATGACTACTGCTACACACAGCACGACACACACGAGGAAATCTATGGGATGGGTGATCTTCGTCGCGGGCGCCGTCTTGTCCTGGGGCGCGTACGGCGTGTTTCTGCAGCAAGGTCAGGTTCAACTCGGCAACCCGCTCAAGGCGCTGCTGTGCGTGGGCGTCGCCTACTTCCTGATCGCCGTGCTGATTCCGGTCGCCGGCCTGTCGGCACAAGGCGGGTTGTCGGGGTTCAACACCGGCGGCATCATCCGCGCGACGCTTGGGGGGGCGCTGGGCGCCGCCGGCGCGGTGTGCATCATCTGGGCGTTCAAGACGGGCGGGTTGCCCGTCTACGTGATGCCGCTCGTGTTCGGCGGCGCACCCATTGTCAACGTGCTGCTCGCGATGGTCATGCACCCGCCCAAGTCGGCCATCAGCCCGATGCTCTATCTCGGATTCGTCCTCGCGTCGCTTGGCGCGGGCATGGTGCTGTACTTCCGGCCGACCTCTTGAGCGATTGTCAGGTTGCCTTGAACAGGAAGCCACGCCAGGTCGAGCGCCTTCCGGGATTAACAGCCCGTGGTGAAAGTCTGGCGTCGCACCGAGACGGGCGAGGCGCCCCGATGGCAAGGCGCGACGACCGAGAATACCGGGAGTATTTGAGCGAGGAGCAACGCAGCCAGCGGGGTCCC
>Ga0137394_10001260_pt1 | contig 18293 bp, 14 predicted proteins | sample czobulk116metaG_FD_108278 | JGI IMG/M metagenome (GOLD analysis project Ga0137394, IMG submission 108278) | Vadose zone soil microbial communities from Angelo Coast Range Reserve, California, USA - czobulk1.16 metaG | ecosystem: Environmental > Terrestrial > Soil > Vadose zone | place: USA...
GCTCAGTGGGCCGGCGCCGATCGTTACGCTCCGGAAATCATGTCTTCCACACGTGAGCTGCTCAACAAGGCGGAGGAGTACTTCGTGCGCAAGGCCGGCTCGAAGGCCGTAACCATGGCTTCTCGCTCTGTTGTTCAGAATGCCGAAGATGCACGGCTCATCGCCATGAACCGGAAGCAGGATGAAGAGTCGCTGAGGCTGCGCTCGCGGCGCAGAAGATAGCGCTCCAGCTGCGGGGTTCTGTAGGGTGGAAACGAGTCAGCCCCGGGCTTGGCGCCCGGGGCTGCACTCTGGCGCCGCTCCGCGGCGGGTTCTAATCCCAGGCAACATTTGGAGCCACGATTTGTTCGAGTTCTTCGATCTCGAGCCGAGCACAAGGTCTGATTCACTGTTACAACGAGGACGAAGAAAAAGTCTAAGGGAGACTCCTCTTCAGCTGTGGACGCCCGGGGCTTCGTGCCCGGACCGGACCACATACTCCGCGTAAGAACCGAGGTAGGCGTGGGGCTCGGAATCGGTGCCGCTTTCTCCGCCTAACTCCAGCACGCGGTTACTGAGGCCGCGAAGGAACATGCGGTCGTGCGAAACAAAGAGCATTGTGCCGTCGAAGTCCTTGAGCGCGTCGATCAGCATTTCCTTGGTCGCGAGGTCGAGGTGATTGGTAGGCTCGTCCAGGACGAGAAAGTTAGGTGGGTTGAGGAGCATCCGCGCCATCACAAGACGGGTCTTCTCGCCCCCCGAAAGCGAGCGGATCTTCTTGTCGACGTCTTCGCCTGAGAACTGGAACGCCCCGGCGAGGTTTCGTAGTGACCCGATGGATTCGTCCGGAAAGTCGCTCTGCAGTTGCTCGTGGATGGTGAGGTCCGGTTTTAGCACATCGAATGCCTGCTGAGCGAAGTAGCCCATATTCAAGCTGGCGCCATGGCGCACTGTCCCGGAATCCGGAGTGAGAACGCCGGCGACCATTTTGAGCAGGGTCGATTTGCCCGCTCCGTTCTTTCCCATCACGCACCACCGTTCGCCGCGCCGCACCTTCAGGTTGAGACCGTCGAATACAATGCGGCGGCCGAATGCTTTGCTGACCTTCTCGAGGGAGACAACCTGGTCGCCCGAGCGGGGCGGTTGACGGAAGTCGAACCTCACGACCCGGCGTTTCCTGGGAAGTTCGATCTTTTCAATCTTGTCCAGCGCCTTCACGCGGCTCTGCACCTGGGCCGCTTTGGCTGCGTGCGCGGCAAAGCGCTCGATGAAACGCTGCTCCTTGGCCAGCATCGCCTGCTGCCGTGCGTATGCCGCTTCCCGGTTCGTCTCGCGGATGGAGCGCTCGCGTTCGTAAAAATCGTAGTTGCCCGAGTAGGCTGTAATCTCTCCGCCATCGATCTCTGCGATTTTGGTGACGATACGATTCATGAACTCCCGATCGTGGGAAGTCATGAGGAGAGCGCCGGGAAGAGATTTCAAAAACTCTTCCAGCCAGACGATCGACTCGATGTCGAGGTGGTTGGTCGGTTCGTCCATCAGAAGCACGTCGGGACGGCCAACGAGTACACGCGCCATCGCGACTCGCATCTTCCAGCCGCCTGACAGAACGCCCACGTCACCGTCGATCCGTTCGTCTTCAAAGCCGAGACCATGAAGCACTTCCCGCGCCTGGCTTTCGAGCGCATAGCCGCCCATGTGCTCGTATTCTTCCTGCACTTCGCCGAAACGGGCGAGAATCGTATCCATGTCGCCGGCGCGAGCAGCGTCTGCCATGGCGTGCTGCAGCGATTCCAGTTCATGATGCAGATCGCCGAGTCGTCCGCTGCCGGCGATCGCTTCGTCCAGCACGGAACGTCCGGACATTTCCTCAACGTCCTGCCGGAAGAACCCGATCGTCAGCTTCTTCGGCACCGAGACGTTACCTTCGTCGGGCGTCTCTTCACCGACGATCATCCGGAACAACGTCGTTTTGCCGGCACCGTTCGGCCCGACAAGTCCAACCTTCTCACCCGGATTGAGCTGGAACGAGGCGTCGACGAACAGGATCTGCCTTCCGTACTGCTTATGGATGCCTGAGAGAAAAATCATGCCGCACTGCTAGCGTAGCATGCGGCTACGTGCATTCCAGGGGCGTGGCCGATTATGGAGCGTTTTGATATTCGTTCCTGGCGATCCGAAGAACCGGGATGTCGGAATCGGCATCTTTCCACAGATCGAAAAAATCCTCGTATGCCCTGCGGCTCTTGCCGGTGTCACCCGCGAGCGCGGCGGCGCGCGCAAGGCCCAGGTGCGCGAGCGGATATAAGGAATATGCAACGGGATTGAAGTCTTTGGGGGCAAGCACACCTCTGTGATCCAGGATTTTCTGAAACTCCGCCATTGCGTTATTTCCAGAGCGCTGGCGCAGATATGCGAGGCCACGCAGATAAGCGGGCCATAAAGCAGCACTGGCCCCTAGCTCGCCACGGCCGATCGACCGCAGTAGCTGAACCGCCTGACCTGGGTTGTTGCGATTGATTTCAGCGGCAGCATGAATCATTGGCACCCAGTACGCCTTGAAATAGCTGTCGTGAGGAAATCGCCTGGTCATTTCATCAACGAGCGGCTGTGCGTCGTTCGGCGCCCCGCAGATCGCGAGGGCGAGCGCGCTCCAGCTCAAGGCATATCCGCCGCGCGCAATGGCGAGGGTCTTGGCGGCCGTATTTTTCGCCTCGCGGCAATTGCCGAATGCCGCCTCCCACAAAGCATCGCCCGCGGAATACTGAGATGCGCCTTCTTTCAAGCCACTGCGACCGGCCAGATCGATTGCCCGGCCCGAGAGTTCCCTCGCTTTGCGCAACTGCCCGGAGGACGCCGCCGCCACCGATTGCGTGGCCAGCATTCCCGTCTCGAGGGGCGTTCCCGCTGAAGCGTCAACCTGCTTCTGCATCTCGGCCGTGTCGCCCTGAATTAAAGCTATCGAATAAAGCATGTACCGATAATAGGGAGGTTCGAGCTTCCGGGCTAGCGCCTGTTCAAGAGCTGCCCTCGCCTCATCGTAGCGATCGGCGTATATCAAGCTGACAGCGAGGCTCGCATAGCTGACAGCAACATCAGGATTGAGCCGAACAGCCTCGCGGGATTCCTCAATGGCTTTTTCGTGCTGTCCGATCATGCAATAGCGGACAGCCAGGTTGGTGGGCGGCACGAAGTCGCGCGGGTAGGTCTGTTTCCACAGTTCCATGACCTCGATAGTCTTGTTTCCATCCCGCTGTACGTCGGCAAAGTACCGTGCAGAAATGTAGAGTTTCTCGCGCTCGCTCGTGCGCTCCCGGAGGTCGAAGGCTTTCTGGGAGAATTGTGCAGCCAGATCGTACTCTTGAGGGATGCCGTACGTTACACCAAGCGCGGCGTAAGCAATCGCGAAATTGGGATCGAGTTCAACGGCGCGCTTGTAAAACGGTATGGCTTCAAAGTACTTGCCACTGAACTGCTGCTCCCTGCCAAGAGAGTAAGCTTTAAGCGCGTCCAGCGACGATGTTGTCGCCTGTTCAATCGGAGCGTTGAACTTCTCAATCGAACCGAGCGATTCACCCAGCTTCTGCCTGAGTTTCGATGCTGCTTCTCCGAGCTTGCTGAGAACCCGCTCCCGGCTTTCGGCCTCGGTCTGCTCGCGGGCTATGGTGTCTCCAGTCTGCGCGTTCACCGCCTGGAGATTAATGACGTAGTGGCTGCCGAGGCTTGAGATTGAACCCGTAAGCAATGCCTTGATGCCCTGTCGCTGGGCAATCTCCCGCGCAACATCTCCGGTCACCGGCCCATCCGGTGAGCGACCCATATAGCGAAGGGTCTCCCGAATCCGCTCTTCTGAGAAGATGTTCAGAAATGGGCTTTGTCCCAATTGCACCGCCATCGCCTGTCTGAGGGTCCCATCGAAAACCTCGTCGCCCGTGGTATTGACGAAATCCGCTATCAGCACCGTATCTTTGTCGGTCAACGCCATTGTTCGAGTCGGTGCCCCTGTCCGGTTGAAGTAAAGGACCACCGCCAGCGCTGCAATGGCAAGCGTCGTCAGAGGGACGATCCTTCGCCATCTTGCGGTCTTCGTCGTATCCGTCTGTTCAATGGTTGGCTTTGCGGCCTCTGCTTGCTCGGCATGAACCACTTCCGGCAGCGGCGGCCGGACCCGGCTGATCTCTGCGGTAAAGATATAGCCCCGGCGCGGCACCGTCTTGATACACCGTTGGGCCTCGTCTCCGAGCGCGCGGCGAAGCTCGACCAGGCATTGCACAAGCGAGTCATCCGTAACGAAGGAGTCTGTCCAGACGGCTTTCATCAACTCGTCTTTGGTGACGAGACGATTGTTATTTTCAACGAGGTACTTGAGCGTCTCCAGAACCTTGGGCCGGATTTTCACTTCCTGGTTCCGGTGAAGCAGGCAGCTGCGATCCAGATCAACGGTGAAGCCGTTGAATGAATAGATGTTGTGAGATCCGGTTGATGCTTTGCTCATGGCGCCCTGTTCCAACGTTGCAGACCGAAAATCTACCCCAGTATGGGGCCGAAAGGCCACATTTTGGCATTTCTTTGGTCTTTCTTGGGCCTTCTTTCGTTACTCCGCCGCAGCCCCCGTGATTAGGTGAAACCCGCGAAAAGAAACGCCGCCACAAAGTGCGGCAATTAAAAAAGGAGCATCACATGCTGAGTCGAATTGCAGTTTTCTTCTACGGGGCGGTTTGCTATCTGATCTTTTTTGCAACCTTCCTGTACGCTATCGGTTTCATTGGCAACCTGGCTGTTCCCATATCTATCGATTCGGGACCGCAGGGGCCATTTTCCGAGGCCCTGCTGATAGATGCGGGACTACTCGGACTGTTTGCCATTCAACACAGCGTGATGGCGCGCCAATGGTTCAAGCGCGCGTGGACGCGCCTGATCCCTGAACCAGCCGAGCGCAGCACATACGTGCTGCTGTCCAGCCTTCTGCTCCTGCTGCTTTTCTGGCAATGGCGACCCATGGGCGGCGTCATCTGGCAGGTGGAGCAGCCGACGGTCCGGCTCGCGCTCTACGGTGTGTTTGCGGCGGGATTCCTCACCGTACTTGTGAGCACATTCCTCATCAATCACTTCGATCTGTTTGGCCTCAGGCAGGTCTACCTCTATCTGGTCGGCAGACCGTACGCGCCGCTTGGTTTCAGAACGCCGGGGCCGTACCGGTATGTTCGACATCCGCTGTACCTGGGCTGGCTCATGGCCTTCTGGGCGACGCCGACCATGACTGTAGCGCATCTGGTCTTTGCGATCGCTACAACGGGCTACATCCTCGTGGCCATTCAATTCGAGGAGCGGGACCTGATCCGCTTCTATGGGAACGCATATCGCGCCTACAAGCAGCACACACCGATGATCCTGCCTCTTCCGGCAGGCAAGGATAAATCGCTGCAGGCTTTGCAAAAGCCGTCAGTCGAATCGTAAAGATTCCATTATTTGATCAAGTGGTACTTTCGTGCGCGCGCGTTGTACTCGTCGCTTTGAATAAGCTTGGCCCGTACATCGTTCGGTAACTGAAGTTTAGCCAGCGAGTTCTCAAATGTGCCCGTAGTCTTCAGTTCCTTCAGCGCCTGATACAGCGCGCCGTGTGCGACTCCGTCCACATGATAAGCAACCACACTGACCTTTGCGGCTCGCGCCTGATCAGGCGTCGTCCTGGCGTTGCCGAGGTGAAACAATGGCTTCTTAACAAGGTCCCGCGCTTTGGAATGGTCTTCCAGCCGCATGCCGGAAAAATAAATCACGTCGGCGCCCGCTTCCGCGCAAGCGACGCCACGTTCCAATGCTTGCTCTATGGTATATCCCTTCTCCAGGGCATCGGTGCGCGCGATGATCACCAGACTCTGATCTTTGCGTGCGTCGACGGCTGCCTTGATCCTGTCGACGAACACCTCGGTGGAAACCAGCGTTCCCCTGCGAACGAAGTGGCTTTCATCGGTGGTGTCTTCATAAGCAACCGCCGCGACGCCACCGCGCTCCAATTCCTGCGTCGCCCGATAAATTGTGAGTGGATTGCCGCCGCCGTCCGCCATACCCACCATGACAAGCAGGTTCGTGTTTCCTGCGATATGAACTGAGAAGTTGAGGACTTCCGTATACGACACCAGTCCCAGGCCCGGGAAACCATGCCATGTAGTCGGTTGGCTGTCTCCGATTTGCACTGCGGGAAACCCTTCCAACTCACACAGGCGCGCCGCGACAATGTCCGGAACGATAGGCGCGACCACGACCTCAGACTTCGCGAGAAGACTTCGGAACTGTGCCCCCTTACTGCCCGTCCCCGGCGCCGTCTGGCCGGATTGCGCGGACGATGGGAGGATGCTGGAACTCAACACGCCGCCCGCCACCAGTCCTGCGCCCTTCATGAAACCGCGGCGGCCCTGTTTTTGTTTTGCCATGTGGGTTATCTCCTCAAGAAGTTTGCTCGGTTATACACTGCGGAAGATAAGGGGCAAAGCGTTAAAATGTTTTCTAGAAGCCGCGAATGAAACACAAAGGCACAAAGGCACAAAGAAAGCCGGCATTAAAATCATCTTTGATGCCGGCTTTCTTTGTGCCTTTGTGCCTTTGTGCCTTTGTGTTTCATTCGCGGCTGGCGACAATCTAAAGGAGACCAATCGATGGCAGTCATGAGAAGTGCGAATCCAGCGTTGAATTCGAAGACCTTTACCGGCCTCCCGTCCGTCAACACCGATCCGATGACGTTACAGGGCACCGTGAACAAGACGGCTGTGCTCCTCATCTGTGTCGTTGCGACTGCGGCGTGGACCTGGAATCAGGCCACCGCGGGCGAAAATATCGGCCCATCGATTGCGATAGGCGCGATCGGCGGTTTCGTGGCGGCGATGGTGACCGTCTTCAAGAAGAACTGGGCGCCGGTTACTGCGCCGATCTATGCACTGCTCGAGGGCCTGGTGATCGGCGGACTTTCCGCGACGCTCGAATCGCGTTTTCCGGGGATCGCAATGCAGGCCGCAGGCCTGACATTCGGCACACTCTTCTGCCTTCTCCTTGCCTACAGCTCCGGAATGATACGCGTTTCCGAAAACTTCAAGCTGGGTGTGTTCGCTGCGACGGGCGGGATCATGCTCGTCTATCTCGTCAGCATGATCCTTGGATTCTTCGGCCATACTATTCCATATATTCACGGCAGTGGGGCGATCGGAATAGGATTCAGCCTTCTGGTCGTCGGCATTGCTGCGATGAATCTCGTCCTGGATTTCGACTTCATTGAATCGGCCGCGCAGTACGGTGCACCTAAATACATGGAGTGGTACGGGGCCTTCGGCCTGATGGTCACCCTCATCTGGTTGTATATCGAGATGCTTCGGCTGCTCTCCAAGCTGAGAAGCCGGAGATAGGCTTCTGGCCGGTGCGGATGCCCAAAGCGTTTGGTCTGGACTTTGGTACGACGAACAGTGCGGTTGCGTGCGCATCGGCAAACGGGATCGAGACGACCCCGATTCACCGCTCGGTCCTTTACTTTGAGCCAAAGGCACCCACGGCCAGCGGCAATGAAGCGATTGATCGCTATCTGGCAGCCCCGACCACGACGAACTGATAGTCATTGGAGACTTCGGCGGCGGCACCAGCGACTTTTCGCTCCTTCAAGTCGGCCCGCGCCGGCGATCCGTTCTCGCCACCGAGGGAGTTGCGCTGGCCGGCGATGCTTTCGATTCCCGCATGGTGCGGCATCTCGTGTCGCCAATGCTTGGCCGCGGCTCAGAATACCGCTCGCTCGATAAGATCCTGCCGATGCCGGTCTGGGTGTATTCGGATCTTGAACGCTGGCACTACCTGTCATTACTCAAATCCAACGACACGCTTCAGATGCTGCGCAGTATCCGGTATCACTCACTTGAACCCGAAAAGCTCGGCGCCCTGCTGCATGTGATTCAAAACGATCTGGGCTTTTATTTGCACCGGTCGATTCAAACGACCAAGTCCGAGCTGTCGTCGCTGGACGAGAGCCTCTTTCTGTTCAACGACGCGGTCGTGCATATCGAGGCTTCACTCACCCGCGCTCGGTTTGAGGAGTGGATTGAGGAAAAAGAGAGTAACCACAAGAAGCACAAAAGGCACAAGAACGGATCCTATTCTTGTGCCTTTTGTGCTTCTTGTGGTTACTCTTCTCTTCTCAATTCTTCATAAAGCCCGCGGCTTCGTTCCAATTCATTTGAAGAGGTCGAGCCGCACGGATTTGCCCATCTCGTAATAGCCGCGCGGGCTGGGATGAATGCCGTCGCCGCAGTTGAAGGGCGCGTAGAGCAGATTCGCGTTCTTCGAATCCTGCACAGCCTTGTCGAAGTCAATCACGGCATCGAACGGCGCTTTCGCGCGGATCCACTGATTCACTTCATTGCGGGACTCGGTCTTCGCCGAGTTCCATCCCGTGTTGTTCTCCGCGGAAGGCCGATTGTGCCGCGGGATTATCGTCACGCCGATGATCTTCAGACCCCGCGCCTTTACGCGCTTGATGATGTCCTGCATTCCGGCGATAACCTGAGCGGCAGGGGCGTCGCGACGAACATCGTTGGTTCCCATGAACAGAATGACGTGCGTCACGCCATGATGACTGAGAACGTCACGGTCGAGCCGCTCGATACCTGGAGGACTGTCCGGCGCCGGTTGCAGATTTTCCCGTGAGACTGTATTGCCGCCGATGCCCTCGTTGAGGACGGACTTATGCGCGCCATCTCTTCCCCGGCCCGCAGCATCGAGAGCCAGGCGCACGGCCAGGACGTCTTCCCACCGGTCGTGGGCATCGATCGTTGAGCATGTCCCGTCGGTGATGGAATCGCCGAACGCGACAATGGACCCGGTGGAAACCGAAGAGGCGACATCGATCGCCTTCAACCAGAACGTGGAAGTGGTGGTGCCGGTAAACCGTGCCGCCATCTCATCGGCCGTCGCATCGCCGGAGCCGTTCGCCGTCCAGTAAGACGTCACTTGAGCTCCAGTGTGCTGGCTCGGCCGGACGTTCGCCCCGGTAATATGTAGACTCACGGCCAGGTCCTGCTGGCCGAGTACATTCATCGGCACTGGATCGCTTGTCACACTGCCGCCCGGCGGAACCGTCGTACCCGCGGACTTGTTGAAGAAGACCTGACGATTGGAGCCTTCCGCAAGAGCGGCTGCCTGAATCCGCTGGCCGACATACGCCTTTCCGATCACGAGCGGATCAGTCCCAAACGTGTTATCGAGCCGAATGCGTACCGCATCACCGGGAATGGTTACTCGCGCGATCATGCGTACTGTCGCATTCGTCACGGCCGTCGTGCCGAGTCCTTGCTGCGAAGTGCTCCAGGCAGTAGTCCATCGCGCCGATGCTGGTGGCTGCTGGAGCGCAGCAATTCCTGATACGGAAAGCAACACTACCGCGGCAGCAGTTGCCGCCCTGAGAGGCCAGCTAACACTGGTCATATCGTCTCCTCCGCAAAGAAATGGTACGAGTTTGGCGCAGTATACCAGAGCATACTTGCCTCAAATAACTGATCACTGATGGCCACTGACCAATGACCAATGGACTTGAGTCGTTGAACAATGAACATTTAAAAAAATTAGGAGTGTTAAATGCACAATTTTTTAAACGGTAATTTCTAAATGGCTCAAGTCCATTAGTCATTGGTCAGTGGCCATCAGTGATCAGTCATTTGAGGCAAGTATGTTGATCCCCTGGGATGCGGGTTGCTTATCATATAGGTATGTTCAAGAAGTGCATGTTCGCCTCTGCAGTAACGTTTTTGCTCGCCACCACCCTGCCGGCCCAAAACGCGAGGACTGTCGTGAACAACGCCATGAAGGCGATGGGCGCGGAGAATCTCAAGACCATTCAGTATTCCGGTTCGGCAAGCACCGGCACTCTTGGACAGAACATGAATCCTGAGACCGGCTGGCCGCTCGCAAAGGTGGAGAAGTACAGCAAAGAAATCGACTTCGACATTCCGCCGCAGTGGCCCGCGCAGTTCGACATCTTTCTCAACCCATATGGGTTCCTCAAGCAGGCTCTGGCGAACAATGCAACCGTGCAAGCCCGCACGGTGGGTGGAAAGAAGTACAACGTCGTGTCGTTCAGTTTGCAGGGCAAGTACAAAGTGAATGGATATATCAACGATCAGAACATCGTGACGAAGGTGGACACCCGGCTCGACAATCCCGTTCTCGGCGACATGCTTGTCGAAGCGAACTACAGCGATTATAAAAATTTCGGGGGACTCCAATTCCCCGGCATGATCGTGCAGAACCAGGGCGGCTTTCCTGTTTTGATCGTGGCTGTTTCCGATGTGAAGGCGAATGTCCCTGTGATCGTCCGGCAGCCTCCGATTCCTGCGACACAGCCGGTAACTGTTCTATCGGAAAAGGTCGCCGACGGCGTCTTCTACTTGAGGGGCGGCACTCATCACAGCGTGGCGGTGGAGTTCAGCGATCACGTGGTCGTCATCGAGGCGCCGCAGAATGAAGAGCGTTCGGTCGCCGTCATTGCCGAGGTGAAGAAACAGATACCGGGCAAGCCCATCCGTTACGTCGTCAACACTCATCATCATTTCGACCACTCCGGCGGACTTCGCACGTATGTGGATGAGGGCGCAACGATCGTCACGCAGCAGGTCAACAGGGCGTTTTTCGAAAAGACTTTCGTGGCGCCGCATACCCTCAATCCGGACAGGCTGGCGCAGTCCAGGAAAAAGGCGAATATCGAATCCTTCGTGAACAGACTCATCCTGAGTGACAACAAGGTCGTGACGGAGAACACTCGGATGCTTGAACTCCACCTTATTAAAGGTAGCCCGCATCACGACGGAATTCTCATGGCCTTCCTGCCGAAAGAGCGGATCGTCATCGAAGTGGATGTGTACACTCCGCCCAATGTGCCGCCAACAACACCGGCGACGGCGATGAATCCGGCGACGGTGAATCTGGTGGAGAACCTCGAGAGACTCGGATTGGATTACGACCGTATTCTGCCGTTGCACGGTCCGGGGGCGGCGACGAAGGCGGATCTCTATCGGGCGGCGGGGAAACCGGTGCCAGGCCAGGCACCGACCGGGCGAGGTCGAGGCGGACAGTGAGCCCGTTTTCTGTAGCGGCGGTCTATGACCGCCGACGAAGTCGCAAACGAACATAGCCGGCGGTCATAGAAAGTGTGAATGAATTGGACGGCAGGAGGAAGAAACCACAAAAGGCACAAGAAGCACATAAGTTTCTTGTGCCTTTTGTGCTTTTTGTGGTTCCAGTTTTCCCTTCGTTGCGAATTCGTTCACAGCTTCATAGACCGCCGCTACAGTTTCCTACCGCCCGACGTCGGACAAACTTCCCTGAAATAGGACAAACTTCCCCGCTTTTGTCAGTGTTTATCCTATCTAACAGTTCTTAACAACTGAATCGAAAGACACTCTTGGTTTGGTAACGGCGGTGCCAATCAGATGGCTGCAAGACGCCGGGAAGTCGCGCAATCGGAAGAAGAGGGAGGCAGGATGCCGCGGCGAAATCAACACGAGGTTCGGGGGTACAAAAACCTCTGTTGGTGCGTCGAAAATGTCATTCGTGTCGGTATAACGTTTCCCGATTGCGCGACGCACACTTCGCTGAAGATCACAACTGAACCCTCCGGAGTCACACACGTCCTTCCGAGTCATGGATGGGACTGCCGATGAGTGACGAAACCCATCGAACCACGGCCTCCGAGCAGGGCGATCCCGAACTGGGCCGCCAGCTTTCATCGGCACGTCTTCAAGCAGCCTTGACTCAGACCGATATCGCCGAAAAAGTCGGTGTCAGCCGGCAACACATTTCGAATATCGAAACAGGAGTCACAAGCCCAACGGTACGAGTACTGCGTGACTACCTGGACGCTTGCGGCACGGACCTGGCGAAGTTTTTCTACGGCCCACTTCCAACGGATCAGACACCACGACAGCGGGAGTATCACCGTAAGCTTCAAGTTCTGCTGGAAAACAGTACCATCTCCCCGGTCATTACCAAGATTCTCGACTCGTTCATGACGTCCATGCAGTCTTCGCTGAGAGCCCTGGTTCAACCGGTTCGAGTGCAGGCGCGGCGGATCCGCACAGAGAACCTCAGGAAAGAAGTTCAGCGTAAGTAGATCAGTGGCTTGTAGATAACGGCGCCAGGGTCGACGCCAGGAATGAAGAAGGACGCACTCCCATGGTCTGGGCCGAAGGAGTTTTGGCAAAGGCGGTCTGAGTATCCAACCGCCCCGCCGCCAGATCCAAACTATCGATCTGCTCCAGCAATTAATGAAGGCTCGCGGTAGCCGGTAACTGCCGGAGCCGGATCACGGTCAACTATCGATGACTATGATTGGCGCTGCGGTCTCTGGGAAGCAGCGAATTCTTGTACTGACTTGCCGACTTCAATTGCAACGACACTCTGAAGAGCTTTGACTTGTATGAGGCGGGCCCGGATACGTATTGAATCGGGTCCGTAATACCAACCGTAATGGCGCCTCTCGCGTGTTCCATTATTTCGGGAGATAATTGCATTTGTTCCACCACTTCCTCCTTCTTGCGGAGACCAGTTGTGCAGGAGTGGGTCCACACCAACGGCCACGTGGAAACAATGACTTACGGACCTATCTTCCAACAACTAGATGGACAGGTCCGAAACTTACTGTAGCGAGCGCACATTTCCCCTCCTGTAAAGGCGAACAATATACTTCGCTCAAATTCCAAGATCGGATGAAACCGGAGAAATGATTAGCAGGGCTGCGGAAAATGTTTTGAACAAGCAAACCGCACTGTAGCGGCGGTCTATGACCAGATCCGTCCAAAATAAATTCAAAGTTGCCGAAGGCATCCGAATACAGCCGCGTAGCGGCGACAGAATGTAGCCCCATGCGCCAGCGTGGGGACCGGGTAGACCTCGATTTTACAAGCTCTGTCGGAGCGAAAGATGGTTCTGAAGATCTTCCGCCCCTCGCGGGGCTAACCTTCGATTGCAACGCATACCCCACGCTGGCGCGTGGGGCCACATTCTGTCGCCGCTACGCGGCTGTATTCGGATGCGCTTCGCGCGATATCTTGGACAGCTGGATTCAGGCGCGATTCCAGAGTTTTTCCGCAGCCGGTTTCATCCGAAGCTTTTGAGTCTCCTACAGTTAGTGGTCCAGAGTCAGCCGGTAGCCGTCTCCGTATACCGTGTGGATATAGCGTGGGTTGTCGGGGTCGGGTTCGATTTTCCAGCGCAGACGGGCAACAAGGTTGTCCACGCTCCGGGTGAGGGGCACATTCTGGTAGCCCCAGACATTTCGAAGCAGTTCCTCGCGCGTGACGACCTTTCCGACACGATCGCTCATGTAATGCAGAACGTCGAGTTCACGCTGGCTGAACGCGACTTTCTCCTCATTTCGCGCGGCGCTGTAACGATTGAAATCGATTCGCAGCGAACCCAGAACGAGAGAATCATTGTTCGGATGGACGCGGCGCAAGACGGCGTGAATGCGGGCAAGCAGCTCATCCAGCGCAAATGGTTTTGTGATGTAGTCGTCGGCGCCGAGCGTCAAACCCTGAACTTTGTTTTCCTTCTGGCTTCGCGCCGTGAGAATGATGATTGCCGTGCGGGATTGTTCTGCTGTCAATCGGCGGCATACTTCGAATCCGTCCAGGCCGGGAAGCGCAAGGTCCAGCAAGACAAGATCAGGCTTGAAAACCTGGCCGTCCCTGAGGGCGCGCCGTCCATCGCCGGCCAGGGCCACATCGAAGCCTTCATAGACCAGGTTGTCGCAAAGTACCCGCGCGAGCGAGACGTCGTCTTCCACGACGAGGATTCGCCGCTTCATTGGCCGGACTCTCCTTTATCGATGGGCAGCAGGATCTCCGCGACTGTTCCGGAACCCGGCACGCTCTCGAGCCGGACTTGACCGCGATGATCCTTCAGAATGCGCTGGGCGATTGCCAGTCCGAGGCCGCTGCCGCCCGAAGTGACATTGCGGCCCCGGAAAAACTTTTCAAACACATGGGGAACTTCATCAGGCGGAATACCTCGCCCTTTGTCTGCAATCCGCAAACTGACCTCGCTATCGGAAGCGGAAGCGGAGATGGTCAGGTGCCGCGTGCCATTCGAGTATCGAATTGCGTTGTCCAGGATGTTTTCGAGGACTTGAACGATCGCGGTGCGATCCGCATGCACCGCTGGAAGAGGAGCCGGAATATCGACGTTGACCTCGAAGCCCTGTTCTTTCAGCTGCGGATTAAAACCGTTCAGCGCGTCTTCGAGCAAAGTCCCGGGATCGACCGGTTCGAACGTGTAGAACCGTTCGATATCCTGGACGCGCGACATCGTGAGCAGGTTGTCAACGGTGCGAGTCAACCGGGATACTTCGTTTAACAGCAGCGTCGCATATTCGGCGACTTTCTCCGGCGCGCGGAAACGTCCTCGCGCCAGCGTCTCGCTGACCAGGCGGATGCTCGAAAGCGGCGTTTTCAGCTCATGCGTAACGGTCGAGACGAATTCCGACTTCATGGTCGCCAGTACGGCCGCGGTACGGGCCGCTCGCAAAGTCAGAAGCAGCGCGATGATGGCCGCGGCGGCAGCGAAGGAGATCAACACGAACGTGCCTCTGGCTCCGCTGGCCGCCGCCAGAATCGATTCGTCAGGAAGAGCTTGTACGCGGGCGGTCCAGTATCTTACCGGCAGAGCTTCTCCGGGCGCCGTGGCCCGCTGCACTGGATCAAAAAACAGCAGCGGGAATTTTCTTTCGCGCATCGATATTTCGGCACCCGCCTGAGCGCTGCCAGGCGGCCGGCTGGAGGTGACGAGGGCGCCGTTCTCGTCGAAGATTTCAAGCGCCATGCTGCTTCGTCCCTCGACAACGCGGGACAACTCGGCCGTGAGCTCGCTGAAGTAGTGCTTTCGAACCCAATTGATGTTGACCGTGAATCCCACGACGCCCTGCAGTGTCGTGCGCGAAGGCGCGACATATACCGGACGCGCGATGACCTGATACGGTTCTCCTTTGATGACCGTTTCAAACAGGATCGAACGCGTGCGCAGCGAGGCCTGCCTTCGAAGGAGATGCACCATCGCGTCAAGTTCCGGCGGATCCTTCAGAAGTGTTGTGGGAAACCCCGCTGTTTCAACGCTGCCCTGGTACCAGGCCGGCGGCCGATCGGCGCGGTTGAACACGTAGAGAACACCGTTTTCCTTTGCTTCGGCCTTCCAGCTGAAGAACGAGTCGGGATAAGGAAACCTTGCGAACGCCCTGGCGGCTTCATCTCCCAGCTCATAGGCTTCCGCGTGGTTTTCCAGAGGATCGAGTTGCGGCAATACCTGGCTTTGCACGCCGCGCATGTCGCGAGTGAGTGCGGTGACCATCAGGTACAGGACCTCGATAGTGCGTCGATCCACCACTTGCCTGGTGCTTCGCTGCCACTCGGACGTTGCGCGATATCCAAACCACATCAGCAAAATCGTGGCCGCGATCAGCGCGCCTGCAAGGATCTGGAAGTGGTAGGATTTCAGGACCCGCTTCACCCAGGCACCCATCATTTTGGCGTGGCTGCGCCCTGTCGGGCTTGCATTCGCTCCGCTCATTTTTTCGTGGCTGCGCCCTGTCGGGCTTGCATTCGCTCCGCTCATTTTTTCGTGGCTGCGCCCTGTCGGGCTTGCATTCGCTCCGCTCATTGAAACAGCTCCCTCTCTCGATAAAACCTTGCGGCACCCGAATGCAACGGGATCGGTGAAGCCTGAACATGCTCCAGGTCGATCTGGCGAAGCGGAGGAAAAGCATCAGCTAACGCGGGAAGCGATTCGAAAAGCGTGCGCGTGATCCAATAGACGAGATCTTCCGGAAGATTGTCGCGACAGGCCAGCAACATCTCCACACCAACGGTCTCGACCTCAGGATGGTTCCCGTACACTCCGGCTGGAATCGAGGTTGAATGCAGGAATGGATGATGCGCTCGAATTTTATCGATCTGGCCGCGCGAGATCGGTATGAGCGACACTCCCGGCACACTCATAATTTGCCGGATGTTGGGCGAGGGATCATTACCCCGGCCGAAAACCGCGTCGACTTCGCCGGCGCGCAGACCTTGTATCGCCTTCTCCACCGACATCTGTCCGGGTTGCACATCGGCCATGGATAGTCCCACGCCTTCCAACGTCATCCGGACGGTAAACTCGGTAGGGCTGCCGATGGTGACGACGGCTACTCGCTTGCCGCGAAGGTCCATCAGATTGCGAATCCCGCTGGACTGTAGTGCCATCAAGTGCAACGGCGTCGTATAGAGGACACCCACTCCACGAAGCCTGCGCTCGGGATTCGACGGATCGCCCGCGCCCTGCGTGTAGGCTGCATACGCGATGTCCGTCTGAATCATCGCGACTTCCGCCTTTCCCTCGGCGATGAGACGCACGTAGTCAACGGTCAGGTCTGTTTTCTGAACCTCAACGCGGGCGGGGAAATGATCCGGCAGGACTTTGTTCAAAGCTTCCGCCAGAGGAGTCGTGATTCTGCCAAGCACTGTGGCCATTCGAACCACCGGCACCGGCTCTCGCTTTTCTACCGGCGCTCGGCATCCAGCCAGTGCGATGAGAACCATCGGGACGAAAATCCTTGAATCGAGTCTCATGCGTTTAAGAATCCCGTTTCGCCGGAAGTATGTCCCCGCCAGGGCTATTCCTCAAAGCGCAAATAAGAGCTAATTCGGGGACAGACGCATAAATCCCCTAATTACGATCAAAGGTCTTCTAATCGTAATTAGGGGATTTATGCGTCTGTCCCCGAATTAGCTCTTAGCCCAAGTTCTTTCCGCCTCGATCCGGTGGGAGACGACCTGAAGCTCCATGGCCAGGTTGGCGCTTGCGTGGCGTTCGGCAACGAGTTTCAGGTCGAGCAACCCCTGGGCCAGCCTCTTCTCAAAATCGAGCCGATCCGGATACATCGACAACAACTGTTCATATCCCCGTATAACTGTCACGCGCTCAATGACTTCCTGGCCCGCTATCATTCGCAGGGCACTGGCGGTCACACGGTCGATTTCGACGTAGGTCCTTTGAGACAGCATTGTCCATCCTCCTTGATGATTCAAACGGAAACGGTCCTTCTATAAGAAGACGTAAAATTCGGGGATTAACACGCAAAATATTTCGCGGAAAGGTGATGTTTTTCCCGGCCGGATCCGCTGGTCCCTGCGTAGTTGTTGGTGCATAGTCAATGTTGAAAGCAAGTCGAAGGAGGATCCATGTCACAGTCCGATTACCGAGCTGAAGTCGAGAAAGCGATCCGCATGTTCGAAGACGCTGCAAAAGCGAAGGACGCTGACGCGATCGCCAGTCTTTACACGGAAAATGCCACCCTTCTGCCCCCCGGAATGCCTCCGATCAAGGGCCGTCCGAAGATACGCGACTTCTGGAAGGGCTTCCTCGAAGCCGCGGCCGATCCAGTGGTGAAACCGGCATTTGTCGAAGGCGCGGGCGACCTCGTTTATGAAATCGGTGAATATCAGGTGACATTGCCCAAGCCGCAAGGCGGCGGCACGAGCCGCCAGCCTGGCAAATACCTGGTAGTTTGGAAACGTCAATCGGATCGCAGTCTTAAGATGGTTGCGGATATGTTCAGTCCGAACGAGTGATTTAAACCGGGCTTCTATATTGCGCAAGTCAAGAATGCGCGAAGGTGCGGTGTGCAGAGGTTGTGAATGAATTGCCGGAACAACATATTCCACTCCTGAAACGAGGGTGTTGCAAAACCATTGAATCGGGCGTTCTAGGAAAAACCGGCGCTCATAGAAGCTGTGAACGAATTCGCAACGAAGGGAAACTGGAACCACAAAAAGCACAAAAGGCACAAGAAACTTATGTGCTTCTTGTGCCTTTTGTGGTTTCTTTTTCCTGCCGTCCAACTCATTCACACCTTCTATGAGCGCCGGTTTTTCCAGAATCAACGAAGTACCGGCGGTCATAGACCGCCGGTACAGTGGACGAATCGTTGTTTGCTGGGTTTTGCAACACGTTCGGGACAGGAGGGGAATACCCTCTTGCGAATTCATTCACACCTTCTCAGTGTGGCGTTACTTTGCGAACCGGACTTGCTGGCCCGCATCTGCCGGAAGCACTCTGCTTCCCGGACTTGACGGTCGTCATCTGCCGGAAGCGCTCTGCTTCCCGGATTTGACGGTCGTCATCTGCCGGAAGCACTCTGCTTCCCGGACTTGACGGCCGTCATCTGCCGGAAGCACTCTGCTTCCCGGACTTGACGGCCGTCATCTGCCGGAAGCAGTCTGCTTCCCGGACTTGACGGCCGTCATCTGCCGGAAGCA
>Ga0137394_10001262_pt1 | contig 18268 bp, 16 predicted proteins | sample czobulk116metaG_FD_108278 | JGI IMG/M metagenome (GOLD analysis project Ga0137394, IMG submission 108278) | Vadose zone soil microbial communities from Angelo Coast Range Reserve, California, USA - czobulk1.16 metaG | ecosystem: Environmental > Terrestrial > Soil > Vadose zone | place: USA...
CCCATAGTCGGCCGACGACGGCCGTTGCGACTCACGCGCCGGGACCGGAGTAGCCGGAGTGAACGCCGCCCTCTGGTAGGAGGGGTTCGGCTGAATGTTCGTGAAGTAGGTGGACCCGTCCTGGGCCGTCCGCTTGTAGACCTGCGCGCCCGCCGGCGTCGCCGCCGTCACGGCGGCCGTAACCGCCAGGATGATCAGGAACCGGGAACCGAAGCCTTCCATGGCATGACTCTAGGGCAAATTTGATACCGGAACATAACGTTCAGAAATATCACCTGGTTATGTGGCTTCGGCCGGAAATGGACCTGGTCCATTCCTGGCCGGACGGATCATTCCCGACCCCACGTCGTCAGTACTCGTCGAACATGCGCTGGATCTCGGCCGCATCGTCCGTGCGAGTGAGGGCCAGCATGGCGAGCACGCGCGCCTTCTGAGGATTCAGGTTGTCGGCGACGACGAAGCCCCGCTCCCGCAAGAGCGTGCGGGGCAAGACGCGACCGCTCCCCGCCCGGCTCGAGAGCACGATCAGCACACCGCGGCGGCGCGCCTCCAGGAGCGCGTCCGTCTCGGACGGCGTCGTCACCCCGGGCGGGAGCGCCGCCGAGACGATCGCCCGGGCGCCCGCGGCGACGAAGGCCTGGATGGCCGCGCCGTCCGCGCCGGCGTACGACGCCGCGATGTCCACGCGCGGGAGCCCGGCGCGGCCGCGCACGTCGAACTCTGTTCCCGGCGCGTGGCGCCGCGTCGGCCGCCGGTAGATCGCGACGCGACCGTCCGGGTCCGCATAGCCGAGCATGCCGAGGTCGGGGCTCCGGAAGGTCTCGAGCCTGAGCGTCGATGATTTGGTCACCTCGCGCGCGGCCTGGACCTCGTCGTTGAGGAGCACGAGCACGCCGAGACCCCGCGCCTCGCGCGCTCCCGCGACGCGCACCGCGTTCAAGAGGTTGAGCCCCGCGTCGGAGCTGAGGCCGGTGGCCGGCCGCTGCGACCCCACCACCACGACGGTGGCATCGACCTTCAGGGTGAGGTTCAGGAAGTACGCCGTCTCCTCGAGCGTCGCCGTGCCGTGCGTGATCACGACGCCGTCGAGCGGCGCCTCGCGCGCAACGGCGTCGTGCACCGTCGCGTCGAGTGCCAGCCAGTCGGCCGGCCCGATGGCCGTGCTCCCCACCGCGCGGAAGCGGACGGCGGTGATCTGCGCGGCCTCGGCGACCTCCGGGAACCGCACGAGGAGCTCGTCGGGCTCCGCCTTGCGGCTCGTGTCCATGTACTCCCAGAGGTCGAGGCTCCCACGGCCGATCGAGGAGATCGTCCCGCCGGTGCCGATGAGCGCCACCCGCGGCTTCATCGGGGCCGGCCGAGCACCTCCGCCGCCTGCTTCTCGACCACCGTGCCCTTGAAGAAGTCGGGGTTCACCTCGCCCCAGAAGCGCACGGCATTGGTGAACATGAAGTCGCGGAAATCGTCGTCGGTGAGCAGTCCGTGCTCGACCAGCTCGTAGGCCTCGGGGACGACGTCCGTCATGTCGGGGACGTCGAAGTGGCCGATGTCGGAGCTGAAGAAGGCGTTCAGTCGAGCGTTCAGCGGGTTGGCCTTGCGATTGAAGGCCCACGCGTTGATCGGATCGTCGGCTTCACAGCCGAAGTAGAAGCGCCTGACGTACAGGTCGCGAAAATCTTCCTTACGCGCGATCTTGCAGCGGGAGTAGTCGTCGAGGTCCTCGACGCCGCCCGTGCCATCGCCGTTGTCGTCCAGGCCGTCGCCACGGCGCACCGCGTCCACCACCGTGGCCGACCCGTACTTCTGCGCCAGCGCGAGCAGGGTCGTCCGGTCTAGCCGCTCCGGGTTCGTGTTCTCGAGGGCCTGCCGGTTCCGCTTCTCCCAGTGTCCGATGAGATCGGCGTAGAGCGAGCACGCCCAGCCCACGCCGCCTTCCAGAAAGGCGAAGTTCAACTCGGGGAAGCGCCGCGTGACGCCGCCGAAGAAGATGGCCTTGGCCATGGCCTCGCTGGCGGAGGCGAAGTGGCCGATGTGGTTGTAGCAGAAGTTCGACGGCGAGTTGCGGAGCAGGATCGAGCGCGCGCCATTGTGGAAGCTCGGCGCGATGCGCAGCTCGCGGCACTTCGCCCACACCGGATCGTAGTCGTGCTCGCTGTCGATGGCGATGGGGTCGTACCACTCGACGAACTTCGCGGCCTCGGGGTGCTCCTCGACCAGCGCGGGGATGGGGCGGCGAATCAGGCTGCCCATCATGACGACCTTGTAGCCCAGCTGGCGCGACGCGAACTCCAGCTCCTCGATGGCCTCCTCGGGCGTGTACATCGGGATGATCGCGGCGGGAACGATGCGATCGTTGAACGGACGGAACTGATCGGCCGTGAACACGTTGTAGGCGCGGCAGAGAGCCCGGCGCAGCCGATCGGGCGGCAGGCGGTAGTAGCCGAGCCCTGCCGTGGGGTAGACCACGCAGAAGTCGAGGCCGAGGTCATCCAGGCGCTCGTACAGGAGGCGCGGCATCATGGCGGTCGCGCGGTCGAGCGTGTTCTTGGTCGGCAGGAACCAGAACGCCTCCTGGCCGATCCGGCGTCGGCGCCGCTCGCCGACGGACATCGCCAGCGAGTTGGGGATGCGCGCGCTCGCCATGGCCAGCGCCTCCACCGCCGTGTCCCCGCCGATGCGGCGAAACTCTTCGCGCATGAGCGGCGCGAACTCGGCCCAGTGGCCGTCCGCGTCGATGATCGGGTGCTTCAAACGGGCGTGGATGCTCCGCGCTTCGGTCTGGCCGTTGGTAGGCATGGGCGCCCTCCGGGGCAAAGCGTCGTCTGGCGCGATGATACCTCGATGTGACATCATCGGGCGAAGTCGCACAGGAGAGACCGCCATGCTGCCAGCTCCGGGCTTCCATCACCTCCATCTGAACTCCGTCGATCCGGACGCGGCCATCGCGTTCTACGGCCGGCAGTTCCCGACCTCCGCGAAGGCGAGCTGGGGCGGTCTGCCGGCGCTCGCCGCGCCGAACAATGTCCTGGTCCTGTTCACCCGGGTCGCCGCCGCGCCCGCGACGTCGCCGCAGACCGCGCTCTGGCACTTCGGCTGGCATGTCACCGACACGCGCGCGAGCCTCGAGACCTACGCGCGTCGGCCGGACGTCAGGCTCTTGCCGCTGTACACCACGGATGAAGGCGGCTCGGTCTTCATCAGCAGCGACTCCTGGCCGAGCACCGGTGGCACCCCCGGCTTGACGAAGGCGCAGATCGCCGACGCCAAGGCCAAAGGCATACAGCCGACTCGCACCGGCGGCTTTGGATACATGCGCGGTCCCGACAACGCCCTCGTGGAATACGCGGGCAACCATCCGGCCGAGCGCTTCAACCACGTCCACATGTACCAGGACGATCCGTTCTGTGCCCAGCTCTGGTACGGCCAGCATCTCAACGCGCCGGTGTTCGCGGGGCGCACCAGCCGGACGCCCCTGACCGAGGCCACCTGCACGGTGCCGCGTGGACCCGATCGCAGCTGGCCGGCACTCGAGCGGGAAGGGATGTTCCGGGCGCCGTCGGCGGCGGTCGTGTTCGGCGACGTGGCGTTGCCCTGGTACATGCGTCAGGGCGACCGGCCGCTCGCGAGCACACGCGGGCACCTGTACGATCACATCGCGCTCAGCGTCGCCGATCTCGACGCCTGGATCGCCAAGCTGCGCGGCGAGGGCGTCCGGTTCCTCGAAGAGCCCTACAAGCTCGGCGCCACCCGCGCGGTGATGATCGAGGGCCCGAGCCGCGAGGCGCTGGAGCTGGTCGAGATCACCTAGCGCATGGCGCGGCTCGTGCTTCGCCTAGCTGGCGCCGCGCCGGGCGATGAACTCGAGGGTGGCCTGCGCGCACCGCTCGGCGTCGCTGGCCGCGACGTGGTAGGAGTTGCCCGGGACGACCAGCAGCTCGGAATTCTGGATCGTCCGCTGCCACGCGCGAGTCTCCTCGACCGACGCGAGACCGCTTTCGTCGGTGGTGATCACCAGCGTGGGGCAGGCGATCTTCGGCACGTCCGCCCGGATGTCCGAGTAGTTGATCGTGGCATTGAAGCCGACGAGCGTCGACACCGGGGTGCGGCCCATGAATGTGATCCACCACTCGACCCCTGCGGCGGGAAATCGATCGCCGAGCCGGCCCGCCATGGTGCGCCGCGCCCAATGCTCGACACCCTGCGTCTCGAATTCTTCGGTCAACGCGGGGATGCGCTCGGCGCCCTTGCGCAGCGGCGGCGGCGAGCCGATCACGGTGAGCGTCATCACACGCTCGGGCCGGCGCGCCGCGAACGCCCGGGCGATCACCCCGCCGATCTTCGCGCCGACCAGATGGAAGCGTTGAACACCGAGCGAGTCCATGAGGCGGGCGTAGTCGCCGACGATGACGTCGAGCGTCCACGCAAAATCGCGCGGCATCGGCGTCGACGCGCCGTAGCCGCGCATGTCCGGCCGCACGACCCGGAATCGCCGCGCCAGGCGCGGCACCCACGCGTACCAGGCCAGGCTGCTCTCCGCGTTGCCGTGCAACAGCAGAATCGTTTCCGGCTCCGTCCAGGGCTCGGTGAAGTCGTCGACGAGATAGTGCATCTGCACATCGCCAGACGCGTCGAAGGTCGGCATCACGGTCCTCCACTTCGTTGGCACACCGCGGGTTGCGAATAGAGATGGCTGAGGGCGAGCGCTACGACTACGTCATCGTCGGGGCGGGATCGGCGGGCTGCGTGCTCGCGTACAGGCTCACGGCCGATCCATCCGTCCGCGTGCTGCTGCTGGAGGCCGGCGGCCGCGATACGAATCCCCTGATCCATATCCCGATCGGGCTCGGCAAGCTCTGGGAGCATCGGATGTTCGACTGGGGCTACGACACGGAACCCGAGCCCCGGCTCGACAATCGCCGGATCGAGGCGATGCGCGGGAAGGTGCTCGGCGGGAGCTCCTCGATCAACGTGATGGCCTATGTGCGCGGCCACCGCGGCGACTACGACCGGTGGGCGCAGAAAGGCTGCCGGGGCTGGTCATATGCTGAAGTCCTCCCGTACTTCAAGCGTTGTGAGAGCTGGGAGAAGGGCGAGAACACCTGGCGTGGCGGCAGCGGACCGCTCTCCGTCATCGACTCACGCAATCGAGATCCCCTGTTCGACGCCTGGCTCGGGGCTGCGCAAGAGGCCGACCGGCCGTTCACCGAAGACTACAACGGCAAGGATCAGGAAGGCTTCGGTCGTAGTCAATGGACCATCCGGAACGGCCGGCGCTGCAGCGCCGCGGTGGCTTTTCTGCGACCCGCCATGCGGCGGCCCAATCTCACGGTCAAGACAAACGCGCTGGCGACCCGGGTGATCCTCGACGGCACGCGCGCGACGGGCGTCGAATACGTCGGAAGCGGCCGCCCTCATCGGGCCTCGATCACGCGCGAGGTGCTGCTGGCGGGCGGCGTCTTCAACACGCCGCAGCTTCTCATGCTCTCGGGCATCGGCGAGGCGGACCATCTCCGCGAGGTCGGCATCGCGCCGACGGTGAGCCTGCCCGGCGTGGGCAAGAATCTCCAGGACCACCTCTCCGTCGACGTGCACTACAGCCGTCGGGATCGCGGCCCCTTCCATGCCCAGATGCGTCTCGATCGCACGGCCCTCAACATGGTGCGCGCCTACGTGTTCGGCACCGGACCGGGGACGGTGCTGCCGAGCCGTCTGCACGCCTTCCTCAAGACACGACGCGATTTCGCGGTACCCGACATTCAGTTCCTGTTCAGGGGCGCGCCGGCCCGAGCGCATCCGTGGTTCCCGGGCATCAGGCCGGCCTACGAAGACAGCTTCGGGCTTCGCCCGGTGATGCTCCATCCCGAAAGCCGGGGCGTCGTGCGGCTGCGCTCGGCGGACCCGGCCGCTCCCGTGCGGATCGTGCAGAACTTCCTGGCCACCGAGAACGACGTCCGCACGATCCGCGAGGGCGTGAAGCTTGGACGCGACCTCGCGAGCCGGAAGGGGCTCGACCCCTTCAGAGGCCGCGAGACGGCACCGGGGCCCGAATGCGGCACCGACGCCGAGATCGACGCGTTCGTGCGCCGCACCGCGATCACGGCCCACCATCCCTGCGCCACCTGCGCGATGGGAATCGGCGAGGACGCGGTGCTGGATCCAACCCTGCGCGTGCGCGGCGTCGAGGGGCTCCGCGTCGCCGACGCCTCGGCGATGCCCGATCTGGTCTCCGGCAACATCAACGCCTGCGTGCTGATGATCGCAGAGAAAGCAGCCGACCTGGTGCTCGGCAAGCCGCCGCTGCCCGCCGCACCATTGCCAGGAAGGCCGAGCCGAGGGTAGGCTCTACTTGCCAGCGAGCCTCGCGACGATGGGGGCGAGGGTCTCCAGGTAGGGCTCGAAGGTGACGAAGTACGAGAGACCCCAGCGATCGCGGCGAGCGTGGAGAGCTTCCACCATCTCGTCCACGGTGCCGATCAACACGTAGGGAGCCTCGAGGATCTCCTCGACGCTGAGCTGCTTCCAGTTTTTCTGGAGCTCCTCTGCCGCCTCGCGTCGGCGATCGGTCACGATCACCCGCTGGATCTGCGCGCTCAGCTCGAGACGACCGAATCGCGGGCCGGCCGCTTCCCGCACCACCCGCATGCGCTCATCGACGCCCGCCACCTTCCATCCAGACATGTCGAGCGCCGTGCCGCCTTGACTGAATGTGATGCCCGTGAGGTTCACGGTATCGGCCTCTTTCGCTGCCAGCGTGAGGAGGCGAAGGCCATTGCCACCGATGATGATCGGTGGATGGGGCTGCTGGACGGGAAGCGGATAGATCCGGTGGCCCGTGACCCGGTAGTGCCGGCCGGCGAAATCGACCGCGGCCCCGCCGAGCAAGCCCTTGATGATCGCAACCGACTCGGCGAGCCGCTCGACCCTGATACCTCCTCGATCGAAGCGGAGCCCGGCCTGATCGTATTCTGTCCGCATGTACCCCGCGCCCAGCCCCAGCTCGAGCCGGCCAGCCGTCAGCAGATCAATCGTCGCCGCCTCGCGCGCGAGCAGCACGGGATGGCGGAGATCGTTGTTGAGCACGTTCGTGCCGACCCTGAGGCTCGTCGTGGCATCCGCGGCGCTCATCACCGCAGGGATGGTCGCCAGCATGGCGGCCAGGTGATCGGGCACCAAGAGCACGGAGTAGCCGAGGCCCTCGACCTTGCGCGCCTTGTCTTGCCACTCGGCCCTCGACTTGCCGTCCCGCAGATTGATCCCGAAGCGGAACGGCTTCATGTTGCCGATGGTCTCCACGCCCGGCTGGACATCGCGTCGACATCGCTGATGACCTCCACGACCGCCGGGCAATTCGAGGCGAGGGCTTTGTCCAGCGCGGGCCTGATGTCCTCGGGGCGGTCCACCCGAATACCGACGCAGCCCATGGCCTCGGCCACCTTGGCGAAGTTCACCTCGTGGCTGAAGTGCCACATCTCGGTCGCGCGGCCGCGCTGCTGGCCCTTGTAAGCCGAGTCGAAGAGGTGCTTCTCCTGGTTCAGCGCGTAGTTGTTGTTGACCAGCATGATGGCGTTGATGTTGAAGCGGGCGGCGGTCTCGAGCTCGGCGAGGTGATAATAGAAGCCGCCATCGCCGCAGAAGCCGAGCAGCGGCCTGTCGGGCAGCGCGCACTTGGCGCCCAGGGTGGCGGGGAAGCCCCAGCCCAGGGAGCCGGCGCAGCGGAGGAAACGTTGCCCCGGCCTGGTCAGCCGGATCATCTGGCCGGTCCACATGCCGGAGTGGCCGGTGTCCGACAGCACAACGCCGCCCTCCGGCAGCCAATCCGAAATTTCCTTGCAGATCCGCTCCGGGCGAATGGGCACCGCGTCGGAGTTACGCATCTGCCCGGATTCTTCCCGGTACTCACGGACCAAGCCCTGCGCGCGGCTGAGCCACTCCCCCCGAGGCCGCGCCGGCTGCACGCCGGCGATAAGCTTCTGCAGCGTCACCTTCGCATCGCCGAGCAGCGCCGCCTGCAGGGGATAATTGCGGCCCAGTTCTTCCGGATTTATGTCGAGCTGGATCGCGGCGACCCCCGGCCTAGGGACCTGCCAGTTGGTGGTGACCTGTCCGCCGGCGTGGCTGCCGATGAAGAAAACCAGGTCGGCCTCGGACACGATCCGGTTCGCGCACCAGCGGGAGTAGGTTCCCGGAACCCCGACGTTCAACGGATGGTCGTCGGGCAGCGCGGCCTTGGCGTTCAGCGACGTCGCGACGGGGATCTGGAGCAGCTCGGCCAGCTTTATCAACTCCGCCTCGGCGCCCGACCAGATCACTCCGCCTCCGGCGATGATGACGGGCCGCTCGGCTCGAGCCAGCACCTGAGCCGCGGCCCGCACCGCGTCGGGCTCCGGCTCGGGACGGAACGCCGGGACCTTCATGAAACGCTCCTCCCAGAGGGGAGTCAGGTCGGCTTCGCGCTCGAGGACCTGAGCATGGGTGCCCGCCATCTCCAGATGCACCGGGCCCGGTGCCGAGCTGGTCGCGACGCGAAAGGCTTGCCGCAGCAGGTCCGGGAACCGCTCCAGGGCGTCGACGTGGAAGTTCGCCTTGGTGACCTGCTCCCACATGGGGAAGTCTTCGATCTCCTGGTAGACGTGCTTGTATCGCGACGCGGCGTCGGCGCCGCCGGTCAAGGCGATGACGGGCGAGCACGCCATGTGCGCGTCCCGCAGCCCGGCCGCGAGGTTGGCGGAGCCGATGGTCTGAGCCAGGCAGATGCCGGGCCGGTGAGACGCCCGGGCATAGCCATCGGCCATGTAGGCGGCCGCCTTCTCGCCGTGGGTCACCACGCGGCGAATGCCCATGTCCTCCATCTCGGCCATGGCCGGAAGCATGATGGTGGGGACGAAAAAGACGTGCGTGGTGCCGTAGGCGTACACCGCCTCGGCGAAATACCGATTGCCGGTCATCCGTGGCATGGAGACCTCCTCCTAAGCACGCCCTGCTCGAGCTGCCGATGGACACACGCGAGGTCATCCGCGGCCGACAGCGACAGCGTCATCCACCCGAACGTCATGGGGTCCCGAACATACGGCAGGACCTTGTACCACGTCCAGCAACAACGGCCCCGGGGGAGCCATCGGGCATAACGCCTTCCCGATTGGGGCGAAGGCGGGCCCGGCGCCCGAATCTTTTCGGGCCCGCAGCGCAATTTCACTCGCTTACGCCCGGCACTCGAATTGCTCTCGCTCGGGGTCGCGATGCTGAGCAGGAGACGACCCCTAAACGGCCGGAGCGCGAGGAGGGCGACCATGATGACCCGAGTGCTATCCATCACCGCCACCGCGGCGATCGTTTCGCTGGCGACGTCGGCCGCGATCGCCGAGAGCCTCACGGATCGCCTGCAGGCGGCGCGCATGACGGTCGTGCGGGTCGACAGGGGGGCTGGTAAGTTCCTCTGCGCCGAGCACCGGCGCTGGACGGCCGTGTCCGCGGCCGACCTGAGCGCCGTCAATCCCGGGGACATCGTCAAGGTGGACAGACGAGCCGGCCAGCTGCCGAGGATCACGGTGGTGCGCAGCGCGTCCGACGAGATCGGCAGCCCCGAGCTCTAGATCGGCCACCGGCCCCGCGGCCAAAGGGCGGGGCCTTGACAAACAAGTAACCATACGGATACTGTCCGCCGGTGTAAGTATCCGTATGGTTACTTCGAGCCGTGACCCGGTCCGCACCCGCCAGCGCATCCTCCGCGCGGCGCGGCGCGAGTTCGTGAGCAAGGGCTTCCCCGGCGCGCGCGTGGACGCGATCGCCCGGGGCGCCTCCGTGAACAAGCGCATGCTCTATCACTACTTCGGCAACAAGGGGGCGCTCTACCGCGCCATCCTCCACGAGGGGATCGCCACCAACCTCGATCTCGTCGCCGCCGCGCCGGCCGACCCCGCCGATCTCCTCCCCTTCCTCTTCGGGCGCGCGTTGAAGCGCGTCGAGGGGATCCGCCTCCTCCAGTGGGAAGCGCTCGGCACCGGCGACCGCAAGCTCATCGCCGAGGACGAGCGTCGCAAGGCGTGGGTGGAAGGCAGCGAGCGCATCCGTGACGCGCAACGGGCGGGGCACGTGCACCAGGATCTCGACGCCGAGCACTTCGTCCTCGCGCTGATGGCGCTCACGATGTTCCCCCTGGCGTTTCCTCAGCTCGTCCGCATGGTCACCGGCGCGCGGGCGAGCGACGCTGAGTTTCAGCGCCGCCAAACCCGCTTCCTGCGCCGTCTGGGTACTCATCTGCGACCCCGGCCCTCTGGCACAGAGGAGAAGCACCGATGAGCTCCGCGCAGACCGCGCTGCTCGAGCGCCCGACCGCCTCGTCCGCCACCGGCGTCGAGTCCCTCGCCCTCTACCGCGCCGCGCTCTGGGTCCTGCTGGCGGCCAACCTTCTGGCCGGGTGGGGAGTGCAGTGGGACATCCAGTGGCACGTGCAGATCGGCCGGGATTCGTTCTGGATCCCGCCGCACGTCATGACCTACGCCGGGGTGACCCTGATCGTGCTCGTCAGTTTCGGCGTGTTGGCCCGCGACACCCTCCGGCGTCTGGTCGCCGGCCGTTCGTCCGCCGGCACCATACAGGTCCTCGGCCTCAGCGGCACGCCCGGCTTTCACCTGGCGGCGTGTGGGATCGCGCTGACCGTGCTGGCGGCTCCGATCGACGACCTCTGGCATCGGTTGTTCGGGCTCGACGTGACGCTGTGGAGCCCGCCGCACCTGCTCGGACTCTTCGGCGTCACGGTCAACACGCTGGCGTGCGCCCTCATCGCCCGCGAGGCGTACCCGGCGCGACGCTGGGCTCGCCACGCCGGCATCGTCATCGCGCTCAGCCTGGTCTACGGCAGCCTCGCGCTCGCGCTGCGGCCCTCGGGCCGGCTCGCGTATCTCTACGGCGGGGTCTGGTTCTACCTCTCTCCGATCCTGGGCGCGCTCTTCCTGCCGCTGGCCCTGGTCACGGCGGCGCGCCTCACCGGTCGGCGCTCGGCGCCGCTCGTGGTGCTGGCCCTCGCCATCGCCGTGGGCGTGATCGGCGTGAACACCGCGCGCATGGGTTTCGCGATCGTGCAGCCGGTGTCCGTCATCCAGGAGGAAATCGGCAAGGACCCGACCTCGCCGATCGCGGTGTCCCATGCGATCGCGCGGAAGAACGGGAGCACGCCGGGCAGCGCGCCCGGCGGGAATCTCGCGCGGCTCCTGGCGTTCGTGCCCGTGCTGCTCCTGGCGGCGCTCGATCCGAGGCGCCGGCCGGTGCCGGCGACACTCGTCTACGCCGTGACCCTGTTCGCGATCTCGGGGTTCACGCTGGGCCGGACGCCCGCATTTCAGCCGATGGTGCCTGCGCTGGGGCCGACCGTCGCAGCGCTGCTGCTCACCGTCGGGATGGCGCTCGTCGGCGGCGTCGCGGCCCGCTGGCTCGCCGATCGCCTTCGATCTTCGCCGACCTAGCCCGCATTATTCACGAAGAATGATGCGGGCTAGTCCAGCCAGTCCTTCTCTTTGAGCTTGCGGGGGAGATACTTCTTGGTGAGGTACTGGAAGTCCTTGTTGGCGAGGGCATCCAGCTCGTACTTGAGGCCACTCGAGAGCATCCGCTTGATCTCTTCCTGCCAGCTCTTCTTCTGGAACCACGTGTAGCCCAGGAGCTCGCGCGCGCGGGCGATGTCCTTGTCGTTGAGCTTGATGCCCACGTTCCGCGGGAGCCCGTGAGATTCGGGATCCCCGCTCGAGAGCCCGATGAACTTGGCCTTCGGAATGGCCATGCGCTGGCTTTCGAAGGCGAGATTGATCGAGCCCTGCTTGATGACCGAGTAGATGTAGTAGCCCCACGGGTCGTTGTCCACGAGGACATAGACGGGAAGCTGCCGCTCCTCGTGCAGCCGCCGCGCCAGACGCCTGACGCCGCGGGGCGGCTGCCCGTTTCCCGTCAGCAGAATGCAATTGTGCGACCGCCAGAACTTGTCCTCGGAGAGTCGGTTCCACTGGGTGCCCTTCTCGACCAGGAGGACGAAATCGGCCGTGCATCTCGTGATCTGGAGATATTCCGGCTCGACGATGGAGGGCACCGAATAGCCGCCCTTCCCGAGCCTCGCGCAATCGACGCGATCGCCGTCGTCCACCAGCACCAGGGGTCCGACGACGGAGCCGGCGTTCTCGGCCCGCACGTGCAGCTCCTCCCGGAGGGCCGCCAGCGTCACCTCCAGGTCCTCGATGAGCGGATCGGACTCGTCCTGGGTGTCGAGGGTGTTCTCGTGCGAGTTCTTGATCGTGTGCTTGGTTCGGTAGTAGATCTCCCGGAGCGAGGTCGTGAGGTTCGCCCGCTGGAGCTCGCAGAGGGCGTCGGCCACGAGGACGGTCTGCATGAACTTCTTGGCCATCCCGACGTTGAAGAACGATCGGGCCTGTTTCCGCTTGCCCAGCTCGATCAGCCCATTGCGCGCGTTGAAGGTGACGTTCGACAGGGCGCGGACCGGGATCGCCAGGGTGGGATCCTTGCGCCGTTGGGCGGCCGCGATCACCACGTCGGCCACGCTGACGAGTTTCTTCTCGACCGCGCTCGGCTTTCGGGCCTTCTGGGCCATGGGGCCGTCCCTAGGCCTTCCTGCGCACGGCGCGCCTCGGGGGTTTCCCGGCCGTCTCCCGTTTGCCCCGCCGCCGGCGACTCGTCTTTCCCGTGCGCCGTGACGGCTTGCCGGCCTTCCCTTCTTCCTCGGGACCTCCGTTCGAGGGCACGGCCTCTCCCGGCGCGTCGCCGTTCAGGGCCGGCACCTCTCCTTCAACGCCCTCCGGCGTGACGATGATCGAATGCGGAAGGCCTTCCGGCCCACTGCCGTTCTTCCCCAGGATCTCGTCCGTCTTTTCGCCTCCGGTCCGCCGCATGGCCATCTTCTGGAGCTGCTCTTTCAGCTTCGCGGTGGGCAATCGGCCCCCCTTGAGGCGGTTGCAAGACTCGACGACCTCCTCGATGTAGAGCTCGAAGATGTTGCGCCGACGGTCCTCGCCGGCGGCCCGCTCGCGTCGTCTGAGAAAGGCGCCCAGCCGTCGGCCGCATTCGCGCAGCGCCAGCGTGATCTCTTTGCGGATCTCGTCGTAGTCGGCGATCGCTTCCTTTGATTCGCTGGTGAACGGAACCCAGACCGACGCCATATGAACGAAGATCACCATCGGGCCCGCCGGTAACGCGCCTCTGGACTGAGACACTCCGTAGTTGCGCCAGGTGGTGTCGAGCACCCCCTTGTAGATCGCGCAGGCGGCCTGCTGATAGAGGAGCGGCACGCGGTTAGCGTAGCGGATGACGCGGGCGAGCTCATGGTCGTTCTGCTCCGCCTCGCCTTCCGCCAGCGGGATCGATTTCTTCTCCTGGCTCTCCTGCGCCTGCTCCGGCCCTCGCCCGAAGGCCAAGCCCGCCTCGATCACGAAGGGGTTGCCGCGGTACACGGCTGGCGGCCGGCTCACGGCCGTGTAGAAGTCCCCTTTGATTTGCTGATACAGGCCGGAGAGGAGCGCCTTCTCGCCGATCGGCGAGAGGCAGTTGGTCGGCGGCGCCATGATCTTGGTCGACTGGATGGTCTTGTAGAGAGTCTCGGAGGCCTGCCCGTGGACGTCGCGGGGGCGCGCGCGCGGCGAGAGGCCCGCGGCTTTGCAGATGTCTTCGGCCAGGCGCGGCGACACCCGGCTGAAATCAGCGGCCAGAAACCCTGAGACGGAATGGCTCTTGGTGTCCTGGAGCATCTTGAGCAGCATCCCGAGCTCGATGCCATAGGGGTGCGGCTTGATCTCGCGTGGCGCTGGAGGCAACTCGTGGTACGTCCTCGGATGCTCCTTCGTTTCTCCTTCGGGGGTGAGGTACGTCAGCTTGACGTGCGGGTTGGCGATGATGGTCTCCTCGATGTACTCGTCCACCGAGGCGCGTCCCTTCTGGTAACGACCTTCGACTTCCATGGTCACCTGGGTCCCGCGGGGGAACTCCCAGGCAATCTGCTTCTTCTCCAGAATCAGCGGCTCGTTCTTCTTGGTATCGATCTGGACTTCGAAGTAGTGCGCGGGCGTCCTCGCGCTGGTGCGGGAGGTGATCTGGACGGGCTTGCCGGTCGTGAGCTGTCCATACATGCCGGCCGCCGAGATGCCGATTCCCTGCTGTCCCCGGCTCATGCGCAGCCGGTGGAACTTGGACCCATACAGGAGCTTCGCGAATATCGGCGGAATCTGCTGGCGGATGATGCCGGGGCCGTTGTCGGTGACCGTGATCCGGAAGCGACTGGCCTGGCTTGGAGGGAGCGGCGCTTCCCCGTTGGCGACAACCTCCACCTTGACGAGCACGTCAGGGAGGATCCCGGCTTCCTCGCAGGCGTCGAGGGCGTTGTCGACGGCTTCCTTCACACAGGTGAGCAGCGCCTTGCGCGGATTGTCGAACCCCAGGAGATGCCGGTTCTTGGTGAAGAACTCGGAGACGGAGATTTCCCGCTGGCGAGCCCCCATCTCGACGGCGGATACGGCCGGCTTCGGCGGCGCGGCGGGAGGGCTGGTATTCGAAGAGTTCAGCTTCGGGCGGGGAGGTGGCGGGCTCCCTTGACGTTTCCCCATGTCCCCATACAAACAGACTCCAATACAGGGACTCAAGTTTTCCCTTCGCCATGCCTGCGGTTGGCGCGAATTTGGGTTCGGCGTGTCGTGAAACATGCGGGCCGCCCCCGGCGCTAAGCTGTGGGTGTCGAAGCGGAGGGGACGATGACGGAACCGAACATCGCGTTCGTGGCGAATCTCATGGCCGACCCCTCGCGCGCGGCCATGTGCCTGGCGCTGGCGGGCGGCGAGGCACGGCCGGCCGGCGAGCTGGCCGCGCGCGCCGGCGTCTCGGCCCAGACGGCAAGCAACCACCTCGCCAAGCTCATCGCCGGCCGCATCCTGCGCGTCGAACAGCAGGGGCGCTGGCGCTATTACCGCCTCGCGGACGCGGAGGTGGGGCACGCGGTGGAGGCGCTGGCCGTGGTGGCGCCGCCGCTGCCGCGCGGGATCGAGGCCGACGGGACCGGCGGCGCCGCCAGGCGCCTCAAGGAGGCGCGCACGTGCTACACCCACCTCGCCGGACGGCTGGGCGTGGCGCTCGCGGACGCGCTCGTCGCCGAGCGCTGGCTCGAGGACGACGGCCGCGGCTATCGCGTGACGACCAAGGGCGAGCGCTCGCTGCGCGCGCTCGGCATCGCGGCGAACGGCCGGCGCGCGCAGGTGCCGGCGCGGCGGTGTCTTGACTGGACCGAGCGGCGGCCCCACGTGGCCGGCCCGGTGGGCACCGCCCTGGCCGAGCTCGCGCTGCGCCGCGGTTGGGTGCGGCGGCTGCGCGGCACGCGCGCGGTGCTCGTGACGCCGTCGGGACGAACGCAGCTCCAGCGTATCTTCAACGTCCGCTATCAGGAGGGAACGCCATGATCACGCTCTGCATCCGCTATACGCTCGAGGCGCGAAAGCGGTCGGACTTCGAGCGCTACGCGCGCGGTCTGACGAAGATCGTTCCGCGCTGCGGCGGTGAGCTCGTCGGCTACTGGCTGCCGACCAAATTCGCGGGCCCGACGAACGTCGCCCTGGCCCTGATCAACTTTGGGGACCTCACCGCGTACGAACAGTACCGCGAGCGGCTGGGGCGTGATCGCGACTTCGTCGAGGCGCTCGAGCGAGCGGACGCCAGCGGCTGCATCCTCGTCGAGGACCGCGCGTTCCTCGAGCAGGTCTGACCGAGTGGAAGTCGGAGGCGTCGCGGCGGCGGCCGCGAAGATCTTACATGGTCTACCCTGCACAACCTACACGGCGGCGGCCGTCGAGCTCCGCGGTCACGGAACGTCAACCGACCGATTTTGCACGCCCTCTCCGGGATTCTCCTCAGCGTGGCACGGCGACTGCTGATGAGGCGAGCGGTCAAGTACGGGCACTCGATGCCGAAGGAGGGCTCAGCACGATGATGATGAAACGCACGGTCGCGATGGGGCTCGTTGTCCTGATGCTCGGGCTGCCGATGGCCGGCTGGGCCGACGACGGCCAGCAGGTGGCGCATGGTGCGGGCAGCGCGTTCGGCACGCTCGTGTACACACCGGTGAAGGCAAGCTTCTGCATCCTCGGCGCGATCGGAAGCGGGTTCACGTACATGGTCGACTCGAAGACCGCCGGGAAGGTCGCGCAGGGCTCGTGCGGCGGGACCTGGATCATCACCCCGAGTGCTGTCGCGGGCAAGGAATCCGTCCGGTTCGTCGGCAAGACGGAGCCCCTCGGCAGCGAGAGGAAGCTCGCCGCGGGCGCGTCCGAGCGAAGCGGGGCTGGCCGCTGACGGACGACTTGGCGGCAAGCCCGTCGCGACCGGATGAGCTCCCGGACAGACCCTGTACTTCTTGCTTCGGAGAAGCTCGATCCCCTATCCTGCCGACATCGCGAGTTCAACGCTCGTCACGCGAAAGGACAGCAAGGCCGATCGGATCGTGAGGCCCGCGACGCCTCGCCTCACTATCCTCCTCTGCGTTCTGGCCCTGCTCTCGCCGACAAATTACGCCGGGACCACCTCGGGAGGCGGCGAGGCGCCGAGGTTTTCGACAGTCGCCCCGGGCATTGCATACGCAACCTTCGAGGCGCGGCCACGGGACGCCGAGCCCTTCTCGGCCCACGTCTTCAGGATTGACCTCGGCGTCGTAGAGCTCCGTCTCGTTCCTGCCGGAGGCCCTTCGGCGCGACGCACCGTAGAGCAGATCGCCGCGCCCTACCCTGCCGTCGTCGCCGTCAATGCCAGCTTCTTCGACAAAGAGGGGCGCGCGATGGGCCTTGCCGTCGACGAGGGACGACTCATCTCCACGGGCAAGCGGCAGAGCTGGGGCGCCCTCGTGGTCGATGGCACGAACGCGCGGATCGTACTCGGCTCCGACATCCTCGATCCCCTCGAACACCGCCTCATCGTCCAGGGCATCCCCCGTCTCGTCGTCGGCGGGAAGGTCCGGGGACTGAAGCAGCAACTCGCGGAGCGGACAGCTGTCTGCGCCGAGGGAACCATCGTTGTCATCGTCGTGACGACGAAGGCCGAGACCACCGCGTTTGCCCGCTTCCTCGCCGATCCGCCTCGGCAGGGCGGGCTCGGATGCTCGGATGCCCTGAACCTTGACGGCGGTCCGTCGACACAACTCGTGGTGAGGCTTCCCGCACTGACGCTGTCGCTCCCGGGCGGATGGGGGGTGCCAAACGCGCTGGTCGTCGCTCCTGGCCGGACTCGGCCGAGTCCCCGGATTCAACGGACCTTCCGCCTGCGACGACGGAGATCGTGATGGGTAAAGCCATCGAGGAACTGGCGCACTTCGTCGCTGCCACGTCGTGGGAGACGATCCCCGGAGCTGTCCGGGAGCACGCCAAGCTCGTGCTGCTGGACACCGTGGGCGTGATTCTGGCTGGGTCAGTCCAACCCGAGGTAGCCGCCGGGCGGGCGCGACTGACCGCGACAGGTGGTCGGGGCGCAACCGTCTACGCGCCGGGCTGGCCGACGACGGACCCTCGCACGGCGGCCCTGCTCAACGGACTGGCGGGGCGCTCGATCGAGCTCTGCGAGGGGCATCGCTACGTCTCCTGTCAGGGAGCCGTGCAGGTCTTGCCGACGGCGTTGGCCAGCGCCGAATGGCTGGAACGGTCGGGCCGGGAGACGCTGGCCGCGCTGATCTTCGGCTACGAGGTCGCGGCGCGACTCGGGGCGGGTCTGACGGCCCGGCCGCTCGCCCATCAGAACGGCCAGGCGCCTCTCCTGGGCGCGGTCGCTGCCGGGGCGCGGCTGCGCAGACTGACCGGCGAGCAGATGAGCCTCGCGCTCAGGATCGGCGCGATCCTCGTCCTCACACCCGGCTACACCAACGCCGTGGCGGGAGCCACCGCGCTGAACGTGGCCGGAGGGATGAGCGGCTTCGCCGGCGTGCTGGCGCCGGAGCTGGCGCTGGCCGGCGTCGCCGCACAGCCGAACGCCATCGAGGAGGCCTTCGGCCAGCTGGCGGGCGACGGGTTCCGGCCTGAGGCCGTGACGGAAGAGCTGGGCCAGCGCTGGGAGATCGCCCGGAACTATTTCCGGCTGCGGGCTTGCTGCAACCCGATCTACGCGGCGCTGGACGCGCTGGAAGACATCCTCACCGACCTTCGACCCCATCCCGCCAGCATCGAGCGGAGCGACGTGGCGACCTATCGCTTCGCCGCGAACATGCGGGAGCCCGACCCGGTCAACTATTTCGCGGCCAAGTACTCGCTGCCCC
>Ga0137394_10001263_pt1 | contig 18263 bp, 20 predicted proteins | sample czobulk116metaG_FD_108278 | JGI IMG/M metagenome (GOLD analysis project Ga0137394, IMG submission 108278) | Vadose zone soil microbial communities from Angelo Coast Range Reserve, California, USA - czobulk1.16 metaG | ecosystem: Environmental > Terrestrial > Soil > Vadose zone | place: USA...
GCCATTGGGATTCCTCGTCAAAGTTCGACGGGGAGTTGGTCGTGAGGAAGTAGGAGAGCCAATACTGAAAGCTGGAGTAGTACCGCGGCTGAGTGTGGGGCTAGTGGAGAATCGAAAGGGCTGAGAATCGTCATCTATGGAAGCTCATCAATGAGACGGTTCGCGACCGAAGAGTGACTACAGACCTTGCACGCTGTCTTTAAGCAGGGACACCAAGCCGACATATTCAACGTGATGCAACGGTTGGTCAGCGCGGTCACGCAAGTATTGTTTGACGGACTCGAGCTTCTCTGCAGGCGACTGCGATGGCACATCCAACTGGGGTGATTCGAATGTTGTAGACCCTTTGAATGGGGATACCGGTCCAGTGGGTTCTAGTAAGAGACCTGAGGTCGTCGAAGTTGACATGACAGTATGAAGCTGCCGCGTAGGTGTAAACGGGGAGAGAGGTTGCTGCTGCTGCTCTGCTGCCATCTGGGAAAAATGAACAACACGTCAAATTAACTAGATGAGACGAAAGTAGGCACGACGCACCGCATGACCTCGCTGCGAAAGCACTTCAGGAGCTCGCGATTCCCCAAATTCAGAGCCATCAGTCGCCTGTTTCTCGTCGTAACTGGCACCCTCGTCTTGAGAGCTCTCCTCCGGCTCCTCCGATGATTCTCTGCGACGCAATGGGTTCAAAAAGTTGAACATCCCAGACAACGACCATGACTAGGACAGAGATATTATGTTCAGCCGACTGCATAGGAAAAAGATGCAGAACATGCGAGGTACGAACCGATTTCTTGGATTGCGCGCTGGGACGGCTGTATGGAGATGAATGTTGATTTCTTGCAGCACGACGATCGCCGCGCCGGACAGCGCTCATGTTTTGGGGACGTTTGTGAAGAAGAGGGAGGAGGACAAGGACGGGGGATTCGAACTGGCCACGCTGTGGCCAAGGCTCAGATTCGGATATTCCCGACCTTATTCTTTTCCCACGTGCCACCCGCAACCTGCAACATCCACATTACATCCTCCCACCGATGCCGGACAAAGTCGTCCAGTCCCCTTATCCTCTCATAGATGCTGACCCACATTTCTCTCGCGTCGTTCGGTACATGAGACCGTCGGACTACGCCGTCTGGGCAGGTGCGACGGCGGCATTTCCGTCAGCACTTTACTTCTGGGGTAATATTCCACCAACCATCCGCGCCTATCAGCGTACCTACTAACTCACCATGCTTGCTCATCCAGAGATGGCCGATTCCACAAAGTCGCGTTTGCGGCCCGCTTTGCGCATGGGCGGTGTGTTTGGTTTCATCGGTGGCTTCCTACTTGCCTACCAGCGGTCGAGTTGTGAGTTCCTGTGCTATTCTCTACCCGCTACACGGGCGACCACGCTAACGCCATGTACACCATGTCTCAATCTTAGTCCGTTTCTGGGGCTGGTCGGAGAATAAGCACGAGGAGGAAAGAGATTTCGCCGAGCTGAGCCAGCTCGCGCGGGAGGGCAAACCCCTCTACGGCGAGTCGCCTCAACCACAGTGGGTCCAGAATGCGGCATACGGTAACTCTGCCTTCTCGCAGCTCAAATTCAGTGCGTGTCTACGTTCAACCTGTCGTTTCTCATTTCTATACCCTACACGATACTTACTCTGCTTGTTCGAAGGTGTCTTCCCAATGTGAGTTCTCTTTTGACCTCGATGCCTTCTTAAAGACATACCATTTTCTCATGCCAGGTTCAACCTTGTCAACCACCCGCACCACGGGACCGATCCTGCAAAGTACGGTGTCAAACCCGCTTCAGAGACGGCGGCGACCGAGTAGAAGAAGTGAGCGGGAATCACGCACAGAAAAGGAGCAATGCTCTCTCTTTTTATCAAACTGTTCTTTCATGTGCGCCCTAACACGAAGGATTTCACAATCCATGCGCCGAGATCCACGATTGACGCCTGCTAAGGTCTAAGGAACGATGCTCGAACGACGCCCAGGGCCCCGTAATTGGTTTCTCTCCCTTTCTCTATCGTCTTTCCGCAGTGGCGGTACAGTATTCCATCCCATTAATATTCTCACGAACGGCTGCAACGTTTATCCGATCGTCGGAGATGTATATGAGAGATTACTTGGGTGTGCGTGCGCACAACTCGCTGATCATCACACAAGGAACGTCCGATCGTCTTCGAGTCGGAGCAAACTCTCTGCCTCGTGTCTCTCACACAATAGGGGGAGGTTAGGCCGATCCGCCAAGACACCCACGCCTCATCGTCAGATCGGGCTTAGTCGCCTTCACGCGACCCGCTCACCCATGTTTTCCAGAATTTTTGTGCCGGCTGGGCCGGACACTCCGAGGCTAAAATGATGCGCAGTTAGAGACCAGTAAGAGACCATTGTCCGAGTTTGTGTGTCCTAGTCCTAGTCGCACATGCGAAGTGAGAGTGACTGAGCCTGAGCCTGGCCTGGCCTGGTCTGGCCTCTCGTCTCTTTTCCGTGCCTGCACCTGCGTGCACGATTGTGGATACGACACATTGCGCCCATTCCTTCTTCGTCCCCAGTCATACTGTAGAACCTCGTTGCGAGCAACACGGTCCCCTCATTTATGGATCTGACAAATGAGCCGGTTGGCAATTCGCATGTATGAGTCATTGGGAAATATCCCATCATCAGCTCCTGCAAGTGTGTTGTATGTATGCCGTAACTCGACGTTGAAACTCGCCACGATGATTGATGGGATAGGCCAGCTGATGAATATACGGGCGTAAAAAGAAAGCCAGCGAAGCTGCCACTTCACTCCGGTGACTTGACAGTGGGATCAAAAAAAAAAGCGATTGAAGATAACGACCATCGCACCCCTCAAATGTCACGGACCGTGTTCCATACGGCCTTTCCATGTCCGAGTCTGTCCTTGGGGAAGGTGTTTTCGTTTGTCTCTCAGCTTTCTGATGCTCGCACCGTCCCGCACAACCCCAATTCATTTTAACCGGATCTAGCACTGTCAATCGTGCCCCGATATTAATGTAGCAAGGGGAACCTCGTGCAAACGAGCAGTGCAACAAAAAGACGAGCATGCTGTGAAACCCGGTCAAACCTTCATTAAATTAATTTGATAAGGCATTTAGACGGCAAGTTCATGCAAGAACGAAGTGTCAATCAAGCGGCCGGGGGAGGAGGGGAAAAGTGGGAGGGAGACGACGACGACCTTCTTTACGCCTTTGTCTTGCCTCGTTTCCGCTCCCGCCCGTTCGTGTCTTCGTGTGAGTCTGCTGCTGGAATCTGGTCAGGCGCTGCCATTTCCTTCCCTTGTTCCGCCACGCTCTGCATGAGCGTCTCCCACATGACGTCGTTCATCCCCTTAGCGCGCGCCAACTGCGACTTGAGCCTGGCTACCTCGTCCTCGAGTTCCGCCATGCGTCCGTCCGGTCGCGTCTCGGCAGGAAGCGCACCGTTCTCCGAAGTAGCAGGTCTGGGCTGGACGAAGTATTCCCAATCGCGGAGAAGCTCCTCGCGCGGGTACGCCGCGACGGATTCGTGCGTCGTGCCCTGTCGTAAAAGCGCTCGTCACGGGGAAGATTTTTTGGTTTTTGTGAGAAGATCAAACACACCTTTTGTGCGTGTGGTAGCATCATCGTTACTTGGTGTGTTTCGCGAGGGCGTGCCTCGCGCATGCGCTGGAAGGGCACTACCGGACGCACCGGAATCCCGCAGTCTTTATCCCCACCAAGGCGCACGTGACCGACGAGGTCAGGCGGCTTTAGTAACGTGGTCAGGTAAGTGACGGCAAGCCCAGGGCCTGAGTGCGCATTGATAGTGCGGAGAAGCTGATGCGAGGGTACATCGTACACATGCACGTTCCCCGAGGTAGTTCCCCCCAATAACAGCGCCCCGGTCAACGAAAGAGCCAGAGCCGTGACAGGTTCTCTAAAGGGAATGTTAGATAAGGTTGGATTGCGGGGCAGCTGGGAGATTGCGAAGTGAAGGGGTTACGCACCCAACGAATACGAGGCGTCGTTTGCTCGCATTCGAGTCATCTTCCGCGATGGACAATACATCGCCTACGCCCGCGCCTCCGATCGCCTCGGCAACGCGTCCGAGAGTCTTATCGATCCGAGTGCGAAAAAGGTTCACCTGGTGAATGGAGCCGTCTCCCGAAGAAGCGAAGAAAAAGCGCTCAGTAGCGTCCCACGCGATGCAGTCGACAGCGTGAGGAAACTGGAAGGTAGTTAGGAGAGATTTTGATGCGAGGTCCCATAACTTTTTTGGGGTCATTAGTTGGGGTCGGTGTGACGAACTGAAAAAATGGCGCATACTTTCACAGAGTGGTCGGTCGAAGCCGTCAACACGCGGCAGGATGGGAACGGCCCATAACCGCAAGCGACGTCGGTGATTGGCAGCGTGTGGTCAGATAAGTGCGCATATGCCTCGGGAATCTCGTCCCGGACACTGTCATCCAGTAATCTGTCAAGGACGATGTGAGGTATTTAATACACGTGCAGGGGGCGAGGGGTAATAAGGACACCGGCGGACCTAAAAACAGACCAGACGGTGATACCAGAGTCGTCGCTGCCTGAGACCAAGGCTTCTCCGTCTGGGGTAAAGCGCAGTACGGTGACCTGCCGATAATGGGCTTCCCAAGAGTTGTACATTATGCCCGACGCAATCTACCAGATATGATTCAACGTAGAATATTTGGGCGTGCAGATGAACTGACCTCCCATAGGTATATCCTACCTTGGGGAGTGCCGCCTGCGCAGAACTGCCCTCGTCTGTCTACGGCCAAGCAAGACAGACGTTCGGGGAGGACGACCTTGAGGGACACTTGATCCTTAATACAGTGTAAGACAAGGCATCGGTGGATATGAAGAAGCACTTTTTGGAAAGAGTAGACATTTAGGAGAGCCCTGTCCGGCTGTACGGCGAGGATGAGACCGCCCTGTCCGGCTGTTGAGCCAACGAGCGCGGTGCAGTGTTTCGCAGCGGTGGACTGTTTGAAGGAAGCGAGGGGTGTCCGGGTCGAGATATCGTGAACCAAGACAGCAGCCGACTGTCGACCAGAGATGGGTGCCGAGGCACTCACAACGACCTGTTCTTGCATTCTGTGATCTTTCGATGGGCACAACTCCCAAGCACACGCCACGTGATAAATTCAAATCTTCTAACTCTCTCGTAAGTGATATAAAGCCCTCCAAACAATTTCACCCCATCCCCTCTCCTCGTGCTCGCTCAACCTACTAGTGCTCCTAGTATGTCCACTAATCTCTACGATATCCTTGGCGTACAAAGGGACGCAACGGAAGAGCAAAGTACGTCCAACCCCTCTCCTTGGCCTTGTTTTCCCTTTCTCAACCCCGTCGTCCCCAGTCCGGAAAGCATACAAGAAGCGGGCCTTACAAACCCACCCGGATCGCGTCCCCCCAGATCAGAAAACAACGGCAGAGGAAGAGTTTCGAAAGGTCCCTCGATTCCTCACATCCTCTCTCCTGCGGGACTCACGCCCGACTTGCTAGGTCAACAATGCATATGAAGTCCTTATCGATTCCAGTAAGCGCAGGGTAAGTTGTTGGCGTATCTCTGGTCCCTCGGTTACAGTCCCCACTCATTTCCGACTTGCCTTCTGGTTCAATAGACCTATGATGCTGCTGGAGTCTGGCCCCCTCCACCTCCAGGCTCTGCGGGTTCGCGTCCCCGTCGTCGCCCACACCGTTCCAGCCGGGAACCCCATGTACCCTTCCCAGAAGACCCGTTCAACGACTTTGACTCGTACTTCAACTCCGGCTTTACCGACCCCTTCCGCCTTTTCGAGTCCATCTTTGGCGACCTACGGCACACCATGGCCGACCCATTCTTCTCGGATCCGTGGCGTCGAGAACGCCGCCATGATGCATACCACCAACGTGGGCGTGGCTTCTTTGATGACAATATCGTCGGCATGGGCTTCCCATTTGAGCGTGGGTTTGACGACAGGATAAACGCTGGCGGTGGTCGCTCGCGGGTGTACAGTCAGGCCTCTCACAGTGCACTCACACCTGACGGTCGCTGGGTGGCTGAGAGCAGGATGACTCGCTCAGTTAATGGTGTCACAGAATCGGTCTGGAAGCGCAAGGATGGCGCGGTACGTTTATTTTCACGTCCATGCAGATGAATCACAATGCTGATGCAATCATGTACCTAAGGGTAACGAGTACGCCACATACACCTATCCAGACGGGCGAGAACGGCACACAATCAACGGACGTGAGCAAATATCTCCTCAGCAGCACCTCCCACCACAACGGATGCAACCTTCACCACCACCCCCAATTCAAACTAGTTCGCTTCCACCACCCCCGCCGTATTCAACCATAAGCCGCAAGAGGGACAGCCCCCCGACATCAGCTTCGGGTCGAAAGCGAGACAGCCCAAGTCGCGAGTATCACAGTCCCGTTGACATTCCACCACCATCACACGCAGGTCCGCCGCCGCCTCCTCCCAATCATCATTACCGGCCCCCACCATCGACGGGTACGTCCTTTTGGTCACAACCCCACGCTGGATAGGGGTACTAACACATCATATCGTTAGTCCGCGATTACCCCTACGCACACGAGACGCCTCATTACAAGTCGAGGTGGTGGAAGAAATAGTTCTATGGTCACCTTCGTTGGGGTTCCGGTTTCCGATTGCGTCCAGTCCCTCCTCATTTTTGTATAGTACTTTCATATGGATAACTGTATGTATCCTCTTACTTCGATCGTCCAATAGACAATCCTCTCTGGTACCTCCTGTGAAAGCCTTCACCCTGATCGCTTCGATTGCATTGCCCTGAGGCAGGGTAAAACGCCCGGCCGTGGCTCGTCGTTGTTCCGAAATCCCCAACGGGACTGGAAAAACCAGTATCAGGATCACCCCATGCCACAGAAGCTTCTTGGGGTGCCGCCAAGGCAGAGGGTTTGCGATACCCCAAAGTCAAGAGCAGAAACGATCTCTGATGCATCGTGCATTACACATGGCTGACTATCGCCGGTGGGCGGTGTATATATGTGTGTGTCCCATGATACAAGTATGGGCAAAAGTTTTGATCGATGCTGCCAGGCCTACAACAATATTGGCACTGGTCCCTACAGTCTAAGGCACAAGGCAATTGTGCGCCCTATGAATGCACTGGCACCACCCTCCGCTATAGCCTATAACCGTTATGGCACCGGGCACACGGAGGCAGGATGATGCAATTTATTTATGAAGCACTGGCACCCGTTTTCATGCGCTCCGCAAGGTCGAAGCCAGCAGCGAGGTGCAACAGCTTCGCATCAACCATATGATCCTCCTATCCAGGATAAAAATTCGTTCATACGTCAATGACGGAAATAATAAGTGGACGATGGAGAAACATTGTTCCAGACCTTCTTTTCGTATTCTTTAGTGGCCACGTGGGGAAAATATTTTTTTACAGTGAGGACTGGAAGTTGTGTATGACGACCACGCGTACCTCTGAGCACCTTGCATAGGTTCTTCACCTCGACGATGCGTCTCACGATCGACTCTCCATCCTCAAGGTTCTGCTCCGGAGACTCCATATCACCTTCCAGAGGCACGTCCAAGACGACGAGCTTCATATTGGCACTGGTCATACCTTGATAGGATAGAAGAAAGCAAGAAAAGGCACCACCGTGACAGACATAAAAAAAACGTCATGTAAAGGGCCCGAGGAGAAGAAAAATGGAGATACGGACCTGGATCGGTCGCTAGGATAGCGCTCGAATCGAGGACGCCCTCTGCCTCGTACCCCGTCTCTTCTCGAAGCTCGCGAATCGCGGCCGCTTCTGGCGTCTCGTCGTCATCGATGAGCCCTGCGGGAAGTTCTGGGGGGCGGGGTTGTTGTCCGATTTCGTCAGTTCGAGAAATCCCAATCAAAAAGCCAAAACGATAAAAAAAGGGGGTCTGAGTCTGACTAGTACTGACCCACGACGAACTTTCCGACAGGAGGACGGTATTGTTCGATTATCACGGTCGAGATGGGAAATACCCGCGTTTTGGAACGGATGAGAGCTAAGATTGCAACCGCTGTTACGCGAGATTATTAGAACGCGTGCTCGCGCAAAACTGTATTTGTGATTTGCGGGCAGCGGGGAAGAAAGACCAACCGTCTATTCCAGAGCCTCCACGCGTGCGTCTCTCTGCGGCCTCCCAGGTCCTCTATCATAAAAGGGCTACCGTGAGAAACCTGCCAAAACGGCCAAAGAACGGCGGACACTGGGGGGCTAGCTCTTTACTTACAGTTTTTCCGCTTTGGTCTTGCCAATTGATCTTCTTCAAGCTGACCCACCTTTAAGGGAAGCCGTGTAGGAAATAAACGGGGCTGGGCCCCCTGCGGGGAAGAAGAATTACGTTTACGTACTTTGCATCTGCGGTGCTGAGGAGTTCGGTAGAGAGTACCTGAGGGGGTCGGGAGGACATGAAGCGTATCTTGTGAACGGGGCGTAGAGAGACGTTGGTGTTGTGCGCCAGTCGATGACGAGATAGAGACAACACGAGATGACATGCACGTCTTCCAAATGCAGCCGTGGCCCTCACCTGCAGGCTTGCGAGGGTCCGGCCCCCCGATCCAAACAGCATCTCTGGGCGTGATTTCCTTAGCCTTGTAGAGCATTCAGCGCTATTCAGCCTCTTCCCCAGCGGAGGATTGATTTAGCCGACATCGCATGGATGCGCGTCATCGTGAGGGGATTGACGCCAAGGAATCTGATATGCACATATCACCCATCATCTGACAACCTTTTTTTTGACGAGCTCTGAGGAGGATAGGATGTCAAATCCGCTCGACGATGCCGGAGTTCACGATACTGTAGCGGTGCATCACGGAAAATCCGTCCCGTCCCGGAAAGTGACAGCTGTGGCACAGCAATGGCATGAGCCAAGTCATCCACCCTTCATTTCGTCCATCCACCACCTTTTCACTTTGAAATGTCACCTATACTCGAATCTGTCCTCGACGCAGTTGGGAATACGCCCCTCGTTCGCCTCGACAGGATTGCAAAGCATGAAGGCCTCAAGTGCAATCTCCGTAAGTGTCGTAATCTTCGCAGTACAAGTCCGGTTCACCAAAGCACGAGGACACCTCCTCAGTTGGGAAGCTGGAATGCGCCTCTCCTGGCGGTTCCGTGAAAGATAGAATTGCGAAGCGCATGATCGAGGTTGCAGAACAGGAAGGAAAGCTCATTCCGGGACAGAGCGTCGTCATAGAGCCCACTTCTGGAAATACTGGTGCGTCCCTCTTCGTAGAATTGTCACCCATTCCTCGTCGAATGTTCATGCTAAATCACAGGAATTGGTCTGGCTATGGCTTGTGCGGTAAAGGTAGCGTATACAAGCCAGCCAACGAGAACGGTTGCTGAATACTACAGATAAGGGATATTCGGTGATCATTACGATGCCTCAGAAAATGTCCCTTGTATGCGCTTTTCATTGTCGTGCTCTTGTCTCATGTCGCTCATGTTAATGCCGCAGGAAAAGGAAGCTGCACTACGAGCCCTCGGTGCGGAAGTTGTGCGGACACCCGATGAGGCTGCTTGGGATGCCCCGGAAAGTCATATAGGTAGAGTACACACTCTTTGATTTTGGGCCCGTCAAAGTGAAGTTGCATACCTTTAGGCGTAGCTCTCCGTTTGCAAAAGGAGATTCCCGGAGGCGTTATTCTCGATCAATATTCCAACGTATGTTGGATTTGTATATGCCCAGCCACTATTTACACATTGCGTATAGGTGAACAATCCACTCGCTCATCAGCTCACGACCGCCCCTGAGATCATCGAGGCCGTGGCGTTAACACCTTCAACTCCCGTCCACCCGTCGTCGGGAAAGGTTGATGCCTTTGTCGCGGGCGTGGGAACGGGCGGAACGATATCTGGTGTTGCAATGGGGATCAAGGAAGTTCACAATCCCGACTGCATTGTCGTCGGTGTGGATCCTGTAGGTCATTTCTTGTTCCTCGAAACGGTCTCGCTCAGCTTACATGTGTCCCCTCAGGTTGGTTCCTCTCTTGCCCCCGCCTCTCTGAACGAGACAGGTAAAAGTGGCCCCTATGTCGTTGAAGGTATCGGCTATGACTTTTGGCCGGATGTGCTCACGCGAGAGCCTGGCATGATCGACGAGTGGGTAAAGACGGATGACACGGATGCCTTCGCGGCGATACAACTGCTCATGCGGCACGAGGGTGCACTTGTTGGTGGGAGCAGTGGCAGTGCTCTCGCGGGCGCGCTGGCATGGTTGCGCTCTGAGAGTGGACGCGAGATTGCTCAAACTCGAGGGAAGAATGTTGTCATTATTCTAGCTGACGGGTGCGTGCGACAAGAGTTGTCCCATTCTTCTCTCAAATTTGGTTGACATGTGGGCGACAGGCTGAGAAATTATATCGGCAAGGACTGGTTCCTCGAGATCGCATTTCGAAAGGAGCCTTCTGCGCTTGGAAAGCGCGTTGCGGAGGTGCTTAATCGGCCAGCTGGGGAGGGCAAAGGAAAGGGAAAGGAGAGTGGGAAGAACTAAAGAACCGAGGGTTGCAATTATATGGTCACGTGATAAAGGATATTTTCGATGGGTCTGCAAGCACGTGCCGGGTAAGCTCACTCGGACGAACAACCACGAACCACCTTCGCATTATTTTTCGTTTCTTCTAAGCTTTGTTGTTTGTATCACTTTAGCAGATTGTTTCTAATTGATATCTATGCCGCATGGCCTCTTCCGTCTTTTACAAGTTCAAGTCCCAGAGAGAGGAGTCTAAGGTGACCTTCGATGGCACCGGGATCTCTGTGTTTGAGCTTAAAAAAGAGATCATTCTCGCCAATAACCTTGGAAAAGCCACTGACTTTGACCTCGCTATGTTCGATGGTTCGTCTGGAGAAGGTCTGTTTGTCTCATGCCTGACTCAGCGTTGTCGCTCTTCTGATCTGATCACCTCGCCCGTTGCAGAGTTGAAGGACGACTCGCATGTAATTCCGCGGTCCTCTTCTGTTGTCGTGAAACGAGTGCCTCCTGCCCGCCCTGGAAAGGGTAAAGCGTCCATGTATATCTCAACTCCGGGCACGTCAGCGACGCCCGAGGCAAAGCCTGGCACTCAGGCAGGGAGCACGTCATGGGGGACCAAGGGTTCCATGTCCAGGCGGTTTGACAAGGAGGTTGCATCAAGACCTGCCACAGTCCGTATCATCGAACTTTTTTTTTTGGTTTTATCGCTCGATTTTCGTCCTTACTGACGCTCCCGTATCGTATTCCGCCAGGCTCCTCTCGCAAATCTGGCGAGCAAGGAAGACGAGGCGGCCGCGATGGCGGCAATGTTCCAGGCTCAGTCCGCGAACTGGGAGGAGACTCAGGAAAAAATGTCACAGTTGGTGTCGCCTCTTGGCGCTCTTCTTCCCCTGTCATGTAGTAATTTCTCTAATACACCACTCTGTCCGCTCTATCGCGGGCTGTGTTTTTTTCCCTCTCCCCGCCCTTTCTCAGTCAGACCCGGGTTTATACGAACGCACGTGGAACGGGTTTCAGTCGCGGAGGCAAGGCGTATGTACCACATCACCAGCAGAACGAGAGGCCGCTCCCGCCCAGTTATGTGTGCTACCGTTGCGGGCAGAAAGGTATGTTACCTGTTAACTCGCGCCCCCTTACCTCGAGCGTGTGTCTGACTTTGGTGCGAGGTCATTGGATCCAAGATTGTCCGACGAATAGTGATCGTGAGTTCGACAACAAGCCGCGCATAAAACGGACGACAGGTATCCCGAGGAGCTTCTTAAAGGCCGTCGACAATCCGAATGGTGCGCGAATAGGCCAGGGAGTTATGGTGACGCCAGAAGGTGGCTTCGTCGTCGCGCAGCCCGACTCGTGAATATGGTCCGCTCGCGTTTCTTTTCGATCGTCTTGACCCGTTTCCGCAGAGCATCGTGGCAAAGGCAAACCGTCAAGTCCAAGGCCCTCTCTGAGGCTGAAGTTCGCGAACGTCCTTCGAAGGACCCAAGCATCGTCTGCCCCATCGACAATCGGATACTCCGCGACGCGGTCAAGACGCCTTGTTGCGGGACGGCGTACTGCGAGGACTGCATCCAGACACACCTACTCGATAAGGATTTCATCTGTCCACTTTGTGGGGCCAAGGTTGCATCGCTGGACAAGCTGGCCATGGACAGGCCGATGCGCCGGAAGGTCGCCGACTATATCGCGAAGGAGATCGAAGCAAGTCAGAGAGAAGAAGAAGGTCAGATTACGAACGAATCCACGCCAGTCGGCTCCGTCTCTCAGGTGACTGATCCTCTGATTCTCTCTACCCCGTTTTGCTCCCTCCATATCCCTCTCACATATATTTGGAACTCACCCGTGAGCACGCAGACTCCCATTCCCGAAGACCTCCAGTCTGGGCTGTACGCACAAGAAGACGTGCCCGCCGACCTGGCCATGTCGCAGATGATCGTGGACAACATCCCGCAGCTGCAGGCGCAGATCCAGCAGATCTCGCTCACGCTACAGAACACCGGCGCGCTGCCCGCGCACGTTCGCCAGCAAGCCGAGATGCAGTATCAGCAGTTGCAGATGCAGCTCGCGCAGGCACAGACGATCGCCGCTGCGCTCTCGGCCGCGCAGTCGGCCATCGGCACGGACATGATGATGCCTATGGGGATGATGCCGATGATGAACCAAGGCTTTGGGGGTCCGCAGGTGCAACAGCAACAGCAGCAGCAGCAGCAGCATCAACAATCGCTGCCGCCATCACACCAACAACAACAACAACAACCCGGGAACGCAGACTCGCCGTACCTGCGTCAGCCGATTAACAACCGCCGGAGGAACATCAAGCGCGAACGGCCTTCGGACTTTCTCGAGGTTGCTGGCCCGGACGCGGAGAGAGACAATAAGGTCGCGCGGTTTTGGGAATAGGTGGGCCGGAGGACGATGGCTGGGCGCCAGCGTTTACTGGGTTCGGGGATTGTCGGAGCTTGGTGTGGACATCCGATGACCACGCGTGCTGGACGGGGGGACTCTTACTGCGTACTGAGGACTCAAACAACGATTTCCTATATATTGCACAGAATTCAATGGAATTCTGGTACTACGATAGTAATAACCAAAAGGAGAAATGCACGCGTGTCTGTTACTCGTGGAAAGCCGCAAACATGCTACACTCATGCGTTGAAATACAACTTCATTTTCGGCATATATTGTGACGGATAGAGACTGTTCCGAATCCCTCAACAACGCCTGTTCTTAATGGAGGTAAGAAGAGAACCAGTGATTATGATGAAATGAGTGTAATGCATTTCGTGGCGAGTGCGAGATCATATCGTACACTCTCATACTAGTAGAGGTGAAAGCGTTGATCGGGAGAGTTTGTGAAGGCGCGCACCATTCGTTGTCATAATGTGGAAACTCCTGGGTTCGGTAGTTCAGAACACTGGGGAGCGGTCTGTTCGCGTAACAGGTCGCCTGACGTCTGGGTTCCCAAATAAATGTATAAGATTCCCAGACACGACATAATGGCATAGGGCATACTAAATTGTCGAGATAAAAAGAGAGAGAGAAAGAATCTATACGGGAACCATGGGTATATTAGCGGTCGTCGGGTAACGGGTCGCAAGTTGTTAAGATTGGCATCCAGCCTCCCGCGGAGACTTGCACTGCGCCGACAATGATGACGTGATTACGGGTGATCCCCCCCGGTTCAACCCTCCAGTTGGCGTCGCGACCGACGGTCGTGGTTGCCGCGCTCTACATAAGAATAAGTTAGTCCATCAATGTCATGGCACATCCCAAGGGTGACGAGAGAGAAAAAAGGCCATACTGCTGTGAGGAATCTGTCAACGGCGCCAGCAACGAGCTTAGCAAACCTTTCAAGCGTGATCTCATTGCGATGTCGCGTTTGATCCCTGATCTGTATCTGGCGCTCCCACGATTCGTATCCTGGCCACTGCAACGCGACGATGCTTAATGTCGGAAATCAAGTCGGAGTAGAAAAAAAAAACGAGGGAGGGAGGGGGCAAGGGGTAAGGGGAAGAGGAACTTACGGCAATGCGAATCTGGGTAGAATGGCCACCCCCAAGAGGAGCAGCGCTGTCGGCGCGGCGCAGCGACGCCGTGTCCCCGACCGCCGCCCGTGCCAACGGCAGGCCAATGGTGCCATTATTCTGAACGAAAAACACGGGCATGCGCAGATTGGTCTGCTCGACATACCGTCGCCAATCAGACTGATTCGGTGGGGTCCAGATCTTCTGAGGGACAACGCGGTAGATGGGCCGGGGGATGAAATCCAAGAGCCAGAGTGGGGAATTGTTGGCCATGACGTCGTAGCGGGTGTCGCCGACGGACGGCCGCTGGACCATCAAGGCGTCGGGCCATCCGGGCACGTTCCCGACGAGATAGACGTCCCTCGCGTTCATCTTGAGGAGGGACTCAATGAAAAACGCTGCGTCCCGCTCTCCAAACATTCGCACGAGGAAACCATCGCTGCGGACGAAGGCTACGGATGTGTACTGACCCATATTGCTTGGTGACCGCCATTGGTGCTGCGTCTCGACTTGCTTGCGCGCCTGTGCAGGTGGCATGCCGCTATTCTGAGGAGCGGACGAAATCTGCTGTATCTGCGCATGCAGGTTGGAATGGACGTCTTCGATGGCGTGAGTCTGTACACTCGTGTATGAGTTACACTGTGGAGCTTAAGATGGAAGTGAGATGGAGCCGGGTCGGCGGTGCACTGGCCTGCGATTGTGCGTATTGGCCGCGTGGGGCGGAGAGTTCTGCGAGACTGTTCGGTGAAGTGGGCCCTGCGCTTTCTGAAGCTGGATGTGACGGAAGTTGCTGCGGGGGCGGAGGTTGTTCACTGTGTGGTTCACCCCATTCTTGAAACATCGCTATTGTAGCGGATTCCATGGCCACTTTCGAACCGTTTCCATCAGTAGATTGCCAATCTATTTGTACGATCGTGGGGCTGTGAGAATCAGAGAAGTCGAGGTGCGGACAGGAACTCACCACACCTAACCTTCTGTATTTTTGGTTGAGACTTTCTTAGGAGATGTCTTGCTGCGAGTGATTTGAGGCTTTCCTGTGGCCACGGATTAGCAAAGAACGGGACAAGCGGGACAGATTGTCTACTCGCAGCGCTACCATCACGAATCCCATCGATCCGCGCCAAGTCGTCATCATGGACAAGCACCATGTCGCAGTCAGGGGCACGCTATGCAGACCGGTTATAAAAGCCGGAGTAGAGGAGTTTACGGCTGTCGCCTTTAATACTCACCTCGGCGAGGTGTTCTAATAGCAGGTGAAGAGGATCCCGGTACTTCGAGAGCTCCGAATGAAGACCAGTACGGGTCGAACATTATACCACTTTACCTTGATAACAGTAGGCATTGATGTGAGCTCCATGTCTGGCTGATGACTGTACTCGTCGGGGCCTGAAGAGGATCCCGATGCTGCTACAATATGCTTTGGTAATATCCTGAGGGTACGGCTGACGCGGAAGCCCCGTACAAATACGCATTGGTCCTCCAGTAGATTCTGAAAGGCACGAGATCACGCCAGAGTTGTCTCATTTCCTCTGGCCCTCGTAAATAGTAAATAACATACCTTCCCATCAGGACCCCAATCCACCACTGCTCCTCGAATGTTGGCAGGTGAGAATTGCCAAGTAATGCTGGTATCAGGGCCATCAATGTTAGCCGTTTTGACCCCAAATGAGACCTGCGCATCGTCCTGGCCCTCCAAGAAAGCAGCAACAGCCCGAGACCTCGTGCGATGACAGCCGGTGACTAAGATGATATCCTCCATCTCAATTCCCAGTTGAAGCCGTAGAGTGAAGGCAAACCAGCGGTCGATATGCTTGATCATCCACTGACCAAAAGCTCGGTGCGCAATGGTGTCCTGGCGTTGTGCCGGTAATGGGAGAAATAATACCGCACCGCGTTGCCTCCTTCTGCAGAGATACGTGACTTGCGAAGGGGGGTCCGGACTGGGAGGATATCAGCAAAGAGACACGAAACCGGGTGTTATAACTACCTTGAAGCCAGGGTGATCGGTTCAGCGGCTGCCATGCTAATTCCGTGAGAATAGTAGTGATTAGGCTGGACGGTGCCAATGTCGATATGTTCCGATGGGGTGAGGGTAAGAGGCTCATGATACTCTGGTACGCCGAACTTTTGGGATGGGTGGTCTGCCGGAAGCAGAGCATTGAAAAGACGGTGGAATTTGCCTCCGCGTACATAGCCTACGTCGCCGATCTCCACGGGACTATATAACTTCCCTGGGCTTGGCTCCCACAATGCAACACCGTAGGCAGGATACTTGATTGCAAGCTGTTCGCGAAAGATGTCGTAGTGGGCCATGATATGAGGAACAAAAAAACATGGCCTCAGGCTCGTATAGCCAACTTGAAGCGGAGATCACCATCGCTCTCGGGCCTGCGTCACGCCACTCGTATTAGACCTCTCGGACCTCCGCTTTTCGATCTTTCTCATAGACGTCCACGTCAATTTGGGACCTACTGGGCATCGCCATTGACATCACGAAAGGCTTACAGTGTTCATGTCCAAGAAGAACGGTGCCTCAGGTAATAGAAAGTATGGATTATCATCTCTTTTTGAATGCTGAGCGGGGCATCATAATGAACAAGCACTGGAGCATGCTGCATGCTGTCATGTAATCTTCCAGGTTAATGCAACAACTACCATATTCTACAGTATGTGCAGCACATGGAAAGACCAAAGAGAATTTTGCAGGGCTCTCAAATGATCACTTCGCTTACTTGACCTATCGCAAACCTATCCGGCGTTAACCGTTCGGTAGCGTTCCTATCACTTCGGTATCTCACAATGTTTTTCCTGATGATCAGAAGCCCGGGTGCTGTTGCGCGTTGTACAAGTCCCTGCGCGGTACCCCCAAGCGTCCGGACAACTTCCCCGCGTACGCGCTCAAGTCCTACGCCGCATGAGCTCGACCTTTAGGACGAGTAGGTCACCTCCCAGCCTAGGCATCCCCCCTTACGCCAAGCACTCTCTTCGGAGGACGTGACATCGTCGTTGTTCTTTGACCAACCCCGAACTCATCTGCTGAATCTTAACTGACTTAGTCCTCATACAACTAAGGGTTTTACTAGTGCTTCTCCATTCCGCATCCACGATCTCTCGAGCTTAATTCGCGAATGGCTCTTTGTCGCCCCGGAGGACATTTCCCTCTCGCACCCTCGCGTTCCCGAAGAGGAACACGACCCGCCTCGGATCTCCCCATCTCTCGAACTCATCGGCTTTAGTCCCTTCAGCGTGATGGGCAGCGTGATTGGCACTGATTGCCTGGGGGGGGGAGGTTCAACGGGATTGGGATTGGGGATTGGGGCCGGGGCCGGGATTGGGACTAGGACCGGTATTGAGACTAGGACCGGGATTGGGACTATGACCGGGATTGGGATCGTGACCAGGTGTGAGAAGACTCGGAGAAAGATCACCGCCGGGACTCGACGAGGGACTCGAGTGGTATTGATCAAAAATGGCATTCATCTCCGCGCGGTCTTCATCGCTAATACTGGGAACGGTGGGAAGAGGAAAATGGTCAGCCGGAGGGGCCCAGGCAGGTTCGTTATTATCATTAGGTTCGTCACCAGGCAAAGTCGGCCCAGGATCCGAGGTTTGACTAGCAATTCCAATTATCACGAAGGGCCTTTAAAATCAACAAGTAGATTTCCTTACCGAAGTGGGGCAGACAGAGCAGAGGAAAGAGCAGATGCGGCGAGAGCAAGGACGGCGAGATTCATGTAAGAGCGCATGTTCGAAAATATCTGTATGATGGATGAAAAAGATTCGAGTAGGCGTGGATGCAACGAGTGTGCGAAACGTCTGGGCTGCAGAGCGGAGTCAAGATCATGGCCATGCCATAAAAGAAAGACGGCGCTCTGTGCTCACCAACCAGTGCCTTGGAAAAGAAACGAATGCTGAGCCGCCTGGGCGAGGAACTGAGTCCTTCCTTCCTGACGGCGACAAACTTATAGTAGAGATATTGGGGTCCCATTTTTTGCGCTTGCGGCTCCACTGTAATCACGATGATAGCAAAAGCATGACAACGCGTTTCGCCAACCAGTACTGTATCACCGCGGATAGATAAGAGCCCGTTCGGGAACGCTTTTTGAAACCAAGCAGTTTTTCCCAGACCTCATTTTGGCACCTGATTATCACGAAAACCCCTGTAAAATTGCAGGCCAATGTTGACAGCATCGGCCTGTAAATCTACAGGCGTTCCTGGCAATTCCCGTCCCCAGGCGTTTCCAAGGTGTCCCACCCAGAACTCAA
>Ga0137394_10001264_pt1 | contig 18258 bp, 18 predicted proteins | sample czobulk116metaG_FD_108278 | JGI IMG/M metagenome (GOLD analysis project Ga0137394, IMG submission 108278) | Vadose zone soil microbial communities from Angelo Coast Range Reserve, California, USA - czobulk1.16 metaG | ecosystem: Environmental > Terrestrial > Soil > Vadose zone | place: USA...
TTCATCGACAGCGGCGGTGTACCACGTCATGGCCCCGCCGCCCGAGATGCCGGTCAGCCCGATGCGCTTGGAATCCACCTCGCTGCGTGTCTCGAGGTAATCGAGGGCGCGGATGGCGTTCCAGACTTCGACGCCCGCGGGGGTGTATCCGAGCGAAAGCCAATTCCACATGTTCAAGTCGTGCGTGCCGTGGTGGATGCCCGCGACTTCGCCGAACTCAAGCGTATCGAGCACGAGGCAAGGGAAACCGTGCGACGCAAACCAGATCGCCCGGTCCTGGTACTGAAACTTGGCTCCCAGCGGATGCGGCGAATGGCCGCAGAGATAGAGGATCGTCGGCAGCCGCTGGGCGGGTCCTTTGGGCAGATAGAGGTTTCCAGTGACATACAGCCCCGGCGAACTTTGAAAAACCAGCTTTTCGATCCGATAGGCGTCGCGCTCGAGATAGCCCGTAATCTGCGCCTTCAATGGCGTGCGCTTTGGCAACGGGTCAAGTCCAAGCATGTCACGCAACTGCCGGCGCAGGTCGGGCTGTTGTTTCTTCCAATCGTCAAGCGTTCGGATGTCAGTCAAGCAACGCGCCGACATCTCGGCGGCCAGTCTCTTGAGCTGGTTGGTGGCCATCTCCTGCCGTTGGGCGGGGGTCTCTTGCGCCCGCAGACTCGCTGAACAAGCCGCGATCGCGACCCAGCCGGCAAAAATCGCTTTCATCCCACAAACCAGTGACAATCGACCGATTAGCAAAAGCCTACGCTGCCACATGCCTCTGGCTCGGTTCCACCGCGCCGTTAACGAGGCGCACTTCGCGTTGCGGGAAAGGAATCTGGATGTTGCGCGCGCGGAATTGGTCCAGAATGGCCTGGTAGATCTCACCCTGGGCAGAGCCATAATCGGGCACCGCCACCCAGGGACGCACCGAGATGTTAATCGAGGAATCGGCCAGCAAGCCGACACCGACACCGGGGGCGAGCTCTTTGAGGACGCGCGGGTTGTTCTTGAGGATCTCCCGGATCAGTTCGATCGCTTCGGGGACGTTGCTGTCGTAGCCGACGCCGACGGCCATTTCGAGCTGCCGAATGGTGCCGTAATTGTGCAGGATTTCGCCCACGATTTTCCGATTGGGAATGATGATTCGGGAACGGTCCGCATGGGTGAGAATGGTCGAGAACAGCTCGATCTGAACGACCTGGCCGTGTTCGCCATGGATCTCGATGTAGTCACCGACGCGATATGGTTTGGTGAAAATGATCGTCAGGCCCGCGACGAGGTTGCCGAGCACTCCTTGCATGGCCAAACCGACGCCTACGCCGGCAACTCCGATCCCGGCGACCAGCGACATGACAGGCACGCCCATGGTTTGGACGGCGATAACAACGGTCAGGGCAATGATGAGAAGTTTTGTCAGGCGTAGCATGAGCATGCGCACGGGCGGCTCCAACTCCCTGCGTTCGAGCTTGCCCTGCATCACCTTGCCCACCCAGCGGGCGATGAAGAACCCCGCGATCAAAATCACCGCCGCGCCGAGCAGATCAAGGCCCTTCTGCGCCAGGAAAACTTTGATGTAATTGATGACGCTATCGGTGTGGGTGATTTGTGCGAAGGTCGGTGCCGAGTTAGTTGCGATTGCAGTTGCCATAAGGTTCGGATAATAGCAATGGGTCTCATGACCGCAAGCCCTGGCAAGAATCCCGAGCAAATCGTGGTTAGTGCTCTGGTCTCGACCTATAAGTCGGAGCGTTTCATGCGTGGCTGCCTCGAAGACCTGGTCGCTCAAACCATTTTCCCCCAGATAGAAGTGATTGTGATTGACAGCGCCTCGCCTGAAAACGAAGGGGCTGTCGTGCAGGAGTTCCAGAAAGTGCATCCCAATATCCGCTATCTCAGGACCCTGCAACGAGAAAGCCTCTACGCAGCCTGGAACCGTGCCATCGCCCTCGCAACCGGGCGCTATCTTACCAACGCGAATACCGACGACCGTCATGCCCCCGAGGCTTTCGGAAAATTAGCTTCCTGCCTGGATCGGCACCCTGCAATCGGGGTCGTATACGCTACGACGGCGATTACAAACGTCGAAAATCAACCCTTCGAGGCGGCTCCGCGAACAGGAAAGTTTAAAGCCAGGCGTTTCGACCGGCGACGGCTTTTTTGGGATTGTCTTCCCGGCCCCCAACCGATGTGGCGAAAGGAGTTGCACGATCGATTTGGACTCTTTGACGATACCTTTGCGGTCGCGGGAGATTATGAGTTTTGGCTCCGCATTTCAGGCAGCGTCCAGTTCGGCCATATCCGCGAATGTCTCGGCGTCTTTTTGGCTTCATCAGGGAGCCTCGCGCACAGCAGCAGCACACGAACTGATCTGGAGGCCGAATCCGCTCGAGATCGGCATTGGCCAAAAGAGTGGGGGCCGCGCACCAAACGCCAACTCTCGTTCGTCGATAAATGGACGAGGAGGTCGACTTACCGCGCACTCGCGGAGCGCCTCGGAATTGGTTGAAGCGGAGCGCCGCCGGTCCACCAGCTTCGCCAATGCCCGGGACGAACCCATTCCCGAATCATCCCCAGATAACGGCTAATCTTCACCAGGCTTTCCACGCCGAAAACAATTTTTCCGCGGCAGAGGTGAACCAGGGAAGTCGCGAGAAGAAGCAAAAAGTGAACGGGCGCAAGAACGATTCGAGCAAACACATACAGCGGATATCGGTTCCGGGGCGCGAATGTGGTCGCCCAAAGCATGGCCCGATCTTTCCCTTCTGCGAACGCGACCTTCATTTGATAACTCACTCGGAATCTTTCCGGGCCGATGACGTGGTAAACCGCCGCCTTCGGTAACCACCAAACCTCCCAGCCGGCCTCTTGCAGGCGCCAATTAATTTCGCTGTCGTCGCTGCGTAAAAGACTTTCGCAGAAACCACCAAGCTCCAATGCCCGTTGGCAGTGATAGGCGCTGTTGCCTCCGGCCAAGCCCTCCCCTTGTGGAAGGGGACCTTCCTCTCTCCCGAGATCAAACACGCCATACGTTGGTCTGACCCACACCGGAGTCGGAGCGGTATGAGTCGCAATATAGGGACCACCCACCGAACCAATTCTACCCGTTGCGTTTCGCTCCAGAAACCGCAGATAGTGATCCAGCCAACCGGGCGCTGCCAACTCGTCGTCATCCAAAAAAAGCACGTACGATCCCGATGCTTTTGCAAGACCCGCATTTCGGGCACAAGCGATGCCAAGCCGGGTTTCGTATTCGTACCGCACCCGGCCATCCTGCTCCTGAAGGCTCCGCACTGCTGCGTCGGTTCCGTCAGTCGAGCCATTGTCGATGATCAACAATTCTGTCTGCGGGGTGAGTTGAGGCAGCACGCTCTGCGCTGCTTCGAGCAAACTCTTGCAGCGATTACGCGTGCAGATCGCGACCGTAACGAAAGGCGTCGCTGTCGCGGGGCTCAACGGATTGGTTGGATCGTTCAAATCGTTCGTGCCAACCAATGTTTTCCACTTTGTAAAAAGGTTTGCACCTGCTCACTATAAGCAACTCGGAATGGACAAACTACCGATTTCTGTCTGCATCATTGCGGGGGCAGAGGCAAAACGGATCGCTCGAGCCCTCGAAAGCGTTCGCGATTGGTGCGCGGAAATCATTGTCGTGCTTAATGAAGAAGTCTCCGACGGCACTGACGAAGTTGCATCGCGCTTCAATGCAAAGATTTTCCGCGAGCCATGGAAGGGTCACATCGCGCAAAAAAACTCCGCCGCCGCAAAGGCCTCGCAACCATGGATACTCGGATTGGACAGCGATGAAGCCGTCTCCGCCGAATTGAGGAAGGAAATTCAGGAGGCTTTCGCCCGCGGGGACATTGGCAACTTTGCCGCCTTTAGCTTTCCGCGCTGCACCTTGTGTTGCGGAAAGTGGATACGCCATGGCGACTGGTACCCGGATCGCGGGGTGCGCCTCTGGAAAGCCGGACTGGCGAGTTGGGGCGGAGTCGACCCACACGATAAACTCGAGGTGATCGGCACGGTTAAAGCCCTTCGCGGCGACCTGGAACATCATTCCATGGAGAGCCTGGATGCCATCATTCTCAAGGCCATCCGCTATAGTGACACTTTTATTCAGGAGACCAGGCGACAGAATCGTCGCATCTCCCGTTTAGATGTTTTCGGTCGTCCAGCATGGCGCTTTTTCAGGTCGTACCTGATCCGGTTGGGATTTCTGGACGGCCGCCAAGGCTATTACGTTGCGTTCATCACGGCCATCTACACTTTTCTCCGATACGCTAAAGCCTATGAAGCCCAACAAAATGATCCGGTACCACTATGATCGGGGGCCAAACCGATGTTCGCCATGTCCTGCTCGTTGAAACTCGAACTGAAGGACATCATCTCACCTGGCTGCGATATATCGCCGAGGACTTGCTTTCCGCGGGCTTCAAGGTTTCCGCGGCCACTAGTCCCGATCCGCCGTCCCGCCGCGCCATCGAAGAAGAGCTAGCTGATCTCCATCCGAAGCTAAACCAGTATCCGCTCTCAACGACCAACCTGCGATCCAGTTCAGGTCCGAGGACGGTTGTTGAGATTGCCGCGCAAGCTCGAGCCGGACAGGTTTTCTTCAACAGCTTTGATGAGATCGCTTCTCGATCACTCCGAAAAGCTGCATTCGGATTGTTCCCGCCGAATGCCGTCAAGGGCAAGCTGGGTGGCATCTACTTCAGGCCCCGTTTTTTACAGCACAGCGGGTTCTCAATCCAAAATTGGCTCAAGCGAGTTGGGTTTGCGCGCCTGATTAAACGCAATTTCTTCAACCGCATTTTGCTTCTCGACGAGGATCTAAGCCTAACGGGGCAGGGGGTTTGTCCCGCGGCGCCGCTGACATTCCTTCCTGATCCTTACCCGGCCAATTTTCGGGTCGATAGCGCATCCTCTCGATCTGCGTTAGGTCTGGAAAGCTCGCGCGCTGTCTTTCTTTTTTATGGCGGCCCATATCGTCGCAAAGGCATGCATTTGACAGCCGAAGCCTTCCAGCAACTTGACCCGGCCCGCCCGCTGCTCCTTTACGGTGGGCAACCGCCTGAAGATGAAAACCTATTATCCCGGCTTCGGGAGTTGGAACGCCGCGGCATGGCTCGGCTGTTCTTAAACCGCGTCTCGGATCAGGAAGAAAAACTCCTCTTCGCGTCGGCTGACTTTGTCCTTTTGCCCTATATCGGCCACTTTGGTTCGAGCGGTGTTTTGTCCAGGGCCGTGGGCGCGCATAAGCCGGTCATCGCGTCGGACGAAGGGCTTGTCGGCAAGCGCGTCCGACAGCACGACCTTGGTCTCTTGTTTCCAACTGGCGACCTCGAAGGTTTGAAGAGAGCCATCGCCCAGGGCGCGGCGATGAATGAGAAGGCGCTCGATCCATGGCGGAGCAACGCAGCGCGCTATTCGGCGACTTGCTCGCGGGAGGCCTTTCGCGCGGCTCTTCTGGAATCGTTTAAAGCCTGATCGCCATGCTCCGGATTGTGCATCTAAACTCGATGTTAAAGGGCGGGGGCACCGACGACCAATGCATCAAAGCCGCTACTGGCCTGCTCCGCTTTGGCCACCAAGTTTCCATTGCGGGGCCCGCAGACCGCGAATGTTCCCAAGCCGTACGCAGCGCAGGCGTGCCGCTACATCCGACACCGCCTGAAGGCCTCGCCAAGATTTCATTGATTCTCAACGTCGCGAACAAGATTCGTCGCGAGAAGATAGAAATCCTCCATGCCCATCATGGGCGGGATTATTGGCCGGCAATCTTGGCGGGCAGACTTTCGGGTCTGTCCCCAGTAATCGTTTTAACCAGGCACATGGCCAAGAGCCCAAGTTCCTGGCCGAGCCGACGATTTCTGCTCAGCCAATGCCAGGCCATGGTGGCCGTCTCACGATTCGTTGCCACAGTTCTCTCGCAGGGTGTTTTCGAACCAGGTTCGCCGATCATCGAACGGCGCTCCCGTCCCCCTATTCGAGGGGATCACTCGAAGATTCACGTGGCCTATGGTGCAATCGACACCGACTCTTTTCGCCCCAGACCGGATGACGGACTTCGCCAGGAGTGGGGTTTGGCGCCGGAGCATTTTGCGTTCGGAATGGTCGGAGGCTTTGATCTTCCGCATGGAAAAGGTCAGCGCGAATTCCTGCAAGCGGCAGCCCGGATGCATAAACAGGCGCCGCACGCGCGCTTTCTGATCATCGGCCGAGGCAATATGGAATCGATTCTCCGCGAGGATATCCAAAAATTCGGTTTGACGGGCAAAGCCATGCTCACCGGCCAATGTCTCGACATGCCTCGAGGCATGAACGCGCTCGACTGTCTGGTCCACGCTCAAATCGCTACCGAAGCTTTTGGGCTCGTGTTGTGCGAAGCCTTTGCGTGCGGCAAACCGGTCATCGCTTCGCGCTTGGACGGCATTCCAGAGGCCTTCGCGCTTGGCAATTACGGACAACTGGTCGAGCCCGGAGCTATCGAGGAACTCTCGTCGGCAATGTTGTCGCAGGCGCTCCAGAAAACGGCTGCCTCAGTCAAGAGTGCGGATTTGCATCAACGAATTGCAGATCAATGTTCAATCGAAGCCGCAGCGCGAAAAATCTTTGATGTCTACAATCGTCTCCAGAGTCACTAATTGCCAAACGCGCGATTCTGAACTTGGCGGCATCTTGCCAGCGCCTACAGTCTTAACATGCTTAGACCAGGATTCTTGCTGCCCAGGTGATTTCGGCTCGCACATGAACATTGCTTCCATCGTCAATCGTTTCGTGCCTCAGCGCTCAGAAGCTGAGGGGCGCCCAACCCGAACAAGAACGAAGCGGCTGTCGCGGGAAGAATGGAAGCACGTCAACCTCTCGTTTTCACAGTTCGGAGAAGACCTGGCAGTGCTGCGGCATTTCGAAGAGCGCGTCGGGTACTTCGTCGACGTCGGCGCCCATCATCCCATCCGCTTTTCGAACACTTATCTCCTCTCCAGGCGCGGATGGTCTGGAATCAATGTCGATGCAAACCCGGATGGGCTTGAGCTTTTCCGCAAGAAGCGGCCCCGAGATCTCACCATTCACGCCGCAATCTCGGATAAGATCGAGCAAGTCGAATTCTCTCTTTATGCCGAGAGTGCTCTTTCCCGGATCGAAGTTACTTCAGGTCCCGCCTCGGTTGGGAATGCGACCATGCCGGAGCCGATAAAGAAGATCATGCTGACAACGACGACCCTCGAAAGATTGCTCTCGGCCAATCTGCCCTCGGGAAAAAAGATCGATTTTCTAAATGTCGATTGTGAAGGCCACGATTTGCCAGTGCTGGCATCCAACGACTGGAGCCGCTTTCGTCCTGAGGTCGTTGCCGTTGAAGACTGGGATTCTACAGATCCCAGCGAGATCGATCGCTTTCTCTCCAGTCAGGGATATGCGCTAAGCTTCGTGCAAAAACCTGCCAAATTATTTGTCCGAAGAAATTAGCTGAGCACTCTCGCTAGAGTCTGCAACTTCCTGCCGGATCGATGAATCGGCTTACGATTGCCCCGCCAAATCCCATTGACCGGAATGGCGGAATTTTTTCAGGAAGGTAAAATAGTTCATGCCGGTCAACACGTAACTGCGGCTGCCCTGGGTCCAACTCACTGTTTTCCAGCCATTGCACTTCTCGAAATCTGGCGAGGACTGCCGGGGCAAATCCGGAAATTTTTGATTGTTCGAAACAAACAGGTGCAGGTGCTTGCTGCCCTGCGAAAAACAGAGAAGCACCACCGTATGTCCCTGCCAATCCAGGGTGCGCGCTCCGTGCAGCGTTAAGTCCTTCAGGCCGGAAGGGAGCGACACGGTGGCGGTCGGTTCGATTCCTGCCAGCCATTTATTGAGCTGGCCCAGGTCGGAGGTCTCGATATCCAAATGAGGCGCCCGGCCCCAGGACTCTTCGATAACGGTCTGGCGGTATTCGGCGAATGTTCGACCCGGCCGATTCACCCAAAACGTGGCTCCAATCGCGAACAATGCGACGGCGGCCGCGGCGGAGAGAATCGCCGGGCGATTCCACCAGCGAATGGGACGAATTACTTTGCGCTCCGCAAGAATGGATTCCTTCAGATCCGACGGCACCGGAATAGCGGCCACTGCGTCGCTCATGCTCCGATCCAGAGTCTTGGTTTGTGCAAACCAGGCCGCGAGCGCAGGGTCGACATTTAGGGACGCGATTGCCTCTGCTACCGGCAGGTTCAATTCTTCACTGGCCCGATAATGTTCGAGCACTTTTTTTGCCTGACTGCTTTTCATTTTACGTCTGAAACAGGAACGCCGGGTGGACGGCCTGAAATCGTTTTGACCGGCTTGGGCCGGCCATGTTCCAACAACAACTCGCGCAAAAGATCGCGGCCGCGCGCAATGCGGGACGTCACCGTCCCCATCGGGACATCCAGGATCTCAGCAATTTCCGCATAGGAATGATCCTGGAGATAAAAGAGCGTCAAGGGCGCTCGAAAAACCGGATCGATTTGTAAAAGCGCTTCCCGCGCCAGGCTGCCGTCGAATTTATCGGCCTGATCGGAGGGGGCGATTGATTCGACTTCGACCTCGTCCAGGGGCTCCCACCGCGAGTCGCGGCGGCGCGAGTCAATAAACTCTCGATAGAGCGTCGTAAAGAGCCACGTCTTGACCTTGGACTCCGCTTCCAGTTGATGGCCCTTGAGCGCGAACTTGCGGAATGTCTCCTGCGTCAGATCGCAGGCCTGCGCCTCCCCCCGCGCCAGCGAGAAAGCAAAGCGATAAAGCGATTGATAATGCGTATTCACGATCTGCTCGAACGTTGAGTCATCAACAATCATTTTATCGATCCCCCACTGACCATTGCATCAATGAGGCCGAGTAAGGCAAGGAAAAACGCGCCTGGATCCTTAGCGTTTCACTCATCGTCTTCGCCTTCAGTGGTCTGGGACCATTACATCATAGCATGTCGCCATCATTTCCGCCCGCTTTACTTTGCGAATGCTCCGTCGGAGCGCGGCTTTAAAATCTTCATGGGTAAGACGCTCCATACCCACCCTCTCTTCCCGATTATTTCCCAGTTACTTTTGCAGGGCTGCCACTTACCGTTTGCGCGATGACGTTTTTGCCGATAGTCGAACGCGAGCTTCGCGTCCGGGCACGTCAAAGAATTACCCACCGCTTCCGTGTCGGCAGCGCCCTGGCCGCCATGGGGTTGGTTGTTTTCATGCTCCTTTTCGGGGGCGGGTTTTCTTCCGGGCAGCGAATGTTTCATACCCTGGCTTGGCTGGCGTTCGTTTTTTGTCTGTTCGAGGGCGCCCGCAACACGGCCGATTCCATCAGCGAGGAGAAGCGCTCAGGTACCCTGGGGCTGCTGTTTCTGACCGACTTGAAGGGTTATGACGTAGTGCTCGGAAAGTTTGCCGCCTCCTCGTTGAACAGTTTTTATGGTTTGCTGGCAATTTTCCCGCCGCTCGCCCTTCCGATCCTTATAGGTGGCGTTACTGGTTCCGAGTTCTGGCGCCTGGCGCTCGCGTTGGTTAATACCTTGTTCTTTTCGCTTTGCCTCGGAATTTTTGTGTCGTGTTTCAGCCGCGAAGAGCGCAATGCCTGGGGAACATCCGCCGGAGCGCTCGTGCTCATTACAACACTGCCCCTCTTGCTCCAGGCTGTTCCAAAGCTTCCGCCATCCTGGTTCGCCTTTTTCAGTCCGGCCTTCGGATTCAACGCGTTGTTCGATGATAACTTTTCGGCAAATCCTGACCCTTATTACAATTCACTCCTGATCATCCATCTACTCAGTTGGTCCCTTCTCATTGCAGCCAGCCTCTTGCTCCCTCGTCTTTGGCAGGAGGACGATATCATTGCCGACCGCACCGGACTGCAGTTGTGGGCGGACCGTCTGATGCCCGCTCGGGCGCGCATCCAAAGAACCGCTGAACGCGCACGGCTCATTAACCTGAACCCGGTGATGTGGCTGGCGTTCAAGCAGCATCGGTCCGTTCGCTTTCTTTGGCTGTTGAACATCCTTGTTGCCCTTGCCGGCATCACAAGTTTGGTAACGAAGGCCGATTCTGGCAGCCTTTTCGTGGCAGTTGTCGTTTTGCATTTGATCGTTGCGTTCTGTGTGGCTGAAACCGCCTGCAATTTTTTCCCCGAAGCTCGCAGTTCCGGAGCGTTGGAGCTGCTCTTGTGCACTCCTTTTCCACTTGATGCCATTATCGAAGGCTACCGTCTTGCTTTGAAGCGCATCTTTGCTCCGCCGCTGATTGCGCTGATTTCAATCGAATTGATTATCCTCGCCGGGCACGTGTTCCAAAAGTTGGACCCTATTGAAGCGACCGTCATGCCCCCCATCGCAGCGGTCTGCCTCTTGATCCTGCTCATGGATTTGCATGCGGCAGGGGAGTACGGGATGTGGCAGGGGCTGATCTCGAAAAAATCGACCCAAGCCCTAACCAAAACGATGGTTTACGTCATTCTTCTGCCCGCTCTCTCCTGCTGTTCGTGGCCTTTCGTGGCGGTCGTAAAAAATCTGGTATTTATCAATTACGCTCGAGATCAGATGCGCCGTCGGTTTCGCCTCGTCGTCTCCGAGCGCTTCACCACCCCGCAAAAGGCGGCCGACTGGCTGTCGCCTTTCAGCCGTCGGGACAAACACCGCCTCCCGCGTGTTTTACCGCATTAATCGCGAGTAATCAGTCCTCCTGCGGAACCTTTTGATTTACGACCGTTCTTTCTGTTATAAAGCCAGCGTGACCTTCCTGCCCATCGTCGAGCGCGAGTTGCGGATCGCAGCGCGGAGACCGGGCACCTATATCATTCGAGTGGTGGGGACGGTCATAGCTGTCCTGGTTGCGGCCTGGCTCCTGGCCGGTATGAGCAGTTTTGCCATCCGGAACGCAGTTGGATTACGGCTGTTCCACCTCTTGACGCAACTGGCCTTCTTTTTCTCGCTCTTCGCAGGTGTCTTGCTCACCTCTGACTGCATCAGCGAGGAGAAGCGCGACGGAACCATCGGATTCCTGTTCCTCACACCTTTGCGGAGCTATGACGTGGTGGCGGGAAAATTGATCGGTGCGTCGTTGAACGCCGTTTATGCGCTCATCGCGATTGTCCCGGTGCTGGCCATTTCATTGATGCTCGGAGGCGTCACTGGCGCGGAAGTCCTTAGGATCGCGCTGGTATTACTCAACACACTCTTCGTCTCCGCCGCCACCGGGATCTTTGTCAGTTCCTGGAATCGCTTCGCGCAACGCTCCGCCTTTTGGACCATCGCCCTGCTTCTGATCGGCGCTTACGCATTTCCGATGATCCCGCCCATCGCAATTCTGAGCCCTCGCACTATTTACAGCGCCGGGTTCGAACCAATATTTGCAACTAGTCCCGACATTTTTATCGGCGGATTGGTGATCCAACATCTTCTGGCTTGGGGCCTTCTTGCCCTCGCCAGCGCGCTCATCGGGCTGACGTGGCGCGAATCGGCGCCACACCATCCGGAAATGGAACCGGCGCCTGCCTCGGCAGAGCCCTCATTGGTCGCCGATCCGCCGACCACTGCACGCGCTCCGCTGGGCGACGCTGCCCCGGAAGAATGGCTTGCGCTTCGCGCCCGGAAAACCGGCTGGATCTGGGGCTCTCTTCTGCTCGTCTTCGCTGCCTGGATGAGCGTCCTTCACCGTGGCAAAGCCGTCCCTCCGGGCGCGATCATTACCGGCATCGGTTGTCTTCATCTGGCGCTCCAATTCTGGCTGGCCGCCGAATCGGCACGCCGCTTCAACGAGGATCGCAGGACGGGTGCTCTGGAATTGCTTTTCTCGACACCGCTGACGTTTGCGCAGGTAGTCCAGGCTCAATGGCTGTCGCTGAAAAATCAGTTTACTCCTCTTATCCTGGCAGTTCTTGGGACCGACCTTGTGCTTACCGTTTACGCCTTCACTTTCTGGCCTTGGCGTGGAGAAGCATTGCCAGAGTTCATGACCGTCATGGTCGCGATGATGTTCCTATTCATTGTGAACTCGGTCTCTTTGGCCTGGACCTCTCTTTGGCTTGGTCTCACCAGCAGGAACGCGTCGCGGGCCACCGCCGGCAGCCTGGTAAGGATCATCGTGCTTCCAACGGCCATTTTTATGGTCGTGATTTATGCAGTGTGGACTGTGGCTGGCGGAAACCGCGCCACTCCTACTGCGGTCACCTGGGTGATGGTCAGCGGAATAGTTTCGTACCTCAATTACGAACATTGCCGCAGACGTTTGATTTCGGAGCAATGCCGCGAGCTTGTCTGCCAAAGTGTTGTCGTTCTCCCTCCCGTTCCGACCCCCAGCCAGGAACAACCGGAGCGTGACTATTCCGAAGATTACGCGCTAGTGAGATAGGACAACGAACTGAAACGGGGCGTTGTTCCCGAGGATCATAGTTGAGCCGCTTATTCACGCCAAACGGGCGCAGCGGGGGAATTTCCGCGGCTAATCCGAGATCACAGACCATCCGATCGCGACGGCTGATTAACTTCTCGGTATAGAGCCGCGCCTCAGCCGAATCAAAGCCGGAGCCAATGAGGCACTCGACAATCTGGCGCTCGGAAAGCTGGCCGATCAGGCGAGCCATCCACCGCGCATCGTCTAGAGTCATTTGTTCGAAGGCAGGATTTTTCTCCATGGGCCGATAGCCGGTGATGCGAAACGGAATCGTCATCCGTCCTTTCCCCTGGACCTTCGCCGGTTCGGTAAATTCCCAGAGGAATTCATTGGGCCGCTCCGACTTGCCGGAAAAGAGGCCCTTGCCGCGGCCCAATCCGCCCCCGAGGTCGCTAAACGAGTGATACAGCCGCGGCGCGCCGTCTTCGCTCGCCACTTTCAATCGCGTGTTATGAAATCTCGAATCGTACCAGCCGATCCACGCGGCTAACAAGCCGGCTCCGCGCAGTTCGCGGTGCGCTTCATGCCTGAGATCACCAAATTTCCATGGGCCAATGCTGTGGAGAGCTGAGTTTCGCGTCTGCACGTTTGCCGGAACGGTGAGTAGATACTCGACTCGCTCTTCAACCTCCTCGCGGAAGCTATCTACAGGACCTTCCGGAGGCTTTCCTGGATCGGTCAAAAGTTCTTGTCGGAGCTGTGATCCACTGATCTGCCGTCCGTCGGTCATGACTGCAGCCGCAATGAACGAGAACGGATCGCGCCTCTTCTGCAGCTTCATCGTGTAAAGAGGCAAGCCGAGGAACCGAAACTGCGTTTGGATCTCTTTGCGCAAGTTGAATTCGCGAAAGAACCGGCGATTGTAGCGCAGTTTCAGCCCCTCACAGTAGTCGGTTGGATCGACATTGTAGCCCAGCGCCCAAAAGATTCTCGCTGCAAAAGCTTCGGAGCGTTGTTCGCCAAATTTCACCCGGATTTTCACTGGGCCCGACCGTGCTTCAAATCCCGGGTTGACGCCGTAATTCAACTTCGGACCCGCATACTCCCAGAGCGCGCCTTGTGGCCAATTCGGCCCAACCCTGCCAAAACCGTGATAGAGGTCCTGCTGCGGAATTGAATCGGGCCGGCGCCAAAACGTTGAAGGCACGGGATCTATATCATCCAGCGCCTTCCCTGGTGCGGCGGGCAAAAGATTCTCGGCGGGCGCTTCTCCATGTGCGATGCCGCTTTGCAGGCGAGAAAAAAACGCAAACGGAACGGCAAAAAAATCATAGTGCGCCCGGATTGGAGGCTGGGCCGAATTCGCCACACTAGTCAGGACCTCGTCTAGTTGACTGAAAATCTGCAAGCGCCTTTGTTCATCGGGCTCCGTCGCCAGAGACTGCAGGAGCGTCGCGGCGACCTGCGTTCCGCGTCTGGTACGCCTGTCATCGACGTGGGTTCGGAAATAAGGCGCTAGATCCTGTTCGTTCATCTGGGATAATGGAATCGTCGGCCGTAGATCGCTGGCGTGCACTGCAACGCCCAGGAACAGCGGTGCGAACAAATGCCACCGCTTCGTAATCGACCACCTGAACCCAAATGTTTTCAGCCGAGCAGCCTACTGCCAGAGTGGCGGGCGTCAATCTGGGGGGAGTTGCGTCGGTAAGGTCGGTTGCAGCAACGGTCCGAGGATGCAGCAGCCAATGGAGGTTCGAAAGTGCACTCTTTTAAGGCAAACCTGCTGTCACTCAGAGGCATGCGGTGATCTGAAACCGCTTTTGGCAACCGAATTGCTTTCCATAATCTTCACGAGAGGCGCCGAACGGGAACGGCCCAAAACCCTACAAAAGAATGGCTAAAAGTTGGACAGCGCAGTGTGGTGGCCGCCGTCTTGAGTTGCCGCTAGCTCCAGACAGCCAAAGCTTTACCTTGCAGACGTGAGCACTATGATCTCGGCCGTGAGCACACCCGCGTTGCAAGTGCGACGAGCCACTGTGGATGATCTCCCCAGGCTCATCGAGCTTTGGCAGCAGGAAAATCTTCCCTGTGCCGACCTGGAAGGCCGCTTCAAGGAGTTCCAAGTTGTGGAAAATGGAACGGGTCGCATTGCAGGCGCGATTGGACTGCAGGTTTCCGGTCACGAGGGGCGGTTGCACAGTGAAGCCTTTGAGGATTTCGGCCGGGCCGATGCGCTCCGGGCCCTCCTCTGGGACCGAATCCAAACGGTGGGGCGCAATCACGGTTTGCTGCGGGTCTGGGCGCAGTTCGCCTCACCCTATTGGCGAACGATCGGTTTTGATTACGCCTCCAACGAATTGCTCACCAAGCTGCCAAATAATTTTGGGGCTGACCGCTCCCCGTGGATGTGCGTGAAGCTCCGCGATGAGGTTCCGATAGTTGTCTCGCTTGATAAGGAATTCGCGCTCTTCCGTGAAACACAAAAAGAAGAACGCGAAAAAATCATGCGCCAGGCGCGCGTGATGAAGATCGTTGCCAGTGTGGTCGCAGGGCTGGTTGTTCTGTTGGTGATCGCGTGGGCGGTGATGTTTTTCAGAGTGCAGAAACACTTACCTCCAAAATAACCGAGGGCTGTATTATGACATCGGATACCGAAATCAAACGACGCGTGGCTCGATGGCGCAACTGGCCGCCTTTGTATTTGCTTGCCCTCGTGGCTCTCTTGCCGCTGCTCGCGGTCCTGTTGCTCTTAAAGGGCTGCATGCTTCTTACGCGAATCGCCCGCGCGTAGGCCCCTTCGTCCTTGTCCTTCGTGCTCCTGCTCCTCGACGGAGCGCGGACATTCTTGTCCGCCAGTTCCCCAACTGCCTTTTACGGACGCCGAGAACGCTCCGAGTTCGTAGTCCCGGCTTCAGCAGGCTTCGCAACCTTCCTGCAATAAACCGACGAACTTGGCGGCGCGCTCGAATGAGGCGCCAGCTTTTGGACTGCGGCAGTCCTCTGCCGCTTTCCACTCTCCGGCCCGAAATTGCCGAAAGCGACAGAAGACTGCCGCAGTGCAAAATCCTCTAATTGCAAATGATTTGCAAATAGACCCACAAAGGAGTATCCACACTCTATGAAGCGGGTTCTCAGCCTCGTCACGGTCGCTGCTCTTGGACTGATTTGCACCGCCGTCAGCGCCGGCGAGCTCAAGGTCTTAACTTCGTTTCTACCCCTTTATTGTTTTGCAGCCAATGTGGCTGGAGATGCAGCGCGCGTGGATTGTCTGCTTTCGGCAAATGCAAACCCACACGATTACCAACTCTCAGTGAAAGACCGCGCCCGCGTGGAAGCGGCGGACCTCGTGATAATCAATGGCCTGGGTATCGATAATTGGGTCCATTCAGTGCTTCGCGGCGCTGGCGCAAACAAACGGGTCATTGATGCTTCCGCAAGTCTTTCAAACCAGCTTATCCGGCACTCAGGCGTGCCAAATCCTCATATTTGGCTTGATCCCGTCCTGGCGATTCAGTGCGTGACCAATATCTCCACCGCGCTGGCTGAACTTGATCCTGAGCACAGCGCGATTTTCAGAGAAAACAGCTCACGATACGTGATGCGCCTGCGCCAATTGGATACGGAGATTCGCGAAGGTCTGGAATCGTATCGGGACCGACCCATTGTCACATTTCATGATTCCTTTCCCTATTTTGCGCGCCGCTCCGGCTTGAATATTGTGGGCGTGGTCGAAGAAGTGCCCGACGTCGCGCCTTCGGCGAGGCAGCGAGCGCGGTTATATGCGACCATCCGAGAGAAGAAAGCAAAATGCATTTTCGCGGAGGCCCAATTTCCGTCGCGGCTCGCAGACCAAATCGCCCAGGACTTGCATGTCCCAGTGGCCACTTTGAATACTCTCGAGAGCGGGCCACTCAAGCCGGAGCGTTACGAGGAGGTAATGCGGGAAAATCTCCGGACATTGCAAGCGAGGCTCAAATAAGATGCATTTAGCGGCGCCAAAAGATCAGGGCCCTGCTGCAGTCGAGGTTCGAAACCTCCATGTCACGCTGGGAGGTCATCCAGTTCTCCGGGGCGTGAACATGAAAGTCCCCGCGGGAAAACTAGTGGCTTTGATTGGGCCGAATGGCTCGGGCAAAACGACGCTGCTGCGCTCGCTGCTGGGGTTACAAAGCATTTCAGCGGGCGAAATCCGGTTATTCGATAAAACGGATATCCGCTCGGTCTTGCCGCGGATCGGTTACGTGCCGCAAAGCTTGAACCTGGAGCGCAGCTTCATTTTGAGCGTGCGCGAGTTCCTGGCGCTGCGTTCGCCAACCTGCCGTCATTGGTTCTGGAAATCGAGCGCGCGGGTGGACGAGTTGCTGCGGGCGTCCCTGGCCGAAATTGGAGTTGAATCGTTGCTGGATCGGCCGGTGGCCCAGCTTTCGGGCGGCCAATTGCAGCGCGTGTTGATCGCGTTTAGCCTGCTGCACAAGCCCGAATTGCTGCTGCTCGATGAACCGACGGCGGGTGTTGACACGCCTGGCGAACAGACATTTTACGAGCTCATTGCCCAAATCCAGGCGCGACATCAGTTGTCAGTGATACTCGTTTCCCACGATCTATCGATGGTCTATCGGCACGCATCTTGGGTCTATGCTCTGAACGGCGTCGTCTGTTGCGAAGGATCTCCGGACCAGATCATGAACGAAGAATCGCTCAAACAGGCCTACGGCATTCACGTCTCCCCCTACCATCACCATCATTCACACGATCACGATGGGCATGCTCACTGAACCATTCATGCAACGAGCTTTCCTGGCCGCGCTCTTCCTGGCGCCGCTTTGTTCGCTGCTCGGCGTTTTTGTGACCGCCCGCCGCATGGCGTTTTTCAGCGACACCGTTTCACACGCGGCGCTGGCCGGGGTAGCACTCGGTTTCTGGCTGGGGTTCAGCAACCCGACGCTGCCGCTGATCCTGGTGAGCAGCCTGATCGCGGTGGCCGTCTATTGGCTCAAGGAGAATACGGAGCTGCTGACTGATACAATCATGGCGCTGCTCTTATCCGGATCGGTGGCTGTAGGAATCATTCTGCTGAGTGTGCTCAAGGGATACCAGGGCGAGATCCAAAGGTATCTCTTTGGCGATATCCTCGCCATCGGTCGCAGCGAAATCATTCTGGCGGTAATTCTCTTCTTTGGAGTGGGAACCTTGCTCTTTACTTTTCTCAATGGCCTCAGCCTGATCACCGTCCAGGAGGAACTGGCGCGCGTCTCCAATGTGCCGGTCCGTCTGCTAAACTACGGCTTTGTCATCATGCTCACGCTCACCATCACCGTCACCATCCGCTTGCTCGGAATCATTTTGGTGACCTCCCTCCTGGTGATTCCGGCCGCGGCAGCGCGTTCTTTAAGCCGGAACCTTCGTCAGCAAATTGTCTTGAGCGTCATCTTCGGCCTGGTCGGCGGATTGGCCGGAATTGCCATTGCCTATCAAATCGATGTTCCGCCAGGGCCGGTGATCGTGTTGACCTGCATCGCCATCTTTGCTGCGTCACTCGCGGCTGGCCGCGCCCTGAAAACTTCTCATCGCGCACCCGTATGAAACCTCGACGGCTGCTCTTCTCCCTCTGTTCCCCAAAAGGAGGAGAGGGCCGGGGAGAGGAGGCCCATCTTCTTCCGTTCGTGGCGGACATGTTCCTCTGTCGCCACCGCGCTCTTCTCCCTCTCCTCCCCAAAGGAGGAGAGGGTCGGGGAGAGGAGGCCCTTGCTGCTGCACCGTATGAAACAGCGCCACTCACATAACCCGAATTTGCCCGAACTGACCGCGCGTTTACGGCGCAAACTGCGCAAAGTAACCGGCCCCCGGCAGGCAATCCTGGAGATTTTGCGGCGGCATCGCGCACCGCTGACGATCAAGGAAATCCGGACGCACTTGGGACGTGCAA
>Ga0137394_10001265_pt1 | contig 18257 bp, 14 predicted proteins | sample czobulk116metaG_FD_108278 | JGI IMG/M metagenome (GOLD analysis project Ga0137394, IMG submission 108278) | Vadose zone soil microbial communities from Angelo Coast Range Reserve, California, USA - czobulk1.16 metaG | ecosystem: Environmental > Terrestrial > Soil > Vadose zone | place: USA...
CTCGCCCACCATGATGATGTCGGGGTCCTGGCGGAGGAAGCTGCGCAGCGCGGCCGCGAAGTTCAGGCCGATGTCCTCGTGCATCTGCACCTGGTTGATGCCGGTGAAGTTGAACTCCACCGGGTCTTCCGCGGTGCTGATGTTGTCGGTGGTCTTGTTCAGCTCGGAGAGCGCGGAGTAGAGCGTGGTGGTCTTGCCCGACCCGGTGGGGCCCGTCACCAGCACCATCCCGTAAGGCCGGTCGATGTTCTCCTTGAAGGACTTGAGGGGCTCGGGGTCGAAGCCCAGCTTGGTCATGTCCAGCTGGAGGTTTGATTTGTCGAGGAGGCGGAGCACCACCTTCTCGCCGAAGAGCGTCGGGCATACGGAGACGCGGAAGTCCATCTCGCGGCCCTTGCCCAGCTTGAGCTTGATGCGGCCGTCCTGCGGCAGCCGGCGCTCGGCGATGTCCAGCTCCGCCATGATCTTCAGGCGGGAGATCAGCGCCATCTTGAGCTTCATCGGCGGCTTCATCACCTCGTAGAGCACGCCGTCCACGCGGTAGCGGACCCGGAAGTCCTTCTCGTAGGGCTCGACGTGGATGTCGGAGGCGCCCTTCTTGATCGCGTCCAACAGGATCAAGTTCACCAGCTTCACCACCGGGGCGTCGGCGGCGCTCTTCTCCAGGTCGCTGAGGTCCGTGACTCCGCCCTCGTCGTGCTCGACGGAGATCTCGTTCTCGTCGAACCCCTCCATCACCTCGTCGTAGGAGGGGCCCTTCTCCGCGTAGTACTTCTCCAGCGCCTCCTTGATGGCCTGCTCGCTGGCGACGACGACCTCGATGTTGTAGCCGGTGAGGAACTTGATGTCGTCGATGGCGTAGATGTTCGAGGGGTCGCTCATCGCCAGGATCAGCGACGCGCCGGCGCGGTTGACCGGAATGCACTGGTGCTTCTCCGCGACTTCCTTGGGGACCAGCTTCACCACCTCGCCGTCGATGTCGAATTCCTTCAGGTTGATCGACGGGACGCCGTACTGCTTGGAGAGAAAGCTGGTGAGCTCCGACTCCTCGATGAACCCGAGTTTGGTCAGGTGGTACCCGATGCGTCCGCCGGCCTTCTTCTGCTCGTCCTGAGCCTTCTGCAGCTGCTGGAGAGAGATGAGGTTTTCGCGGACCAGGAGCTCGCCGAGACGTCCCGCCATGCTTTCGCACCCCGAGGTAGAGGGGCTCGACTCTAGGCGAGCTTCGGGGCCAACGCGAGAAAGCGCGCGAGCGCGGTGGAAGGTCTTTCCGCTCGAAAGTACGGCGCGATCCTACATCCCGAGCAGCCTGCGCGCGTGCTCCACGTCCTGCGCGATCTGGGCCTTCAGCGCGTCGATTCCGGGGAAGCGCCGCTCCTCGCGCAGGCGGTGCACGAACTCGACGCGCAGCTTGCGCCCGTAGATGTCCTGCGCGAAGTCCATCAGGTAGACCTCGAGCGAGAGCGGCGGCTGGCCCGCGGCGCCGGCGAGGGCCACCTCCGGACGAAAGGTGGGATTGAGCCCGAGGTTCGCGGCGCCCGGAATCGGCGCGCCGTCCGGCAGCAGGCGCGCGCGCACCGCGTACACGCCCACCGCCGGGAGCAGCTCGTTGTGCGTGCGGATGTTCGCGGTGGGCCACCCCAGCTTCCGCCCGCGGCCGACCCCGCGCACCACCTCGCCCTCGAGATCGAACGGCCGCCCGAGCAGCATGTTCGCCGCTTCGACGCGGCCCTCGAGCACGAACTCGCGGACCTTGGTGCTGGAGCAGACCAGGCCGTTGACCGCGACCGGCGCCACCACCCGCAGCCGCACCTCGCGCTCTCCGAGCGAGGCGCGCAGCGTCTCGACGGTGCCGGCCCGCGCCTTTCCGTAGGTGAAGTCGTGACCGACCACCACCTCGGCGACGTCGGTGGCGGCGACCATCTCCACGAACTTCTCGGGCGGAGTGGCGGCGAGATTGGCGTCGAAGCGTTGCTCGATCAGGTCGGTGACGGCGCAGGCAGCGATCAGCTCGCGCTTTCGGGGCAGCTCGCAGATCAAGGGCGGGGCGTACTGGGGCGCGAGCAGCCGGGCGGGATGGGGCTCGAACGTCAGGGCGCAGACCGGGCCGGTCGCGTCGTTGCGCGCGGCCGTGAACAGCGCCTGGTGTCCGAGGTGGACCCCGTCGAAGTTGCCGATGGCGACGGCCCCGCCGCCCAGCTTGCCCTGGGCACCGGCAAGGCCTTCGTGGATGCGCATCGGCGGTCCTTTAGAGGAGTGTGGGTTTCGCGTCAAACGGCGCGAGCTCAGCGACGGGACGGATTCTTCCGACCACGGGCAGGCTTGGGCAGGTTCGCCGGTCCGAACGAATCGGGCAACAGGGAGCCGACGTCGGTGGTCACGCTTCGCCCGCTGGTCGACGCATAAATCACCGGCGCGTCGGGAGCGCAGAATTCGGAGAGGACCTGGCGGCACCCGCCGCAGGGCGCGGCGGGCCGGGATCCGCCGGCGATCACCGCCACCGCGTCGATGCGGCGGTTGCCCGCCGCGATCGCCTGCCCCACCGCGTTGCGCTCGGCGCACATGCCAAGGGGATACGAGCTGTTCTCCACGTTGCAGGCCGCGAAGATGCGGCCACCCGCGAGGACGGCGGCGCCGACGGGAAAACGCGAGTACGGAGCGTAAGCGTTCTTGCGGGCACGGGCGGCGGCGCGCAGCAGGCCGGAGAGCGGAACGTTCTGATGCTTCACGCGGCGGAGCATGGACATGTCCTCTCGCTCACGCGAGGGCCGTGCGCGGCGGCACGGCTGCGTACGCTCGCGGGAGGAAGGCTCGCAACAGATCCGAGAACTTCCCGGCCACCGCCCGCGCGACCTCGATCACTTCCTGGTGCGTGAGCGGGTGCTGCGCCACGCCCGCGGCGAGGTTGGTGATGCAGGAGATGCCCGCGACCGGCAGGCCCATGTGCGCCGCGGCGATGACTTCCGGGACGGTGCTCATCCCCACCGCGTCCGCGCCCAGCGTCCTGGCCATCCGGACCTCGGCGGGAGTCTCGTAGCTGGGGCCCATCATCTGGAGATAGACGCCGGCCCGCAGCGTTTGCCCGAGGCCCGCCGCCGCCTCCTCCAGAGCGGTCGCGAGCCGCGCGTCATACGCGTGGGTCAGATCGGGAAAGCGGGGCCCCAGCCGCTCCTCGTTGGGACCGGTGAGCGGGTTTCGCCCCGTGAAGTTGATGTGATCCGTGATCCGCATCAGGTCGCCCGGCGCGAGCGAGGGGTTGCAAGCCCCGGCAGCGTTGGTCACGACCAGCGCGCGGGCGCCCAAGGCCCCGACCGCCCGGGCCGGGAATGCCACCGTCGCGGCGTCGTGGCCCTCGTATCCGTGAATCCGGCCTTGCAACGCCAGGATAGGGACGTGTGAGACTCTTCCATACACCAGCTCGCCGCGGTGGCCCTGGACCGTCGGGGGAGGAAATCCGGGCAGGCCGGTAAAGGGAAGCGACCGCCGGTCCTCGAGGGAGTCCGCGAAGCCGCCCAGGCCGGACCCGAGGATGATCGCCACCGGAGACTCGCTTTCCGGCAGGCGAAGTCTTTGCCGCGCGACCCTGGCGCAGTCGAGGGCCAGCTCGGTCCAGAAGGCCATCGGCCGTCTGTTATCACGCCAGTCGGAAGGCGTCCGACATTCCGCGTGTTAAAAACAGGCCCCATGCACGAATTGCTCGAGATGCTGAAGACCGGCGGCCCCGTGATGGTGGTCACCAAGCTGATCATCCTGCTGGGGTCCATTGCCGCCGTCATCATCGGCATCGAGCGCTGGCTGTTCCTGCGCGGGTTCTCGGTCAAGGCCCGCGAGCTGCACGAGCAGATCATCCGGGCGCTGCTGCGCGGGGACGCCGCCATCGCTCTCCACGAGAGCGACCGCTCGCACGTCGCCACGGTCGGGCTGTACCGGGCGGCCTTCGATCGGGCGAACCGGCAGGAGCGCATCGCCGACGCGGTGGATCGAGCCCGCCGCGAGGTGATCCAGGCGCTGCGCGCTCCGCTCTGGGTGCTGGGAACGCTGGGCGCGGTGATGCCCTTCGTCGGCCTGTTCGGAACCGTGGTCGGCATCCTCGGATCGTTCCGCCAGATCGGCATCAGCGGACAGAGCGGCTTCGCGGTGGTCGCGCCGGCGATCTCCGAGGCGCTGATCACCACCGCGGGCGGCATCGCGGTCGCGGTGGAGGCCGTGATCCTCTACAACGTCTTCCAGGCGCGCATCTCCAAGGAAGCGTTCGATCTCACACTGCGCGCCGACGAGCTCACCGAGGTGGTCACCGACCACGCGACGGAAGTCTCGGCCGCGCTGCAGGCGCCCCGCTCCGCTCATCCGGCCCAACCCGAAGCGCGCGCGGCCATCGCGCAAGGTCACGCCTGAAATGGCCATGTCCGGCCCGAGGGGCTCGCACCACCAGGACGACGAGGAGTACGCCCCGGTCTTCAGCGAGATCAACATCACGCCGCTGACCGACATCTTCCTGGTGCTGCTGATCATCTTCATGGTGGGCAGCAGCATCGTGGTGGAGCAGGCGCAGGGCGGCGGCACCGGCGTCCGCGTCGATCTTCCCAAGGGAGCGGCGAAAGAGTTGCAGCCACAGGCCCAGGACTTCCCGGTGGCGGTGCTCAAGGACGGCACGGTGGTGGCGGAGGGGAAGGCCATCGAGCTGGGGGCGCTCAAGGAGCGATTCCAGAAGCTCGTGCAGAACTCGCCCGACGCGCAGGTGATCATCCAGGCCGACGCCGGGGTCTCGCACGGGCGCGTAGTGGAAGTGATGGAGACCGCCAAGGCGGTCGGGATCCAGCGCCTCGCCATCGCGACCGAAGCGCCGTAGACCCACGGCGCGCGGACTACCGCGGGGTGGCGGGGTGGCGCACCTCTCGAGTCGACGCCGGCGTGAGGCGTGTCCGGGCGCCGGCTTAAGTGCGCAGCCGCCCCAGCGAACCGAATGACTGTGCCGGGGGGGGCGGTGTCGCAAAGCGCCGTCGCCCGGCCACGCCTCACGCCGGCTGGCGCGCGCTTGCGGCTTCATCCGACCGGCTCTTGTGCGTGCGACTGCGTTCGCGCGATCCATCCTCCCATTCGGCCTCAGCGGCGACTCTTCGACGGCCGGCGGTTGGGGATGAGTGAGTATCGTGTCACTCCATGTCCGCTTTCACGCGTGCGCGCGACAATGGGTGTTCGAGACAGAGGGAAACGCGCGATCAGCCGGTGGGAGGCGTGGCTGGGCGACGGCGCTTTGCGCACCGCCCCCCCGGCACGGTCATTCGGTTCGCTGGGCGGCTGCGCACTTAAGCCGGCGCCCGGCCACGCCTCCCGCCGGCGTCGACTCGGGATGTACGCCGATCAGACTTCCGCTTCGGCGGGGATGCCTTTGACCGCCGCTTCCAGTACCGACTCCAGCTTCGAGAGCAGATCCCGGTTTCCGTCCTGGGAGTAGCGCGCCAGGTTCTGCTCGAACTCCGGGATGCGGGAGAGGAACCCGGTGAGCGTTCCCGAGTCGACCCGGTCGGTGTGAAGGCCGTACCCTTCTTTTTCCAGATAGCGGGCGTTGAGGATCTGCTCGAACTGCTTGGCGACCGGCTCCGCGAGCATCGGCTTGTGCAGGTAGACGGCCTCGCCCATCAACGTGAATCCCCCGCTGGCCACCACCGCCCGCGCCGTGCGCAGGTCCTCGATGAAGCCCTCCTCGCTGAAGGGCTTGTAGATCAGCTTGCCCTCACGCTCCTCCTCGCGCAGGTGCCGGCGCAAGCCGTAGATCCGGCACTCGAGCCCGGTGCTCCGCAGCAGCTCCGGCAGGTCCTGGTTGGTCGTGTAGGTCTGGTAGACGAGCAGGTGCCGGCCGGGCTCGCTCTTCGCCGAGAGGATCTCCGGGCGCAGCACCGGCGGGTGCAAAGTCGTGCGCTGCTTGCGCACCGGGGGCCGGAAGAAGGTGGTGATCAGGTAGTGGTACGCGCCCGGCACCTTGGCCTTGACCACGCCCTTCGCGATCTGGAACGAGGCCTCGTACCCGGCGATCACGTCCTTGTCGTGGCGGCACCGGTTGACGATCTGCATGTTGTCGACCGAGATCACCGGCAGCCCGTGGTTCACGCCGTAGAGGTAGCTCCAGCTCTCGAAGTCGCTGATCACCGCTTCGGGACGGAAGGTGTCGGCGATCTCGAAGTACGTCTTGATGTTCTGCGGCCAGCCGCCGGTGAGCGCGCCTTTGACGTTCTCGAGCAGCGTGCGGAAGTTCCGGACCTCGTTGTCCTCGGTCACGATGGTGAAGCCCCAGATCTTCTTGACCTGGAGGTGGTCGTTCGCCCGCTTCGCGAGGTAGTCGTGCGCGCGGCCCGAGACCACCACCTGCACGTCGTGACGCTGGACCAGCTCGTCGAGGATCACCCGCGAGCGGATGGCGTGTCCCATGCCCTCGCCGACCACGCCGTAGAGGATGCGCATGAGCCCGAGTCTCCTATGCGATTCGTTCCAGGACCAGCGGCGGCAGACGGGGTGGAGCCTCGCCGATGGCCACCGCGGCCCGGAACCGGGCCTCGCCCGCGTCCAGACGCGACTCGTCGGACGCGTGCAGCTCGGCCAGGGCCTCGCCCGCGCGAACCGGATCGCCGATGCGCTTGCGCAAGAGCAGCCCGGCGGCCGGGTCGACGGCCTCCTCTTTTCGCGCGCGCCCGGCTCCTAGCTCCACGGCCGCACGGCCCACCAGCTCGGCGTCGAGCGTGGAGAGAATGCCGGACCGCTCGGCCGGCACGATCCGCCGGCGCCGCGGTTGCGGCAGGCGCGAGGGATCGTCCACCACGCGCGCGTCTCCGCCCTGCGCGTCGATCAGCTCGGCGAACCGCCGCAGCGCGGTGCCGTCGGCCAGGGCCGCCTCCAGTCGGGCGCGCGCGGCGTCACCCTCGCCGGCGTTGCCGGCTTGCAACATCTCGACCCCCAGCCGGATCGTCAGCTCCCTCACGTCCGCCGGCCCGCGGTTGCGCAGGACCTCGATCGACTCCTGCACCTCGACCGCGTTGCCCACCGCGTCGCCGAGCGGAGCGTCCATGGAGGTGAGCAGCGCAACGCAGCCGCGGCCCATGGCGCGGCAGAGGTCCACCATGGTGCGGGCGAGCAGCCGCGCGTCGTCGCGCGTCTTCATGAACGCGCCCCGGCCGACCTTGACGTCGAGCACCAGGGCGTCGATGCCTTCGGCCAGCTTCTTGCTCAGGATGCTGGAGGCGATCAGCGGGATCGACTCCACGGTCGCGGTCGCGTCGCGCAAGGCGTACAGCTTGCGATCGGCCGGAGCGATCTGGGCCGTCTGGCCGATCAGGCAGAGCCCGAGCCGCTCCACCAGCTCGCAGAACCGCTGCGTCGGGAGATCGACACGGAACCCCGGGATGCTCTCGAGCTTGTCGAGCGTGCCGCCGGTGTGGCCCAGGCCGCGGCCGGAGATCATCGGCACGCGGACGCCGCACACGGCCACGAGCGGCGCCAGCGGGATGGAGATCTTGTCGCCGACGCCGCCGGTGGAGTGCTTGTCCACCTTGCGTCCGGGGATGCGGGAGAGATCCAGCACCTCGCCGGACCGCAGCATTGCCTCCAGCCAGTGGGGCAGCTCCTCGCGCAGGTCGAGGCCCCGGAAGAACACCGCCATCAGGAAAGCGGCGAGCTGCTCGTCCGCGACCTCGCCGGTGGTGGCGCCGCGGACGAGAAAGCGCAGCTCGTCGGGATGGAGGATGGCGCCGTCCCGCTTCTTGCGGATCAGGTCGTAGGCGCGCATCCCTGCCGGCAGGGTGGCCGAACGGCGGCCGAGCGTCAATCTTCATCCGCGGAGGTTTCCACCCCGGTGCCCGAGGGGTAAAAGGCCGGCGTGACCATCGAGCCGGGACCCGGGGCGCAGGCCTTTCCATCCGAGCTGGAGGCGCGCCTCGCCGGCGCGGTCTCGGGGCGCAAGGAGTTCCGCACGCACCACCTGCGCGAGGACGGCAGTCCCCGCTGGACCAATCGCCTCGCGATGGAGTCGTCTCCCTACCTGCTGCAGCACGCGCACAACCCGGTCGACTGGCGGCCCTGGGGCGACGAGGCGTTCGCGGCTGCGCGCGCTCTCGACCGGCCGATCTTCCTCAGCGTCGGGTACGCGACCTGCCACTGGTGCCACGTGATGGAAGAGGAATCGTTCGAGTCCGAAGACATCGCGCGGCTCTTGAACGAGCGGTTCGTGCCGGTGAAGGTGGATCGCGAGGAGCGGCCGGACGTGGACGCCATCTACATGCAGGCCGTGCAGCTGATGACCCAGCAGGGCGGCTGGCCGATGAGCGTCTTCCTCACGCCGGACGGGAAGCCCTTCTTCGCCGGCACGTACTTTCCTGCTCGCGACGGTCAGCGCGGCGCGCGGTTCGGGTTCCTCACCATCCTCCACGAGCTCGACCGGATCTGGCGCGAGGAGCGCGGGCGCGCCGCCGGCTCCGCCGACCAGATCGCGGAGTCCGTGCGGCAGAGCCTCTCGGCCGACGCTCCGGCCGGGTTGCCCGAGCTCCACGCCCTGCATGCCGCGATGAGCTATTACGCGCAGGTGTTCGATCCCCGCGAGGGCGGGGTCCGTCGCGCTCCGAAGTTTCCCTCCAGCTTCAACGTGCGCTTCCTGCTCCGGTACTGGAAGCGCACCGGCGACGAGCAGGCGCTGCGGATGGCACAGCTCACGCTGGAGAAGATGGCGCTCGGCGGCATCTACGATCAGGTCGGCGGCGGCTTCCACCGCTACTCCACTGACGCGCGCTGGCTCGTGCCGCACTTCGAGAAGATGCTCTACGACAACGCGCTCCTGGCGATGGCGTACACCGAGGGGTGGCAGGCCACGCAGGACCCCTTCTTCCGAAGGATCGCGACGGAAGTGCTGGACTACGTCGCCCGGGAGATGACGGACCCGTCGGGCGCGTTCTGGTCGGCCACCGACGCCGACAGCGAAGGAGAGGAAGGGACGTTCTTCGTCTGGACTCCGGCGCAGCTTCGCGAGGTCCTCGGAGGGGCGGACGGGGAGCGGGCCGCGCGCCTGTTCCAGGCGACCGATGCCGGCAACTTCGAGGGGCGTAACGTGCTCTCGCTGGCAGCGATCCCGCAGGCCGACGATCGGGCGTTCCTCGACGCGATCCAGCCGAAACTCTACGCGGCGCGCGCCAGGCGTCCACCGCCGCTGACCGACACCAAGATCCTCACCTCCTGGAACGGCCTGATGATCTCCGCCTTCGCCCGCGCGGGTCTCGCCTGCGGCCGCGCCGACCTTGTCGATCGCGCCGCGCGCGCGGCCGACGCGGTCCTGCGCGCGCACCTCGAAGGAGGAAGGCTGCGGCGCACGGGACGTCATCCGGGCCTTCTCGAGGACTACGCGTTTTTCGCCGCGGGCCTGGTCGATCTCTACGAGGCGACCGGGCAGGAGCGCTGGCTCTCGGGAGCGCGCGGGTTGCACGAGGTGCTCGCCCGGCGATTCGCGCACCCCGAGGGCGGGTTCTACCGCACGCCGGACGATCACGAGGCCCTGCTCGCTCGGGAGAAGCCGGCATACGACGGCGCCGAGCCGACCGGAAACTCCGTCGCCGCGCTTACGCTGCTGCGGCTCGAGGCGTTGACCGGCGAGGCGGCGTTCCGGGAGCAGGCCGAGAGGCTGCTCGCCTCGTTCGGCGCCCTGCTCGGGGGCGCGCCGGCCGCCCTGGGAGAAATGCTGCTGGCGCTCGATTTCCTGCTCTCCGAGCCGCGCGAGGTGGTCCTCGTCCGGCCACCGCAGATGAGCGACGAGACGCTGCTGGACGAGGTACGCAAGCGGTTCGCGCCCTCACAGGTGCTCGTGCGGCACGAGGAGGGCGCTCCTCCCGCGACCCCGCTGGCGCGAGACCGCCCGGCGAAAGACGGCAAGGCGACCGCGTACGTCTGCGTGAAGGGGGCCTGCCAGCTCCCGGTGACCGAGCCTCTCGCGCTCGCCGCGTCGCTGGACGGCGGACCGCGCGGCTGATCGCCGACCAATTTTTCATGATTTTTCGCGGGTTCACACGGGGCCGCGCCGTGGCCACAGTCGTCCCCAAAGGAGGACGTGATGAAGCTGAGGAACTACGCAGTAACCATTCTCGCCGCGGGGGCGCTCGCGGCGGCCGGTGCGTTCGCGCAGACGGGCGGAGGGACGGGTTCAGGCTCGGTCGGCGGCACCGGCGGAACGAGCGCGGGTACGACGACAGGGACCTCCGGATCGGGCACCGGCACCGGGACCGCGACCGGAGCGACGGGGAGCGGCTCCGCCGGAACCATGGGCACCACGGGCGAGGACACCCGCGGGCAGCCGGGCTCCGTGAGCGGATCCACCACCGGCACGACCGGGACCGGGAGCGATACCTCGATCGGGACCAACCCGGCGTCGCCTAGCACGGACACGACGTCGCCCAGCACGAACCCGACGTCGCCCAGCACGAACCCGACGACGGGCAGCAGCACCACGGGCAACCCCACCACGGGGACGTCCACGGACAACTCGGCGACGACCGGTTCGTCGACCAGCACCTCGCCGACCACCAGCCCGAGCGGCACGGACAGCAAGTCGAACGACCCGAACAAGCAATAGCTGGATTTGAGCCTCCGGTCCGGTGGTGTGGTAGGAGCGCCGGACCGGAGGTTGCATGATCCCCATCCTGGCGCTGCTCCTCGCCGCAAATCCAATCGCGCTCAAGGCCGCGCGCATGTTCGACGCGCGCACGGGCGTGGTGGTGCAACCCGGGCTGGTGCTGGTCGAAGGGCAGCGCATCGCGCGGGTCGGCGGAACAGTTCCCGCCGGGGCGCAGGTCGTGGACCTCGGCGACGCGACGCTCCTGCCTGGCCTGATCGACGCGCACACGCACGTCACGTTCGAGGCGGGCGCGAGCTGGTACCGCGACAGCATGGACCTCTTGCTGCGCTGGCCGACGGAGCAGGCGCAGTACGCGGCCGAGTATGCGCGGCGGACGCTGGAGGCGGGGTTCACCACCATCCGCGATCTCGGCGCCTACGATTCCCTCGACCTCGGGTTGTCCAAGGCGATCGAGGCCGGCGCGGTCCCGGGGCCGCGCATGATCTTCGCGCTCGCGGCGATCGGATCTCGCGGCGGACATGCCGACCTGGACCCCTACCCTGCGCATCGGGTCCCGCCGCTGGGCGTAGAGCGCGGCATCTGCAACGGGCCGGAGGAGTGCAGGGCAGCAGTGCGCTGGCAGACCAAGTACGGCGCGGGGGTGATCAAGTTCATGGCTTCGGGCGGGGTGCTCTCGCTGGGGGACCCGGTGGACAACCCGCAGCTCACGCAGGCCGAGATGGACGCCATCGTCCAGGAGGCGCACGCCTGGGGAAGGAAGGCCGCCGCGCATTGCCACGGCGACGCGCCGGCCAAGCGCGCGGTCCAGGCCGGCGTCGACTCGATCGAGCACGGGACCTTCCTCAAGCCGGACACGCTGGCGCTGATGCAGCGCAAGGGCGTCTTCCTGATGCCCGGGCCGATCCAGGATCCGGCCGGGCTCCCCGCCGATTTCGAGAAGAAGTTCCCGCCCGCGATCGTGGAGAAGGCGCGCGCAGCGGTGAAAGCCTGGCCGGAGATGCTGCGCAACGCGCAGCGGGTCGGCGTCCGCATCGCGTTCGGGAGCGACGCCGGGGTCGGCATGCACGGGAAGACCAATCCCGAGCAGGTTACCTTTCTGGTGCGCTGGGGGATGACTCCTGCGCAGGCGCTGCAGAGCGCGACGGTCACCGCGGCGCAGCTCGTGGGCGTGGACGCCGGCTCGCTGGAGGCGGGCAAGCTCGCCGACGTGATCGCCGTCCCTGGCGATCCGCTTCGCGACATCACGGCGATCCAGAGAGTGTCGTTCGTGATGAAGGGCGGGCAGATCTTCCTGAACGGCGCGCGGCCGGCGCCGCCGCAGAAGCTCGCGCTCCGCGCGGCGCACCTGTTCGATTCAGCGGCAGGGGCGCTGGTCGACGGAGCCACCGTGGTGATCGAAGGCGAGCGCATCGTCGCGGCCGGGCCAAACGTGGCAGTTCCTCCGGACGCGCAGGTGATCGACCTCGGAAACTCCACCTTGCTCCCTGGCCTGATCGACGCGCACGTCCACCTGACCAACGAATCGCAGGACGACTTCGCCAAGGCCTACGTCGAGAACGTGATGCGGTTCCCGACCGAGGAGACCCTGACGGCGCGCGTGTACGCGCAGCGGACGCTGCTGGGCGGAATCACCGCCGCGCGCATCCTGGGCGCTCCCGACCTCACCGACTTCGGGCTCAAGCGCGGGATTGAGCTGGGGTTCGCGGAAGGGCCGCGGCTGCTGGTGGCCGAGCACCCCATCGGCTCCCGCGGCGGCCACACCGACGGGTCGCCGGCCCCGCCCGGCCATCTGGTTCCCCGCGGCGTGCCCGAGGGGATCTGCTCCGGCGCCGACCAGTGCCGCGACGCGGTCCGCTGGCAGCTCAAGTACGGCGCCGACGTGATCAAGATCGCGATCTCCGGAGGCGTGCTCTCGCTCACCGACCCGGTGGACGTCCCGCAGCTCACGGCGGACGAGACCGCGGCGATCGTGAGCGAGGCGCACGCCTGGCGGCGCAAGGTGGCGGCGCACTGCCACGGCGACGAGGCGGCGAAGATCGCCATCGCGGCAGGCGTCGATTCCATCGAGCACGGCTCGTTCCTCAAGTCCGATACGCTGGCCGAGATGAAGCGCCGGGGCACGGTCCTGATCCCGACCCTGATGGCGGTGGAGGATGTCGAGCGCCGGGCGCGAGAGAAGAAGCTGCCGCCGCTGATCGCGGAAAAAGCGATGGCCGCTGCCGGGTCGCTCGCCAAGACCTTCCAAGCCGCGGTGAAGCTCGGCGTCACCATCGGGATGGGGACGGACAGCGGCGTCTCGCACCACGGGTTCAACGCGCACGAGATCACCCTGATGGTGAAGAACGGCATGACGGCGGCGCAGGCGCTGCAAGCGGCCACCGTGGTGGATGCGCGCCTTTTGCAGATGGAAGACAGGATCGGCAAGCTCGCGCCGGGCTTCCTGGCGGACGTGATCGCGGTGCCGGGGAACGTCCTGCAGGATCCCACGGCGGTCGAGCGGGTCTCGCTGGTGGTCAAAGGAGGACGCGTGGTGAAGCGCCCTTGAGGAAGGGAGCCATGGAGCGCCGGATTGCCCTCTGCCTCTGCGCCTGCCTGAGCGCATTGCCGGCCTGCAAGAGGAGCCAGGTCCCGCGCACCGTCGGGCTGGCGCTGGACGTCGGGGGCCGGGGCGATCAGTCCTTCAACGACGGCGCGTTGCGCGGCCTGGAGGCGATGGCCGCGGGCTTGCGCTACACCGCCAAGGGATACGAGCCGCTGGCCGAGGCGGACTACCGCAAGCTGCTGCCGGCAGACCTGCGCGGCAGCCCGTTCCCGCACCTGGGGATCCCGCCTCCGCTAGTCCTGTCCGGCAAGGCGCAGGAGGACTACGAGCCGAATCTGCAGCTCCTGGTGGATCAGGGGGCGGTCCTGGTCGTCGCGGTCGGCTTCATGATGGAGCCGGCCGCGCGGGCGGTCTCGGCCCGCAACCCGAATGCGCGCTTCCTGCTCATCGACAGCCCGGTGCTCGATGCGTCCGGCAAGCCGACCACCGCTCCCAACGTCCGGGCGGTGGTCTTCCGCGAGCACGAAGGCAGCTTCCTCGCGGGCGCCCTCGCCGGAAGGCTCACGCGGGGGAAGGTCGGCTTCGTCGGAGGGATGCAGCTTCCCCTGATCCGGAAGTTCGAGACGGGATACCGCGCCGGCGTGCGGCAAGTGAACCCCGCCGCGGAAGTGATGGTCGCGTACACCGGCAGCTTCGACGACGAGAAGAAGGGCATCGAGGTGGGCCAGGACCTCTACGCGCGCGGATGCGACATCGTCTTCCACGGCGCCGGCCTCGATGGGCTGGGCGTGATCAAGGCGGCGCAGCACTCCGGCAAGTGGGTGATCGGCGTGGACAGCGACCAGTCGCACGTGGCGCCCGACAACGTCCTCACCAGCATGGTCAAGCACGTCGACGTGGCGGTCTACCAGGCCGTGAAGGACGTCCTGGAAGGAAGGTTCGCGGGCGGCGACGTCGCGCTGGGTCTCAAGGAAGGCGGGCTGACCCTGGCGCCGCTCGGCCCGATGGTCGCGCCGGCGGAGGCCAAGGCGGCCCTCAAGGAGGCGGACCGGCTGCGCGAGGAGATCGTCGCTGGACGCCTGGAGGTCCCCGCCACCCTCGAGCAGCTGGCGAAGTTCGCGGCGGCCCATCCGTGAATGCGCTCGAGCTGACGGGCATCCGCAAGCGCTTCGGCGCCGTCGCGGCGGTGGACGGAGTCTCGTGCGCGGTCGCGGAGGGTGAGGTCCTGGCGCTGGTCGGGGAGAATGGCGCGGGCAAGTCCTCGCTGATCTCCGTGGCGTGCGGGCTGTACCGGCCGGATTCGGGGTCGGTCCGCGCGTTCGGGCGCGAGCTGCCGCCAGGAGATCCACGGGCGGCCATCGAGGCGCGGATCGGCGCCGTCCACCAGCACTTCATGCTGGTGGGACCGCTGACGGTCTGGGAGAACGTGGTTCTCGGGCGGGAGCCGCGGCGCCGGGGGTTCATCGATGCGGCGCGGGCGCGCAGGGAGGTGGCCGAGGGGGCGGAGCGGTGCGGGCTGGCCGTCGACCCCCAGGCGCGCGTTGAGACGCTGGGCGTGGCCGCACAGCAGCGCGTCGAGATCGTCAAGCAGCTCTGGCGCGGGGCCCGGGTGTTGATCCTCGACGAGCCGACGGCGTTGCTCTCGCCGCAGGAATCCGCGGCGCTGCTGCGCACGGTGCGCGCGCTCGCCGAGGAAGGGCGCGCGGTGGTCTTCGTCTCGCACAAGCTGCGCGAGGTGCTGGACGTGGCCGATCGGATCGCGGTCCTCCGGCGCGGGCGGCTCGTCCAGATCAGCCGGCGGAGTGAGACCGATGCGGACAAGATCGCCGGCGCGCTGATCGAAGGGCCCGCAACGGCGCCGGAAGCATCCGCCCGGCAAGGCGAGCGCGGACCCGTTCTCCTCACGGTCCGCGAGCTCTCCTGCGCCTCGGACCGCGGACGCCCCGCGCTGCGGGGACTGTCGTTCGAGCTGCAGCGCGGAGAGATCCTCGGCGTCGCCGGCGTGGACGGGAACGGACAATCGGAGCTCGCGGAGGTCCTCACCGGGCTGCGGCGAGCGGACGGGACCGCTTCGCTGGGGAACGACGTCTCCTTCCACCGTTCCCCCGCCGCCGCGCGGCGCGCGGGCGTGGCGCACCTGCCCGAGGATCGCCAGCGGCGCGGCCTCTGTCTGCCGCTCAGCGTGGAGGAGAACCTGGCGCTCGGCCACCATGCGTTGCCGCCGTATGCGCGAGGGCCGCTCATCGACCGCGCGGGGCGCCGCGAGAAGGCGCGCGAGCTGATCGAAGGCTTCGATGTCCGCCCGGCGGATCCACTGGCCCGCGCCGCGGCCCTCTCCGGAGGCAACCAGCAGAAGTTGGTGGCTGCCCGGGAGCTCGCGGGCGGGCCGCCGCCGCGCCTGATCGTCGCGGTCCATCCGACGCGGGGGCTGGATCCGTTCGCTGCGCGCCGCGTCCACCAGGCGCTCCGGGCGGCGCGCGACCGCGGCGCGGGCGTTCTCCTGATCTCGCTCGATCTCGACGAGCTGCGCGCCCTCGCGGATCGGATCCTGGTCTTGTTCGAAGGCCGGTCGGCCGGCGAGGCGGAACCCGAGGCCGGCGACGATCGGCTGGGCCGGATGATGCTCGGACAGGAACCGGCGCGTGCCTGACCTGCGCGCGCGCCTGTTTCGACCCGCGCGCGATCCTGCGTGGGGCGCCGCTGCGGCCCTGCTCGCGTCGTTCGCGGTCAGCTTCGTGGCGATGGCGGCGAGCGGACGCGACCCGGTGGACGGCTTCGGGCACCTGCTCTCCGGCGCCTTCGGAGGGCCCGGACCGCTGGGCGAGACGGCGCTCAAGACATCGATCCTGATCCTGACCGGTCTCTCGGTCGCCGTGGCCTTGATCGTCGGGCTGTTCAACATCGGCGCGGAAGGTCAGCTCATCTGGGGAGCCCTGGCCGCCGCGGTGGTCGGACGGCTGGAGGTTCCCGGCGTGATGCTGCTGGCCCTGCTGGCGGCAGCGCTCGCTGGAGGCGCTTGGGGGTTGATCGCCGGATGGCTGAAGGTGCGGCGGGGAGTGCACGAGGTGATCAGCACGATCCTGCTGAACTGGATCGCCATCCACCTGATCCAGGGATGGCTCGTGCCAGGACCGCTCGCCGCCACCGGGTCGGGGGCGCACGTCAGCGTGGCGGGCACCGAGGCGATCCAGCGGGGAGCCTGGCTGCCGCGGGTCTGGCCCGGCACGCGTCTCGATCTCGGATTTCCGCTTGCCCTGCTGATCGCCCTTGGCGTCTGGTTCCTGCTCTCGCGCACGCGCCGCGGGTTCGAGTGGCGGGCCGTCGGTGCGGGCCCGGACGCGGCCCTCGCGGCCGGCATCCCGGCGGGGCGGCGCATCTGCGAAGGGATGGCGCTGTCGGGAGCGCTCGCCGGGATCGGCGGCGCGCTGCTCATCCTCGGCACCGAGCACCGGTATCCCGGCGTGTTCCGCACCGGATACGGATTCGACGGAATCGCGGTGGCGCTGGTCGGCGGGGGCAGCCCGGCCGCGACGGCGATCGCGGCGCTGGTCTTCGGCGCCCTGCGCGCCGGGGCGACCCGCCTGCAGCTCGTCGGGATCCATCCCTCCTTCGCCGAGCTGACGCAGGGGCTCGCGGTGCTGCTGGTGGCGGCGCCGCGGATGTTCCAGCCGCTGCTCGCCCGGCTGCGCGGAAGGGACGCGGTGCCGCCGTGAACCTGGTGCTGGATTTCGCCGCGCCGCTCGTCTTCGCCGCGCTGGGAGGCGTGCTGAGCGAGCGCGCGGGCGTGGTGAACATCGGCCTGGAGGGCATGATGCGATTCGGCGCGTTCGGCGCGGCGGCCGGCGCGATCGCTTCCGGGTCGCCGTGGATCGGTCTCGCCTGCGGCGCGCTCGCCGGCGCCGCCGCCGCCGCTCTGCACGCGCTGCTGTCGTTGCGGTTTCGCGCCAACCAGGTGGTGAGCGGGATCGCGTTGAACCTCGTCGCGCTCGGCCTGGTCACCTACCTGCTCCAGTCGATCTTCGGCTCCGCCGGCGTGAGCCCGGAGGCGCCGTCGCTGCCGCGCGATCGGTTCGGACACACCGCGCTCGCCTATGCGGCGCTGGTCGTTCCGGTTCTCTTCCAGCTCTGGCTCTCGCGCACGCCCGCGGGGCTGCGCGTGCGCGCCGTGGGCGAGCACCCGCGAGCCGCGGCAACGCTCGGCGTCCGGGTGCTTCCGCTGCGGGCGGTCTGCGTTGTCTGCAGCGGCCTTTTGGCCGGAATCGGCGGCGCGACGCTCTCGGTGGGAATCCTCGGCCAGTTCGACGCGCGCATGCCGGCGGGGCAGGGATTCATGGCCCTGGCCGCCGTGGTCTTCGGGAGGTGGACGCCGCTGGGAGCCGCCGGGGCAGCGTTCTTCTTCGCGGCGGCGGACGCCCTCCAGCGTCACCTCTCGCTGACGCTCCACGCGGCGGATCTCAGGCTGGACGGCCTTTTTCTCGCCTTGCCCTACGCCTTGACCCTGCTGGTGCTCGCCCTGGGCATCGGCCGCACCCGCGCCCCGGCCGCCGACGGCATCCCGTACGACCCCGAAGCCCGGACGTAGTCCCGACGGCAGCGCGTAGACGGGCTACAGTCCCTGGCCGACCTGGACGTTGCTGCCTTCCAGCTCGAGAACGCGCCGGCGCCAGACTTCGGGCCAGGTCATGCCGCGCAGGCTGGACATCTCCACGCAGACGACGACGGTCTCGCCGACGGCCGGGCGCAGGCCGGTCTCCACGTTGTCGACGATGTACTCGAGGCGGGCGCTTCGGTGGCCGAGCCAGGCCGTACGGACGCGGATGGCGAGGGGATCGTCGAAGCGGGCCGGCGCAAGGAAGTCGACGACTGCGCGGCGCACGACCGCCTGGACCGGCGTCCGTGAGCCGCCCTCGAGCATCAGGCCCAGGTATCTCAGGTACTCGATGCGGCCGAGCTGGAACAAGTTGAGCCAACTCGCGCTGCCGACGACACCCTGCGCGTCCACCTCGTCGTACCGGACGCGATGTCCGTGCGTGAACCGGAAGAGCTCCTCGAGGACCGGCTTTTGCTCGCGGGGCTCGTCCATCAGCCAATCGCCGGGAGGAAGCTCTTGCC